>Ga0193735_1000801_pt1 | contig 9992 bp, 9 predicted proteins | sample U1m2metaG_FD_145080 | JGI IMG/M metagenome (GOLD analysis project Ga0193735, IMG submission 145080) | Soil microbial communities from a riparian zone of the East river system, Colorado, United States - U1m2 | ecosystem: Environmental > Terrestrial > Soil > Riparian zone | place: USA: East River... | reverse complement strand
TATACCTTCTATTGAATGTAGAAGATTTTCAAATTCCTGGACAGGAATCTCTGATTGAAGTTCTTTTTTTCTTGATTCAAATTGTTTTACATCTGATTCAATGGTTGTCAAATATTGCTCAAATTCATTCCCCAGCGGTTCCTTTACTAGGTCTGTTAATTTCCAGGATCCAACGCTAAGGTGTTTGTAAATCATCATATACAGATAACTAACAGATTAGCTATGCAGTGCTTTATGTTTCTTCCACTTGTATTGACTACTATGTTAACCACTTTTGAGAATAACACATAAAGCTAAGTAGATAAATGTCTATCTTGCTGGCCACATCTTACACATGGAGTCAATTTGGTAGGGAAGCGGAGATTACTATTGCAATTTACATGAAGTGTAGGGGATGGAGTGTAAAGCTATCACAAGGAAGCAGAGGACCAGCAGATATTATTGCTGCGCACAAGTCAATAAAATGGCTAATCCAGGTAAAATCAAGTACGAGAATACCGAAATTGAAGGGTTATGAAGTAAAACGACTTATAAAAATGGCTAAAATTGCTGGCGGGTTGGCTGTAGTTGCTACTTTACAACCAGCTGAGACGGTAATGGTCCCAGTAGAAGAACATGGTACGATATCACCTATATCTATAAAAGAATCGGGAATTCGTATTGGAAATTACATGTTGTATTTTTATTCACTCCCTGAATGGAAAAGAATATCTCCGTAACTAGCATATCGAGGTCGATTAGGTGATTTGCCTTTAATGCGATGAGCAATGTTAATTCCGAAATTTTCGTTAACTTGTTAAATAGTTACAGCCCATCCTACCACGGTTTAGTCAGGGTTATTCCCTGTTTATTTTGTTAGTAACTTGAAGATATGATTTCCCGTGGTTGTTTCAAAAAAGTACGTAATCCATAGCATTGCAAGGGGGTTCAAGAAGCCTAGCTCGTTCAATTCCTCCTATATCTATTGTTACCCAACCAAAGAGAATACTCTCTGTTACTGTTTTCTTCGCGTTACAGATATTAGATGTATACAGATTATTCGCAGCAGCACAGTTAATAAATCAAAAAGAGTTTTTACCCATATTATAATTTGGCAACTTGGTACTAACTAGTTATGTTTGGAAGATTGGCGATCTATTATCATCATTTCCTCATATGTTTAACTGCTACCTTTTTATCGCTTAAAGATGCAGTGTGGCACTTTATACTGCTACTGCTACTTCTACCATATGCAACCTTGATGATAAATCAATCAGCACAGTTTCTTGACAAGTTGAAGGTTCTAGGGTAAGTATGAGGAATGGAAGAAACGTAAAGAAGGTGTTGCTAGTCGAGGATGAATTGGATATTAATTTAGTATTCAAGACAGTTTTAGAGTATAGTGGATTTGAAGTAGACGCATTTAATGATCCTCTTTTAGCACTTCAGAATTTAGTAACGACTCATACGATCTGTTACTTTTAGATATGTAATGCCAAAAATGAATGGTTTTCATCTGTATCAAATGATAAGGAAGATAGACGCTACAATCAAGATATGTTTTATAACAGCTAGTGAGATGCATAATGAACAGGTAAGAAAGGAAGTATTTCCTCAATTTGCAGATATAAAAGATAAAATTTGTTTTTTTATTAAAAAACCCATTGAGAATCAAGATTTGATAGAACAACTAGACAAAATAATAAACCCAACGTAAGATCATTCCATAATGAAGTTATTATCATAACTTAATTACCAAAAATATGAAATCAATTCTTCTGTCATCTGATGGATCATTATAATTATCATCATATTGTACTACATTTATCTTTTAACCCTTTGTAATTTGGATCATATTTCAGATACTACTTTTGCCATTAATTTAGTCCATGAAAATCCTTTGAAAGCAAATGACAATATTCTGTAACATTGGAGTTTTATGGTGTGCATAAATTATTTATAGTGAATATAAAGATCATGCAATTCTTATTCGCGGACATAAATCAAACATAAATGATTAAAATTACTTTATGTTTGTATCATAAAATACTACCAGCTGCTTTATAAGGGACTTTACGCTCAGAAAACTCCCCGCTGCACAATCTGCGCGGGTTTCAGCATAGATCACGAATGGGATAGGCAAGCAATATATGTGTGCCTGCGGGCAAATTTGCCAGCCGGTTTATGACGCATATGATAAGGCCTTACCTAATCTGTGCTGTAGATTATCCATCTTGGTCTATTATTTTGTCAAAAGAAGCAACATGAAACATTTATTGGAATTAAGAACAACTCACACATAATGCGGCATTCTTTCTACAGCCCCGTATGGCGAAGTCTCTTAAGACTCAAGAGACAAGAAATCAAGAATATGTAGTAGAGGATATAAACAACGAGAGACAAAGAATTAGCTGGCGAGTAAATGAATTTGAACGCGGATTTTTCGCTTTTTGCCGTGAGGGCGAGTATGAGAGGCCAGCAGCGAGATGCACAAAGGACATTTAGACAACTAGATAAAGAGAAAGAGTTAGGAAAGAAGGAATGAGCAATAAGAAAACAATGAGGTGCATAGACTGTGGTAAAGAATTTGTTTGTGATACCTATGAAAAAAACGATGTCGTCTGTGATAATTGCATCCAGCTTTTAAAAAGACAATTTTGGAGTTCAGTAAAAATATCAATGATAGATAAGAAGTTGCAGGAAGAGAGTAAGGAAAAAGAGAGAGGGAGAACATCGGCTAATGGGAAAGAAGGAGCGATAGAAGTAGACTAAGAACGTAAGGCTAAACAGGCATAATAATGTCTTTTCATAAATTTTATTGAAAATATAAGATCGAACTCATCTCTATTGTGCTATGTAATCACAACATTATCTAAATTATATGATAATGTTAGTTAGGTATCTAACACTGACCTTGGACGTTGTGCAGGGTAAATATCTGCAAGTTATATAAGAGAAATTGCTCCTATTTATTCTATGAGTACCAGATAAAATAACAAATCATTAATTTCACGACACAATATTTATTGGTAGCTACATGAATTGTTGTTGTTCATAACATTTTCTCACATATTTTATAAGTTTTATTGCATCACGTTGTTTTAGGCTTACCCTTTTATTGATGATATGCGAGCGAAATGCCTCCAGGTTCTCGATCAAATTAGGATAGCGTTTTTTTGATTGGTCGATGATATTCGCGTAATGCCGGTTCGGGAAATACAGATTCTTTGCAACTCTAGTTATTGCTTTCCTTGTAGCTTCATCAATGATTCCCTCCTTCTTTGCGATAAATAGATTGAATCTAACATCTATCATTGCCTCTGACTGAAGACTCTTTTCTTCGTCTGCAAAAGTAACAGCAACTTCATCGTCAGCATCAATCTTGCCGCGCTTATATAATTGAAAGATCTTACCAATTCCAATCATACCATATTTTTCTAATTCTACTGCACGCAATGCGCCAATACTAGCAGCTCCGATAACTATTACATTTTTTTTTATCGTTAAATGATAAACTTCTATCGGTGTTGGTGGATAGTCCTGCAAGAAGAGACCATCAACCAGACCCACTATCCTGACGTCATTTGTAAAACCTGATAGCCTTAGAAAATCTCCCTTTTTTGCTGGAGGCCTGTAGTCTGCGTCAAAAATTTTTCTTGCTTCCTCATGTCTAAGGCTGGGCCCGAGGAAAATAATGGGCTTATTCATAATATTTTGAAGGACTTTTTGGCACGCCGACCCATAATGGATTTGGTAATTTTGAAGGTTTCAAGACCAGGTACTATCGCTCGTACTACGGGAATACCTATCTGTGGATTAGTCAAATCAACTATTATGGCTGTTTTCAATTCAGCTTCAGCTAAATGATTTAAAATCAGCTTGATATCATCAAGAATATCTTCGTTAAAGAATGTTTTAACTTCAGAGAATTTAACAACCTTCTTGGACGGCATAAATTGCCATGCGCGTTTATCATCAGTATTGTTTTCTCCGTACTTAATCTTCCTAAGGTCATCTCGTGCACCTTGGATGTTAGCAGCTCTAGTTTGCGAGACCTCAGTTACAGCTCTCAAAAGTGCAATCCTGGAATCCGGATGTGTTCCGTGACCTTCTGCAAGATAACCATAATCATGGGTCAGCCATTCTATACTGCTTGCGTTAAATGTCGGGATCCCGATATCTGATGTAATATCCTTTATAATTAAAGGAATTCCTGCTTTTTGAAATTTTCTGACAATAATCTTTAATGGGTTAAAGTCAACGGCTTGTATATCAACATCAGGAAAAATACCTGGATCATCTATAAATTTGTTGGCAGGGATCGCGGCTAGTGGATATTCTTTCGCATTTAATGTCTTTGCAATATGTTGCAACAAATGAAATGGCATTGCGCTAGCACGTAGTTCTGCTAAACTCATTGCGTCCCTTTCTATTACTTCACATAATGAATGACAAATTGCCTCTTCTAGTATATTGCCAGATGCAAGTCCATTCGTGTGATGAAACGCGAACGGATTTACCGCAGGGGGGTTAGGGGAGTATCTAAATAGAGCGAGCGGTGCAGGAACTATTATTTCTTCATTAGTAAATAGATCAAATCCAGTGACGAAATCCATCGTCATGTTATTCCTATAATTGAACGTAAGGGGTTCTATCATGTCATCAGGATGCAGCACTCTATGTGTCTTCGATAACTGGTCATAGGTTCCTTGAATAATACTTGTACAAGAGTTACTCGGCAATGAGGAATAGCGTTCAATGCATTCCATCAATGCACTAGCTCTAGCATCAACTCTTGTTTGACCTTTGCCATTATATACCCAAATATAATCTTCTGTTCCTGGTAAGACAGCAGAATAGTTTGGAATATGTAGGACGTCCATATGAGTAATATCTGCAAGTCTAGTTACACCAATTGTTTTTGATAAGGGGATAACTTTCTCCAAGGTCTCGTGGGAAGGTAGTATTCTTGAGGTACCATCTGGACTCCATTTCTTTCTGCTTTGAAGATGTAACGGTCTAGCAGTCATTACTATACATTTTAAAATGAACGAATATCAAGCTTACTACTCCTGCATTAGGATTATATATTTGATTTTCTATCGTCGTACCAGTTGGATGTAAAACAGAAAGATGCAGAAATTGTTAGTGACATTTTACTTAAAGCTGCTAGTGAACCAGAGTTCAGAAATATATTGATAAAGGAACCGGCGAAGGTTTTGGAACTGTATGATATTTCTCCAGAGGCGAAATCGACCATCATGAAAAGCATAATTGACTTCACACAATAATAATGAGTGCCCTTGACAGGATTCTTCTAATAGAATTACTATGAAGAAATGGTCAAAGCAGTACGATATTATGTAAAAGATATATATTCTATCATAAAATTACATAGTTATTATGACAATAAAAGAAATTCACTGCTGACCAGTTATCACTAATATAGTCTGCGTTTTACATTTTGCCAAAATCCCACGTAGAGAAGGACTTGGGATTGATTTCAAGCGGTTTCTGAATACCATTTCTTGCATTCACATGTGGTATCTTGGCCCGTGGGTTATCATTACAAGATACTTCAAACCAATATATCTACTACCCCGGCCTTTGACGCCTTGTAGGGAAAGCTCTCGTCGTCAATGGAAAAGTACACTTGGGCTTCCTGCGAATATTCTGGACCTTTGATATTCTGGGAGTCATAATAGATCTCTTTTTTGCCATAATCATGGTTGATGAGAGACCGTAAACATTAGGATCACCCATTTCATAAATGATAGCTAACTGCAAGTTCATTTTACTTTCAGGGAATCTATCAGGTTCTTCCTAGGTCATCGCAGGAGCTGCGGGAATGGCACAAATGATTTCCCTATCATATATGTGACATTGATCTTCGATACAAGGGCTAATGAAGATCCCAAATAGTTCTATATCAATGTCATGAGGTGGTGCAGATTAGCAAACCTACTGTTACTAGAAACAGGTTCTATCTTAAGTAACAAGCAAGAGATAATATCACGAAATATATTGATGAAAGAGAAGAGTTTACAAGCATTATTTTTAACTAAAGTTATGCAATGGAGTTAGGTTTACTTACCAACGCAATTTTTACTCTCGCAGAATCTCGGCTAAATCGTTAGATCTCTTTTGGGGTATAATTGATGTTCATAATATGATATATGTACTTCAATCGCTCGAGCAACAATTTTTCTGGATCAATGATTTTCAAACCGTCAGCACCACTTAAATTTCATGCTATATTGACACTAAAAAAAACGCGCGAGTATCAGGGTAAAGCGGGATTTGATTGCTTTAGAAAAAAGGTTAGATACTGGTAACTCTAATATCTAGGAGAATATAGAGTGAATTTCCTATCAGGAAGGCTAAAGGAAATAGGTATCGTTGCTATCATTGTAATTGTAGCACTTTCATTCACATTATTATTCTATATTGAAAGTATTACTGAAGCCAGTATCAGAAAGAGTCTTTTTGACGAACAAAAACAGCGTCAAATAGAATCTACAAGGATTATTTCACAACACATTGGATCAGACTTAAGTTTAGTTATGAGTATGCTAGATGGGCTGGCTAACTCTTTGTATTTACAGCAAGGAGACCTTTATGGCGACCAAACTAAAAAACTGCTAGAAGAAAAATATAATCAATACAATACTGTAATAAACAGACTATTTGTATTAGATAAAAATGATATTGTGACTAATAGTCTCGCTCCAAAAGGAGCCGAGACTTTCCTTGGTCAAGACTTTTCCCTTAGAGACTGGATAAAAGAGACAAGAGCCACACTAAAGCCCGTATTTTCTGATGGCTTTGAAAGGCAGGGTATTTACAGAATTTTCATCACTTATCCTATAATAGAAAGAGGGACTGGGGAGTACATAGGAACAATCGCAACGTCAATACCTACTGTAGGGTTTTTTGCACACTATGGAAATTTTGAAAATATCGACAACCAATTCCTTGTTGTCTTTAACAAAAAAGGAATCATGCTTGCCAATGGTGCTAGCAAAACACTTGTAGGACAAGACTTTTTCAGTGACTATACTCAACAGTTTATACGCCATAATAAAATTCTAAATGATTTAACCCGTAACCTATTGGCAGGTAATTCGGGCTATGCGGTGTATAGCTACGGAAGAGGCGAAAGACTCACTACTGATTATCCGATATTTGTGCAGGGTAAGCCGACATACTTTATCCAAGAAGTGACTCCAACTACATCAATATACTCGCAGGTCAACAGTGTTCTTTTCACAGAAAGGGAGAAGATGTTCTTGCTTTTTGCTAGCTCCATTGCTGCAATAGTAGTTCTGATAATATTCTTTGTTAAATGGAATAGCACTTTAGAGATTGAAGTGAGAAGAAGAACAAAAGAATTAAACGAATCAAATATGCAGCTCGAATCAGCTAATGAACAATTAAAGCTCCAAGAAAAAATGCAGAAGGAGTTTATCAATGTTGCAGCACATGAATTAAGAACTCCTGTGCAGCCAATACTTGGGTTATCTCAAATCCTGCGCTCAAAGATTGGAAATCCTGAGCAGAATGAATTTTTAGACGTGATTATTAGAAATGCAAAGAGATTACAGCGCCTTACCGAAGACATATTGGACGTTACAAGAATTGAAAGCCAGCTATTAAAACCAAACAAAGAACGGTTTAACCTAAATGATGCTATACTTAGTTCGGTAGAAGATTGTCGAAATCAAATTGAAAAGGCCCATGGCAATATACGGTTACTATTCGAACCTAAGGATATTATTATAGAAGCAGATAAAGGAAGGATAGTGCAAGTTGTTTCTAATCTTCTAAATAATGCTGTTAAATTTACAAGAGACGGAACAGTATGTGTGAAAGCCGAACAGAATGCAGATCAAGTTATTGTAAGTATAAAGGATACAGGTCAAGGTATTGATCCCGAAATTCTACCTAGGCTTTTTTCAAAGTTTGCTACTAAATCCTTTTCTGGGACTGGCCTTGGATTGTTTATTTCTAAAAGTATTATAGAATCCCATGGTGGAAAAATATGGGCTGAAAATAATAATATTGATGGAAAACGAGGTGCTACGTTTTACTTTAGTCTTCCAATTGTCGATCATAGGTTTTCTGTATTTCAGCTTTCAGACTAGAATCTTATTTCTCGCATATATCGAATCCAAAGAGAATAGACTCCGAAATTGTGATATCGTTATGAATAATAGCGTCGATTTAATTATTGGTTGAATACAAGTAGAATAGTTTAGAAAACTAACTGTAGTTAGTAATTTCAGTTTGAGTTAACAGCGGCAGTAGTCTGATCCTCTCGTCCTTTGTCTTCTTCAGGATGTATTTTATACTTTCTGGCTAGAAATAGTAGAAGTAAACCAAACATAGAGAGAACTATTGCAAGTCCTTGTGCTCCACCGTTAGGTATTGCTACAAAATAAATTATTGAAAATACAATACTCGTTAATCCCTGCAAAGCGTATTTTAAGGATTCGTGCCATCTACTCTTCTTTGCAACGTATCCCAACCCAAATATGACTGCACTTGGATAAATGGTAAGGAGAATATACTGATCAATATCTAATCCATTATGGGTCAACAGTTAGTCGTTAGTTAAGTATCAATTGAACAATATTTGTCTTTGGTTTTAATCATTTTTATAAGCTAATAAGCTATTTGTATCTCAATTGCGTCACCCGTCTGTATTAAAGAACGTGCATTCTCGAGTGGTAAGGTTGCTACGTCTTCTTCTTGAAATGGACCATATCTGGCCATATCTATACCTACAAATTGTTCCATTGGTCTGATGAATCTCACGACGATTTGTTTAGAACGAATCTTGGATATGATTGACTCTAGTACCTTAGGTCTGCCTCTAATTGTTGCATTAAGTACTAGCTTTCTTCTTTTCTGTGATTCTTTCTCTCCATCCAAGATGTATTTTTCTTCATCTGCGAGTTTTGAATAATCAATTACTGACCCTGTCACTGCTTCAGACTTTTGTGAAAGTGATTCGCTTCGTTGTTCTACTAATAACTTCTGATTTCGAATTTCAAAAAGCAGCTTAGCGGAACCACATATTAATTCTATCAAATTATCTCGAATCTTCGCTTCCATTCCTTCGTACCTCTGTCCTTTTAGGCCTGCTAAACTGGTGGCAATCTTAAGATATGTATCAAGAGGTATTGGCTGCATAAGAGTAGACTGGATTTCTTTAACTAATAAATTATATATATATCTGAATGTCACCACAGAGTTATCGTTCTTCGCTTCAGCAACAAAGTTTTCTCCTGCTACAGTAACCATTTATAGCTATTCGCATTCTCGCCTTATTTCTTTTCTTCTCTAATATAGACTGACTGTTTCGATAATTAATTCTAAAATCATGGATCGCACTAGTATGTGAGAAAAGAAGAACTGCAATACAGCTGAATTTCCTTTCAAATTGACTAGGCTATTGGTGTTGTCAATAAGAAACTAACAAAAATCACTCACTTTCTTATATGTATAGCCCTAGCAGAGTAACTTCTACAATAGAACGTAAGAGAAATTTGAAGCTAGCTAATCTAGATCCTATCTACACGACCGGGTTTGAATTAAACTAATAGTGGCGTTATAATACAATAGATTCCTATTGATACAATAAGAATTGAATTGAATTGAATGATGGTCAGGTTGTCTTATTGAGGAGTTTATCTTCATTCAAGTGAATTTTACAATATTCGCAATTCTCATCCAAGCTGAGAATCTTTCCTTCGTTATTTACATGATATTTTAAGTGATTGTTTGCTATCTCTATATCTTTTTTGATACCATTTAGCACTAGTTCCTCTATTATAGTACCAATCACGCATTAATCTGCATTTCAAGGTATAAATAAGTTGCTTAACTTCCCAGATATGATGTAATACCCTGCCATCTACAATTGTTGGCGACAAATTTGAATAGAGGATATAAGCGCGGCAACAAATTATAACACAGCGTGACTTGAAAGAGCTTATCGAACGGACGCA
>Ga0193735_1000800_pt1 | contig 9998 bp, 6 predicted proteins | sample U1m2metaG_FD_145080 | JGI IMG/M metagenome (GOLD analysis project Ga0193735, IMG submission 145080) | Soil microbial communities from a riparian zone of the East river system, Colorado, United States - U1m2 | ecosystem: Environmental > Terrestrial > Soil > Riparian zone | place: USA: East River... | reverse complement strand
GGTGGCAAAGGGGCCTGTAGCTCAGGTGGTTAGAGCGCACGCCTGATAAGCGTGAGGTCGGTAGTTCAACTCTACCCAGGCCCATAACTCAGAACTTGTTGCCCCGCTTGAGGATATCTCCTTGAGCGGGGTTTCTGCATCCTGCCGAAAATGAGCCTACTGTCGGTTCCTACTGTCGGTTGGGCAATCATGAGCCCACCGCACGCCTCTTATCTCGATTCGAAAGCGCATTCCTCATGGTCACCTGATCCGCCTGCTGGTACACCGTCATCACCGTCAACGGGCTCTTCCAGCCACCCAAGTAGCAGAGGTTCGCCATCGGGGTGTCGGGCGGCGCGGGTTCTCTTCCTTTGGTACGGGAAGGCCCTTCAACGGATTCCTTTCCAGCAGTGGCGGCCCTGGCCGTCGCCGGACAGCGTCGCCCAGTTGAGCACTGAGAGGATAAACTTCAGGTCGTAGGCGATCTGTCGATCGCGCACACCAGCATCCTTGGCTTTTCCTTTCCGTCCCTCCGGACGCAGAATCCCGCGCCGGCGCTCCTGGATGAAACGATCCCAGTCTCGGCGGTTCAGCGTCAGCACCTTCCTGTTCCGGCCGAAGCACTTGCTGAACAGCGCCACGCATCGGTAATCGTGGCGGCGTTTGCTTTCCCCCTTCGAGGGGGTAACCTCACGCGTATAAATGTCAAACAGCTTGCCGAGCGTTGCGTCACTCACCCACGGCTTGTCCGTGTCACTGAACTTTGCAGCAAGTTGATCGGCTTTGCTCTTGGCCGCCTCACGGTCTATTGCACCCGCGGAGATCCGTGTCCGGCGCAATTGCGTGGTACCCGGCACATTCTCATAGAACTCGAAGAAAATCGCGCCGCGAGCACCGTCCTCGTACGCTCGCACTCGATTTCGCCCTCGTTCTCCGGCGATATAACTCCAGCACTTCTTTTTCGCGTTAGCCATCGTGTCTCTCGTGTGTAGAGGTCACGACGGACTGCGCGATCTGCCGTCTGGTGTTCACTGCTAGAATGGGCTCGGCCTTCTCGTTCCGCAAGGCGCCGGACTTACGAGGAAGGTCGCCGCGCCGAACTCGGGGTCGGCCCCGCTGGCCAACGTTCTCGATTGATCCTCGCCGGAGCGAGATGTCGTTCTCAATCCTCCAAATGCTGCCGTCGCGCGGCAAGTTTCGCCAGACCGCGCGTCCTTCAGATGCCAGGCGCTATTTCGCGACGACGTGCAACGGGACCGCAACGTGAAACTTGAAGGCGCCATCGCGATCGACCTCGAGCCTCGCGTCTCCCGGCGCGTCGGGCGTGAACTCGAAATCCGCCGTTTCGCCGCTCGCGACATAGGTGGCACTCGGCCCCACCGTCGCCTGCTGCGGCGGCAGGCTGAACCCGTCTTTGGCAACGGCGCGCCACGTCAGCACTGAGGAGTCGCGAACCAGCCGCACCGACACGTGCTGATGGTAGATCGCGATGTCCGCCATGCGAATCCGATAAGTCGTACCCATGCGAAGGAGCCTTGGTGGCGGCGACGCCGAGCCGTTGACACGCATGGTGGCGTGCGGGCCGTCAGATATCATGACCAACATTTCGCGCGTCGCGTCCCATCGCTCCCCCGGCTCGAGCACTACGAGCGGGCCGACCAGTCCGCCGTACTGCTGGCGCATGTCGTTGAAGTGCGTGTGATACATGAAGGTGCCGGCGCGCTTTGGCGTGATGTGCACCTCGAAGGTCGATTCGGGGCGAATCGCCGGTTCTGTCGCTCGGGCGCTGCCGCTCCAACCAGCGACGCCGTCGTAATAACTCTGCAGTTCGATCCCGTGCCAATGGACGCTGGTTGGCTCCGGCGTCCGATTGATCACCTCGATGCTCGTTGGTTCACCACGTGTGAGGAGCAGCAGCGATCCCGGACTTTCCACCGAGTCGCGCGAAGGCTCTGTGCCACGCTGCAGCACGTAGCCCCACCGCCGCACCGAATCGCCCGCGACGGAGTCAGACTGCACGAAGAGGCGCAACCGCTTGGCAGCGTGCCATGGAGGCGCGGGTTTCGCTTTGCCGTCTACGGTGATGCCGAGCACGAGCCCATTCATTCCCGTCATGGCGTGCTGAGCGGGGTCCCCGTGATCGTGTGAATCCGGATATTCGATCTCGTTCGGGTTGTCGGCACGCGGCAGTTTCGCGTTGTGGCTTGCCAGGTGACAGTGGAAGATCCAGTTTCCCGGCCGATCTGGTGACCATGTGATCATTCTCGTGTCGCCTCCGAACTTCATGCCTTCGGTCACTACCATGCGCCGTTGCGCCGGCGCGTAGGCCGAATCGACGTTCGCGTCCGCGTTGCCTGACGCGTCAACGCGGAAGTAGAAGCCGTGCAGGTGCATCGGATGCGACTGGAACGTCGCGTTGATGATGCGCCAGTGGATCGTATCGCCCATCGCGTAGTGCAGGCGCTCGGTGTAGGGCCATGAGCGTGCGTTGATTGCGGTAAACTCTCGGCCCGGCATGCCTCGATGGTCGTTGCGAATCGGCGGTGCCTGATCGACCGTCTCGGTCAGGACGAAGATGCGATCATTCGGAATCGGGCCCGGCGGGTCGACGATGAACGCGCCGGTGAGCTGCGAGTCGAAACGCGGGCGCATAAGTCCATGCTTATGGGCCTTAAGAGGAAGCGGCACGTTGCGCTGCCATTCAGCCAACGTCGCCCAGTATTGGTAGGTTCCCGCTTGCCGGCGAGCGAACGTGACGTCACGCGTCGTCCGCGGCAGCAGGATGAGCGAATCGACTGCCGCACTGTGCTCGCTGAATCCGCGGACGATGAGCGTATCGTCGGACGGATTCCGAATCACTACGTGGATCGGTGTGCCGGTCCGCACCCGGAGCAACGGTGCGGGAATTGTGGGCGTCTTTCCTTCTTCGGCGAACGCCGCGACGGTCAGGGCTGGATTGGTGTTTCCCAGCAGGTGCCATGCGACTGTCGCGAGCGTGAGCCGGAGGACGAGCGTGTCACCGACATAAGTGCCGGCCGGCGTACGATTGTCATTCGCCGCGACGCCCTGCGGCGGGGCAGTTGGCGCAACTCGGGCGACCGGGTTTGCGGCCGCCGTTATGGCCAGGGAAGAAGCAACGACGGCCGCTGCTCCAATTGTCAATGAAATCCTACTGCGCGTGGCTCTGGGTCCGAGAAAGGTCTTCCAACTTTATCACGCGGCACCTCGAGTGACAAGCCGATATCCAACAGCGGTCGTGACGGTAGCCCCTCTTTAGGTCCGCTCTTAAGCTGACAGTCGTTCAGGGTTTTCCTCTTTGAATTGTTCTGCGTACTCGGTGGGGGTTAGATGGTTGAGGCCGCGGTGCGGCCGATCGTTGTTATAGCTCTCTCTCCAGCTCTCGATGGTCCGTTTTGTAATTCCGGCACACCTGCTGACCTGTGGCGTAACCAGCCTCTCGCTTGATGGGCGTTAGGCTCTCGGGGAAACCAGCGCCTCACGCCCTAAGGGCGTGAGGGCTTCTCGGTCCCAGCCCTGGTTTTGTGCGGGGTTGACCCACCTTTCGGGGCTTAACCCATGGCGAGGCAGTCGTTGCTGTCGTTCCGCGCTGTCGGTAATGGTGCCCGCGGAAGGGTTGTCGGGCGTCGTTCGCGGATCTTGTTACTGGGGGCTCGATTTCCGGAAGCGCTAGCTCGCGCGCGAGTACGTGGAGAAGCCGCCAGCGGCCCCGGGAAGAATTCTGGATAACGATCGCAGATGAGAGCGCCTGGCGAGAGATGGCGCATGTCTCAGTCTCTCCCCGAAGACGCAGATGCCGACACCATTTTCATTGCGGCACAGCGGATACAACGCTCCCCATGCCTATCGACGCTGAATGCAGCGGATAGCCCTCGGCACCGGCAACGTGTGGAGATTTGGCAGACGACCGATACCAAGGTCCTATTGACGATTGCTTGTAGAGGGGTGCATCCTCTGCCGGAAATCGCGCCTACGCCGGACCGCAACAAAACTGCACGCGTGCGAGCGGATCTGCGTTCCTAGCAAGTTGGGCACGGCAGAGCTCTTCACCCTCGCACCGAGCAGATAGAGGTGTCTTGTGGCCGAATCTGCTGAAGCAAGAAGTGATGTTGCGCTCGAGGGCTCAATTCCGGCTGGCGCGGCTCCTTTGGAGTCGATCCTGTGCACCGAGGAGTTGCATCGTCGTCCCTCGCGTCCCCCTGATTATGAGAAGGAGAACCGCGCGCTCGTAAACCTGGTGAGCGCATTAGCCGATTCGCCGAACACAATCCTTCAGACACTCGCTGAGACGATCCTGGATGTCACGCGGTGTGACTCGGCTGGTCTTAGCCTGCTGACGAGGGATGGCAAAACGCCGGACGTTTGTGGTAAGAGGTTTTATTGGCCAGCTATCGCCGGCAAGTGGAATCCGCACGCGGGAGGTGGGACCCCACGCGATTTCGGCCCGTGCGGAGACGTGCTCGATCAAAATCGTACCCTGTTGTTCAGGCATTTCGAACGGCGCTACCCCTATTTGCTGCCAGTTATACCGACAGCCGAAGAATGTCTGCTTGTCCCGTTTTACGTCGCCGGCGAAGCGGTCGGAACTATCTGGGGGATCATGCACAGCGACCGTCGTAAGTTCGACGCAGAGGATGACCGGCTCATGGCCTCTCTCGGGAAATTTGCGTCTTCAGCGTATCAGGCACTGACACACATAGAGGACCTCAAAGTCCAGGTGTCCGAGCGCCAAGTGGCAGAAGGAAAAGTCCGTGAACTGGCAAGAGGCCTGGAAGCGAAGGTCAGGCGTCTGGTCGAGGCAAATGTTGTGGGAATTGTCATGTGGAACCTCGAAGGTGCAATCACTGAGGCCAACGATGCATTTCTCCGCATGGTTCAATACGACCGGCAAGATCTTGCCTCCGGTCGCATTCGCTGGACGGATTTGACGCCAGCCGAATGGCGTGACCAAGATGAACGGGCAGTAGCTGAGTTAAAGGCAACCGGCATCTTGCAACCCTCCGAGAAGGAGTATTTCCAGAAAGGTGGCGGTCGAGTGGCTGTACTTCTTGGCGGCGCACTACTCGATGCAGGTGGGAATGAAGGCGTCGCTTTTGTTCTCGATTTGAGCGAACAAAAGCGAGTCGAGCGAGCGTTGCGCCGCAGCGAGGCATTCCTGGCGGAAAGCCAACATCTTAGTCAAATAGGCAGCTTTTCCTGGCGCGTGGCTACAGACGAAATCACGTGGTCAGAGCAGCTCTATCGCATCTACGAGTTTGAGTGCGGTGTGCCCGTGACGCTAGAGATGGTCCGTACTCGAGTCCATCCGGAAGACGTCAGTTTGATCGATAAGTTGAAAATGGTCGCACAGGCATCAGACAGCGCCACCGACCTTGATTGGCAGTACCGCCTGGTGATGCCTGACCACTCGATCAAGTACATCCATGCAGTCGCTCACGCGACGCGGGACCAGGATGGTCAGGTGGAGTACATTGCGGTTATTCAGGATGTCACGGCGCATAGGCTGACGGAAGAGGCACGCGACAAGGCGCGATCGGAATTGACACATGTTGCCAGGGTAATGAGCCTGGGAACGATGACAGCATCAATCGCCCACGAACTCAACCAGCCGCTGGCCGGCATTGTCACGAACGCCAGCACCTGTATGCGAATGCTCGCTACCGATCCTCCGAATGTCGACGGCGCGCGAGAGACGGTGCGGCGCACGATTCGCGATGCCAACCGTGCGTCCGATGTGATAACGCGATTGCGCGCACTCTTCGGCAAGAAGGACCGCACGGCCGAACCAGTTGACTTGAATGATGCTACCCGAGAAGTGATTGCGCTTTCGCTGGGTGAACGTCAAAGGAACCGCGTTATTCTGCAGACGGAGCTTGCGGACGATCTCCCGCATGTCATGGGCGACCGGGTCCAGCTCCAGCAGGTCGTCTTGAACCTCCTCCTGAATGCCTCGGACGCGATGATCGACGTCGAGGACCGACCCCGGAAGATAGTAATCAGAACTGAACGAGAGGCCGGCGAGAGAGTGCGCCTAACGGTGCAGGATGCAGGGGTAGGTGTCGAGCCTCAAGCTGTCGACAGATTCTTTGAAGCGTTCTACTCCACGAAAACCGACGGAATGGGGATCGGGCTATCCGTCAGCCGCTCCATAATCGAGAGCCACCGTGGGCGTTTGTGGGCAGCATCGAACGACGGTCCAGGAGCCACGTTTGCGTTCTCGATTCCGTACGAGTCGAAGAATGTGACGGACGCTAGCAGTCCCGGGGCCATTCAGACGCTTGCTATGACGGCGATTTCATGAGATAGTTGCGGTGAGCCGCCCGGCCATCCTAACCAGATCGGCAAGCGAATCCGCCTTCATTTTTCGCATCACTTGCCCGCGGTGCGCCTTTACTGTGATCTCGCTGATGCCGAGCTCGCCACCTGCCTGTTTGTTCAACATGCCGGAGACGACGAGTGCCATGACCTCTGTCTCCCGGCGGCTAAGTGAAGCGTGACGCTGTCGCAGCGCGCGCATCTCTGCCTCGAGACCAAGAGCTGCCTGACTGCGATCGATCGCGTTCTGGATTGCGCTCAACATCACATCGTCGCCAAACGGCTTGGTGAGAAATTCAGCGGCTCCAGCCTTCATTGCCTTGACCGACATCGGCACGTCGCCATACCCCGTAATGAAAATGATCGGCATGTCGACCCGATTCGCAGCGACGCGCTTCTGCAGTTCGAGGCCATTGAGGTCCGGAAGATTGACGTCGAGCACCAGACAGCTCGGAGCAAGTACTGGCGGGCGGGAGAGGAATTCCTGCGCGGACGCGAATGTCTCCACCTGATAGCCTGCTGTTTGGATCAGCAATTCCAGCGACTCGCGCACCGAGATGTCGTCGTCGACAACGAACACAACCGGGGTGAGCATCACTTAGGCAACTCGAAGCGCGGCATTGAGTGCCGAAAGTAGAGCCGTGTCGCTGAACGGCTTGAACAGGCAATCCACCGCTCCCCGTGCGATCAAACGTGGCCGGACGAGCTCGTCCTTTTGAGCAGTGATGAAGACGATCGGAATGTTCTGCTGGCGACGTGCTAGCTCCTGCTGGAGCTGCGGCCCCGACATGCCTGGCATCGCGATGTCGACGATCAGGCACTCAGTCAGGCTGATGAAATCCGACGCGAGGAACTCTTCGGCCGAGAAAAAAGCCTGAACGGCAAATCCCATCTCCCGCAACAAGTCGGGCAGCGACTCGCGCACGGATTCATCGTCATCGATGACGGACACGAGCGAACCGGTAATGGTCACGAACTCCTCATGAGTTGCTCAGGTCGCAACGAATTGAAAGTACGATCCCTTGTAGCTTCTCGTCCATAACAATGGATGCGCCGCGTCACGGGCGCTGTCCACCAATACGTTGGTATCGGTCTACCGCCGAAGTCGACCGGGCTCGTACCCCGAGTTGAGCGACGCGCACGCTGCGACGGCCGATCGGAACAATGGCGAGGCGTGAGATTTATCGAATTCGCCGTACGACGTAATCGAAGTGATGCTCTCTAAGAGGGCTTGCTTGCAGTCGATACCAAGGTATCGACGATACCATCGTACAATCGTGTGCTCGCCGCGTCCCAGAGAGTTTCCCTCAGCGGTTAGCACATTGGGATTATCCCAAGGTGACGCGTGCCGCAACCACTGGTGACGCGAGCGTCACTCAAAAGGAGGGGCAAGATATGCAACAGCAAAACACCCTGGATGCGCCATCCAAGGCGCCGGCCCGCACGCCGGTGGTGGACGCATCCATCCGACCGTTCCGCGTCAACGTTCCGGAGGAGGACCTTGCGGATCTCCGCCGGCGGATAAAAGCGACGAGGTGGCCCGAAAAAGAGCCCGTCACTGATTTCTCGCAGGGCGTGCCGCTCGCGACGATGCAGAAGCTCGCCCGTTATTGGGCGACAGAATACGATTGGCGCACGGTCGAGGCTAAGCTCAATAGCTATCCGCAATTCATCACGAATATCGACGGCTTGGACATCCACTTCCTTCATGTCCGTTCGAAGGAAAAAACCGCGTTGCCGGTCATCGTCACCCACGGATGGCCGGGGTCGATCATCGAGCAGCTGAAGATTGTCGATCCACTCGTCGATCCCACCTCATATGGCGGGAGTGCATCGGACGCTTTCGATGTGGTGATTCCGTCGATGCCCGGTTACGGTTTCTCAGGCAAGCCGACAACGACCGGCTGGGATCAAGCGCGCATCGCGCGTGCGTGGGGGGTCCTGATGAAGCGCCTTGGGTACACGCGATATGTAGCGCAAGGCGGGGATTGGGGCGCGATTGTCAACGATCTGCTTGCGACTCAGGGTTATCCGGAATTTATCGGTTTCCACACGAACCTGCCCGCAGCGATTCCACCCGAGATCAACAAGGCGGCCGCCGGCGGCAGTCCGGCGCCAACGGGTCTCTCGGCCGAAGAGAAGCGCGCGTACGAGACGGTTGTCGATTTGTACAAGACCATTCCAACACAATTTTTCATGGGGTCGCACCCGCAAACGCTGTACGGCGTCGCCGATTCACCGGTCGGCGTGGCAGCTTGGCTGCTCGACCACGACCCGATCAGTTTGCGGCTGATCGCACGTGCTTTCGATGGCGAGTCGACCGGCCTAACCCGGGACGATGTGCTCGACAACGCCACGCTGTTCTGGTTGACGAACACGACAGTCTCGGCGGCCCGTCTCTATCGGGAGGGCTTCGCCAAGACCGACTTGGGTCCCAAGAACGTCTCTATCCCGGTTGCGGTGAGCATCTTTCCTGACGAGGTCTACTATACGCCGCGGAGTTGGGCGGAGCGGGCGTATCCCAAACTCGTCCATTACAACCAGCTCGAGAAGGGCGGGCACTTTGCGGCGTGGGAACAGCCGCAGCTTTTGGTGGACGAGATGCGAGTAGGCCTCAGGTCACTGCGGTAATGAATTGTGACGACGGCGCGCTAGTCTGCGTGCCGTCGTTCACACGCACAAACTGGAGCTGCTCCAGCGGGAGATAAAGAATGCTCGAGGATATCAACCATGGTCGAAATTCACTAACTTCGAGCGACCCGATCGCAGCGTTGCGAGCTGCGCTGGCTGGCCGCTATGAAATTGGACGTGAGATTGGGCAAGGCGCATTCGCCACCGTTTATCTCGCGAACGACTCCAGGCACGATCGCCAGGTTGCACTCAAGGTCCTGAACTGCCAGCAGGGATCTGAAAGCGGGGAAGTGCGATTCGTTCGCGAAATTCGAATGTTGGCACGACTGCAGCATCCGAACATCCTGCCGCTCCATGACTCGGGGCACGTCGAGGCGCTGCTGTATTACTTGATGCCGTACGTCAGCGGCGAGACGTTGCGGGCGCGGATAAATCGCGAGCACCAACTTGACATAGACTCCGCCATCCAAATCTGTTGCGAAGCAGCTGATGCTTTGTCCTACGCCCACGCTCAGGGAATCATTCACCGTGACATGAAACCGGAGAATATTCTGCTCTCCGGTGGCCACGCCGTCATTGCCGACTTCGGGATCGCTCGCGCAATCGATGTAGCAGGAGTTCAGGCCCTTACAAGGACGGGAACGGGAGGACCCGGGACACCTGCGTACATGAGTCCCGAGCAGCTTTTCGGCGATCGCGAGCTCGACGGCCGCAGCGACATTTACAGTCTCGGATGCGTTCTCTATGAGATGCTGACCGGGAACGCGCCATTCGCCGGCAACGATGGATTCGCAAAGCGTTTCACTCAAGCCGCGCCGACGCCTTCAAGCACGCGCAAAGATCTTCCCGTCTGGCTGAGTGCAGTTGTCTGCAAAACACTCGCGCGAAATCCCGACGAGCGCTACAGCCGCGCCGCGGACCTTGTTCGGGAGTTGTCGCGACAACACGTCATCGAACGGGTCGCATCCGAGGAGCCTTCGATAGGTGTGCTCCCCTTCGCCAACCTGAGCGCAAGTTCGGACAACGAATACTTCTCTGAGGGAGTGACAGAGGAG
>Ga0193735_1000798_pt1 | contig 10015 bp, 6 predicted proteins | sample U1m2metaG_FD_145080 | JGI IMG/M metagenome (GOLD analysis project Ga0193735, IMG submission 145080) | Soil microbial communities from a riparian zone of the East river system, Colorado, United States - U1m2 | ecosystem: Environmental > Terrestrial > Soil > Riparian zone | place: USA: East River... | reverse complement strand
AAGCGCGCTCTCCGGCGATTCGACAAAAGCGTAAACGCGCTGCGCCTTAGAAGGCGCGATCGCGACCGCGATGCGGCCATACGGTTTCTTCGGGAAACCTTTGTTGGCTTCAGTCGTGATTTCCGTCCAGGTATTGCCGCCGTCCGTGGAACGGAACAATCCGCTCGCCGAGGGCGCGCTAGGACTGTCGCCGCCCGAGCGGTACTCCCAGCCTTTGCGTCGGAAATCCCACATAGCGGCGAACATGATGTCGGGATTGTTCGGATCGATTTCTATGTCCGTGCAACCGGTCGAAACATTCGGTCCTTTGAGAACTTGCTGCCACGTTTTGCCGCCATCGGTTGTTTTATAGAGACCTCGGTCGGGTGAATCGCTCCACAACGCGCCGGGAACCGCGGCGAAGACCGTGTCGCTGCTCTTCGGACTCACCGCGATCTTTGCTATGCGCTCGGACTTTTCCAGACCGACCCGCGTCCAGGTTTCGCCGCTATCTGTTGACTTATAGATTCCGTCGCCGATCGAAACGCTGTTGCGCGTCCACGATTCACCAGTTCCGACCCAGACATTTTTCGAATTCTTCGGATCGAGCGCCATCGCGCCGATCGATTGGACATGTTGTTCATCGAACACGGGGCGGTACCGCGTTCCGCTGTCGTCGGATTTCCAAACGCCGCCACTGGCCGCGCCAACGAAAAGCGTGATTTTACCCGAGGGCTCGCGCGTACCCGCGATGGCAGAGATGCGCCCGCTCATTGTCGCGGAACCTATGTTGCGCGCGCCAAGGCCGGAGATGGTAGAGGAACTGTAGGGCGCGTCCGCAGCGTGACAAAGAATGGCACAAAAGAACAATGGGACGGGCAGAAGAACTTTGAGAGGGTGCATGAGCGGCTAATCCTGAGATGTGCAGAAACGCATAACGGTTCTCATTAACACCGGGCTTCAGCCCGGTGTTCCACGCGAACAGAGACAAACCGTTTCAACGGTTTCGCCTTGGGAGAAAGCCGTTGAAACGGCTCACGCATTGGTTTGCTCTTAACACCTGGCTGAAGCCAGGTGTTAACGAAAACAATGAAGCGGTTACTCATTAGAGCATCGGCAAAATCATTTCGAAGCCGGGAAATGAAATACCGCGTCATCGACGGGCACGTTGGCTTCGACTTTATCGATAATAATTCTTTGTTTGTCCTGCGCTCCTTTGCGGCCGGACTCGATTGACGTGGGAACGAAGACGCCCCCGGCTTTTTCATAGTCCCCGAGATCGGTCTCCTCTTCTTCCTGCGCGCCGTGTCTCGTGCGTTCCGTCAAGATCCGGATCTCCAGGAAATGATCAGGGTCTAGATAAACAAAACTCACGTCTCCATTCTTCCGAACCACCTTCAACTTGTGCGCGGGCGTTCCGTCGACGTCCTCAGTTCCGAGGTATTCGACGCTGCTTCCCTTTGTCTGCCAATCAACCAATGCGCCGTCGATCTCAGAGTCTTCTATCAGCGCCTTGACGTCATCGGCAGACATGCGTTCGGGATCTTTGCGTCCAAAAAATGGTGATACTGTCCATCCTTCTTTGCCGTCATAGGCCTGGATCTGGGTCATGCCTTGAAGAGAAGCTTCAGTGCGCACTTCATCGGCTCGCTTTTTGATTTGCAGATACGCGAGTTCAATCTGGGCCCCGATCTGCACCAACAGCTTGCCCGTGAGGCGCAGCGACTGAAGATCATGCAGCGCAGTCGCGCCGCCTTTGGCTTCGATGTTTTTGGCCACGAGTTCGTCGACGGTCGGCTGGCTTTTGTCTTGCGCGAAAATTTCCGGCGCGATGAGTCCGGCAAGAATAAGAGAAATTATAAAACGCAGATGCATATACAGGTTGCGAGACAAATCAGACACCGCAGCGCCACGAATATTCAAAGCACACGGCCAAGCAAGGGTTCGCCAAAACATCTTTGGAAGAAAGATGCACCCAGGGTCCGATTTGGATTCAAAAATCATTTAGGCAATCACTCGTAACGTAGCACCTCCATCGGATCGACATTCATAGCGCGCCGAGCTGGCAACCAGCAGGCAAGGATGGCAATCGCCACCAAGAGAGTTGCGACACCGATGATCATGGAGGGATCATGAGGCGTTACGCCATAAACAAAGTGCCGAACTAATGGGCTGCAGGCGACGGATATTATCACCCCGGCGAAAATCCCCAGCGCAACCATGATCATTCCTTGTTGAAAAATCAGTCCGCAGATCTTTGCCCGTGGCGAACCTAAGGCGATTCGGATTCCTATTTCTCGAGTGCGACGCGTCACGGAATAAGCTAAGACTCCGTACAAACCAAGGGCAGCGAGAAACAACGCAAGAATGGAGAATCCGCCGACTAGCGTCGCGGAAGAGCGATGAGTTGCGATACTGGCGGCGATCGCTTCATCCATGGTGCGCGTGGCGAAGACTGGTAACTGTGGATCGATGTCGTGAACGGCGGCTCGAATTGAAAGCAACAGCGCGCGAGGATCACCAGCGGTTCGCACAAGCAAAGTGGTTTGCAGGCTGGGAAATTGAGCCGCTGGCCAATAAATCTGCGGAGCCTTCGGTGCGATTCCTACTTCTCCATGTCTCACGCTTCGAACAATTCCTACGATGGAGTATTGCACCTTCGTCTTGCCCGACGGCTCTTGGCTGAGCCGTAGATCAATCGGATCTTGGTTTGGAAAAAATGTGCGAGCAAGATGCTCATCAATTACGATGACGAGCGGTTTGCCTACGACGTCGTCACGCCCAAAAACGCGCCCTCGAAGTATGGGTATTCCCATGGTTTTGAAATAATCCGGGGACACACAATGCGTTTCCGCGGTCGGTTCTTCACCATGGCGTGGCTCGGGCTGACCGGTGACAGTGAAATTTTCCTCAGCACGAAACCCGCTAAAGGGTACATCGTTGTCGATCGCGGCAGTCGTTACCCCAGGAAGCGCCTTAACTTTCGCAAGGAGCTGTTGATAGAACGCGGTCTACCGCGGTGCGTCATGGTACTTCAGTCCAGGGAGTTTGAGTCCAACCGTCAAAAGATTGTTTGGATTGAACCCGAGCGGTTCGTTCCCCAGAGCCTGAAACGTTTTGGTTAGAAGGCCCGCAGTGATCAATAAAACGCAGACAAAGGCAACTTGCCCAACGATCAGTAAGCCGAGACCCCGCTCCGGATGTGAGCCGCTGGCCAATTTCGATACACTTGTAAACTCTGCCTTGGAAAGGCTCCAAGCCGGAGCGAATCCGAACATTAAGCTCGTCGCCAACGTAATGATGGCGGTGAACGCGAGCATTGAGGGGTCCAATCGGATCTCCTGGAATCTCGGGAAGTCATAAGGCGAGAAAAACATGATCAGGTCTTTGCTCCAGAAAGCGAGCAAGCAACCCAACGCGCCGCCGAAGAATGCAAGGACAACGCTCTCGCTAAACAATTGCCGAATCAGCCTTCCCCTGCTCGCTCCTAATGCTGCGCGCATTGCGATTTCTTTCTCTCTCGCGGTAGTGCGCACGAGCAGCAGACTCGCGATATTCGCGCAGGTTATGACAAGCACGAGCGCTACGGCGGCCTCAAGCAACCACAGCATCGGACGATAGTTTCCAACGATACTGTCCTGAAGGGGACTAACAGCAACGCTTACGCCCGTGTTCGAATCGGGATATTTTATTTCCAAATTTCTGGCAATGACGTTCAGGTCGGCTCTTGCCTGCTCGATCGAGACGCCCCGTTTCAATCGGGCGATACCATAAAATCCATTATGTTCCGTGCGGTCATGCAGATATGGTCGATCAGCATAGAAGCCGAATGGAGCGTAGAGATCAGCATTGCGGGCGCCCTGCGAATTGCGAGCCGTCTCGGGATTGCGGATGATCGATAGGCTCTCAGCTGCGACGCCAACAACCTCATAGCTGATCATATTCAAGATCAACTTGCGTCCGACGATAGCTGGATCACCGCCGAAGCGGGTGCGCCAGAGATGCTCACTTAGAACGACCGGATTAACGCCGGCGACAGAATCTTCCTCGTCGAAAAACGTGCGACCTAGCATTGGAGGAACTTTCAAAACTCGGAAGTAGCTCGCCGTTACGAACAGACCGGAGAAGCGCTCAGGTTCGCCGTTACCAGTCATATTGAAGTCATCACGACGTGAAACCGCGATCTCATCGAACGAATGCCGCGCAGCTTTCCAGTCCAGGTAATCCGGATACGACATCGGCGAAATGTTATCTCTCCATGCTTCCGAAATTGCGACAAGACGATCAGCTTCAGGAAAAGGGAGCTCGGACAGCAAGACGGCGTGAATAATACTGTACATCGCGACATTGATCCCGATCCCGACTCCCAGAGTGAGAACAACAGCAACCGTGAATCCCGGTGATTTGCGGAGCTGGCGCAGAGCGAATTTCAGATCCTGCATATCACTCGGCCCGTAGCGCCTGGATCGGATCAACCTGTGTAGCGCGCCGCGCTGGGAAAAGGCAGGCAATCAATGCCACGAAAGCCAGAACAACTGCTGTCGCGAAAAGCAACGCGGGGTTATGTGGCGAAATCTGATAGAGCTGCGTGCGTAATAACCGGCCAAGCGCAAGCGCAGCGGCGACGCCGGTTCCTACTCCGATCAGGACGGGCATCATGCCCTGACGCAAAATGAGCCGTAGCACATCCGCAGTTTGCGCACCGAGCGCGATGCGCACACCGATCTCACCGGTGCGTTGCTCGACGCTATACGCGACTGCGCCGTAAATACCCACCGCTGCCAAAAGCAACGCGACTCCAGCGAAAAGGCCCAGCAGGATCATCATCAAACGCGCCTGGCCGAGGGCCTGCGCCACGATCGCGTCCATGCTCTGCGGGATCGCAATCGCCAAACCAGGATTGACCTTGCTAAGCGCCGATTGCACGAGTTTCGTGACCGCATCGGTTCTTAACGTGCTAAGCACCTCGACGTTAACGAATGGAAAGTTTTCCTGCGACCAAGGCCGATAAAACTCCATCCCCGGTTCTTCCTTGATCCGTATCGAGCGAATGTCACCGACGATGCCGATGATCTCACACGGTACCCCGGCGCTCGTCACCATTAACGTTTTGCCGATCGGATTTTCGCCAGGGAAAACTTTCCTGGCACCGCTTTGACTGATCAATACCACATTTTGGGTTTCGGCGGTGTCGTGCTCATTGAATTCGCGCCCGGCTAGAATCGGGATGCGCCACGTCTTGAAGAAGTCCGGCGCTACATCGTGACCCGGCGCGCTTGCGCGTTGCTCGGCTGGCGGCACATCGCGATCGCCGCGCGCGTAAAGGGTTCGATTGCCGCCATTCAACGGAATGTCGCCGCTGACCGTCGCGGTCTGGATGCCGGGAACGTCGTGCAGCGCGTCGAGAAGTTGCTCGACGAAATGTTGGCGCGATCCAGCATCGGGATATTGCGCGCTTGGCAACGTGATCGCGCCGGTCCAGAGATATTGTGAGCGAAAACCGAGATTCTGCTGGCTCAACCGGATAAAACTGGTGATCAATAGCGCCGCGCCGGCCACGAGTGTGACCGAGAGCGCGACTTGCGCGCCGACCAGAATTTTGCGGAACCGTTGTTGCCGAACGCTGCCACTCGTTCCGCGGCCGCCCTCTTTCAATCCGTCAACCAGATCCGCCCGCGAGGCTTGCATCGCTGGATAAAGACCCATCAGCAAGCCGGTCAAGGTCGATAATGCGATGGTGAACAACAGAACCGGAACCGAGACACTGCTGGCGATGTTCGATTCCAGCGGAAGAAAATTGGACGCCATTTTTGGCACCAGCGGAACTAATCGCCACGCGACGAATGCGCCGACCACGCCCGCGATGACGCTAACGAGCAAGCTTTCAAAGACGAACAGGCGAATAATTCCCGCACGCGAAGCGCCGATTGCCATGCGCAAAGCAATCTCGCGGCGGCGGCCGCTGAAGCGAACCAGCAACAAGTTCGCAACATTGCTGCAAGCGATGAGCAAAACAAAGGTGACCGCAGCAAAGAGCGTGATGAAACCCGCGCGGAAATTTTCGGTCACGTCCTCCGGCAGCGTTTTGAGCGTCGTCGTGAACCCACTGTCAATCTTGTTTGCGTATTGTGTGCGATAACTTTGGTCGAGCGACGGCAACACGGTTTTGACCTGCGTCAACGTGATGTGCGGTTTGAGCCGACCGATGACGCGCAGAAAGCTTGTGCCGCGCATCATTCGTTCATACGAAAATCCCGGGAGTTGAAACGGTTTTGTCGTCCACACTTCCGCGATTGGATTCGCTCCAAACCATTGCACCGGCATGTTCGGCAGCACTCCGACAATCGTATGCGCGGTGCCATCGAGCGTGATGCTACGCCCGAGTACGTTCGGATCGCCGCCGAGACGCTTCTGCCAAAAATTCCTCGTCACGATAGCAACGTCGGCGCGCTCTTCTTCCTGCGGCAGGAAGTTGCGGCCCATGATCGGGCGCACGCCGAGCACATCGAAATAGTTCGAGGTCAACCGGCCGCCGAAGACCTGCACCGGATCGCCGAGGCCCGTGAGCGTGAACAGAAAGGCATTCTCTGCCGCTAGTCCGTCGAACACCGTTTGGCCGTCCCGGAAATGCTGATAACGCGGCGCCGACACACCGATGTCGACGAGATCACGCGATTTGTCGCCGCCAAAAAGGTGGACAACGCGAGACGGCTCTTTGAACGGCAGACCGCGCAGAAACAGATCGTTAATCAAACTGAAAATCGCCGTGTTCAGTCCGATCCCTAACGCCAGCGTCAGGACAGCGATAAGAGTAAAAGCGGGCGATTTGCGGAGCTGGCGAAGAGCGAACCTTAGATCATTCATATCACTCGGAGCGTAGTGCTTGAATCGGGTCGATACGTGTGGCGCGGCGCGCCGGAAGCAAACACGCCATTAGTGCGGTCGCCACGAGCAGAACTGTTGCGCCGCCGAGCAGCACTGGGTCGTGCGTCGAAACCTGATAAAGCTGCGAAGCAATTAAACGACCGACGGCGAAGGCCGATCCAATTCCGATGCCTAGTCCGACAACGACCGGTTTCATTCCCTGGTTCACGACAAGGCGCAACACGTCGCGCGTTTGCGCACCCAGCGCCATACGAACTCCAATTTCTCCTGTGCGTTGCTCGACCGTGTAAGCGACCGCGCCATAAATTCCGATGCTGGCGAGCAACAAGGCGACTCCGGCGAAAATTCCGAGCAGCCACATCATCAAACGCGCTTGCCCGAGCGCTCGCGCGACGACCGCGTCCATGGTTTGCGGCACGGCAATCGCCAGACCTGGATTCACTTTCGTGAGCGCGGATTGCACCAGCTTGGTCACCGCATCCACTTTTAGGTTGGTGCGGACGGTGATGTTAACGAATGGAAAATTATATTGCGCCCACGGCCGATAAAATTCCATACCCGGCGGCTCGGCCACTTGCACTGAGCGCACATCGCCGACAATTCCGACAATTTCCCACTGCGCGTTGGCTAGGAACAACGTCTTTCCGATTGGATTCTCACCCGGGAAAACTTGTTTCGCACCGGCCTGACTGATCAGACAAACTTTCTGTCCGTCGGCGGTGTCGTGTTCATTGAAGTCACGGCCAGCCAGGAGCGGCACTCCCCAGGTCTTGAAATATCCGGGAGTAATCTCGTGACCAGGCACGATCTCACGCTTCTCGACTGGCGGAACATCACGATCGCCCCGCGCATAAAGATAACGACTGAAGCCAACCAACGGAATATCGCCGCTAATAGTCGCACTCTCGAGCCCCGGAATACTACGCAACTCATGCAATGTTTGTTCGACAAAACGTTGACGCGACGGGCGGTCGTCGTACTGGGACGTCGGCAGTATAATCGCACCCGTCCAAAGATTCTGGGGACGGAAGCCAAGGTTCTGCTGACTCAAGCGGATGAAACTCGTGATGAGCAGCGCCGCGCCGGCCAACAAAGTGACCGAGAGCGCGACTTGGGCGCCGACGAGGATTTTTCGGAAGCGCTGCTGGCGCACACTGCCGCTCGTGCCGCGGCCGCCTTCTTTCAACGCATCAACCAAATCGGCGTGCGAACCCTGAAGCGCCGGATAAATTCCCATCGAGAGACCGGTCAAGATCGACAACCCAATCGCGAATAGTAGAACTGGAATCGACAAACTGGTCGCGGTTCCGGTTTCCAACGGAAGAAAATTGGACGCCATCCTCGGGACCAACGGCACCAAATGCCATGCCACGAACGCGCCGCCCGCTCCCGCAATTACACTCACCAGCAAACTTTCGGCCACGAACAAACGGATGACGCTCGTGCGCGAAGCGCCAATTGCGATTCGCAACGCGATCTCGCGCCGGCGTCCACTGAAACGAACAAGCAATAGGTTGGCAACGTTACTGCACGCGATCAGCAAGACGAAACTCACGGCCGCGAAAAGTGTAGCGAAGCCCGCGCGGAAATTCCGGGTCACGTCTTCAGGCAAAGCCCGCAGCGTCGTGACAAATGCGCTGTCGATGTTGTTCGGATATCGGGCACGATAACTTTCTTCCAACGATGGCAATGCGGCGCGCGCTTGTTGAACGGTTACCCCTGGTTTCAATCGTCCGACAACTCGCAGAAAGAAGGAACCGCGCATCAACTGCTCGTGACTGAAGCCGGGAAGCTGAAACGGTTTCGTCGCCCAAACTTCGGCGACCGGGTTTGCACCAAACCAGGCTGCGGGCATGTTTGGCAGAACGCCAACGATGGTGTGCGGCGTCCCATCGAGGGTGATGCTTCGACCGATCACGTTTGGATCGCCGCCCATTCGTTTTTGCCAGAAATTTTTCGTGATCAATGCGACGTTGGCGCTTTCCTCTTCTTCCGGCAGAAAATTGCGGCCAAGAATTGGGCGAACGCCCAGCAAATCGAAATAGTTGGAGGTCAATCGGCCCCCAAAAATTTGGACAGGGTCGCCAAGTCCGGTCAGCGTGAACGGAGAAGAATTCTGAGCGGCGGAATTCTCCGCGGCGAGACCGTCAAAAAGCGTCTGACCGTCTCGATAAAGTTGGTAGCGCGGCGCCGATATTCCGACATCCGCCAAATCGCGAGGCTTATCGCCGTTGTCGAGGTGAACAATGCGCGACGGCTCCTTGAATGGAAGCCCGCGCAAAAAAAGATCGTTGATCAAACTGAAAATCGTAGTGTTCAGCCCGATCCCGAGCGCCAATGTGATGACAGCGATCGCCGTGAATGCAGGAGATTTACGGAGCTGGCGCAAAGCAAACTTTAGATCATTCATATCGCTCGGTGCGTAGTGCAATTTCGGAAACTTTCATGGCGCTCCTCGGGTTTCGCGTTGCATGTCAGTGGTCATTCGGCGCGAAGTGCAATAACAGGATCAACACGCGCAGCGCGGCGTGCTGGTAACCAGCACGCGATCATCACGGCGATGCCGAGCACCACCGCGGCGCAAATGCACGCGATCAGATTCGGCGTGGGCATTTCAGCCCATTGATTTCGGACCAGGCGCACCACTCCGTAAGTCGCGAGCCCACCGGCAGTAAAGCCTAACGAGAGCAACACTGCGCCTTGTTGCGCGACGAGTTGAATAATCTGCCGCGCGGTGGCGCCAAGCGCGCTGCGGATGCCGAACTCGCGTTCGCGTCGCGCGACCTGCAGCGCGAGCAGGCCATACAAACCCACGGCAGCGAGCACAAGTCCGACGAGTCCGAACGACGAGACGAGAACAAAAATGAATCGCTCGGTCGTGCGCGATCGCGTTGCAGCATCCTGGAGCGAGAGAAAGTTGTACGCGGCGAGATTCGCATTCGCACGGGCAAGCGCAGCGCGGATGGTCGGCTCGTTCACTGAGCGGCCGTCGGTGTGCAGAACAAAGGTGATGTCGTCGAGCGATGTCGTCGCGTGCACGAGCATTTGCGCGAGCGGCCGCGCAATCGTGCCGAGCACTTCACCGTCGCGCGGATCGGCGATCGCTTTCATATCGCCGACGACGCCGACAATCGTGAACCACGGTCGAGTT
>Ga0193735_1000797_pt1 | contig 10020 bp, 5 predicted proteins | sample U1m2metaG_FD_145080 | JGI IMG/M metagenome (GOLD analysis project Ga0193735, IMG submission 145080) | Soil microbial communities from a riparian zone of the East river system, Colorado, United States - U1m2 | ecosystem: Environmental > Terrestrial > Soil > Riparian zone | place: USA: East River... | reverse complement strand
CGCCCGTTTAAAGAAACGGTTCAGGGGATTCTCCAGCGGTTCTTCGCGGAGACCGATAAAGCGAAAGCCGTCATCTTCGAAGTGCGTGACCGAATGTCGCAGCTTTTCTTCCAGATCGCTGACAATGAGCAGCCGGATGCCGAGCCGATCGCACACGCGAATAATGTTTTGATTGGTCTCGGTGAGGGGAAACTCAAGCAGGATTACTTGGGTGATGCCGCGCTCGCGAATGATTTTCACGAGCTGGTCCGGCGAACCGAGCACGGGAATTCCCTCTTCGGACTGGTCGATCTTTTCATCAGAAATCAAACCGACCGTGCGGAGCCCGATCTTGTCTTTGCGCCGGAGCCAATCGCGGAGCTGAGCTGCTTTTTGCGTGGAACCGACCAGCAATGTTTTCTCGTCGTGCTTGAAGATGCTGCGCGCCAGGACCGATGGCAGATAGTAATGCGAAAAGAGCAACGCGACGTAGAGCCACGGAACAAAGTTAAAGAAAAAGATTCGCGAAATGAACGCGTCCTTCGCCGCAATCAGATACAGGACGAGCGCGCCGGTACTGGCAATGGTTTGCCGCAAGCTCAGGCGGTGCTGCCGGAGCAATTCGTTTTGGAGAAAATAATTCTTCGAGCCGTCACGGGTAAGCGACTCCAAAAACATCCCGAGCACCAGCATGCCGCAGTAGATGCTATAACGGCGCCAGGTCAGTTCCGCGCTGGGCGAGTAAAACGTGACCATCACCCACACACCGAACCAGAAAAGCAGAGCGACAATAACGATTTGGCAGAGCAGGAAAAGGCGGTAGAAACCTTCCGTGCGTTGCGTAACCATGGCTATGGCGCTGAAGTCGGGTGGAGGGTACGCGATGGCGGCGTTGCTTCAACCCGTGGTAAGCTTATCAACCCCATGATCGTTCGCTCTGCCACGCGCCACTCGCCGGAGCGATTCCCATACCAGCAAGAACGGATAGTTGCTTCCGCCCATCGCGCCCGAGTGAGTCTCCTCGCCATGATCTCGCCGGCGTAGTGCTTTTGCCACCTTCACCAAGTTCAGTCCAAACCGTACCACTTATATGCCGCAGACCTCTCGCCGCAACCCCGAAAGAATTCGGGGCAGCATTTCGGCGACACAATGGGCGAGCAACGGCGCCATTGCTCTTCTGCCCGTCCTAGCCTGTTTTCTGGGCGGAGGCTCGCAAAAATGGGCGGAGGGAATTGTAGGGGCGTTGCTTGGATTGTATCTGCTTGTTCGACCTCCTCGCGCGTCGCTCGGTCCAGTCACAAATTGCATTTTTGTTACGCTGCTTGGTTTGGCGACAATCGCCTTCCTGCCCGCTCGCTGGTTTTTTCTGCCAGCATGGAGAAGCGCGGTGCTGAACGATTTCGCAATCCCTCTGCCCTCGACTCTCACGCCGCAGCCGTGGGTGACGGCGGGTTGTCTCATCAGCTTGATCGCGGGAATGAGCTGGCTCTACGTCGTCAGCGCGCAAGAACTTGAGCTTCGGTCCACTCGTTTTCAACTTCGGCTTTTTGTCACGGGAATCGTCGTCGTGGCGGCGATCAGCATCGCGCTTTATTTGGCGCACGCGGCTTTCCCTTTTTGGATTAACCAGCGCGGCTTCGGGCCGTTCCCAAATCGAAATCACACCGCCGATCTTTTTGGCATCACGGCGATTGTCTTGTTGGCGTGCGGGCAGGATGACGTTCGTCACGGAAGAAAACGCTGGCTGATCTGGCTCATGGCGCTCGGCCTTCTCGTCGCGGCCATCATCCTGAATTTTTCTCGCGCCGGCGTGGTTATTCTGGTGGGCGGCAGTGCGCTCTGGATTGCGGTGGTTGCGCTTCGGAAGCGCTCGCCTGCGCGGATTGCGCTCGGGTTTTCTTTCCTGCTGCTCCTGTTGACCGTGATCTTGCTCCTGGGAGGAGAAACCCTGGAACGCTTTCATCTTCGCGAAATTGGGGGCACTGGGATTTCAACAGATTTTCGGTGGCGGATTTTTCGCGACACCTTCCAGCTAATTCACGCGTCGCCCTGGTGCGGAATCGGTTTGGGAAATTTCGATGCCGTTTTTGCGATTTTTCGCTCGGCGTCGTTAGGCGATACGCGCGCCTTACATCCGGAAAGCGATTGGCTCTGGCTGTGGGCCGAGTTGGGATGGCCTGCGGTTGCTGTGATCGTCATTGGCGCGGTGCTTTTGATGCGCCGGGTTCTGCCTTTACGGGAAGGAACCAATCAGCGTTTCCGCCTCGCCGCGCTCATCGGCGCGGTCGTATTTGCTCTGCATGGACTTCTCGATGTTCCGGGACACCGGGTCGGCACCGCGTTCTCCGGCATCTTTTTGTTAGGGCTTTCCTTGCACCGGCCATTGGGGTTAAAGCCAAGCCGATGGGTCGCGAGCCTTTTTCGTCTGATCGGTCTTCTCCTGGTGGTGAGCGGCGCATCATGGGCTGTCGCCGCCCGCGGCAAGATGCCGCTGCCCGGAGTCGTCGGAGTTGCTAACGCCAAAGAATTGTCGGCCGTTGCAAACCGTGACCGCGATTTTGCCGAAACCGTCTCGCTGACGAATCGCGCTCTGGCGTGGGCGCCGCTCGATTGGCAGCTTTACTTCCTGCGCGCCCTCGGAGAGGTGGGAGCGAAACAACTCTCGAGCGCACTCGATGATTTCCGCCGGGCGCGCTTTCTCGAGCCTAACGCGTACGAAGTTCCGCTCGCGGAAGGGAACGTTTGGTTATCGTCGCGTCCTGTCCTTGCGGCGACGGCCTGGCGGGAAGCGTTGCGCCGGGCCGGGCTGGAACAGCGGCCCGAAGTTTACTCAAGCATGCTGTCCAACGCGTCAATGCAGAGTTCGGAGGTGAGTCGCATTCTCGAAGAAATCGGTCTCCGTCAGCACGACCTCGTGCTGGCCTATCTCAGCCGCGTTTCAGGCGAGCTTTTCAATCACACGCTCGGAGAATTTCTTAAGCACGATCCAAATTTAGAAACACTGAGCGAGACGGAAAAACTGGCGCTGTTCTCATTGTGGTCAGAACGCGGCGACCTCGAGCAACTTTCTCAGGCTGTTCAGCAGCATCCGGATTGGATCAGCTATGCTTGGCTCGGCATGGCGAAATGGGACGCGAGCAAGAAAGATTTTCGTTCCGCCTACGAATTGACGGAGCAGTTCGGTGAAGCAGTCGCGCTGCCTCGAATCAAGTCCACCTCTTCCTTGCAAGAACTGCAAGGCCGCTTTTATACGGCACCGGATAATTACGCGGTCGGCTACGCTCTTTATCGCGAGCAAGTGCAGCGTGGGCGCATCGACGACGCGCTTCTCACCGTCCGCCACTTTAGCGAAAGGCCGAATGCGCCTGCATATTTTCATTTCTTGGAAGCGCAATCTTGGGCTGCTAAACAAAACTGGGAGCGTGCCTGGAACGCCTGGCAAGCGTTTCACGAGGCGAAGGCAAGAGCAGTCAGATAAAAAATCTGGCGCAACTATTTCTCGATGGCGGCTTGGGCGGCGGCCAGGCGCGCAATCGGAATCCGGAATGGGCTGCAGCTCACGTAGTCCAGGCCGAGCCGGTGACAGAACTTGACGCTGCTCGGTTCGCCGCCGTGTTCGCCGCAAATCCCCAGCTTGATGTCGGGTCGAGTCTTGCGGCCGAGATCGCGAGTAATTTCCATCAGTCGTCCAACCCCTTTCTGATCGATAGACTCGAATGGATTTGCATCGACAATGTCGAGTTCGGCATACGCCGGCAGAAAACTTCCGGAATCATCCCGGCTCATGCCGAGCGTCGTCTGGGTAAGATCGTTTGTGCCGAAACTGAAGAATTCGGCATCGCGCGCGATCTCGTCGGCCACGAGTGCGGCACGCGGAATTTCGATCATCGTTCCGACAAGATAATGGAACTTTGTCCTTTTCTCCTTCGCTACTTTGTCGGCCACGCGACGGACGATGTCGATCTGAAGCTTTAGCTCACGCGGAAATCCCACTAGCGGGATCATGATCTCAGGATGGACCCTGATGCCCCTGGCTTGTACCGCCGCGGCCGCTTCAAAAATTGCGCGCGCCTGCATCTCGGAAATTTCGGGATAAACGATGCCGAGCCGGCAGCCGCGATGGCCAAGCATGGGATTGAACTCGTGCAGCTCGTGCACCCGCCGCGAAATTTGTTCGACAGCCACGCCGAGCTTGTCCGCGAGTTCCTCTTGTTGCGCGGGATCGTTAGGCAAAAACTCGTGGAGCGGTGGATCGAGAAAGCGGATGGTAGCGGGCAAACCTTTTAAGGCGATAAAGATGCCGATGAAATCTTCGCGTTGATACGGAAGTAGTTTGGCCAGCGCTCCAGCTCGATCTTCCTTGCTCTCCGCCAGAATCATTTCTCGCATGGCATCTATCCGATCGCCTTCAAAAAACATATGCTCGGTGCGGCAAAGCCCGATGCCTTCGGCGCCAAACGCGATGGCGTTTGTGGTCTGCTCAGGCGTGTCGGCGTTTGTGCGAACGCCGAGTGTTCGAAAATCGTCCGCCCAACTCATCAGTTTTGCGTACTCTCGATACGTTTCACTTTTTTTCGGGTCGAGGGATCGATCGACCAGCACCTGCACAATCTCGGAGGGCGCCGTTGTTACTTCTCCGGCAAAAACTTCACCCGCGCTGCCATCGATGGAGATGTAATCTCCTTGCTTTAAGGTTGTGCCGTTTGCGCTCAGGGTTCGCTTTTGGTAATCGATTTGTATCCCGCTCGCGCCGCACACGCACACTTTTCCCATCTGACGCGCGACCAACGCCGCATGTGATGAGACTCCGCCGCGCGCTGTGAGAATTCCTTCCGCCGCGATCATGCCGCGCAGGTCTTCCGGCGAAGTTTCGACGCGCGCGAGCACGACTTTCTCGCCTTTCTCCGAACGGGCCACCGCTTCTTCGGCGCTGAAAACAACATGGCCCGAAGCCGCGCCCGGACCGGCCGCCAAACCACTGCCGATCTTTTTTGCTTTGCTAGCGGATTGTCGATCAAAGATCGGCGCCAGAAGATGCGCGAGCGAATCCGCCGGGACGCGTCGTACCGCTTCTTTTTTTGTAATTAATCTTTCGCTGACCATATCGACCGCGATGCGGACGGCGGCATGGCCGGTACGTTTGCCGTTGCGCGTTTGCAAGATGTAGAGGCGATTGTCTTCGACCGTGAACTCGAGGTCCTGCATGTCTTTGAAATGGTGCTCAAGGTTCTGTAGTATTTTGATGAGCGACTTGTGCGCTGCCGGCATTTCCTTGGCCAGATCCGCGATTGGACGAGGCGTGCGCACGCCTGCGACGACGTCTTCGCCTTGTGCGTTGATCAGATATTCACCGTAGAAAACTTTTTCGCCGCTGGCTGGATCGCGGGTGAACGCGACTCCGGTCGCGCTCGAATTACCCATGTTACCGAACACCATTGCCTGCACGTTGACGGCCGTGCCCCATTGCTCTGGAATTCCGTACTTGCGTCGATAAACAGTGGCACGCTCGTTCATCCACGACCCGAAAACCGCGCCGATTGCCCCCAACAGTTGCGCCTGCGGATCTCGCGGAACAGCCTTGCCAGTACGCTCTCTAATCAGGGCTTTGAAACGGCTGACAAGTTCTTTCAGATCGCCGGCAGTAAGCTTAACGTCAGGAAAATCGTGCTTGCCGTAACGCTGGTCTTTCAGGCGCTCAATCACGCTCTCGAACGGTTCGTGATCTTCGCCCGGCCGTTTTTGCACGCCCATCACGACGTCGCCATACATTTGTAGAAAACGGCGGTACGAATCCCAGGCGAAACGCGCGTTGTTTGTTTTCGTCGCCACGATTTCGACTAATTCGTCGTTCATACCGAGATTGAGAATTGTGTCCATCATTCCGGGCATGGAATCGCGCGCCCCAGAGCGGACCGAAACCAGCAGCGGCCGCTCCCGATCGCCAAGTTTCTTGCCGGCGGACTTCTCGACTTTCGCCAGCGCCGCCGCCACCTCCTCCTTTAGCTGTGGCGGATAAGTGCGGTTGTTCTCATAAAAATACGTACAGACCTCGGTCGTGATGGTGAAGCCGGCCGGGACTGTCAAACCGACCCGCGTCATCTCGTGGAGATTTGCCCCCTTGCCGCCGAGCAAGGGTTTCATGTTGCCCGCCCCGTCCGCGTGCCCGTCACCGAAATAATAGACATAGCGCGGCGTTTTCCGTTTAGGCGATGTGCGTTTGGAAGCTTTCCTTTTCCTGGCCATAAAGATTTTGAACGGCTCCGCGGAAGCGCACGGTAATTCCATGTCTTGGGGTGTCAACGCGCGAGACCCGGCCAACCGGACAACGTTCAACCTTCAACTTCAACGTTGAATGTTGGATGTTGAGCGTTGAACGTTCCTTCAGGCAGTGGCGCTCTCGACGCCTTGGAGTACTTCAGCAATAGCCGCGGTAAAATCATCTACTCCGGTGCTCGGTACGATGATGGTATTGCGGCGGCCGTGAGCTTCCTCCGTGATTCGCAAGAATTTCCCACGCTCGTTCTCCCTGAATTCCACGTAGAAATGCTTGCGCTCGATCTGCAGTTCTCTCGCCTCGATGATATTATCCATTTTCTGAACCGTGCGAGTGTATGGTGCTTTGTTTGCAAAATGGAAGAAGATTCTGCGCGAAAATCTAGCCGCAAGTTCTTTGGCTAGAAAGACTTTCGCGGCACTTTGCGTTAAAAGTCAGCGCGCTCGGGCTCGTTTTTTCTGTTGATCGGCCAGCGCAAAATCAATCTGCCGCTTGAATCGGTCCACGCGCGCGACAAAGACGCGAAGCTCATCGCCGATCGCGAAACGCCTTCGGAATCGCCGGCCGATCAAGCGGCGTTGGACCGGCTCGAATACATAAAAGTCGTCTGTCAGCGAAGAGACGTGGATAAGCCCCGTCATAAGAACATCCGGCAATTCAACCACCATGCCGTAATTGCGTACATCAATAATCGCTGCGCGAAAGACCTGCGGATTGCGCTCGTCGAGTTGCCGTTGAAAAAACTCGAGCTTCTTCATCCGCACAGCTTCGATCTCCGCCTCTGCGGCGACGCGTTCAGTAGTCGAGATATGCTCGGCCATCGAAGCGATTTGGCTCATGTCGGTTCGTGACCGGCGCTTCTCGTCGCGTTCCGCCAGTGCGCGATGCACGACCAAGTCCGCGTAACGCCGGATCGGGCTCGTAAAATGCGCGTAGTTATTTTTAGCCAGTCCATAATGTCCAAGCGGCTGGGGGAAGTAACGCGCCCGCTTCAAACTTTTGAGCAGGGCGATCTTGAGTGCTTGCTCTTCCGGTTTCCCGCGAATGGAAGCAAGCAGGCGCTGCAACTCGGCACGATGCGTCAGATCGCCGACCTTGTAATTAAAGCTGAGCGCGAACTCGCGATACTCCGCGAGTTTTTCCGGGTCCGGATTTTCATGCACGCGATAAATCGTCGGAATCGCGCGCTTCTTTAGCTCGTGCGCGACCGTCTCATTCGCGGCAAGCATGCATTCCTCGATGAGCTGGTGCGATTCATCGTTTTCAACTCGCTCCAGCTTCAGTCGCTCCCCGTTTGCATCGACGTGTACTTTTACTTCCGGAAAATCGAGATCGAGCGATCCGTGCTCGAAACGTCGGCGGCGAAGCAATGATGCAAGCGCCCAAGCGACGTGCAGATGTTCACTCAATCGCTCGCGCGGCGCTGACTGCAAGATCGAGTAAGCCTGCTTGTAAGTCAGACGATGCGCGCTGCGGATCACGGTTTTGGCGAAGCGGACGCTTTTCGCATAACCCCTCTTGTCGAACTGAATGAAAACGGAATGAGTGAGTCGATCGACACCGGGCTTGAGACTGCAAACGCCGTTGCTCAAGCGTTCGGGCAACATCGGAATCACGCGGTCCGGAAGATAAACGCTGTTTCCACGCCGGCGGGCTTCGCGATCGAGCGCGCTGTCGGGACTCACATAAGCCGAAACGTCGGCGATGTGAACGCCGAGTCGCCAGCCCTGGTTGTCAGTCTTGTCCACCTGAATCGCATCGTCAAAATCGCGCGCGTCATCCGGGTCGATGGTGACAATGAACTTTTCTCGCAAATCCTCACGGCCGTCGAGCATGCGCACATTGACGGTCTCGGGAATCCGATTCGCTTCATCGACAACTGCGGGAGGAAATTCGGTTGGCAGATCATACTTCCGGATGATCGAGAGCATATCGACGCCTGGAGCGGAGGCCGGTCCGAGCAGTTCGATGATCTCACCTTCCGGATTAACATGCCGCGATTCCCACGGCTCCAGTCGAACAACGACCTTGTCTCCGCGGCCCGGAGCCTTCGGCAGGTTCGCGCGCGTGGGGAGTTGAACGTAAACATTGTGAACAAGACGCGGATCATCCGGGACGACGTAATAAAAGTTCCGCGAGTCCTGAAGCGTGCCCACGATCGTAGCGCGCGCGCGTTCCAGGATTCGAATGACGCGGCTTTCGCGCCGTCCACGTCGATCTTTCGCGCGCGCATAAGCTTCATCCGGCGTGATCCGCGCGACCACGCGGTCGCCGTGCATGGCCGTGCCGGTATTTTCCGCGGCGATAAAAATGTCCGGCTCGCCCGGAGTTTCGGTAGTTAGAAAGCCATAGCCGGCTTGATGGATCGACAATTTGCCGGTGACAAGGTCGGCTTCGGCCGGCAAAACGTAACGATTCTTGCGAATGCGCGCGATCTCGCCGGAGCGTTCCAGCTCACGCAAAATCTTGCGCAGCGTGACTCGTTCGCCACCGGTCAAACCGAGCTTGTGCGCCATGTCGGTCTTATCGAGTGGACGGTAATCTTTCCGGGCGAGGAGCGCGCGAATCTTTTCTCGAATTTTACGTCCGTCCTGAGTCATGCGAGCGAAAGCATATTATCGACCCGATTGTCGATTTAACGAGATTTTGTAGAACCGAATGATGGCTTCTCGCATTATTGTCGTTCTGGTGGCGATTGTGTTGCCTGTGATCGCGCACGGCCAGTCATCATCGGCCACTGGAGGCAGGAAGATGAAGATCACGAGTTCCGCATTTCAACAAGGTGCAAATATTCCCTCCAAGTTTTCGTGTGACGGCGCGGATACGAGCCCACCTTTGCAGATTCAAGAAATTCCTCCGGAAGCCACGAGCCTTGTCCTGATTGTCGATGATCCAGATGCGCCGAGCGGGTTGTTTACGCATTGGATTGCTTGGAACATTTCTCCGCAAACGAGCACGATCGCGGAAGGAAGCGCGCCAAAAGGGGCGCAAGGAACCAATGATTTCGGCAAATCCGGCTATGGCGGACCTTGCCCTCCTTCCGGCACGCATCGTTATTTCTTCAAGATTTTCGCGCTGGATCAGGAATTGAATCTCGCGGCTGGCGCAAAGCGCGCTCAGCTCGATGCGGCGATGAAAGGACACGTAATCGGACAAGGCGAGTTGATGGGGCATTATTCGCGCGGTCGCTGAGTTGGGCGACACCATTCGAATAACTTTCGCGCTGTGATAGTCTCACCCTGATGGGTGCGACGCTCTGGAAAATCGCCGACCGCGTGGTCGATCTTTCGCGTCACGGTATGATTATGGGCGTGCTGAACGTCACGCCCGATTCGTTTTCGGATGGTGGCGAATTTTTTGCGGCAGAGAAAGCGGTCGAGCACGGATTCAAGATGACGATGGATGGCGCGCACATTATCGACGTGGGCGGTGAATCGACACGGCCTGGCGCCGGAGGGATTACAGCGGAGGAAGAACTTCGCCGTGTCATTCCGGTGATCGAAAGATTGCTAACGAAGATCGACATTTTTATTTCGATTGACACTTCGAAGGCAGCGGTTGCGCGTGCGGCGATTGAAGCAGGAGCTTCCATTGTCAATGACGTGACTGGCGGACGAGGCGACACGGAAATGATGGCTCTGGTTGCAAAGAGCCGGGCGGCATTCATCATCATGCACATGCAGGGAAATCCGAGGACAATGCAGCTGGAACCGCGCTATGACGATGTTGTTTCGGAGGTGGCTGATTTTTTTCGACAACAATATGCC
>Ga0193735_1000796_pt1 | contig 10020 bp, 11 predicted proteins | sample U1m2metaG_FD_145080 | JGI IMG/M metagenome (GOLD analysis project Ga0193735, IMG submission 145080) | Soil microbial communities from a riparian zone of the East river system, Colorado, United States - U1m2 | ecosystem: Environmental > Terrestrial > Soil > Riparian zone | place: USA: East River... | reverse complement strand
AGAGCACTACCATTATCAACAGGGTACACATGCCAAGCGAGAACACAAACAGGTAAATGAATCCGAGCACGCCACTTTTCGTCGCGGTGACCCACGTCAGCACCGCTGCCATCACCGGCGCTGAGCATGGTGCGGCGACCAGTCCCGAAGCGGCGCCCATGACGAAAACGCCGTACAGGCTCCCTCCCTTGCCCGCTGTCGCTGCCCGAGTCAGAAGCCAGGCAGGAACTCTCACTGGAATGACTTCGAGCATTGCGAGCGCCGCAAGTATGAGAAGATTCGCCATCGCGAAGTACACCCACGGATTCGTACTCACAGAGCCGAAGAGCGTGCCCGTGAGCCCCGCGAACAAGCCAACCGACGCATACGCGAGGGAAAGGCCGAGCACGTAGGCGAACGTCAGTAAGACGGTCTGAGCGCGCGCGCGTGGTGCCTCTCCGACCGCGCTCCCTCCCACTATCGCGGCCGTGATCGGAATCATCGGGTAGATGCAGGGGGCGAGACTCGTCAGCACGCCTGCGATAAACAGTATCGGGAGCGCGGTGAGCGGACTGGATGAGAGCTGTGTCGATATATGAGTGAAGTCCACAATTCGCCTGAATGCAGAAGAGGGATGCTATTTGGGAGCATCCCTCTTTGCAATCAGTGCGAGCCCGCCGACCGCTACTTCTTCGTCAACAGCTCCTCGAACAAGTCGAGCGCGCGTGGGTCATTGGATTGCCCCAACCAGAACAAGGCCTTCTTACGAATCTCCGGATCCTTGTTGGTTCGCGCGACGGCGATGAGCGCGGGGACGCCCTCGTCACGGGGGCGTTGTGACAGTGCGAACACTGCCTGCTCGCGAACCTCGCGGTCGACGCTATTGTCGAGAACCAGCGAACTGAGATTAGCCGTTGCTGCGTCTCCCGCCGCCTGGCCGAGCCAGAAAACGGATTGAGACCGGGTGTTCCGCGGCAAATCGGGGTTGCGCGCGATCTTGATTAGCGCCGGCCAAATTTCGGCGCTGTCCGCGATGGTGGCGGGGAAGATCGCCTTCTCACCCATGCTTCCCTTCTCGCTCTGTGCTATCGAAACCAGATAGTTCGCCGCCTCTCCCGCGGGCACGGTACCGAGATCGACGACGTCAGCGGCAGCCGGCCGCCACCGGCCGCCGACATAGAACCGGAGATCAGTCAACTCTCCGTTGCGCCGGTCGAGCACGACACGAGCCGGTCCATGACTGCAATCACTTTCCCACTCGACGTCGCGTGACGAATTCCAGTTGTCGCCCCACGTTGTCCTGCCCCTGCCATTCGAATGTGAGATCGAGTTGCCGCTGCCGCAGATCTCCGGCCTGGCCGCGAACGTCATGCGTACCGTGCCATTCGAGACACGGGCGACTCTGCTGGCGATACTCTGCGCGGGCGCGGCTTCCACCGCACCGGCCAGAGCTGCGAGGACGACGGCCATCGTCCCCGCGAGCGATGTAATTCTGAATGTATTCATCGGTTGATCAGGTCAATGAGGAACTGTTGCACGCGAGGGTCGCGCGACTGACCGAGCCAGAAGATTGCCTTCTTGCGCAGCTCCGGATCCTTCTCGTTCTTGGCGATATCGAACAGCTTGTCTATCGCGGTTCGGTCGCTTTGCCGCTGCGACAAGGCGAAGATGATCGCCTCGCGCATCTCGCTGTCATTCATACGATCGTAGAGCTGCGCTATTTCCGATATTGCAACCCCGGATTGCCCGGCCCAGAAGAGCGCCTTCTTGCGCAGCTCGATGTTTTCCTTGGGATTGACCGCAATGTTCATCAGCCATTGCTCGTTACCTGCTCCCTTCTGCTGCGACAATGAGAACAGAATCTTTTCCTTCAGATCCTCATTGGTGAGCCGGGAGTAGAGAGTGCGCAGAAACTCCGTGTTGTCGCTCGAGTGATTCTGGCCGAGCCAGAAGATCGCTTTCTCCCGGAGATCGCTGTTCTCGGTTTCGCGCGTCGCGATGTCCCGGAGAGCCTGCTGCGCCCTCGGCTCCCTCTGTTGGGAGAGTGAGAAGAGCGCCTTTTCCTTGATGTTCTCGTCGCCATTGCCCTTCAGAATTTCCTCGAGGAGGCCCGTCGACCCAGGCACCTGCGACAGCCAGAACACGGCCTGCTCACGGGTTTCCTGATCGGGGTCGCTACGCGCGACGTTCATCAGAATGTTCGCGGTCTGGTCCGTGCGCTTCTGCGACACCAGGAACACCGCCTTCCGGCGCAACGCCACCGAGCAGGGATCGCGACGCGCAAGAACCTGTTGCAGAATCGGCATCGCGCGCTCGGCGTCCATCTGGAGAAGCGCGTTGAGCGCAGCGATGCGGTCATCGCTGTCCTCGTCGGCATCCGGAGAGCAGTTGCGTCCCTGCGATCCAGCTCTCGTCGCAATGTCGCCGCCACCACGCGCTGTACTGTCGATGGACATGGCGCAGGATTCGTCTCCTTGCTTTGCCAATTCCCCGCACACGCGGGTCAGCAGACTCGCGCCATCACTCTTTGCCATTTTGGGAAAGCGAGCCTTCAGCTGGTTCAAGCGTTCGCGGGCCGCGCTCAGGTCACCGCTGCGGTAGAGAGCGAACGCCTCGTAGTAAAGCGCTTGCCCAGATGTCGTGTATGCCGATTGCGGATAGCGTTCGGGGATTCCGTGAAATATCTCGGCGGCACGCTTGTAGTCACCGCGGGACAGCGCTTCACGCGCCAGGCGGTACAAAGAATCCGCGGGATCCGCTTTCGCCCACGGCTCGGGCAGCAGCGGACTGACTTGCTGGTCGAGCGCGGTGAACGTCGCGCTCAATTGTGCGTCCGCGCCAGCCAGTGCGAGCGGAGCAACGTTGGAGTTGAACGAATGGTGGCCGCTCGGAGCCTGGCTGACTCCGAACGCCGAGGAAAATATTGCTGCTGCCGTGAGTAGTGTTCTCATTGTCATTGAAGTGGTCTCAGCTACCGCGCTGCGCGCCCGCGGGAATCGCGGTGCGCAGCCTCGTCATTACGTGATCCTGCCGCAACGTCTTCTCTATCATCTCACGATCCTGCGGCGTGCTTCCGGGCGATAGCTGGACGATCTGCACGAGCACGAGCTCGAGATCTTCCAGCAGCGGACGACGCTGTGGATCGTTGGCGACGGGAGAATCCAGTAACAGCCGGGTATTGCTCAAGAGCTGACGCGCCCAAGATCCCATCTGCGCGTCCATTTGTTGATCTGCCGACGTGCGCGTCCTGAACGAAGTCAGAAGCGCTTCGGCTTCACTGAGGTGGCGTACCGCCGTGAGCTGATAGGCGGAATTGCCAGTAGGGTTGGAAGTGGAATTGGGGGAGGGCGGCGCGACCGCAACCTTTCCGTCAGTCCCGTCAAACGTGGCGGGTTGGCGAGTTCTGCCAATCCGCAGCGGTTCGCGTTGAGACGAGGCTTCGCGTCCTCCGCCACCAACGGTACGAGTCGATGCAATCGCGCTCGGACCACCAGGTACCACAGTGTCCGGTGTCCCGGCCCCTGCATTAGAACCAGCGCCCGCCTTTGGCGGACTAACAACCGCAATCGCAATCGGCCCATTCGAGCGAGCGCTCCACCGTCCGAGTCCGACACCGGTCGCGAGTAGCAGAACTGCCGCCGCCGCGCCACCCATCCAGATCCGCGATCCGAAGCGCCGAGCAGGCGTTTGGGCTGGTAACGATCGTCCGCCGTAAATGACACGCGGTCCCGCGGCACGCTGCGCCTGGATCGCGCTCCACATGTCGTCGCGGGGAGTACGAGCAGGTGGCGCGTTGTAGCCCTGCGCCGCCTTCTTGAGGAATTCCTCGAAATTGTCTTCAGTCATGACGCCCACTCCGGTGCAAAATCGGCCAATGCGACGCGCAGTTTGCTTCGAGCCTGGAAGAGATGAGACTTCGACGTTCCTATAGGAATGTTGAGCGTCCCGCTGATCTCCTCGTGCGTATAGCCTTCCACGTCGTGCATCACGAATACCGTCCTGTATTTGTCCGCCAGCGAGTCGATCGCCCTCACCAATCTCTCTTTCAGGTCTGGATCGGCCTCAACGCGGGTCGATCCGACCGTCAGTCCCTCTTCCATCGGTGCTTCACGATTTCGCTGCCGCTTGGTTTTTCTCAACCCGTTAAGCGCCACTGAAACGCCGATCGAGTGAAGCCAGGTTGAAAGCGACGACTCGCCGCGAAAACTTCCAATCTTTTCAAAAGCACGGATGAAGGTTGCCTGGGTGAAATCCCGCGCCAGCTCGTCATCACCTGCCAGGCGAAATGCCAGGCGGTAAATGCGATCGACATACATCTCGTATAGCTCACGCTCAGCGGCCGCATCGCCGGCAACCACCCGCGTGATGAGTTGGATATCGTTCACCGAGCTCCGAGACTCGTAGGCAACCATTTGCATCGTCGACCTTCTGACAACGGTTGCTCGGAAAGGGTTGAGCTCGAAGCGTCGGGGAGAGTTTTGGGCGCCTGGGAGGCATCCACAGAACCGAAGCAGGGAGCTGTAGGCTTTGCAGCTTATAGCTAAGAGCTTTTCCGGTGGCGTAAAGAGCCCAGGTCAACGGTGTCGCCCCGGTGTTCTTAACGCCTGTATGAAAGCTCTAAGCCTACTAGCTTTGGTCTGCCGGAAGCTCCCTGCTTTGATACTCTGGATGTCTGACGCAGTAAGACCATCTCGCCCGGGAGAAATGTGAAGTTCACCCAGCTGGGAAACAGCGGGCTCGTCATCTCACGGATTTGTCTCGGCTGCATGACCTATGGAACGCCAAAATGGCGCCCCTGGGTTCTCGACGAGGTAGACGCGCGGCCGTTCTTCAAGAAAGCGCTCGAGCTCGGGGTCAACTTCTTCGACACCGCCGACATGTATTCGCTGGGCGTCAGCGAGGAAGTAACAGGCCGTGCCCTCCGAGAGATGGCCAAATTGGACGAGATCGTACTCGCGACCAAAGTCCATTTCCCAATGGGCGACGGTCCGAACATGGGTGGAATCTCGCGCAAGCACATCGTACAGGGCTGCGAGGCGAGTCTGAGACGGCTGGGCGTCGAGACCATCGACCTCTATCAGATTCACCGCTTCAAGGGAACGACTCCCATCGAAGAGACGCTCGCGGCGCTCGACCACCTCGTGCACCAGGGCAAAGTGAGATACATCGGAGCAAGCTCGGGCTTCGCGTGGGAGCTGGCGCGTGCGCTCAGCGTCTCGGAGCGACGCGGATGGGCGCGCTTCATCTCGATGCAGGATCACTACAACCTCGTGTACCGCGAGGAAGAGCGTGAGATGATTCCCCTCTGTCTCGAAGAGGGGCTGGGACTCATACCATGGTCGCCGCTGGCGCGCGGACGACTCGCGCGCACAACGCCCTCGCCGTCGCAGGGTACGACTCGAGCCGACAACGATCCATATGCCGTCGACCTTTACGACTCTCCATCCGACTTGAAGGTGATCGAGGCCGTGCGCGGAGTAGCAAAGGAGCTTGGCATTCAGCCGTCCGAAGTGGCTCTCGCGTGGCTCCTTCAGAAGCCCGGCGTCGCCGCTCCAATCGTGGGCGCGACCAAGATCGAGCATCTGGAAAGCGCCGTTCGGGCATTGGATGTCGTGCTGACCGAAGAGCAGATCCAAACAGTCGAAGCGCCGTACCAACCGCATGCGGTGCGCGGCATCTAGTCAGGCGACGCGCTCGCGGTCGCCAACATCGGGGGCCTGAATCGTGCCCGAGGATTGACAATCGAAGACCAGAACGGACCCATGGCCGAGCCAGCGCACCCCGACATCTCGCGTCAATCGCCGTGGCGTCAGCTGGGTCGTGCGCTTCTCCTCCGGTGTCCAAACTGCGGTCACGGAGGATTGTTCACCGGATTCTTCAAGGTCAAGGAAAGATGTCCGAACTGCGGGATCCTCCTCGAGCGCGGTGAGTCAGATTACTTCCTGGGCGCATACACGCTCAACCTCATTGCCGTCGAAGCATTGCTCGCGCTCGCATTTGTAGTCGTGATGTATGCGACGTGGCCCAATCCGCCGTGGGATGCTTTGGAATACGGCGGAGTCGTGCTGTCCATTCTGGGCGCCGTCCTGTGTTATCCGTTCGCGAAGACAATCTGGCTGGCGGTCGATTTGATTTTCAGACCGCCGCATCGCGAGGACTTCATCACTCGCGTCAAATAGTCCCTACTCTCCCGCGCGATAATTCTCTGATGGAGATGGAAGCTGTGCGACGTTGACGTCGATCGGCAGTCTCACGCCGTTGTGCGTCTCCACGATGTCGAGCGCACCCTGCCAGACCTGCGCGAACGCATGGCCGACCTCTGTGGGTGCCTTGTCGATCGCAAAGCCGCGCTCGCTCGCGATCCAGAATGGCGGATCGTTCGAGACGCCTGCAGCGGCGAGCACCTGCTTCACATCGCGATAGATGAGATCCGCGTTGAAGCTGTGAGCGTAGTACGCCGGGCGGAAGCGTCCGTCCTCGACCACGCGCTTTGTCCACGCTTCGTAATAGTCGCGCATTGCATTCGGCACCGACTCCATCCGCTCGATATCGAGGAAGATGACCGTGCCATTCGCAAAACCCTCGGCCGCCGTCTTCGCTATCGCATCGTTGGCGTCCGCAATCCCGCGGGCCGCGCTAACGAACTGTGTCGAGCAGCTGGAGCCGCGAGAGGCTCGTGGTGATACGAGGACTCTGACCGGGACGCGCTTGTTGACGTAGCTCACTGTCCGCTTGCCGTTGCGTGTTTTGACCTGGCGAACACGCTTCGTGATGTAGCGAGTGACGGCGACCTTCTGCCCCGGGGTCCGTCCCCATGTCTGCTGCCCGACGTAGATGACAGCCATGCCCCAACCCATGTCGGAGAGCGTTTCTCGCTTTCCCTCCCACGAGGAGTCACCGTGACAGGGCGCTGACAGATAGTAGCCGACCCACCGGTATGGCTTGTCCGCCGTCAGCCAGGCGTGCATCGCATCATCGCCTGGATAAGAGAAAGTATCGAAGCCGAGGTGTGGGCCGTCGGAGAGGTTGTCAACGATATTGGCCGACGCAGTCTCGACGGCGTCCCCAATCGAGCTCACAGAAGGCGGGCGAAGTGCCGAGCCCGTACTGACGATGAGTCCAGCCGTAACCAAAGCCAGGATCGAGCGCCATTCAATTTTTGGCATTTCGCGTCTCCAGGCTTTGAGAGGTGGTAAGGGTCAAGCACGCTCGTGACTGGCACGATTGGGCGAGCGTCCCAAGGGGATTCTCGCCGAATATCTGTTAGACCGAAATCACGGGCCGGCGTTAACGGCACCGGTGACGAACTCCCCAGCGGGCAGGGATTGAGGCTAATGGGTCGCAGATCGACCTACTTGGTCATACCCGGTCAATCCAGATCGTTCCTCTGACCTCAGCTCTTGTCCGAGAAAGGTGACAATAGGATGTTTACGGCTCAGGGTTGTTTACTTAACATATTGTGGGTTAAGGGTTTAACGGATTGGCACGGCCTGGTCCCCCTAATGCCATTGTAAGGCCCAACCTCTTCAGTGGAGTCGCTTATGCACCTGCGACGCTTGATAGGTCTCTCTGGAGTCCTATCATATCTGGCAGTACCCGTAGGTTTGTTGGCCCAGGTGGCCGGCGGAGTCGAGTTCTATGGAGCGCTCGACAACGCAGCCCCAATTACCCGCACAATTGGGGGGCTCGCCCTGAGTGTGGGCACACCGTTCGTCGGGATTCGAGGAAGCGGAGGACTGGGAATCTCCTCGCTCACGACACTGCCCACCGGGATCAATCGGGGCCCTTCCGACCTGGTCTGGGCGACCAACGCCGATCTCATCTTCGGACCGGTCAATGCCAGACTCGGCGAAGGCATCATGCCCTACGCCTTTGGTGGTCTCGGACTCGAGAGCAGCGCCCAGCCGTCATCTTTCACCGATGCCATCCGAACCTGGAGTTACGGAGGCGGAGTTCAGCTCGCACTCGGTCGATTGCTGTCGATCAATGGCGAAGCCCGATCCCGCCATTTGGCCGCGCCGGCAACGGTGGTCGATTCCCAGTTCGTTCGGGGAATCGAGTATCGCGTAGGAATTGGATTTCACTTTGGAGGTAGCCGATCGCGTTCATCGGTCTACTCCAGGCGCACCGCCGATATTCCACCCAGTGCCCCCCGGCCCACTCGGACGTCGCGCACGACCTGGCCCGTCAGCACAACCACCTCTGCGAGCGGAGCCGCTCGCAGAGTAGTGCCGACCGCGGAACAGTACATCGGCGTGCCGTACAGGTATGGCGGGACATCGCCTCGAACCGGATTCGATTGCTCGGGCTTCGTTCAGTACGTGTACGGAATTCAGGGAGTTGATCTGCCGCGCACATCGCGCCAGATGGCGGGAGTAGGAATCGCCGTTGAGCCATCGACTCGCTCCCTCGTGGTTGGCGACTTGATGCTATTCCAGCAGGGTGGCCGGATAAGCCACGTTGCGATCTATGCGGGAAATGGAAGATTCATTCACTCGTCGTCGAGCGGAAACGGCGTCCGCTATGACGATCTCGGAACCCACCGGGGCAGATGGTTTGCGGAGCATATGGTTGCCGCCAGACGCGTCACGGGTGACGGTCGCATATTTGGCAATGCGTTCGCGGGCGGAGCAGCAATCGCCTTCGATCACCTGGATCCGCCAGACAGCGCGCCTCCTCCATCGAGATGATCAAGCGAAAGGATCGCTCGCCGTTCGCCGGCGACGTTGAAAGATCGCACCCGACCGTCGCCGACTCGATCGGCGACGATTCGGGGCGCGAGCCGTCTGAGGACTAGCCTAGCTCGGCTCCGCTTTCCGCCGATGGCGCCGACGAGATTCGTTGTGCGCAACCGGCCGCACAATATCTTCGGGAAGCGCGGAATCATCCCCCGCTCCCAGCCATCTCAATACGCTTTCGATCGCAGCGTCGTCGGTGAGCCGGGTCCGTACCCGCGCGGGCGTAATTCCAAATACGCTGACCCAGTGGTCGGAGAAGATGCGGGCCGTCTTGTAGCCCAACTTGATCGAGACATCCAGAACCGAGTAGCCCGGGTCGCGGAGGTAGCCGAAACCGCGGAGGACCTTGGCGGCGATCAGCAGTCGCTTCGGAGAGCCAAGCTGCGCGTTGTCCAGGTTGCGATAAACGCTTACGATGGCAATGCCCGCCTCCATCCCGAGATCGAGAGCGCTCGTATACCGGTGGGGCTGATCGAAGAGATTCTCAACAGCCACTGAAAGCTGTCGCGGAAGCTGACCCAATCGGTCCCTCAACGCTTCGATGACATCGTGGGTCAGCGCATTTCCCTCGACCCGCTCGACCCGCTCGCGAAATCCCTCGGGCTCATCGTCGAAATGGTGAAGGACGACCTCCTTCAATCCGAGACGCCCTAACTGGGCGACCGCGTTGAACTGAGGCGCATGCAGAGTGACGTATGCGATCAGAGGAAGCGATGGGTATCGCTTGAGGAGTCCCGCGACTGCGCTGACGTTCATGAGTCCATCTGCGGTCGGGTCGAGAATCACGACGCTGATCGGCTTCCGGCGGATGATGGATTCGAGCTCTTGCCACGACGAGGCGACAAAAAACTCAGGCTCATCGGCAAGGACATGCCTGACATGGGTGAGCAGCCGCGATGGGAGAAACGCGGCAACGCTCAAACGGCGATCGCGCTCATGGTCCTAGGAAACTGGTGGGAAAGTCTCCGCGGCGCGAGGGCAAATGATAAGAAAAGTACTGTTTTTGGTAGGAAACAGGCATTTTCTGATAAGAAAACGACATTTCGGCGTTTCCAACTAGGGGTACGTTTGGCCTGTTCAGTTCCCCTCGGCCCGTCCCCTCTCATTTATCAGGAGCTCTACCATGACCCGCAAAAGACTTTTCGCCGCTATCGCCATCATCTCAGCCGTTGTTCTCACGGCTTGTTCCGACATGACCGCACCGAAGAGCGCATGCCCGGTTGTAAACGGCTCCTCAGTTTGCCTCAGTAAGTAAGCGGATTTGGGGGCTGCCGTAGGTACTTATGCGGCAGCCACCGCCGTC
>Ga0193735_1000793_pt1 | contig 10046 bp, 12 predicted proteins | sample U1m2metaG_FD_145080 | JGI IMG/M metagenome (GOLD analysis project Ga0193735, IMG submission 145080) | Soil microbial communities from a riparian zone of the East river system, Colorado, United States - U1m2 | ecosystem: Environmental > Terrestrial > Soil > Riparian zone | place: USA: East River... | reverse complement strand
GCTTGGCTGCAAGTAACCTGGTCAAGCCGATCGGTCCCGGCGTGCTGATGATAATCTCGGTGAATTTTTCGCGCTGGATGTAATCGAGAATTTGAAGAACTGGCGGGAAACTGAGTTTTTGCAGTTCGTACTCGGGCAACTCGAATTCACCGATCGGCTTGAAATTCTTGATCGGGACATCGTCTGTTTGCAGCTCGTTGCGCGAAACCACTACGGTTAATTCCTTTCCGGTTGCGGCGCCGGCGGCGGTCATTTTGCGGATTGTCGTCGCGACACCATTGACATCGTCCAGCGTGTCGGTGAACCACGCGGCACGATCGCGCTGAGGGCCTGCATGCTCTCGACCATGTTGCCGCTGCTGATTTGCTGAACGAATTTTTGGAAAAACCGAAACGTGAGCTGTTCGGCAACCATGTTCGCCATCACAAATGTCCGGCGCTCTGGTTCGCTGACGGCATCCAAGTGCTCGGCGAGTTTCGCCTTGATTTCGGGGCGTGAAAAATAACCAGAGAGCTCTTTCCAGAGCGACACATTCGCAGGCTTGAATAGTTCGAAGATTTTGCCGGACAAGACAGCTTGTCCGGCCAAGCTCGCTTTTTCCGCGAGCGTGAATTCCGTTGGGTCTCGCCCTTCCATGAACCGCGAAAACATTTGTTCGAGTAGCGCGGCGCTGGGCCCGAGATTTTCGCGGAAGCGGTCCTGGATAAAACACGCGACCGTGTTGTAAAAACCGTGCGAAAGAGCGAGGGGTGTTCCTCCGTGACCTCGCGCGCTACAATTGCCGTCGCGGACACATTCGAGAAATTTCTCCGTTGAATCGGTCGCCGGCGTTTCCGTATAAGCGGAAGCGGCAAATTGTCCGCCGTGATCATCGGAGCCGCCGATCAAAATCTTTTTCCACGGCTCCGCATGGGTGGGGGCTAAATTGTGCTTTTCGGCTAACTTGTCGATCTTCTCTGACGTAAGCGAACCAAACAGCCTCTGTGCAAGCTCACTCAAGAGCGCGTCTCGCAAGCCATTAATTCCTTCAAAGTGCTTGAAGAGAAGGACGAGTCGCTCAAGATGCGATGCTTCCAGCTTGCCGTTAATGCTGTAGAAGGGATGGGCAACTGCATGCGCGATTTGAGACGTGTGGAGGTAGCGCTGCAGCTCAAAGATGTTGTCCCTGGAACGTTCGATATCGCGGTGCTGCGCTTCTGAGATGCCCCAGACCAAGACGTGAACTTTGCATTGGTCTTGCGGAAAATAGGTGGTAACCTGTTCACTGACAAAAGTGTGCGGCAGATTACTGATTTGCAGAGAGCCCTCGATCGTATCGTGATCTGTGATCGTGACGTAATCCATCCCCAGCTTCAGCAACTCGCCATACAGTTCCCTCGGATCAGTGTAGCTGTCGGGAAAATCCAAACGCCGGAACAGCCATTCCTCGGAGCGCGCGCTGTAGCGCGAATGAATATGCAGGTCACACTTGCTCATCTCAGACTCCGAGCCCTCAGCCTTTGTTTGGCGATCCACTCCTGGTAGGTCGTGGCGGCCCTCCGTTCGCTCGTCGCTTCGATGAGATCGACAATCTGCCGCCAAATTTCCGGATGAGAATAGTCGGGTGGATGAATGCTGATGCGAAGAAGCGGATTGCTTTTCAAGAGCCGGAACAGCGTCGCATTCCAACCACGGCTCACTGCTCGCCGCCAGGCGCTTCGAACGCTGTAAACAATCGATCTTGCGGGAAAATCTTCGCCCGAACGGAGGTCGCGCACGGTTCGCAGACGCGTGGTGTAATCCAATTCTGCGTCGCGCGCAGCGCGCTCGGCTTCCGCGTTGAGCAACCACGCCGGCGCGATAAACCCTCGCGGCTTCAAACCATGCGCTCGAAATTCATCTCGCGCCATCGTAATCCGGCGAAATGCTTCCGCATAATCGAGATCGTAAAATTCACCTTCGTCGCTCGCGTAAAATTGGGTGAAAAACTTATCACGCATCGTTTCTTTCCCACGGCGCGGTCGCTGGTGACAGTAGCCGTGAATGACAATTTCATAACCATCCAATTCCAAATCCCGCAGCCACGACACGAATTGTCGATCTTTTGTGAATAATCCCTGTCGATGATAATCGGGCACAACGAGAAGCGAACAGGTGCGCACACCGCGATGAGTCAGTTCTAAAATGATCTTGTTTGCGACTTGCTGATTAGACGGAGCGATGTCGTGCAAAGAGACAACCATAAAGTCGTTCGTGGCACCCGCCGTCGCGACGAGCGGCAGAAACTCCGTTGCCGCAATTGTAGTCATCCAGGAACAATTTTCGGCCTCAGTGCAGCTTCGAACAAGGCAAATTCGAGCGAGCTCGGTTCAATGTTAACAATGTTAAATTAGCGGCTAAGCCGCAAATCTATTGCCCTCGCGCGAATAGCGATCGAGTCACGTCGCGCGGCGGCTATTGGGCGCTCATGCCGGTAATTGTCCGAAAGTCAACGGCGCTCAAGGGCATGACCGATAAACGTGATTGGCGGACAAGCGGAATGTTCTTCAGGCGAGAATTGTCCTTTATCTCACGAAGGGAAACTGAACGGCCGAGGGGTTTGATTGGTGCAAGATCGACAGCGCTCCAGTCGCCCTCTTTTGCCGTTGGGTCGGGATAAGCTGGCCGCGCAACCCGGGCGATGCCGACTACGGCTTTTTCCTCGCCGCTATGGTAGAAAAGAACTTGATCGCCCTTGTGCATTTTCCGCAGATTATTTCGTGCGGTGTAATTGCGAACGCCAGTCCAGGGTGTCTGCCCCTCCGAAATAAAATCCGTCCACGAGTAAGAGGAGGGTTCCTGTTTCACCAGCCAAAAATTCTTCATACGAAATCGTAACACAGGCTTCGAGCCTGTCGCTTTGAGCGCCTGACGTATCAGCCAAGATGCCTGAATTACGCTCCTTATTCGACAAGCGCGCTCGCTTGTTTCACAATCGATCAAATGCCGCGGCTGCCATTCATCACATTCGAAGGATCCGAAGGATGCGGAAAATCTACTCAGGTGCAGCGGCTGGCAGCGCGTCTTCAGCAGATGGGCATTCCATTTCTGGTAACACGCGAGCCGGGCGGTACGGCTATTGGCGAAACCGTCCGCGAGCTTCTCCAGTTCGCCCCGCACAACGCCGCCATGACGCCGGAAGCTGAGTTGCTATTGTTTGAGGCAAGCCGCAGTCAGCTTGTGCGCGAAACGATTAAACCGGCGCTCGAACGCGGTCTTTGCGTAATCGCGGATCGTTTTTTTGATTCGACGACTGTTTACCAGGGCGCAGCGCGCAAATTAGATCGACAAATTGTCGAGCAACTGAACGCTTTTGCGGTGGGCGATTCCATTCCCGATATCACCTTCGTGCTCGATGTCGATGCAGCGACCGCGCAGTCACGAATGCAAAAACCGCGTAGAGCGGACCGGATGGAACAACAACCTGTCGAATTTTACGAGCGCGTTCGTGAAGCGTACCGGGAATTGGCTGAGCGCGAACCGGACCGGATCGTTTTGATCGACGGCGCGCAGGCGCCAGACAAGATCGACAACGAGATTTGGAAGACGCTGTGCGAACGTTTTCCGGCGTTGGATAAAACATCGAACATCTGAAATGTCTTTTTCTCGCACAGCAGCCCTCGGATACTTGCGCCGCGCCCATGAACAACATCGGCTTGCGCATGCTTATTTGATTTCGGGATCGCCTGGCAGCGGGAAACAGCTGCTTGCAGCCGAGCTGGCCAGCCTCGTGAACGGAACAAGGGCCAACGATGTTTTCTCCGCGAAGGCCCGGGAAATTTTCGTTGCCCAGCCCGAATCGAAATCGCGCCGCATCGTGATTGAGCAGATTCGCGATCTTGAGCACGCGCTGCAAATGCGCGCATCAGGTGGCCGGCGCAAAGTGGCGATTATCTCCGATGCCGATCGACTTCAACCGCAAGCTGCGAACGCGTTTCTCAAGACACTGGAAGAACCACCGAAAGATTCCTTGTTGCTTTTGCTCAGCGCGTTACCGGAAGCTCTGCCAGAGACAATTCTGTCACGGTGCATCGCAATTCCTCTGGCGGAGAGCAATCAGGACCAAAACAAATTGGAAGAAGAAAGACTGGTGAAATTACTGCAACAGGCCGCTCGTGAACAGAGCTGGAGCATTCAATATGCCTATCGACTGGCCCAGGAATTTCAGCGTCTGCTCCGCGCAATTCGGGAGCAAATTAAAGGCGAAACGGATCAGGCATTGAAGCAGGAGCACGCGCGCTACAAAGATTCGACCGATGGAGTCTGGCTGCAGGATCGGGAAGAATACTACAAGGCGCTTACAGAAAGTTCTTACCTGCAACGACGCGCCGAACTGATCGAGACATTATTCGCGTGGTGGTCCGACGTTCTTCGATCGAGCAATGGGATTGAGCGTTTCAATTTGCCCGGCGCAAAAAGAGAAACCACCGCGCTGGCAACTCGCTTCACTACAATCGAAATTTTGCGGCGGATCCGCTGTGTCGAAGAATTACGAGATCATTTGAATCGTAATATCCAGGAAGCGCTCGCTATCGAAGTCGCTTTTCTGGCAATCTTTGCCGCATGAAACCTCCGATGAGATTTGAGAATCAGGTTGCGGTAGTGACAGGAGCGGGGCGGGGGATCGGTCATGCGATTGCGGGACGGCTGGCTAACGAGGGAGCGCGCGTCGCGTGCGTGAGCCGGACGGAAGCGAATGCGAAGAAGACTGCCGACGAAATTAATGCAATGCGTGCGGATGCGGCGAAGTATTATGCTGTTGATGTCGGCGATCATGCCGCCGTGCAAAAAATCGGCGCGCAGATTCTGCAAGACTTTGGGAAGATCGACATCTTGATCAACAACGCCGGGATGACGCGCGACGGGCTGGCAATGCGGATGTCCCTGGAGGATTGGGATAGCGTGATTAATACAAATTTGCGCGGCGCGTTCAGTTTTACGCAGGCAGTCTTGCGAGCAATGGTCAAGCGGCGCAGCGGACGCATTATCAACATCAGTTCGGTGAGCGGCATAATGGGCAACGCCGGGCAAACAAATTATGCTGCCAGCAAAGCCGGCTTGATCGGTTTCACCAAATCGCTCGCGCGCGAGCTTGCCGGCCGCAACATCACTGTGAATGCCGTTGCGCCGGGATTTATCACGACCGACATGACTGCCGGACTGTCGGATAAAGTCAAAGAGACGTTGCATGCGAAGATTCCGCTTGGGAAAACCGGGACGCCGGAAGATATCGCTAACGCCGTAGCATTCCTGGCTTCTGCCGAAGCCGGTTATATCACCGGGCAAACGCTCTGCGTGGACGGCGGGATCGTGATGTGAAGTGGTAGGGACGCCGCGCGGCGGCGTCCGGTCGGCGCAACGCGCCGACCTGCCATTACGGTCGCAGCACAATGGTAACGCGTCCCTCGGCCAAGCGAGCGTCTGCTAAGATGTGGCATTCGTAAACTGTATTGGCAGAATCTCCGAACAAACGGCCAGCGTAAACTTGAAGCGGCGAGGCAACGTCATCCAGGCGTATCACGTGCAAATGTGCATCGTGTAGCGCGGCCAGGTAGCCGGGTGGCGCCGTCGTGCCTGCCGAGCGCGCTCGCAACCCGCCATGCACGGCAACCGCTTGCGCAGCGTATTCGAGCGCATGCACTGCCGATAGACGTCCATCACGACGCAATGGATTGCTCGAATCGCGATGCGTGTTGCTGATGCAGATGATCGTTCGATCGTCCCACTGGGTTACACGATCCAACAGGCACATCCGACCGGAGTGTGGGATGAGCCCGCGGATTTGCGCTTTGTCAATCGGGGTATCGTTAACCGTTTTTAGAACTTTCACGCGAGGAGCGTTCGGAATTAATCCCAAAACGGATAAAAATTAAACCAATTGTAAGGCGCAAGGCGCGCGTAATGCTCCAGTCGTCCCGCATAGCGTTGCACCCAATGTTGAACGTCCTCTGCCCGGCGATCGCGATTCAAAATTATCTCGTCGGCGAAATGTTCGAAGTGGATTTCGTAGCGCCTCCCTCCGCGGTAGAGACCAAAAAACAAGATCACAGGGCAGCGCATGGTGGCGGCAAGCAGGACAGGACCGGCCGGAAATGTAGCCGGCGCGTCTAAGAATTGACATTGCGTTGTCTTGTCGCCGCTCGAGACGCGGTCACCCAGCATGCCAACGAGGAAACCCGCATCCAGGCTCTCTTTGACCTTCAGCAAGGTATCCAGCCGGTCCGGCACGATCACCGTACCGGCGATCTTTGGATTAAGCGCATCGAGAAAGCGCGTGATGTTTTGGTTGTGCTCGATGTCCATCAACACTTTGAGCGGAAAATCCTGCTGCGTTACGCCGAGAGCACGCAACACCTCGAAGCTGCCCAAATGCGAGCCCAAAAGAATGCAGCCTTTTCCTTTTTCAATTTGCGAATGCGGGATTTCCCTCTGGTGAAGCGTCACGTCAAAGTGCTCGAACTTGGCCCTCAACAGATAAAGACGATCTAAAATCGTCGCAGCAAAACAATGAAAATGGCGGAAGACATCCCACCAATGCGGTGATCGGCTGCGCACGCGATTTAAGTATTCGTACGATACTTTCCGGGCGGCGTGTGCGCTGATTACGAAATACAATGTGATCGGATACAGCAGCAACCTTGTTGCCGAACGTCCGATGTGCACGGCGATCCAGCCGATCATTCGCAGCGAGGCAGGCGTGCCGCGTTCCGGCAAGTCTGTCCAACGACGCGCGTGTAGGGCTTTAGCCCCGCAAGCTTTCGAGGTCATTTGTGTTGACAGCATTTTGGCCGCAAATGGCGCCGGCGAAAAAATGCGGATATATCTCGCGAATGCCATCGATATCCGGCGCTACACCGACGCGCTCAAAGCCTGCGCGCGTGAATGCGCGGCGCCAGTGATCCGCAGTGAGAAAACCCGGATTCGGGCGAATTTCGGGATCGGTCTGGACATCGGTAAAACTTTCCAGAATCTGAAACATCAACTCGGGGTAGATCGGCTGATTGACATAGGGGCACAGGCATTCGCCGATTACAAGCCAGCCATCGTTTGTGAGAGCAGCGCGCGCCTGCTTCAAGCTAAACAAGAGATCTTTGGAGACGTGGAAGACGTTAACGGCGTATATGAGATCAAACTCGCCGGGGGCGACGCCTTGAATATCCCACGGCGAATTGAGGTCGAGCGCGCCCCACTCCAACACCAGGTTGGGGTACTGCTCTGCGAGCTCACGTTGAGCGCGGCGCCGGAAAAATGCGTTCGGTTCTGTAATGAGGTAGCGTTCTATCCGCGGGAGAATCCCATGGTCAGCGAAGGAACGCAGGAAGGTTTCACTAGCACTGCCAGCGCCGGCGCCGACTTCTAAAATTCGCAGTCTGGATCGAGTGGAGATGCGATCAGCGGCGAGTATTGCACCGATCCAGTTGTTTACTGCGTACGTTAAATTGTTGTTATTAAAATAATTTATCCAGAGCGATACTCCTTGCGGCCCGAACAGATTCTGGTCGCCGGTCTGGTCGCCGCGGGCGACTATCGGATAGAGGCCTGCTGCGTGATCTAACAAATCCAACGTGGCTGCATTGGCAGGGTCAATGTTGAGCCCCACTGCACGCAAGCGCTCAAGCTGGGGTTGCCATGGCGCATGCCGCAGATGATAAAAGCTCGTGTCGCCATCGCGTCGCGCCATTACGCAACCGGTCTCGACCAAGCGTTTCAAAAGCCAACCCAAGCTGGAACTGAAGCGCGGCTGAAAAGAAAGGATATGACAAAGGTCATCGGCCGATCGCCATCCCCCGAGTTGATCGATCACATCCAACCGGCGCAACAGATCGATGGCTAGCTCGATGCTATAGCGTTCCATCAGTTCCATGCTTTGATACAAGCGTTCATTGAATACCTGCGGCGGGTAATCTTTGAGCCAGTCCGTCAGGCGCGCGTCGTGCGGCGGAACCTCAAATGCAGGCGCGTCAGATGTTGCCGCGTTCACCAGGTCAGTTTGTCCTGCAAGAAATCTGAAGTCGACCTTCAACTATCACCCGGTCTTCGACACGACAGCGAAAATCGACTTCGTCCTTAGCTTTTTTGCCAGAGGAAAGACAGATAGTGAACGGCTGCTCAGGCTTCAGAGGCACAAGAAACTTGACTGCCTCTATGACAGTAATGCGAGCGTCTTCGCGCCACTCGTTCACCGCTGCGAACACTTCATCGAGAATCACTACGCCCGGAACAATAGGCGTCCCGGGGAAATGCCCGGGCAGGCTGGGATGCCCGGCACTGATAGTCCGGCGAACTTCAAAACTCATGTGGAAAATTTTGTTCATCCCGTCAAATCCAGCAACTCGATGAAGCAGCAACCTCCGACGCTATTTACAAAGGAGCTCTTCCGCGCAGTCGTTCGTTTTACGAACCCCGAGAGCACTCGAGGATAAACCGAATCGGTTGCAATAGGCCGCAAAGGGCACGGCGCCTTCAGCTTCGCGCAAGCCAAATTGCGAGAGATTGTATCGGTGAAAACCGTGTTGCTGCCGCGTTTGGTTTCCGAGGACGGCACGCATTCGCTGCTCGGCTTCTCTCGACAATAACCAGCCAGAATCGTAGATGCACCGAATGGCGGCGAGCGGATCTCGACGGATCTCAGTATGGTGCAGATCGCAAATGCGGTCGGCTGTCAGTCGATCTCGCTGTTGCAAAAATCTATCCAGCGTTTCAGACCAGTACTGGATCGCCTCCCTGCAAACTACGGCCGGATCGACCGCGTCGCTAAATACACGGCGGAGGATCGTTATTAAACTCGATACCGAGGCCATCGCTTCGAGCGGTGCCCGGTGGGTCTGGACGAAGAGCGCATCGGGATAGACGGAAAGCAGAGTAGGCAAGGCAAACATGTGTGCAGGCGCTTTCAGCACCCAACGACGCGCGCTCCGTCGGAACTGCAGATGTTGAAGGAAACGCCGGTGATATTCGTACGCCGGCAGTAAATCCTGGCGCAAAAACCAGGCCCGATACGACGGCACATAATACATCGTATCAAACTGATCACTCAGAAAGGTGGGAGTCATGAGGCCGACACACTCTTGCGGGAGCTCAGCGCCGACGGCATGCACGTGGCGAAATGTGGGTGCCAGCCAATTGAGACAGTTGCAGCTTTGCGTTTCACATCGTCGCAGGTCGGCGGGGATGGCGTCATTACTTCCCAGGTGAGCGGAGCCCGGTGTTCCGGATCGGCGGCGAGCAGGGTGTGCAGGAGGGTGGTACCGCTGCGCGGCAGACCGACGATAAATAGCGGTTTGCGGATTTCTTGCCGCGCAATTGCCGGATACAGCTGTCGATCCCGTTCCATGAACAAACGTGAACACAAGGTGCGCAACAGATCGCTCCGAAGAGCAATTTTTCCGATCAGGTTCAGTCGAGCCTCGTGGTGACACGACTCGAGCAGGCGAGAGAGAGCTTCGAAAAAATCGCCTTCTCCAAAGTTCTCGAGATCACAGCGGCGCTTCGCTGTGTCGATCAAATCGACTGCAAGGAGTGGGAGGCGTGGAATTCGGGACCGCTCTAGCAATGCACCGCATCCGTTTAGAAGCCGTACAGGCAGAAGAGCGCGAGTCTCGTCCAGTGTAGTGGTAGAGGTGTTCAATTCAGTTAAGGCGTCGCATTAGTTAAGGCTCCGTGGCGTGTCACTGCGCTTGGCAACGGAACTTCGAGACTATGCCAATGATTTGTACAGTAACTGTCAAGCCGCGAAACACGAGCTGAGCGGCGGTTGCGCGCGAGACGCAACCGTTCCATCGTCCAGGATGAAAACCGAGAAAGCTACTTTTGGCGCGGGATGTTTTTGGGGCGTGGAAGAAATTTTCCACAATTTGAACGGGGTACTCTCGACGGCGGTTGGATACGCCGGGGGGACAAAAGAGAATCCGACCTATGAAGATGTTTGTACAGACGAGACCGGCCATGCTGAGGTAGTGGAGGTAGAATTCGATCCGTCGCAAATCGCCTACGACGATCTGCTGGATGTATTTTGGTCGAACCACAAT
>Ga0193735_1000792_pt1 | contig 10055 bp, 8 predicted proteins | sample U1m2metaG_FD_145080 | JGI IMG/M metagenome (GOLD analysis project Ga0193735, IMG submission 145080) | Soil microbial communities from a riparian zone of the East river system, Colorado, United States - U1m2 | ecosystem: Environmental > Terrestrial > Soil > Riparian zone | place: USA: East River... | reverse complement strand
TATTCGAGGTCGGTTACAGCAGCAATCAACACATCATGGTCAACTGGCAAATTCAATTTTGAGGAGGAAAACATGAAAAAATATCTACTAACAATCATCGTCATCTTCGGCCTGACGGCAGCGGTTTCTGCCGACACAATCAAAGCGACAGTCAACGGAATGGTTTGCGGCTTCTGCGCAACCGGCATTGAAAAAACTTTCAGGGCCCAACCCGAAGTCAGAGCCGTGAATGTCGATCTGGAAAACAAGCTGGTCACGATTCAGACAAAGCAAGGCCAGACACTGGACGACTCAAAAATTACGAAGTTGCTCGGCAACGCGGGCTACTCGGTCGTCGCCGTTGCGCGACAGAAATAATAAACGTGCGAACGATCATTCTGGAGATCCTGACAATTCTCAGTTCGTTCAGCACGCTTGCATGCTGTGCGCTCCCGGCAGCGCTGGTCTCAATTGGCGCAGGCGCCGCGCTCGCCAGCGTCGTGACCGCAGTGCCACAGCTCGTTTGGCTTTCCGAACACAAAATTCCACTCTTCGCGTTTGCCGGTTTCATGCTGGCGTTGTCAGGCGTTTCGGCCTATCGCAATCGCAACGCGCCGTGTCCCGCTGATCCAGCGCAAGCAAAGTCATGTATGCGACTGCGGCGTTGGTCGGCACGCATATTCTATTTCTCTGCGGCTGTATATGCGATTGGGTTTTTCTTCGCCTTTCTCGTTTCTCGGATCATTTGAAACAGGCGCTCCCACGTCGTTGTGAGATGAAGGACGGTAAGTTCTACCAACAGCAGCTTCGCCGTGATCGGCGCCAGAAACATTTGGCTGGAGATTAGGCAATCGAGGCTGTATTTCTCTGCACCGTGGGACGGCTGAAGATTGTTGTAGCGAGCGTGTTGCTGGTGGTCTGGATACCGGCGACGTCGTTGTGTTTGGCTGAGAATGCGGGGCTCGTCGTGAATAGGGATCACTGTGGGGACTCTCCATCGTCACAGGGGTCGCCTTGCTGTGTGCTGGCTTCCGCTCCTTACAAGCTCGATGACAACGGTTCCGCGATCGTGCCGTGGCCTGACAACTCAGTGTCGCTCTTTCGCGATACAGTCGATGTTCATCCGCCTTTGCTCATCTGTCTGGCACGGAACGGTTGTGAGTCGCCTCCAGAAGTTCGCACCAGTTGGCAGTTTTGCGCTCGCGCGGCAGCAAATCCGCGCGCTCCTTCTTCAGTCTCGTAACTGAATCCTCGTCCTGAGGATTGTCGGGCGGCCTGTGCTGAGGCCATTTGGGTGTCTGCCGCCTTGCGGCGTTTTCGAAGCAATCGATGAAGCAAAATATCTTTAGAGTTTTATTAGGTTTGGCGATCGCAGCGGTTGCGCTGCTGAAAGCGGAGAATTTATCTCAGGTCCCAGATCAGGCGACGCCCGAGACTCTTGTTCGAGAAGCATTACAAAAAAATCCTGAACTGAACTTTTATGCGGCGGGGATCGTAGCGGCGAAAGGCGGGTTGAAAACGGCAGGAGCGATCCGGAATCCGGAGCTGAATACACATGCAGGATACAAAGGCGCGCGCGACAACTCCGGCGGCGCGAGTGGCGAAGGAGCGGCCTGGTCGGTTTCGGTCAACCAGACATTTGAATATCCCGGCCGGGTCGCTTTGCGAAAAGCGATCGCGCAAGGCGACATTGAATTAGCCGAGCTTCATTTCGAGCAATTTCGACTCACGCTTGCTGCGCGAGTTCGGACGCTGGCTTACAGCGTCGTGATTGCGCGGGAAAGGTCGGTGGTCACGTGTGAAATCGCCGATCGGTTTCAGGCTTTGACCGACGTTCTGGCGCAGCGAGAGCCGGCGGGAGTGACGCCAGTATTAGAAGCGCGGCTTATCGATGCAAATACGCTCACGTTGCGGCGGCAAGAACGCGAGGCCGGCGTCGCCGTCAAAACGGCGATCGCGGAATTGAATCAATTGCGAGGGCAGCCGGTCACCGCACCGCTTGAGATAAGCACCGGTCAGCCCGGATTTGTTCAAGCGTCACTGCAAACCTTGCTCAATGCGGCGCGCAAAAACGCTTTCGACATTCGCATTCGCGAAGCCGAGTTGGCGCAGCAAGGCTTCAAAGTTTCGCTGTCGAAGAACGAACGTTATCCGGCGATTGTGGTTGGACCCCATTTTTCGCAGGAGAATGCGGCGGACAAAGAAACGCAGGCCGGCATTGGCATTTCAGTGCCGCTGCCTTTGTGGGACCGCAACGCAGGAAACATTCAAACGAGCAAAGCGCGTGAGCAGCAAGCGAAAGCTTCCTTGCTCACCACAGAACGCGAAGTGGAACGGCGAGTCGCTCAGAGCGCCGCGATATTGCAGGTCAAACGCGAAGAGATCGAGAAGTGGCAGGCTGACACGATTGCGAAGTTCCGTGACGCTGCAGAACTGGCCGATCGGAATTATCGCCTCGGCGGCGTCCCAATCACTATCTATGTCGAGACGCAAAAGCAGTATCTCGAAGTACTCGGGGCGGTGCACGATATAAAGAAGGATGCACTGCAAGCGGCGCAGGAGTTGGAAATCCTCACGGGATTGAAGCTCTACAAAGGTGAGCAACGGCCATGATCGACAAGATTCTCGAATTTGCGGTGCGTCAGCGCGTTCTCGTATTGATGGGCGCGTTTGCGCTAGTGCTCGTCGGTCTTTGGTCGGCCAACAAACTGCCGATGGATGCGATCCCCGACATCACGGGCGTACAAGTACAGGTCAATACCATGGTGCCAGCCCTCGCACCGGATGAAGTAGAAAAATTGGTGACGATGCCGCTGGAAATGGCGCTGGGCGGTGTCGCGGGTGTAACTGAAATGCGATCTCTCTCGCGTTTCGGTCTCTCGCAAATCACGCTTCAATTCACCGATAAGAGCGATGTCTATCGCGCGCGTCAGCTCGTGACCGAGCGTTTGCAGAGCGCGGCCGATTCGCTTCCGCCCGGTCTGACACCGAAGCTAATTCCAATCACCACCGGATTGGGTGAGGTGTTCTATTACACGATCGACTATGCGGCGAACGCGCCGAACGCGCCAGATTCGCGCGAAGCGCAGCTGATGGCCTTGTGGGAAATACAGGAATATGTGATCAAACCGCAGTTGCGAACGGTTCCCGGTGTTGCCGAGGTCAACGCTTATGGCGGTTACGTGAAGCAAATCGTGGTGCAACCGAAGATAGACAAGTTGCGCGAGGCTGGCCTGACCGTTAACGACCTAGCTAAAATCGTTGGCGAAAACGTGGAGAACGCTGGCGGAGGCGTCGTCAATTCCGGCAACGAACAACTCGTTATCCGCGGAGTCGGTCGAGTCGTTTCACCGGAAGAGATCGCCGAGCTGCCGGTGAAATTTGCCGCCGGCATCATGCCATTGCGCGTCAAAGATTTCGCCGAGGTTCAAATTGGTCACGCATTCCGCACCGGGACGGCAACACACGCTGGACGGGAGGCCGTGCTCGGCGTGGCGATGATGCTGATGGGTGAGAATAGTCACGCGGTTGCCGAGCGCGTTGCCGAAAAGGTTAAGGACATTCAAAAACAGCTGCCATCGGGCGTCGTCATTAGTCCGGAGTACAATCGGAGGACCCTTGTCCACCGAACCATTCGGACAGTCGCGACGAACCTTTTCGAAGGGGCGTTGCTGGTCACAGCGGTGCTGTTGATCCTGCTCGGAAACTGGCGCGCCGCACTCATCGTTGCTACGGCAATTCCGCTCGCATTTCTTTTTGCTCTCACCGGAATGACGCGGTTCGGAATTTCGGGAAATCTGATGAGCCTGGGCGCGATCGATTTTGGACTGATCATCGACGGCGCCGTCGTGATCGTCGAAAATGTTGTCCGGGAGCTCGGCCTAAAACAACGCGAACTCGCGCGGCGCCTCACCGCCGAGGAGAGAATTCGCACTGTTATCGCGGCGAGCAAACAGGTCGGCACCCCCATGTTCTTTGGCGTGCTCATCATTGCCATCGTTTACCTGCCGATCCTGGCGCTGTCGGGAATCGAAGGGAAAATGTTTCACCCCATGGCTCTGACGGTAATGCTGGCGCTCGGAGGTTCGCTCGTTCTCGCGCTCACTCTAATGCCCGCGCTTTCTTCGCTTCTGCTCCGCGGCCGGATTCACGAAGGCGACAACTGGATCATCCGGTTCGCCAAAATCATTTACGCGCCGGTATTATCTTCGGCTTTACGCTGGCGCTGGCTGGTTGTGCTGAGCGCGCTGGCGCTTTTCGCGTTAGCCATCGTGATCTTCAATCGGCTCGGCGCGGACTTCATTCCCAAGCTCGATGAAGGCACGTTCACCATGATGGTGTATCGACCGAGCAGCATCAACATCGACGAAAGCACCGATCAACAACGCAAGACGGAACAAGAAATCCAAAAACGTGTCCCGGAAATCACACACGTCTTTTCGCGCATCGGCAGCGCGGAAATTGCGACCGACCCGATGCCGCCGAGCGATTGCGACTTTTACATTTACTACAAACCGCAAAGCGAATGGCGAAAGATCGACAATCAGCCAATCAGCAAGGAAGAACTGGCGAAGATCATCACGACGGAAATCGAGAACTTGAATCCGGGCGTGCGCGTGATGGTCGCGCAACCGGTCGAGATGCGCTTCAACGAAATGCTTGAGGGAATCCGGGCCGACATTGCCGTAAAAATTTTCGGAAACGATTATGATGTGCTGGAGCGACTCGGTTCCGAAGTCAAAGAAGTGCTCGAACAAATTCCGGGCACTCGAGAAGGTGAAGGCGAAGTGGAGTACGAAACCACCGGCCGCGCACCCATGCTCGAGATCAGAGTGAAGCGCGATGTGCTCGCGAAATACAATCTCCACGCGGGTGACGTGAATCAGACTATCGCGACTGCGCTGGGCGGACAGACTGTCGGCACGATGGTCGAAGGCAACCGGCGCTTCGATATCGTAGTCCGGCTTCCCGAGAAAGACCGCGAAAATCTCGACGCCATCCGTGCGTTGCCCGTGCGTGTCGGTGACTCTGGCATGCTGCCGCTGGGCACACTGGCGGATGTTCAACGCGTCAAAACGGTATCGCCGATTTTGCGCGACTCAGCACAACGGCGCGCCGCTTTGATGGTCAACCTTGTGGGTCGCGATGTGGAGAGTTGGGTGCGCGAAGCCGACGTGAAAGTGCGCGAGCACGTCAAACTGCCTGAAGGCTATACGCTCGAATTCGGTGGCCAGTTCGAGAACCTTCGCGAAGCAAAGGCGCGACTGGTGATTGTTGTGCCGACAGCCCTGGTATTCATATTTGTTCTAATCTTCATCGCTTTCGGCAGCGTTCGACAAGCGTTGCTTGTTTACTCTGGAATTCCATTGGCAATCACTGGAGGCATCGTCGCGCTATGGCTTCGCGATATGCCATTCAGCATCTCCGCCGCTGTGGGCTTCATCGCTCTGAGCGGCGTAGCCGTTCTTAATGGTGTTGTGATGATTAGCTATTTCAATCAACTGCGCGAGCGTGGATTCGATACCCGGTCTGCCGTGATCGAAGGATCTTTAACTCGCCTGCGGCCGGTTCTGATGACCGCGGCTGTAGCGGCATTCGGTTTTATTCCGATGGCTCTCTCGACCAGCGCAGGTGCAGAAGTGCAACGGCCATTAGCCACGGTGGTAATCGGCGGAATTATCAGTTCGACATTCCTGACACTGCTTCTCCTGCCTGTGTTGTACGATTGGGTAGAGCGGCGAGACCGGGCAAGTGAGATACCTGAGCAGCCCATCAGATATGCCCTCAGTCACAGCGAATAGCTTCAACGCCGCAACGCCACGAGCTGCAAATCTCAAATTTGCGCTCGTGCTGACGTACATCACGATCGGCTGGATGACGATTGAAGGAGCGGCGGCTTTGCTCCTCGGCTGGGCTTCGAAAAGTCTGTTGCTGGAAGCCTTCGGGATCGACAGTCTGATCGAGCTTTTCAGTGGCGGCGTGTTGTTGTGGCGGCTCAGAGTTGAAACGACTGGCGCCGCAACGTCGGAACACGTCGAAGCCGTAGAGCGACGCGCAGCTAGATGGGTTGGATATTCGCTTTATGCGCTAGTTGTGTATGTGCTCTTTAATTCCGGTTATGGAATTTTTGCCGTCAAACGAATTACTGACACCCACGAAAGTGTCTGGGGCATTCTGATTGGTGTCGTTGCCAAGGTCGGGATGCCTATTCTCGCGGCTTACAAATTGAAAGTTGCCGCGCGACTAAACTCGCGTGCGCTGCGCGCAGACGCCGTCGAATCGATTGTCTGCGGTTATCTCTCGATCGTGTTGATCGTCGGACTCGTGGCCACGCGAATTCTGGGTTGGTGGTGGCTTGATAGTGTCGCTGCGCTGGCGCTGATCCCGTTCATTATCAAAGAAGCCCGCGCCGCCATTTCCGGAGAGCCTTGCTCTGCGTGCGCCAAATAGGATCGGCGTGAGAGATTAATAAGCGGGCCGCATCGCTGCGGCCCCGACTTACGCTTACTGATGATTTAACCTAATAGACGCCGAAGCTGAAGCTTAGATAGGGCGAGTATCCGTATCGGTAAGGATAATATGGGTAATACGAATCGTACCACCAACCGGAACGGTAACCGTAATAGCCATAGTATGGATAGCTATAGCCCAAGCCATAATAGCCAAGGCCGAACCGCGAATATCCGTAGTACGGAGATGCCCAGTTACCTCCCCACCCACGGCCGCCAGTGGCATAATATGCGCGCCCTGCATGGCGCGCGTAGCCGCGCGCGTGTCCAGCAAAGTGGTGACCACGCCCGCCGCGAACAGCAAAACCATGGTGCCCGCCCTTCATATGCCCGACGGCGGCATGTTTGGCACCGTGCCCGCCATGGCCACCGCGATGTCCGCCGTGACCGCCGCCATGTCCTCCACGGGCATACATTGGTGGCGCGATTATCAAAAAAGCTGCCACCACAAGCGTTCCAAACGTTGAACGGAGTAGATTCTTCATTTAACAGCCTCCTTTTATCTTTATTTCGTTAAACGAGGTGACATTGGCTGTCCCCAGGCCTTTACACACAATGGCCCCTTTTCATTCGCGGCGGCCAAGGGACACGATCGGCGCATCACGCCTCGTTTCGAAATTATCTCATCCATTGTCTCGGGTCGATAATGGCGCATAGAATTGCGATCTGATGCGCTCATAAGTTTTATAAGAACTGCACCGATCTTGCTTAGTCTCGCTCTCAACGCAGTGACACACTTGCTGGTGGATCGATTCGCTTGCTTCGCTCGCGATTATTCCCATGCTCATCCGCGAAGGTTGGGAATCGTCATTGCAGCGTTGATTGACATCAAACAAGGCGGTGATTAGCCTCGCAGTCATGTTGCGCTGCGCCGGCCGAATCGCCACGATCAGTGCGCTTTGTTTATCGATTGGTTTGCATTGGATCGCTTTGCAATCGCTCGCGTGGACGACAATGGTGATTGATTACTCCAAGCGCGCGCCGTTGTGTCAGGCGATTGCTCAAACGTTCGATGGCGCACATCCCTGCTCGCTTTGTAACGTCGTCAGCACAGGCAAGAATTCGGAGAAGAAACAGGATTTGCGGTCACCGTCACCGAAGATCGATATGATCTGTGCACCTCTTGCGAATCGAACTACGCATCCGTTCGTTCCGTTCGAATGCGCAATACGTGATTGCTTCTCGTTTGAACTGGGACATTCGCCGCCCGTTCCGCCACCGCGCTCGCTCCTCAGTTAGTTCGCGCTTGAGTCGGCTACGCCGTGCGTGTGCACGGTCTGCAGCTTTCCCTTTCGCAACCCGGGGAATCGTCACGCCCTGGAGCTGGCGCTTTCCCATCACACTGGAGGAATATTCATGAAACATTTGCATTTACTCTTTTGGCTTTGCGCGGTGTACGAGTTCGGCGCGGCGAGCCGCGCGTACGGCCATGGCTTCGCTGGGGCGCGATTTTTCCCGGCGACGCTTTCGACGGACGATCCGTTTGTCTCCGACGAACTTTCACTTCCAACAGTCAGCACGATTCGAACGCCGGATAATGGCGGGACACGCGAGACCGATATTTCGGTGGATATCGCCAAACGCATTACGCCGCAGTTCGGCATTGAAATCGGCGAGACCCTGAGCGTGCTGAATCCACACAAAGGACAGACGACAAATGGCTTCGGCAATCTCGAATTGGGCGGAAAATATCAGCTCCTGAAGAATGGCCCGCACGAAGCGATTGTATCCGTCGGGCTCGATGTCGAAATTGGCGGCACGGGCTCGCGCTCGATTGGTGCGGACTCATTTAGTACATGGTCGCCCGCGATTTTCTTCGGTAAAGGTTTCGGCGATTTACCGGAGGCATTGCGGTTTTTGAAGCCGATCGCCATCACAGGTGTAGCCGGCGTCGCCATTCCAACCAGCGCGAGCACGCGCAGTATCACAGTGGATGACCAAACCAGTGAACGCGAGATTGAGATCGAGCGACATCCTGACGTACTAGAGTGGGGTTTTGCGCTGGAGTACAGCCTGATCTATCTCCAGTCGCAGGTGCAGGACATGCATTTGCCAGCGCCGGTTGATCGATTGATTCCGCTCGTCGAGTTCGCAATGGAAACTCCGCTAAACCGCGGCGCAACCGGTCCAACGACGGGCACAGTCAATCCGGGTGTCATCTGGGCGGGAAAATATTTTCAGGTTGGCATGGAGGCGGTGATTCCGATCAACGAACACACAGGAAATAACATCGGGGTAATCGCACAACTGCATTTCTTTCTGGACGATCTTTTCCCACACACCATCGGCCGGCCACTATTTGGAGGAAACAAATGAACTCGCTTTGTCGCATTCTTTGCTGTTGTCTTTTAGTACTTCTGCCATCCGCGCGAGTCAGTGCGCATGCTTTTTTGGAGCACTCCGATCCATCTGTCGGAAGCAAAGTGCATTCTGCACCAGCGGCGGTGCGGATTTGGTTTACCGAAGCAATCGAACCTCGGTTTAGCAGTATCCAAGTTCTCGATGCGACGGGAAAACAGGTCGATAAAAAAGACACGCACTCGGATCCCTCCAATCGTTCGCTTCTCCAAGTCTCATTGCCGCGGCTCGGACCGGGAAGCTACAAGGTAGTCTGGCGTGTGGTGTCGGTGGATACGCACCGGACCAACGGCGACTTCACTTTTCAGATTGCGCAGTAACGCAGCGTGTTTGCAAAGAGCTTCAACACATGTTGCTAATTATCACGCGCGCTGTGCACATCGGCGCGTGCATGATTCTCCTGTCGTTGTTCGCATTTGAAATACTCGTCGCAAGACCTGCGTTGAGGGAGACTGACCGAAGTGCTTCGCCGCACATGGAAGTGCTGCGCGAGCAGTTTCGATTGCTGGCGGTGTGGAGTGGTTTTGCCGCAATCGCTTCCGGCATTGTGTGGTTTTGGATCGTTCTCGCACGAATGACCGGCGGAAGTTTGCGGGAGATGCCAAACATCGATTCGATTGACGTTACGATCACACAAACGCAATTCGGAATACTCTGGACATGGCGCCTCGGTCTAATGCTCCTGTTTACAATCGCGAACTTATTTGCACGGCGGAAACGCCGGGCCTTTCTGTGGAGTTCATGCGCTTGGCAATATGCTGGACTGATCATTGCGACAACGCTTCTTGCGTCCATTACGTGGGCCGGACACGCGGGAGCGACGATTGGAGCTGAGCGCCCGATCCATCTCACCGTTGATTCGGCGCATCTTATCGCCGCCGGTCTCTGGCCAGGAGGTCTCCTGCCACTGACATTGGTTCTACTCCAAGCATGCAGATCAAGTGAGCTGTCACTGCTGCTTGCCGCCGGTGCAATTACTCGTCGATTTTCTGCTTTGAGCCTGCTCGTTGTGGCCGCGCTCGCGGCAACCGGGCTGACGAACAGTTATTTTCTCGTTGGCAGCTTGCGCGCACTCGTCACTACCGGATACGGACGTCTGCTTATGCTGAAGGTGTTGCTGTTTGTTATCATGATCGGTTTTGGCGCGTGCAATCTTCTGCGCTTCAAGCCACAGCTTGCTCTCGTGAATGAACAGAATGCGAAGCAACG
>Ga0193735_1000791_pt1 | contig 10069 bp, 10 predicted proteins | sample U1m2metaG_FD_145080 | JGI IMG/M metagenome (GOLD analysis project Ga0193735, IMG submission 145080) | Soil microbial communities from a riparian zone of the East river system, Colorado, United States - U1m2 | ecosystem: Environmental > Terrestrial > Soil > Riparian zone | place: USA: East River... | reverse complement strand
ACCAACGCGTGGAGCGAATGGTATGGCGATCTGTACCGGAGCCTCGGCGAGCGTGCCCTGCAATCCTGCCAGCCCGGCGAACGCATGCCGGAGTTAATACTGCATAACATTGAAGGCAATCATCAGCAACTAAGCCGCTGCTGGGATAAACAACCAGCGCTGCTGGTGACGATGTCGTTAAGTTGCGGTCAGAGCCGGCGACATGCCCGGGCCCTGCGACGGTTGTCGCGGCGCTTTGAGCAGTATATCAACACGGTGGTTATTTACGTTAAGGAAGCGCACCCAATTAATGCGCCTTCACCCTATGTAGACAGGATATGGGTGACGACCAAGAACGAGATGGCCGGCATCCACTGTGCTCAGCCCCGAACCCTTGAAGAGCGCATCGAACTGGCGCGCCAACTGAAGCGCCGTTTTCGCCTGTCCACTTCCATGCTGATCGACGCTCTGGATGACTGCGCCTGGCGCGCGTTCGGCAGCGCGCCAAACGTCGCGATACTAGTCCATCCCGACGGCCGAATCGCTGTCAAGCAAGGCTGGTTCGAGCCAAAGGGAATGGCACGCGCGATCACTGCGCTGTTGAAAAACTCGCTCGTCACCGCCGACTACCGAATATCAAATCGTGAGTGAGAAGAACCAGAGGTTGGCTGCGGTGTCTTTCTGAAAGAATTCGAGTAACATCATTGCGATTTTCAACGCGCCCTGCTGTGAGGTGTGTACACCGTCCAGCTCAAAATCGCTGCGCTCCCAGATAAGGCCGTCGCTGCGTGGAGTCAGGCCATCGACCCACAGGTAAGGACCCCATGAAACCCAGGGTATTGATCTGTCGGGACTTGGATTGTTGATGCGCTCCTCGATGAACCACTTGACTCCGAATGCGGATTCATACGCGATGGGTTCCGGACTCAAGTCCGATTGCGAATACCCGCCATAGGTCCGGCTAGAGACGTATACAAGTTTCAGTTGCGGAAACTTCGTACTGAGAATTTCCACGATCGAGCGCAACGCCCGCTGCAGAAGACGAGCATTTTCTGGAAAACCATGAGGGTCACGCGCGAGGGCAGTCTTGAGCCATGCGACCTGAACCTGTGCAGCGGATATCTCGCGGCGTTGAAGCTGGCGGTCCACATATGTCCAATACTCGCCGAATGGGACGGCAATGTCTGTTGCGGCCGCTCCATTCAGAGCAGCATCGATCATCACCAGGCTGGGGTTTTTGCGCGCGTCAGCCTCGGCCAACCGGATGAATTCCGAAAACTGTTGGGACGTGTTGGACATGCCGATGGAGATCATGGCGATTTTTCCGGAGGCCGATGGTCTGCCGTCTCTGTCCAGCGGTTGCACTGTCGCGCCGAGCGCCACTCCGGCCTCCTCGTAAGCCGAGGGAAGTGAGTTTTTTCCATTTGGGTAGAGACCGCCTGCGAACCCGAGATATTGTGCCGAGCCCAGATCGGTGAGCGGAGTAAGATCAATCGACATGGCTCTTGGTCACCTTGCCGGTGTAACCGTCCACGTCCAACAATTCGCCGTCTCCAATGAGATTGCGGGCGTTTCGAATTCCCACCGCGGCAGGTATGCCGCATTCGCGAGCAAGCGTCGTCGCGTGCTGAAGAATCGCGCCTTCCTCGACGACGAGTCCGGCGACTCGGGGGAGCAACGGCGCAAGATGCGGATGGAGGATGCGTAGAACAAGTATAGAACCTGCCGGAACAGCCATGATGTCTTCGGCGTTCCGTATCACATATGCTTTCCCGGTGGCGCGTCCCGGCGCGGCGCCCAGGCCAAAATAGACTGCCGTTGAGTTTTCCGCGCTCATGAGCTCCCCAGCATGGTTGCGAGGCGGCTCGGCTCGATGCCGTGCAATGACAAGTACTCGGTGTTTTCTATGTAACGACGACGGCGCGTTTCGATGACCGCGGGATCGACCGTTCCCGCAACCAGTTCGCGAATGTCGAGAAACAAGAGATCCACTAATTGGAGCGTGGGGATTTGCCGACGATATTGAGCCGCCAGCCGCCTCAAGAGCGGGATCATCCCGACGTAAAACGCGCGGCGCACATACCATGTCTCTCGTTCCAGGAAATCCAACCAAAACCCAAGCACATGCCTGAGGGCAGCGATTTCCGTTGGCATATTGATAGTAGACCGAGCGACTGCGGGTCTTTTGACGAAAGACAAATGCCGGCGAACTTCTTTTGCATCGACCTCATCGAAGGCCGAGTGGAGCAAGCGGACGACATAATTCGGATCCTCATAGCCTGGGGAGTCCCATGACAGCGGACCGAAACCGGTTTGACGGTTGCAGAACTCGCTAACGAGGTGAAAGACTTCCGGCGATACGCGGGGCCATTCGCGTTGCAATCGTTGCGGGGGGTACTTGAGAGCGCAGCAAGCCTGATACAGCGCGAACGTATTCTGCATGAGTTCGGCACCGGCACTCTGCTCGGGAAAAGGCGGCGGCTCAGCATCCCCGGCATCCGCGAGAGCGCGCAAGAGGATATCCGGTACAAATTTGCTCAAGATTCCATAGGCCAATACAAGGGCCATTTTATTAGCGAGATCTTCCCACACTTTTCTGGCCGCGCCGTCAAGCGAAGCAGTTACACGCGCGGCATTCTCGCTCGCATCAACCAAGGCATCGCAGGCGGCGGCGTGCGTTGTGTGCATGAATTCGAGAGTTTCTGGCGTGAACCACGAGGGCAAAGCTCTAGTCAACGCGGCGACCTGCCATCGATCCAAAAAGAGGTCGCCGTTTTCATCCAGCCGCGCTGGAAAATCCTGCTCGGTTGTTAGACTAGGCAAACCAATCGTCGTCGCGGCCCGCGCTACCTGACCGAACAGCGAACACTGCAACGGCAAGCCGATGATATGCTGGCGATATGGCTGCGCGGCCGTTGTGGCCGTTTGCCCGACTTCATTGAGCATCGCCGAGTTCTTTCGCGGTCAGCCGTGGGAAAGCGCCACGGAGGGCGGCGCGTCGCCCTTCCGGTCCGAGCGCCGACATTCCAAGGCGATCCGCGTCCTGCGGGTCATAAGCAACAAGGTGAATGGAAATCGGCTCAATGACCGCGCCGGGAAATTTTAACACCAGCGTAACGGTCTCCGCGTCGGGGGCAAGCATCTCGTCGGGAACGCCAAACTGGTAAACGCCAGGCAATAACTTGCTGTCGATCTCAACAAAGCTGCCGGCTCGATATTCGCCCAGCTTCCCTTCGACGAGAGGTATCCGCCGCACCTGAGCTTCTCCTTCGCGAATGTAGGCGGCTCTGGAATCCGGAGTTCGTGAGTTTAAACCGGTCTTGCCCGAACGCATATCAGCCGCGTCGAGCGCATAGACGAGCAGTATCTTCGACGTGGTTCCTTTCTTCAGAGCATAGGACATATGTTACGACTCTTTCTTCGCGTTTAGCCTCGCGGCTAGTTCTTTTTCGGCTTGCTCGCCCAACGCCAGTTCCATTTCGGTAAACCGAGGTAATGCTTGGCGAAGAAATTCATGCCGCTTGTGACCGGCGAGGCTCCACACGCCGATACGCTCCGCGTCTTGAGGGTCGTATGCGACGAGGTTAGTTTCGACCGGCTTGATCACCGTGTCGGGAAAACGAATCAACAAAACAGCGCGCGCAGAACCTTCGGCAAGCATTTCATCCGGCGCGCCGAATTGATATACCCCAGGCAGCAACTCGGCATCGACTTCAGTAAAGGCTCCCGCTCCCCATTCTCCGACCCGACCTTCTACGATAGGGACGTTGCGGGCCGCTGAGTCTCCCTCTCGAATGTAGGCTGCACTGCCGGCAGAAAGATTCCTGGCCAGCGCCGTCTTGCCGGACGTGCCATCTGCCGACGTGGCATAAACAAGGAGCAGCTTGGATTTTGTTCCAGCCTTCATCGTGTAAGCGTGCTGTACCGGCATGACGTCCTCCTACGAATCCAACTTCGCATGTTTAGCCTCGATAAACTTACTCAAGGCTCGTAGCGTTTGAAAATTTTCCTGCATGATGTCGGTATCCTCGATCTGGATACCGAAGTGCGATTCGATGAAAACGATCAACGGCCACATGTTCAGCGAGTCAATGACTCCGCCTGCGGAGTCGAGTAGGGGTTGGTCCAGTGTCGGCATTGGCTGCCCAGTCTTCGCAACGAGCTCCCTGATGTAGTCAGTTAATACTTCCTGAACATTCATGAGCCACTGTCTTGTTTCGGCCCTTCTCGTTGATGGACCGCATCGCCAGAAGACCCGGTAAAGGAGTTTCATTGTACACCCTGCCGGCAAACATATGGATGACATCTTCCGGATATCGATGGTGCGCGAGCATGGAAAATGCATAGGGATGTTCCCAAAATGCATCGATTAGTTCCTGAATACTGTCCTGACCACGATCACAGAGTCGCTGGTAGTCGGCAAATGGGTTCTGCTGCTCTCTCTTTGAGTCAGCGAAAAATGATGCGATAGAAGAAGCGGCATACTCGGCTTCTTTCATTGCGAAAAAGACTCCAAACGAAAAGACCGGATCAATGAAGCGATGGGAATCGCCTACGCAGAGAAATCCCTTTCCCGTGAAATTCAAGAGACGGTACGAGTAGTTGGAAATACCCCGCACTTCCTCGACAAATTCAATTTCCGGAAGACGACGCGTCAGTTCCGGGTTCAGCTGGTGAAGCTCGCGCATCAGGAACTGATGTTTGCTCTCATTTTTCGCGCGGTAGTAATCGGCGGGCACCACAATCCCAACGCTCGTGATTTCGTCGTCTAGTGGAATGAACCAGGCCCAATGGTGTTTTTGGCGATAAAAAATCAGCGTGTTCCCGCTTGCCGCACCAGGGTCGCGGATAGCTCCCGCGACCTGCGAGAAAATCGCCGCTTGCCGATCGTAATTGCCGCGAACTTTTCCGCCAATCATTCCGGCATTGGAAAGGAAAGTACCCTGCCCTGAAGCATCGACCAATATTTCCGATGCGATGTCCTCGACCGTGCCACCGTTGGTGCGGACCCGCACTCCGTGAACAGCGTCGCCGTCCACAAGGGGCGCGACAGCCTCTGCTTGCATTACCGAAACACCCCGTGCTGCGGCGCCCGTGAAAAGCATGTGGTCAAAATCACTCCGCCGCACCGACCATGTATGCGTATCGAAAAGGCCCGACTCCGGATGCCATCCTTTGACGGGAACCCAGAAAGCATTTTTTCCCCGCGGCCCATAGACCGTAACGCCGTACTTCACCGGATGCCGGCGCGCAGTCATTTCTTCCTCGAGCCCGAGAGTTCGCAGGCAATTACCGCATTCGCCAGTGAGGGATTCGCCGATATGGTAACGAGGCGATTGTGCTTTCTCGATTATCGTTATGCGCAGGCCAGTTGGAGAGAGGAACATGGCAGCGGCGCTTCCGCCGGGCCCGCCACCAATAATCGCGACATCGGTTTTCATCCAACCCACTTGCTAAGAACAACTCCCGCCATTAGTTCCATTTAAAGTTTTGCAGACATTGAATGGGTTTTGTCAACCAAAACTTAGGAATTGCGTGGTTCCTGCATGCCTCAATTCTGTTGTTCAACGTCGATGCAAGTCTCGGATCTGGAGAGCACGCCCAGCGACGATCTCAGATCAACCAAGCGCACACCGAGTCATTCCATCGACCCAAATCCGATAGCAGTGATCGATGAGGATGCGCGGGTTGCCCTGGCCGCGCACAAAGAGATCAACAACTCGGGACGCTACACTCACATCTAAGATTTGCGCCGCGCCTCCGGTTAATAGAATCTGCGCGACCTTGCTCAGATCAGCTGAGGGAAGCCCGGGTGTAGTGCAGTTTGCGAAACGATCAAGGGCTAGGAAGAGGCAGGCATATGATAACAACCGTGGCGAAGGTTCGAATTTTCCTTCTCTCAATGCTTGATACATTTCTCGGATGCCGTCGTCCTCGGCGATCATGCTCAGCAAATCGTAGAGTCGAGGGTGGCTCCGCAGCTGAAGTAAAGCGCTGTCTCGTGAAGCTGCTATTCCAAGATCTGTAAATACATAACGGGCTACTGATGATCCAGGCAATGCTTTCTCTTCAGTGTCCTCGCGAATGATATCGGTCGTGTAATGAAGATCAGTCGTGGCACCGCCGATATCGAGCAACATGCACGGTCCAAGAGCCTCAATTTTGGAGCAGTTGAACGCGATCCGCTGAAAACCACGGTTGACTACTTCGGGCGTGGGACGAATCGTCTTCGACAGACTCTTTCTGAGATCGCCTATTCCCTGTTTGTGAACCAGGTCGTCGAGATAGGCGCGGCGGATCGCCTCGAACACGCTCGTTGATTTGCCTGGGAGTCCTTCCGATAACGGATTAACAATCACAGTCGCTTGGGGGAATAGCTCCAAAAACAGATCCGCATAGTGTCTATTGCCTGCATACGCCAAAGCAGAGAACCTATACTTGCTTGCATCAAAGCGTCGTAGCCGCTGCTCCAGCGGAGCTCCTTCCGCACAATCAATCCCGCCACCAACAATCAGAATGTCCACCTGATCGAGATTACCAGTGTGATCATTCAAACCACGGACAAAGGCCGGATTCGCTCCTGCCAGAAGGACCTGATTCCGTAATGTTGCGCCACTGAAGTGTTCCGTGAGACAGACAATGCCGACTCGCAGACCGCCGTTTGCGGACGAACAGATCAGCACGTCTTCATCGCTAAAACCGCTACCGTTGACGATAGACTCTACCTGCCGGGCAATTCCTGCATCGAAGTCTCGCGGATAAAACTCCTGACCGAGCAACTCGCCGTCAGAAGCGACGCTTGCAACCTTAACAACGGTTGAACCGATGTCGATAGCGACGCGTACCTCCGATCCTGCATGTTTCTTTTCGCCGACCCGCCACTGCGTCATACCATGATGTTAATATCGCTGAGCAACCGCTCGTACATCTGTTCAGAGTCTCCGTTGCTAGCCAGGCGAGATTGCAGTAACACTCGTTCCTGTTCTACATCTTCGTCGCAGATTGGGACATTACCTCTGTCGCAGATGCGTATCGAGCCGTTGCCATCCCGCATGGAAATCAGTTTGTTTGCATTATCCGCGTGTGGCGAAAAAGGAATATCTACAAACCCGAACTGGAAAGCTTGGAGAACACTGTGCCAGAAAACGTCACCCAGCATCGAAAAGATTGTCTGAAGGATGCTTCTAGTCTCCGACTCTATTAAGGCGATCTCCCGTTCGATGAGCGGAGAGGTAAGCGGTTGAGGACAAGGGAAGGTCCGGCAGATATATTTGACCATATCTACGGCATCGACGTTGGTCGACCAGTCAGGTATACCCAGAGCTTCATCGACCGTCTTGACGACGATCTTGTCCGCGGAAATCATGCTGCCTATGACGCTAGAGCTCGCGATGAGGGCCGCAGCCTTAGCTCGCTGTGGAGGAAATCGACCCATCCATTGGTGGTAGACCAGATAGCTCTGCATCGACTCGAAGCCAAACATTTGCAGGTAGTCGCGCGTCAACGTCTTCAATATGTGTGCTGTGGCTATGTCCTGAATGACGGACCCGGTTTGGCCGAAACTTACAGCGAACGAGGTAACGCCCTGCTCGGCAGCGAGCAAGGCCTCAATAATTTGGATCGCGACAACGATCGCCGGTGGCACCAACGTCGCCGAAAGGGGACCGAAGCTTTCGCGATGGATTGGAGCATCTTCGGTCGAATTAACGGCGCAAAGACGATCGACGTACTGCCAGTAGAGAAGCGATCGATCCAGGGGAAAAGCTTCTGAATAAGGGAAACAATAGCAGATACCGCCGCCCTCAATTTCCACGATTCCGGCTGCGATCGCAACTTCCACTAACAGCCTGGCGTCTGGAGTGCCGTGGCGCAGACTCACCGGTTTGTTCAGACCGGAATACAACTCGCGAGTTAAGGCGTAACCGTGACTCACCAATGGATACCCATTCAAATAATTCTTCCCCTCATTCTCGCTTCGGCGCAGCAGTTGTTCCGCAGTCTCGTATTGGTTATGACGTGTACAGCTATCGATGGTCAGAGGGATAAAGTCAGCACCTGCGGCATCAAGTTCTTGCGTCAGGCGATACTGAGCTTCGAACAGAGGGAAGCCGCCACGGGGTTGAGTCAGTGGAGCAAACCGGGGTTTGCTGTAAGCCACCTTTGGGTATCGACCCGGCGGAAGTGTCGCTAAATAATCACGCACTTCATCCGGCGAGATACCTTTGGCGAGCGGCTGCGAGAGGACTTGCTCCCGGTAGCGTTCAATTTCCTGCAGCCTCGCCTTCGCGCTTGGCCTGGCCATGCTTCAGATCCTCCTCCAGTTGTCTAATGGCTACTCTGATGTCCGACAGTTGATGGTAAACACGGTCGAAACCGAATCCTTGGAATAACGCTATGACTTCTTCTTGACTACGCTTGCCAACGACGATGTTCCCCCCGACGTACAGAAGAATGTTGTCCAAGCCAACATCCGAAAAGCGCGTGCGGAAATCTGAACACCAATGTTCACCTTCCCCATTTAATGAGGAGACAAATACGGCGTGGGCATTTACTTCGAGTGCCGCCTGAACGAAGCGCTCAGGACGATTGCGCGTGCGGAGGTTGTAAACACTAAAGCCGCATTCTTCCAGAGCCAGTTGCATAATCCGATTTCCGACAATGTGAATGTCGTCCCCGATGACACCGATAACGACTCGACTGGGAGACATGACAGGCCTCAGTTGGCTATGGTTCGACCATCGCTTTGTTGCGATTGCATGTCCAATCGTTTGAAAACGGCTTATTTTACGGTTTGCCGGTCGAGCTTAACATGTATTCGCCATGAGGAGCTCCCTTCAAATCTCTTCAAATACGACGCCGATCGCGGCTACAGCTGAGCGATCGGCTTGGCTGCAACGAAACGACTGCTAGTACGTGATTTCTTTGTCGCATCGCTTCGAACGCTTCCGCGAAAAGACAAAGACGCGTTCGTTCCACGAAGAAAAGGCCAACTGCGGTCGTGAGTTCGATTCTCTCTTGCAAGCAAAAGGTTTATGCACAACAGAATTCTGAGCTCGTACGCGTTTTTCAATGTCGGGATGCTCTGTGTGCAGGCGAGTGGGGCCCTCCGTCGCAGCGGAGCAACCCCGGCAGACGCGCGAGGGAATTACCATGACTTTCGCGCCCGTTCGTGGAAAAGATCGCGCCGAGTGTTGTCACCGTGTTTACTACTCAAACTGGGTCGCGGCCGCTTGCGCCGTTTTCTGACGATATCCTGTAGCGATTCAAAATGAGAACAGACGGTGGCGTGGTTTGATGGCCAAAAAGTAACAAACCTGTTACTATGTTCGTTGCTATTTCGCAGGAAAATCAAGAAACGAATTTGACAGCTTTCGCAGCCACTATTAAGCGACCTGAAGCAAAACACTAAAAACTCAGCCTAAACTCCATCTATGAAAAAGAAATCCACTTCACAATCCGCCTTCTTTAATCTCCGTGTCTTAATCGGACTGTTTATAGTCCTGGCCGGCGTCTTTCTGGCGCTGATAGGCTTTGGGACGTTCTCAGGGCTTACTGCCAACTCCGTACAAGCGCAGCAAAGGCCCACAATTATCGACGTCCCAGGCCTTCCTCCGGGGTTTGATTGTGCCACGATTCACGAGAAGGGGATCGACCGGCAAGAGAACTTGCTGGCCGGCTCCATCATGATTGCCTGCGGCGAGGCACAGGGAGGTTCTTCGTTTTACGGGCCCTTCTCTCAACTCCTCTATAATAGAGTGACAGCCCCCTTGGCGTATGGCGGCGCGGACATCGATCTAGTCACCGGTGCGGACAGCATTTCCCACCCGACCCAGTCTGAGACGTACACCCTCGCCAACCCGGATAACCCCAACCAGATCGTCGTCACCTACAACGATTCCCGGACCGCCTCTGCCAACTACTCCGGTGCATCGTACTCCAGTAACGGCGGCACCACCTTCACCCGCCTGAACCCGAGCCCCTTCGCAAGTGGACACGGGACGAACTTTGGCGACCCGGTTACTCTCTACAACAAACCTACCAGCACTTTCTTTGCAATTTTTCTGGCTACGGGCTGCGGCGGGCAAAGCAT
>Ga0193735_1000789_pt1 | contig 10093 bp, 9 predicted proteins | sample U1m2metaG_FD_145080 | JGI IMG/M metagenome (GOLD analysis project Ga0193735, IMG submission 145080) | Soil microbial communities from a riparian zone of the East river system, Colorado, United States - U1m2 | ecosystem: Environmental > Terrestrial > Soil > Riparian zone | place: USA: East River... | reverse complement strand
ACATGCCAAAGTACTCGGCGCAGCGTTGCGCGAGCGATCTGCGGCGCAAGGGTGCAGGTCGACTTGTCGATGTTGTAGATTCCAGCGCCATCTAGACTTGATTCCCAGCGAGACTAACCGTGCGCAGTAATTTTCTCAGCGCACTTCCGCAGCGACTCTGCGTCACGCACGGACATCACGTCTGCGTCTTTGCGCGTGCGCCGCAATAAACCAGCCAGCACACCGCCCGGCCCCAGCTCGATGAAAAAATCGCAGCCAAGTCCTGCTAGCCGCTCCTCGCAATCGAGCCATCGCACCGTTCCCGTAACCTGATCCTGCAGGGTCTGACGAATTTCAATCGGCGTTTCAACTTCTCGACCAGTCACGTTGCTAATCACAGGAAATCGCGGCGGCTGCACCGTAACGTGCTGAAGTGCCGCCCCCAACCTTTCATAGGCAGTTTCCATCAAACGCGAATGATACGCGCCGGCGACATTGAGCAGCGTCGCGCGGCGAATCCCATGTTCCCTGGCCATGCCGACCGCCGCTTCCACTTTCGCCAGCTCACCCGAGATGACGATCTGGCCGGGTGCATTGATGTTCGCAATATCGACGTCTTCATCCGCTGCGAGCTGGCGCACCACGTTTTCATCTGCGCCGATCATTGCCGCCATCGCTCCCTTTGTCGCAGCGCAAGCTTCATCCATCAATTCGCCGCGTCGCTGCACAAGCTTCAGGCCGCTCGCAAAATCAAAAGCGCCAGCCGCCGCGTGAGCGGTGATCTCCCCTAACGACAATCCGGCTGCGCCGCCAATCGGAAAATTGCCCGCCAGCTCACGCAGGACCGATAAGCACGCCAGTCCGTGAACGAAAAGTGCCGGCTGGCAGTTTGAAGTCTTCGTCAATTCTTCGATCGGACCGTTCCATGCGATTTGGCTTAACTTCCGCTCGAGAATTTCGTCCGCTTGCTGAAACAATTCCGCCGCGCCAGGAAATTGCTCGGCGAGATCGCGCCCCATACCGATGCTTTGCGCGCCCTGACCTGCGAAAAGCAGTGCGATTTTCTTGGGCATAGCGAGTTGTAGTTAACGCGAGGCGTCGGAGCTTGCGAGCGAAAGTTCTGGGGAGCGCACGCGTGTCGCGTGCTGGTTGCGGCATTCTGCCGCAACGAACTTTCCGTTGCCGCCAGATAAACTCGTTTTGGCCGCGGACTACAAAGTTCGCGATGGCAGAATGCCATCGCCAGCACTCTGCAACCGTGCGCTCCCCAGAATTATCTTGCGCGCGATGGTTCACGCGGCAGCGTAGATCAACTGGTCCTATGCCATTTACGGTGCGCGAAATTGAATCGCCTGACCCGGTCACGCGAGTGGCCGCGGCCGATGCAGCGTTGCATCTCGAGAGCGACGACATCGGCGAGAAGATGGTGCTTAACATGGGGCCGTCGCATCCGGCCACGCACGGCGTTTTGCGCCTCGTGCTCGAGCTCGATGGGGAGATCATTACCAAGGCCACTCCAGACATTGGTTTTCTCCATCGCGGCGACGAGAAAATCGCCGAGAACATGCAATACAACCAGTTTGTCCCGTACACTGATCGGCTCGATTATCTCGCGCCGCTTTCGAACAACGTAGCCTACGCGCTCGCCGTGGAAAAATTGATGGGCTGGGAAATTCCGCCGCGTGGAAAAACGATTCGCACCATTTGCTGCGAAACCTCCCGCATTTCTTCGCACCTGCTTGGACTTGGTTCGATGTCGCTCGATCTCGGCGCGATGACAGTCTTCCTCTACACGTTCACCGAGCGCGAAAAACTCTATAATCTTTTCGAGCTCCTCACCGGCGCGCGTTTTACGACTTCCTATACACGCGTTGGCGGGCAACTCCGCGATTTACCTGAGCGTTTCATCCCGCAATTGAAAAAATTCCTCGACGATTTTGAGCCGAGCCTCAATGAGTGCGACAGATTGCTGACGCGAAACAAAATTTTCGTCGATCGAACCAAGGACATCGGCGTCATCTCGAAGGAGCGCGCGATTGCTTATGCCCTTTCCGGCCCAATTCTGCGCGGGAGCGGAATCGAACACGATTTGCGCCGCAAACATCCGTATCTCGATTACGACAATTACGATTTCGATGTGGTGATCGGCAGTATGGGCGACTGTTACGATCGTTATCTGGTGCGGATCGAGGAAATGCGCCAAAGCGTGCGGATCTTGCGGCAAGCAATCGATAAGCTGCCCGACGGACCGATCAATGTCGCGGATTGGAAAAACATGACTCCGCCCAAGTCACGGGTGATGACCAAGATGGAGGAGTTAATTCATCATTTCATCGTGGTGACGGAAGGGCTCGACGCGCCACCGGGGGAGGTTTATTTCGCGGCCGAAAATCCGAAGGGCGAACTTGGCTTTTACATTAACAGCAGAGGAGGCGGCGTGCCGTATCGGTTAAAAATTCGCGCGCCATCGTTTGTGAACCTCAGCATCCTGCCAGAGCTTCTGCCCGGATGTATGGTGGGCGACGTGCCGGCGGTGCTCGGGAGTCTGGACTTCGTCATGGGCGAATGCGACAGATGAAGGGAGGAATGACGAATGTCGAATGAGCGAACGACGAAGGAAATCAAAATGACGAGTGAGCAAAGGACGAAAGAACCTTCCCACAGGATAGCGTCATTCGGGCTTCGTCATTCATTCGTCATTCGTCAGTCGTCATTCGTCATTTTTTCGGCCACCCGCCTCTTGCTTGTGATTCTGATCGCGTTGTGCGTTTCCTGTTCCGGCAAACGCATCACGAAGGCGAACGTAGATCAGGTGACAGAAGGCATGTCGAAAAAACAGGTGGAATCGATCCTGGGCCCGCCCACTTCTCTTACCACTGAGGATTTCGTGATCATGAAAAAAACGACCTACGTCTATCGCCAGGGCAAAGACACGGTCACAATCGTTTTCAAAGACGATAAAGTGCAGTCTAAAGACAGCACATTATCCAATTAATCGACCACTTTCGGTGGACTCGACGAGCATAGCTGTTCCCGCAGAGCTGGAACGGAAAATGGACGAAGCGATCGCGCGCTATCCGAGCGATCACCGGCGAAGTGCGGCCATGCCGCTGTTGCATTTGTGGCAGGAACACTTCGGCTTCATCAGCAACGAGGCCGTGCCATGGATTGCTGAGAAGCTGGGCTTGCAACCCATCAATATTTTTGAGCTGGTCACCTTTTATCCAATGTTTCGCCAGAAGCCGGCTGGCAAAACTCACATTCGCGTCTGCCGCACACTTAGTTGCGGGATAGCCGGCGGTTTCGAGCTGATGGAAAATTTGTGTGCGAGCCTTAAAATCCAGCGCCCGCCTGATGGCGATGGAATGCACAATCCCATTACCGTTAGCGCAGATGGAAACTACAGCGTCGAGTTTGTTGAATGCCTAGCAAGCTGCGGCACCGCGCCCGTCTGCATGATTGGCGAACAGCTACATGAGCAAGTCAATCCAAGTTCGATTGGGGATGTCCTCCGAAATCAAACATCAAACATTAAACATCAAACATCCCCTCACCCTCTCGAACACCGGTTAATTTACAAAAGCATCGGACGCACGGATTGGACAACCGACATCGATTGTTACCTGCGCGATAGCGGTTACGAACAGTTGAAGCAAGCGCTGACCATGTCGCGCAGTGACATCGTCAACAAAGTCAAAAACTCTGGCCTTCGCGGCCGTGGCGGAGCCGGATTCTCCTGCGGTCTGAAATGGAGCTTCATCAAACCGGACGAAAAGCGACCGGTCTATTTGATTTGCAACGCCGATGAATCGGAGCCGGGCACCTTCAAGGATCGCTACATCATTCACGAAGACCCGCATCAGCTGCTGGAAGGAATCTTGATTTCGTGTTACGCGCTCAATGCGCGCACGGCTTACATCTACATACGCGGCGAATTCCCAGAAGGCGCGAAAATCCTCGAACGCGCCATCGAAGAAGCGCGGCAACACAATTTTCTCGGCAAAAATATTCTCGGCTCCGGATTTGACGTTGAGGTTTACGTTCATCGCGGCGCCGGCGCTTACATTTGCGGGGAAGAAACGGGCCTGATCGAATCGCTCGAGGGCAAGCGCGGTTACCCGCGAATCAAGCCGCCGTATTTCCCGGCGGTTCTCGGCCTTTACATGCGCCCGACAATCGTCAACAACGTCGAGACGCTCTGTGCTGTAAAACACATTATCGCCATGGGCGGCGCAGAATATGCGCGCCTTGGCCGGCCTAACAATACCGGCACGCGAATTCTTTGTGTGAGCGGAGACGTCCAGCGCCCGGGGTATTTTGAGATCGAAGTCGGTGCGGTGACCATGGGCCAATTGATTTATGAGATGGCCGGCGGCCTAAGACCGGGCCGGAAACTGAAGGCGATTATTCCGGGCGGGAGTTCCGCGAAAGTCTTGCGCGCCGAAGAGCGATTCAAGCTCAAGGCGAAACAACCCGACGGATCGGTAATCGAACAGGAAATATCGATCAACGATATTCCGATGGATTTTGATTCGCTTACTGCGGCTGGTTCGATGGCTGGTTCCGGCGGCGTGATCGTGCTGGACGATTCACGGGACATGGTCTGGGTTCTGAACAACATCAACGAGTTCTATGCGCACGAAAGCTGCGGCCAATGCACGCCCTGCCGGGAAGGCTCGCTTTGGATGCAGAAAATCACCGACCGTATGCTGCGTGGCGGCGGCGTTGTGGAAGATCCGCATACGCTCAAGACCATTGGCGATAATATTGCCGGCCGGACGATCTGTGCGTTTGGCGAAGCATGCGCGTGGCCGACGCAAAGTTTTGTCGAAAAATTTCCAGAAGAATTTGCCGCCCGTGCGCAGAAACCAGTCCCTCCGCCACTGCCGCCTGAATACACGCCGGAAGAATTAATCGAGGAGGAATCGATTCCCACGGTTCCGCTGGCGCACGATCCCGGCTGGGAAAAAGCTGGAGCTGCTGGAACAGTTTGATTATGTCTGAGCCGAATACGCCGATGTTCAACGTCCAGATTGACGGCGTGTGGCATCAGTTTCCCAAAGGCACGCGAGTGATCGAGGCGTGCGAGCAAGCCGGCAGTTATGTGCCGCGCTATTGCTATCACAAAAAGCTTAGCTCGCCCGGCAACTGCCGAATGTGCTTGATCGAAATGGGCTTCCCGAGGCTCGGCCCGGATCGTAAACCGGAGCTGGGCGCCGACGGCAAACCGATTATCAATTGGATCCCACGTCCGCAAATTTCCTGCGCCCAGGATGTGTCCGAAGGCATGGCTGTTCGCACCAACTCGCCGCTGGTGAAGGAATGTCAGCGCGGTGTGATGGAATTCCTGCTTATCAATCACCCGCTCGATTGTCCGATATGCGATCAGGCGGGCGAATGTCGTTTGCAGGAGTTCAGCGTCGATTTCGGCAGCTCCAAATCGCGTTTTCTTGAGAACAAAGTCAAGAAACCAAAGAACATTGTGCTCGGACCGCGGGTCACACTTGATGACGAGCGTTGCATCCTCTGCTCACGCTGCATCCGTTTTTGTCAGGAAATCGCACACGACGACGTCCTTGGGTTTGTCGATCGCGGCAGTTATACTGTGCTGACCGCGCATCCCGGCAAGCGCCTGGAGAACAATTACTCTCTCAACACCGTCGATATCTGCCCGGTGGGCGCGCTCACTTCGACGGATTTCCGCTTCAAGATGCGCGTCTGGTTCCTGAAAGAAACGAAGAGCATCTGCACCAGTTGCGCGACGGGCTGCAACACCATCATCGGCACGCGCGAAGATGTCATTTATCGGCAGACGCCGCGAGAAAATGATCACGTGAACTCCTGTTGGATGTGCGATTACGGACGGTTGAACTTCAAATTTCTCGAAGCCGAAAACCGTTTGCTCAAACCGCAAATTCGTTCGGACGGAAAGCTGGTCGCCGCGGATTGGCCAGCAGCGATCGCACAAGCAGCGCTGCAATTGAAACAGTTTACCGGCAACGAAATTGCCATTGTCGCTTCTGGCCGCATGACCAACGAAGAGCTTTGGCTTACGTCTCAGCTGGCAAAGTCGTTAGGCGTGCAGTGGATCGATATCGTCCCGCGGCGCGAGCCGGGAGATGACATTCTGTTGAGCGAAGACCGCAACCCGAACGCAAACGGTGCGCGCTTGATTCTTGGATCAACATCCGAGCCTGGGGCCAAACTTATGGCGATTGTCAAAGCTGTGAAGTCCGGACAAATCAGGGCGCTGGTGATGTTGAAAGAAAACGCGCTGCATCTGGGCATACCAGTCGAAGGACTCGCTCAGCTTCCGGTATTCATCGCCATGAATATTTTGTCGCACGAGGCTACTCAAAAAGCGACCGTCGTTCTGCCCGCGTGCAGTTTCGCCGAAAAGCGCGGCTCGATGATCAACGGGAAAGGCCGATTGCAACGATTGAATCGCGCCGTGCGCCCGCCCGGGAACGCGCGCGATGATTGGGAAATCTTGCGTGATTTGCTTCAGGCAGTTGGCGGAGGCGACTCCCTTTCCTCTATCGATGATGTCTTTCTCCGGATCAGCGAGACAATTCCGCAATTCGCCGGGTTGACCTTGAGCAAGATTGGCGACCTCGGTGTGCATATTTTAGAAATGGAAGAATTGCCGCCGACGCATCCCAGCGACGAAGAAGCAATCGAGCAAGCCGTCGCGATCCAGTCAAGACGCCGTGCCGTCGGGCAACAGGTCCATGAGGCCCGCAAAGCTTTAAGCGTTGGAAGACACTAGGGCCGCAAGTTCAACATGGATGCTTTTTTCATCGTCACTTCACTGCTGAAAATTGTCGGGATTCTCTTCGTGGTGATTCTGCCGATGGTTTCCTACGCGGTCTACGCCGAGCGACGCGTGAGCGCATTTATTCAGGACCGGCTGGGACCGAATCGCGTGGGGCCTGCCGGTCTCTTCCAGCCCATCGCGGACATGTTCAAACTGCTGCTGAAAGAAGACTTCACGCCGCGAGCGGCAAACACATTTTACTACTGGCTGGCGCCGTGCCTGGCTGTAATGCCGGCCATCATCACCATCGCGGTGGTCCCATTTGGCAGCACCTTGTTTGGTGTCCCGATGGTAATCGCCGATGTGAACGTCGGGATCCTCTTCGTGTTCGCCATTGCCTCGCTTGGGGTTTACGGAATCGTGATCGGCGGTTGGGCCTCGAATTCAAAATATCCATTCCTCGGCGGAATCCGTTCCAGCGCGCAAATGCTTTCCTACGAGCTTTCGCTCGGGCTCGCTGTCGTTCCTGTCTTTATGGTCGTCGGAAATCTGCGGCTGACCAGCGTGGTGCTTTATCAAATTGGGCACGGTTGGTTCATCGCGCCGTTTGTCGGCGATTGGATGAACCCTTGGAAATGGTTGCTCGCTGTTCCCATGCTCATTTCCTTCTTCGTTTTCATGATCGCAGTTTTTGCAGAAACAAACCGGCTGCCGTTCGACCTCCCTGAAGCCGAGCAGGAGCTGGCGGGTGGCTACAACGCCGAATACAGCTCGATGAAGTTTGCTCTGTATTTTCTCGGCGAATACGCCGCAATGATCACCGGCTCGGCTGTAATCGTGACATTGTTCTTTGGCGGCTGGCATTTCCCAGGAATTCCCGACGGCTCGCACGGTTGGATTTTTGGCCTGATCAACATCGCAGTCTTCTTCGCAAAAGTCGCCGCCGTGATTTTCGTATTCATGTGGGTCCGCTGGACGCTGCCCCGTTTTCGTTATGATCAACTCATGCGACTCGGCTGGCTTTTCTTCTTCGAAATTGCCCTTGTGAATATTTTTCTTGTCGCAGCAATTCTTCCTTACAGTTCAAGGTTATGAATCTGGAAACCAAGAGACCAGGAAGAATCGAAAAATCATTAATCTTGGATTCCTGGCTTCCAGATTAGCAAGTAATGGCTGTCACTGTCCCACGACCGAGATTGAATTGGCGCGAGCGATTGTATCTGCCCGCCATCGTCGCCGGCTTGGCCATCACCTTTAAGCATTTCAAGAATATGCTGCTCGGACGCACCAAGGTCACCATGCAATATCCTGAGCAAAAATGGGACAGCAGCCTGCCGGATCACTACCGCGGCGCGCCTGCGCTCGTGCGAGACGAGGATGGCCGGGTCCGTTGCGTCGCCTGCCAGCTCTGCGAATTCATTTGTCCGCCCCGCGCGATCAAGATTATTCCCGGAGAAATTCCCTCAGCAGATCGCTTCGCCAAAGTCGAGAAATTTCCAGAAGCGTTCGATATCGATATGATCCGCTGCATTTTTTGCGGGATGTGCGAAGAGGTTTGCCCCGAACAAGCGATCTTTCTGCGCAAAGACTATGCCATTACCGGCTTTACGCGTGCGGACATGGTGCATCACAAGGAGAAACTCCTCGAGATCGGCGGTGTGATGCACGGCGTCGTGTTGAAATGGAATGAGAAAAAGTGACGAATGTCATCCCGAGCGGATGCGAGGGATCTCACACTCGAAGCATTCAGCTCGCAAGATGTTCGGCGTAATCAATCGGCTTGCGTGAGATCCTTCACTTCGTTCAGGATGACAAAATAATCGACGGAGTAATGCACGACGTGCTGAAATGGAATGAGAAAAAATAAACCAGAACTCGGAGATCAGAAGTCAGAGAGCAGATTTCCGAGCGGAAGAATCCGCAGTCCGCGATCCGTAATCTGCAATTGATTATGTCTCCGTTCCTCTTTTGGATCTTTGCGTTGATGACGCTGATCTTCGGCGCCGGCGTTGTCATCAATCGTAATCCGGTCGCGAGCGCGCTCAGCCTCGTTGTTTCGTTTCTTGGGTTGGCCGCTCTTTTCATGTCGCTTGATGCCTTCTTTGTCGGAATCATTCAGGTGCTGGTGTATGCAGGCGCCGTGATGGTGCTGTTTCTTTTCATCATCATGCTTCTCAACCTCCAGACCGAAGAACGGCGTCGAATCCATTGGCTCGCTGCCGCGGGCGGCATCGGGGTAGCGCTCATCTTGCTCATTCAGATTTGCTTTGTGATCGGGCACTTTCAAGCTGCGCGGCAAACGTTTCCACCGCTGGCACGCTCGACAACTGACGATGTGTGGAACATCGGCGCACTGCTTTTCAGCAACTACAATCTGCCCTTTCAAATCATCGGTGTTCTCGTGCTGGTCGCGACCATTGGCGCGGTGCTTTTGAGCAAACGCCAGCCTCGATAGGATGATTACACTTGGCGATTACCTCCTGGTAAGCGGCATTCTTTTTTCGATTGGGTTTGCCGGAGTGATGTTGCGACGCAATCTCATCATCATCCTCATGTCGCTGGAGTTGATGCTGAATGCAGCAAATTTGTCCCTCGTTGCTTTCTCGCGATTCCGCGTCGATCCAAACGGTTTGCCCAATTACAACGCGCAAGTGTTCGTCTTTTTCGTCATAACCGTGGCGGCTGCCGAAATAGCGGTGGGCCTCGCTATTCTCGTTGCCCTATTTCGCGCAAGGCAAACCACGGACGTCAAAGACATCAGCAGCTTGAAATTCTGAGCGGGCAACTCATCCCATGAACTCAATCTTGCCGTGGATCATTCTGCTCGTGCCGCTGGTGAGCGCGGCTGTGATCACGTTGTTCACTCTGCGATGGAAAACAGTGAGCAGTTCGATCTCAATCGTCGCGGTGCTGGTGAGTTTCGTCTGCAGTTATTTCGTGTTTGCACACTCAACTGCCGCCGCGGCTGAGTTCACATGGATCGGTATTAGCGGCGTCTTCCAAGTGCCGTTTGGCCTGACCCTGGATCCATTGAGCAGGACAATGGCCGTTCTCGTTTCCGGTGTTGGAGCGGTCATTCATATCTATTCGCTGGGTTACATGCGAGATGACGAAGGCAGGTCCCGTTATTTCGCGGCGTTGTCACTCTTCATGTTTGCGATGCTGGGCATCGTTCTCGCGAACAATTTCATAATGCTTTTCATGTTTTGGGAATTGGTCGGCTTTACTTCTTACGTCTTGATCGGCCACTGGTTTTATCGGGACGCGGCTGCGGATGCGGCGAACAAAGCATTCATCACTACGCGCATTGGCGATTTTGGATTCATGATTGGAATCCTGATGTTTTGGATGGCGACT
>Ga0193735_1000788_pt1 | contig 10098 bp, 21 predicted proteins | sample U1m2metaG_FD_145080 | JGI IMG/M metagenome (GOLD analysis project Ga0193735, IMG submission 145080) | Soil microbial communities from a riparian zone of the East river system, Colorado, United States - U1m2 | ecosystem: Environmental > Terrestrial > Soil > Riparian zone | place: USA: East River... | reverse complement strand
AGCTGCCATTACAGCGTTCAATATCCTTTGTGCCACAGCCGCAGCATATCTTACAATAATAAACCGGCTCTCTGCTGCAGCTTGCAGGTTGGTTTGAAGTAAGGCTAGTTTCTGCAGGGCTATCTGAGCACCCAGATATAAGGCAGATTGTGCCTGAAGTAGATTCTGGATAGCTTGTAAGCCCTGAAGGATGGACATAGCAGCATTTACCTTCAATAGAGCTTTCTGTAAGTTCTCACTCTCTGCACCAAATAGGGCAGCAGCACCCTGCACAGCGGCGAAGCCACCCGCTAAACCCTGCGCCGCATCCAAAGCAACATCGAAGCCAAAAGTATCGCTTCCCAGTACTCGCAGACGTGCTTGCGTATCTCCTACCTGATCTGTTAACTCACCCGCAGCGTTAGCGAGATCTCTGAAAACCTGTGTGTTTTCCAGTCCCTGTTCTTCCAGCTGGAGAAGGGTATCTCTGTATTGTCTGAGACGTGCGCGGCCACTTGTAGCCTCCCCTTGAAATCCAGATAACGCTTTTTCAGCCGCGTCTATCTCTTTACTCAAAGTCTCGAAATCTGCGCTACCTGTATCCAGCTGCTGTAGGGCTTTTTTGGCGTCTGTAACGCTTTTATATAACTCAGAGAACTTCTCCGAAGAATTGAGAGTTTTTGAAGATAACGAATCTATGGCTTTATTGATTCCTGAAAATGCTCCACCTGCGATAACTTTAGCCACATCCCCCGTAGCTGCGGCCAGTTGTTTTGCCCCTGTAGCTGCTCCAGTTAATTGTTTCTGTTGTTCCTGAAGGGCAGTATTAGCTTTCTTTGTACTGTCGGCTACGGTCTGCTCTACCTTCGCCGTGGAAGCCAGTGCGTCAATCACTGCCCCGCTGCCTGTCTGAGTTATTTCGAAATTTAGTATTACGTTTGGCATCCTGCGCGAGTTTCATATCCAAAGCCTGAAAGTACTCATATATGGATAAGGAGGCTATAGTCTTAAGTTTTGCCACGTCGTGGCCGATCAGGTAATAGGTAAGCTGATTCAGATTTATCTCAGCATCTATTATTTCTTTTGAGAAATGTATGCCAGGTTGTCTTCTCTTACCAGCGCCACTACTTTCGAATACTCTTCCAAATTGACTTCTGAGTCTTTTAAAAACGGTATCAAGCTGAGTATTGGCGCGGAGTAAAAAAAATCATGCATGGGTATCGTCTTCTTCCAAAGATCGATCTTTTTCTGATTATATGCATGGTCATAGCTACGTGGATCTTCGTTGTCGTCGAAGTAAACTACCGAAGCTAACTTATACACTAAATCGGGGTGTAGCTGAAACTCACGTAAAGACTTCAGATTTTCGTTAAGTCTATGTAGTTTATATATATCTATATTTTGTGACCTGAATATTTCATCCTGTGCCTTGATGTGCAGTTCCAGATATTCGTCGTCAACCCTTCTTGCCATTTCATTGTAGAAGGTGATCGTTTTTAAAGCCCTCTCATAAGGTATATTGAATGCACTATCCTTCTCTAACCCGAAAGTATAATAGGTAATACCGTTCATACTGAAGGCCTCAGCAATAGGGAAAGTGATATCTGGAAATTCCTTTTTACGCCGAAATAATCTTAGTAAGGTATGCATGAAGGTTGTCCCCATAATCTGAAAATATTACTCTGTTTTCTCTTCTTACCACAAACATTTTAGCTTTTGATAATACTGTTATCGAAAGCCCTTTTAAATTGGCATTCTTCCAACGTTCTTTAGGTCCAGTCCCGCAGCCGCCGCAATTCGAACTGTCATATAGAAACCATCCGAACAATTTTAATACCTCTTGCATTTTCCCAATCTTTTAATACCGTTTCGTACGCCTCTTGTAGCAGATATGTTGTACCGTTCTCTAACTCTATCACAGCATTACCTTCTGTATCTACTGATTCTCTGACTATTACGATAGTGAGTAAGTCTATGCATATACATTTCATGTATAGTTTTTCAGTTACCGCCTCCTCACATTCGACCAGATATTCTTTAATCATTCTACAGGGAATTGAGATATTAAAATATAAACTAATCCCGACATTGCGAAGATCGATAGGAACCACATTAGGATTAAGAAACTTACTGGGTTAGCATTATCGTAATAGGTGAGCCAGTAAGCTGCTGATCCCCATATAGAAGGCATACATATAGAGCATGAGTATAAAGGCCTTCTCAGGAATCGCAGCCAATAGGGAGCGATCCCCTTGCCATTACCGTAGCCGTCTTCATAGATACCGAACCAGTTATCTAGTGTTTCGGCCAGATTTTCGAAAATCATATCTTTTGATTTGGTGACTGCCCAGCCGTAGAATGCCATGCTACAGATTATTATGAATTGTATCATAGTATTACGGCTGCTGCCTCATTTGATTTTACGAATCTCATGACTATTTCGTCGTAGCCTTTTATCTGAACAGGCGTTTTGGTGGCAGGATCGTAAACGGAAAGAGTATACAGTCCGCTAAACCGGTTAAAGTATTCATCGGGAAAAAGCGATATGTCGATTTCGAATGAACCATCTACATCTGTGGTCATGGAGTTCCAGTAAACCGCCAATGAATCGCCTGTTACCCTGTAAGCGTATGCGGTGGCTGGTGTAAGATCGGCTCTTACTATAATCGGACTGATACAATCCGGTACATCTACAGCTATATAATCGGTACAAGCCATAAAAATAAATTTGGTATATTTTCCACCAAATATACATATATTTGACGAAACGAACAATATGAAAACAAAAGTAGTCTGCATCAATCTTCTGCGCAGACCAGACAGAAAAGCAGAGGTTACTGAGGAGTTTATAAAATGGGGTTTAGATCCCTCTGAGGTAGATTTTTTCGAGGCCGTCGACAATCCCGAGAACGGAATGGCGGGACTCCACCAGACCATGATTAACGTGTTCACTAAATACGCTGGGCAACAGATCCTGGTATTTGAAGATGATGTAAGACTGTATTTTAATAAACAGTATTTAACTACAGTCTTATCAGAATTAGTTTTAGAAGACTGGTTTCTTTTCTATTTAGGCGGCAATGCTAATGCCCCAACTATACGATACGGTTCCAAGGGTAATGTTTATAGAGTACGAGGGGGCTTTCATACCACGCATGCAATCCTATATAGCGCTGAAGCGACTACATATTTAGATAGCCGATTTGGGATGCCTTCTGAAGTAACCCGTGAAAATACTATAGATGTTTGGTTATCGCAATATGTGCAGCCATATTTTCCTTGCTATACCGCTTTCCCTGCTATCGCTTCTCAGAAATGGGGTTACTCTGATATCTGTAAATTCGAAACCAACTACGATTACTTCTACAGTAAGTCACTAAAATTCTACAAATGAGGTGCGGTAAGAGGTGGTACGAAACTCGATCGTTAGCTAAATCAGAGCGTAAACGACTGAATAGATTAGCACGACCGAGATGGGGCCATGAGAGTAAAGACAAGTTAACGACAGAATATTTCTGTGAACACTGCAACGGTTGGCATACTACGCATATGCCGAAAGTGATATCAAGAAAAATAGATAAAAAGAAACTTAAAAAATAAATTATGGAAACTTTAAAACTGTCTCTTTGTATTACCAATTACAACAGGACTGACATGTTACTCGAAGCATTTAAAAACATATTGTTGGATCCGCGCATCACGGAAATTATTATCTGTGATGATGGTAGCGATAACAAAACTGTTGAATGGGTAGTTTATAATTTAACTTCTTCTCAACTATTGATGGAAAAGATAAAAATTCGTTTGCATCCCGGTAACAACGTAGGTATGTACGAAAATAAGAAACGTGCAATTGAGTATGCATCTAATGAGTGGTGTATTCTGTTTGATAGTGATAACATCCTGGATAGTTCTTACATAGATGCTTTCTATGACCTATTAGCTGATCCTTCTGGCAATTTGCACGAATATGAGGTACTCGACAAAGATTGTATATACTGTCCTGATTTCGCAAAACCACGGTTCGACTACAGATCTTATAGTGGTCACACCTACAACCGTGAAAACGTAGGATACGTAATTGAACAACCTATGTTCGAGTGCCTGTTAAATACCTGTAATTACATTGTTTATAAGGAAACATATCTTAGGAAATTTATGTCTAATAGCGAGATAGGTGCGGCTGATACTATATATTTTAACTATCACTGGCTACAACAGCAAGGTCGTTTTTTCGTAGTGCCTGGCATGGAATATGAACATCGTATTCATTCGGGCAGTGGGTTCATGCAGGATGTTAGCTGGAACATGCAAAAAGCAAAAGCGATTAAAAACCTTATAAAATTACTTTAATGCTAACAATACTCAGTATAGAAAAGTTGGTAGATCCGACCGATAGCCTCACTGGCAAAACTGCAATCGAGTTTAAGATAGATAATAATAATAGTGACGTAACACTCGATGCTTTCATTTGCACTAATCAAAAAATAGAAAGTTTCGAAGATGCTGAAATAGCAGTCCAAACATATCTTACATTCATATCAATTTTTGAAAGATGGTAGCGGCAAAATTATATGGTGGCTTAGGGAATCGCATGCTTCAAGAAGCAGCAGCAATAGGGTATTCGAAAGAGCATAACATCTTATTCTCACATAATAGGCTGGATCCCTTTAAAGATACGGTCGAAGTTAAGGAAACAGGACATAGCTATAACTACATTCCGTGTGTTGACAGGAACAATACGAAGAATGTTTTATTAAACGGGTACTTCCAGTCAGAGAAATATTTCAAGGATCACGAAACAGATATAAGAGAATACTTCTCAGCGCCTACTGAATTTGAAAAAGGCGTATGTAGTATACATGTGCGCCGGGGTGACTATCTGCTGTATCCCACTAAACACCCTGTAGTAACTGCGAAGTATATTACCAGCGCTACTGAATATATAGTCGGAACTACTACATGCAGATACTTTCGGGTATATTCTGACGATATACACTGGTGTAAAGAAAACTTATCTTTTCTGGTTCCGGATACCACTGTAGACTTCATGCCACGACAAGTTAATCCCCGTCTGGATATGATGGCTATGTCAAGATGTGAACACAACATTATCGCAAATAGTACGTTCTCGTGGTGGGGTGCCTGGCTGAATCCGAATCCTGATAAAATTGTTATCAGCCCATCTGCATCTAATTGGTTCGGTCCGGGTAATGCTCATCTGGATACTTCTGATATCATCCCTGAGAAGTGGATACAAATTAAATACTGATGGCTTGCATATACTGTAACACAATCGACAAAACGGTCTATAGGACTGCGCCTATGGGCGAATCTCCTGCTAAATGGATGTGTTTAGACTGCATATCTTTAAACTATCCATTACTAGCTGATAAGATCATAAAACAAAATTCAACGGATCCTTTAATATCCGATTTAGAAGAAATACTAAATAAAAAACCATGCTAATCGACTTTCAGCAGATCATAAAGACCTATAGCATGAGTATTACGGGAGTAATACATGTAGGCGCTCATTTTGGGCAGGAATACGCCTCATACAGGGCTGCAAATATACGGGACATAGTTTTCATCGAACCGTGTAAAAACGCCTTTAGACAGCTTGTAAAGAATGTAGGTTTGGAGCCGGGTGTAATCTGTATCAATTCAGCCTGTGGCTTAGGAAAGAACAAGGCTTTAATGCATGTGGAATATGCTAATAAGGGAATGAGTAATAGTCTACTTAAACCTCAATTACACCTCGAACAGTATCCCGATATCAAATTTCAGGGCATGGAAGAGGTAGATATCGATACCCTGGATAATCTGATGACTAACTCCTACTCTGAGTTTGAAATATTTAACACGCTGGTAATGGACGTGCAGGGATATGAGCATCATGTTTTACGTGGAGCAATAGGCGTGCTACATTGTATAGATTATATCTACACTGAAGTTAACCGGGCCGAATTATACGAAGGTTGCGCCCGTGTAGAAACGTTGGATGATTTCCTTTCTGAATTTACCCGGGCACACACCAACTGGGGCGGTAAAACCTGGGGTGATGCTTTGTATATTCGTAAATCTTTAATGGTAAAATCGGTATGAATGAAGATATTAAACGTGAACTAAAGGCCACTTTTAAAGCATGGGTATATGCTATGGGTGTTATTGCCTTAATAAGTATGATATACTTACTGTTGCAATATATTATTTACGGGTATATAAAATGGTAAAAACTGTTTAAAATGGATTACACTATAAATATCGATAAAAACAAACACGGATATATGGGAAGTATAGACGTGCAGGATAATCTAATAGTAGGTGACTTTTGTAAAACTATTCCAGGAGTAGTTAAAAACCTAACACGACTTTCGCGGATATGGGAAGGCGTAGACATCTGGAAAAAAGGTAATTTCGTCACTATAAAAATATACAAACCGTGATGCCTGTAGACTTTGAAGGGGCTGAAGAGATAAAGAAGCCGCCTAACATGACAGATGAACAATGTACCAGCGTATGGGCTAAGTTCGGTTTGACTACTCTGGATAAGATCCGTAAAGACCAGGGCGGAATATATGTACCTCCGGGATTTTACAGCCTGATTGATTCAGAAGGATTTAGGTTTTTTATAACAGCCTGGAAGCCGAGTTTAGAAGACTTGAATTCTCTGAACAACGGTGATCCTATCTATATAAAAACTATTGCGCACGGATTGCCGCCAATGGCAGTATTCACACTGGATGAGGAAGGCAACGGAAACTTTTAACTACATTATATGCGACCAATAAAAACACCTGAAATGAATCATACCTTTGAGAAAGAAGGTTGTTTCGATGTACCTGCATGGTATGGACCTAATGCAGATGGTGAACCCATGGTATGGACCTAATGCAGATGGTGAACCCATAGTACTTACTTTGTGGGAACTGACTGAACAGGAGAAAGCTGATATAGCTGCGGGTAAACCATTAGCGTTACAACTCTGGGGTATTTCTATCCCGCATCTTTACTTAACGACTAAAAACCCATTTCAATGAAACTATTTAATAAATGGCGTTATGGTCCTTTACTTAACCACATGGTATGGGATATGCATGAACTATGTTCTAAATCTAAAATAAAAGTTGGTCGTAAACAAATGGCAATTGAAAAAGGATTTACGGCATTGTCCGACAGACTTAACGACGAGTTGCTGGCCGAGAAAGAGATCTATACGGCTATCCATGATTCTATAAGTGAATTTTGTAAAAAGCATAATATTAAAAACCCATTATATAAATGAGCTATCATGATATCGCCGTTAAATATGGCACAGACAAAGCTACGCATGGCTATATGGATCATTATGAAGAACACTTCCTAAATCTTCCTGCATTCATGTGGGACCGTATGCGCTTGCTTGAGATAGGCTGTAAAGAAGGTGCCAGTTTGAGAATGTGGCGGGAAATACATCCTAAAGCCAACCTATATACTCTGGACTTGTTTGAGGAATTCGGAGTACCGATAGATATCGAAAACGTATGTTTTATTCCAGGTTCACAAACTGACTCGGAAAGACTGCAGCTATTGCGGAAAATGGGACCGTATGATGTGATCATAGATGATGGTAGCCATAATTCCCGGGATCAGCTTATCAGTTTCTACGGTCTGATAGGGTCCACCTATATGTATGTAGTAGAGGATCTGCATTGCTGTAACGATGAATTCTATCGTCAGGGGATGGCTTTTGAGCAAACTATGTTAGGGCAGATGAAAGCTGAAACTTTCCCCTTCCTGTTTAATTTGTATGACGATAAAATTGCCTTTATTTATGGTTAACGTACCCGTTGAATTTCAACCCCGAATGCCCTTTATGTATCCGGCTGATAACTGCCTCGAATTTGAGTTTTGGTATTACACCATGGCTAATAGTGATCCTGAACGAGAAGATAAAAGAGTTTACCTTCCTGTAATGTGGACAGCTTACTATGTGCGAAACGGTATCGATAAGAAATTCATAGATAATACATTCGCGTATAACGCTTTACAACAATGGCTAAACGGTTTACCAACAGACACACAGTACTACACTATCGTTCAACACGATGATGGTATAGTGCATAATCTATCACATCTGGATATTAAAGTGTTTAGCACAGGAGGAGGCAAATACGATCATGCTATTCCGCTCTTATCATGGCCACATGAATGGCAGTTTCCGACTGCTAAAAAGACTATCTTAGCTAGTTTTGTTGGGCAAATAACACATCCTGTCAGACAGGAAATAGTAAATCGTTACGGGTTGCGTAATGATAAGCTGATGCTGTCTACTAAAAAGATGCCTTTAAAGGAATACTGTCAGATATTGGCTATATCTAAATATGTACTATGTCCCAGAGGATACGGACCTACGTCGTTCAGGATCCAGGAGGCTGTGCAATATGGGGCTATACCTGTGTATATAAGCGATATATTTATAGAACCTTACGGTACGCCTTTCGAAAATTACGGGGTCAAGATAAGCGACGTAATGCTGGATAGCATAGATCTACCGGAGTATCTTTCCGGATTACCGTATGTAGAGAACATGCATTTATATACAGATTCATTTATTTACTCAAGGTGCAAGGCATACATACAAACTAAGATATAAAAATATTAAATAGCAAGAGTGAACCTTTACAACAGGACCGGAATATTAATTCTGGTCCCTCTTTAAAATAAATTTGTTTGTCTGAGACAAACACTATATCTTTATGAAACAATCAAACAAAAGCAATATGCTACAAACTATCAAATCACTCGGTTATAAAGTTACTCAGGTTAATGATATCTATATTGTTTCTGTCGATAGCACAGAAGATAGAAATGAACTGTGCAATTATATATCTGCGCAGGGTATGCAACATGAACTTGAAAATATCATTTTCGAATTTTAAACACTAAAGCTATGTCACTGGTTAATAAGTTACGTAAGTGGGTACCTTTAATCCACGAAAATACAGAAGCACATATTGATGCTTCTGCTCAAGAAGCCTGGGTAGAATACAGTGGCGAGACCATTGTACTTACGTTTGAACAGGTAGCCGCGCTATACCGTATGTGTTATCTTAGCGAAAGGCCTAAAATACATGTTGCAGAGGCTCCTAATCCACATGGAGACGATGATCACGGCGATCCTGATAGCCCTTACGATTCAAAAGAAGATGCTGCTGATACAGAAGCCCGGAACATGTGCGGACGCGAGCAGGATCCTGAAACAGGTTTATTCGTTTAATCAAAAACCAACTATAACCGGCTCCGTGTAATGCGGAGCCACAATTTAACTTAAAATGAAAGGTTTATTTCTCGTAATTATTTTTTCCTTATTACTCGTTAAGGGCTACGCTATTGGCAAACTGGGATTGCCTGATCATTTCTTTTATGTCAGTTATACGTATGTAGATTCTTGCGGGGTTACTAAATTAGGTAACGTAGGGTGGGCGGATACGCATTCATACCCAATTTTAAACAATCTGATATTCACCGCTGCCGATAAATCGCATTGCAGCTATAGAATGGTTCGCATCACAGGTATATCGACTATAGCGAGAAGTGACTATTACGGACTGTTTAAATCGCTATAATATGAAGAAAACTTACTCATTCGACTACATGATGAGCAACTGTGGTTGCTACGAAAAAGAAAAGACGACTGAATTATTTTTCGCGAAAGGAAAAGAAGATATTTCAATAGAAACTATCCTCGCTTCTGGAATTCCGCTGAAAGACAAATATTGGTTTGTTATTCGTAAGACTGAGTTAACGACTCGTCAGAAACGGGATATTGCTATAGGTGTAGCTGAAGTAGTGTTGCCGCTCTACGAGAAAAAATATCCTGACAACAAAGCCCCGCGTGAGGCTATCGAGGCGGCTAAGCAATTCCTGGGCGGTCATATCTCGCTGGAAGCCCTGATTGTAAAGAGACGTGCTGCTGCTGATGCTGCTGCTGCTTATGCTGCTGATGCTGATGCTGCTGCTGCTTATGCTGCTGCTGCTGCTGATGCTGCTGCTGCTTATGCTGCTGCTGCTGATGCTGATGCTGCTGCTGCTTATGCTGCTGCTGCTGCTGCTGCTGCTGCTTATGCTGCTGCTT
>Ga0193735_1000787_pt1 | contig 10104 bp, 10 predicted proteins | sample U1m2metaG_FD_145080 | JGI IMG/M metagenome (GOLD analysis project Ga0193735, IMG submission 145080) | Soil microbial communities from a riparian zone of the East river system, Colorado, United States - U1m2 | ecosystem: Environmental > Terrestrial > Soil > Riparian zone | place: USA: East River... | reverse complement strand
GCATGCTGGCGGATGAAGTTTGTTCCACGGAAAAGATGGTGACATTCTGTAAAGAGTCACCGGCGCATGAGATCATCGTCGTCACCGAAGCCGGCCTGTTGCATCGGCTGCGGAAAGAGATTCCCAACAAGACATTCATTCCCGGGCCGACGGACAACTGCTTCTGCGGTGAATGCCGTTTCATGAAAATGAATACACTCGAAAAGGCGTACGACGCGCTCTTGAATATGGAGCCGGAAATCACTTTGCCCGAGCCGCTGCGCAAACGGGCGGAAATCCCGATCCTTCGGATGCTCGATCTGAGCAAGTAATCCTTATAGGCGTCGCGCGCTTTGCACGACCCGAGCTCTTCTTTTCTGATCATTTTGTACTCGCAATATCCGTGTATTTCGCGGTTTCTTCCGAACCATGACCAAATCAATTGAAGAGCGAATCGATCGGCTTCATGCGGATGGAATTGTCGATCTTCATTTTGATATGCCGATGGATTTATACGAGAAGCGCGACCGCGGGAATGTGCTGGCAACGGATTATTTGCCCGAGCTGGAAGCGGGCAATATCGGCGTCCTTGGCTCGGCGATTTACATCGAAGACCGCTATCTGCCGGAAATGGGCCTGCGCGTGGCGCTCGATCAGATTGCCAGACTTTACGCGCAGGCGGAACAAGGCGCTCGTTTCGCCATTTGCAAAAGTTATCAGGAGATTCTCGATGCCCGCAAGGATCGTAAGATTGCGCTGCTGATTACGATGGAAGGAGTCGAGCCACTCGGCACTGATTTGGATTTGCTTCGCGTCTTTTATGAGCTCGGTGTCCGGGTGATCGGACTTACTCATGCTCGGCGTAATGCCGCGGGGGATGGCGGCATTTTCGCGCCATCCGGTTCGCCGCGCGACGGGCTGACAGCATTTGGGCGCGATGTGGTGCAGGCATGCGAAGCGCTCGGAGTGATTGTGGATCTTGCCCACATCAGTCCGGCAGGATTCGATGAGATTCTCGCGATCACGACCAAGCCACCCATTATCTCACACGCGAACGCGAGAAAATATTATGATATCGAGCGCAACATAACTGACGAACAAATTAAGATGATCGGCGAAAGGCACGGCGTGATCGGGGTTAATGCCGTGCTGGTTAGCCCAAAAAAAGAGGAAAGCACGCTTGATCGCTACGTCGATCACATCGAGCACGTCGCAGACTTGATCGGCATTGATGGGATTGGAATCGGCTTCGATTTCTTCGAGTTCATTTACCGGCAATGGCCGGAGCCAGCGAAAAAAGAACTGGCCGCAAAATTCACAACTCCTCATTTTATTCCCGATCTGAGCAACCACTCCCATGCGCGAAATCTCACCCGCCGATTGATCGAGCGCGGTTTCAGCGACAAGAACATTGAAAAAATCCTGCGCGGGAACTGGATACGAATTTTTAAGGAGCTGTTGTAACGGTGTGCCTGTTGCTTTTTGCCCTTCCTTGCGCACAGCGTTGAAGCGAAGGAATTAACAATTCACCGTCTTAACGGTTGAACCCTTGAAGTTCATCAACTTAACCCGCCGCACCGAAATCGGCGCAAATTCATATCACTTGGAGATCGGTGGCCGCCGCCTCGTGCTCGACTGTGGAATGCATCCGAAGAACGCGGGCGAAGAGGCGCTGCCGAATTTTAAGCCGATCGCGGACCGGAAAATCGACGCGATCCTGATCTCACACGCCCATCAAGACCACATCGGCACGTTGCCGGTGCTGATGCGACGACAGCCAGACGCACGTGTTTTCATGACGGAAACGACTGCGGAAATTGGCAACACGCTTTTACATAACTCAGTGAATGTAATGACACGGCAGCGCGAGGAGATCGGCACGACGTTATACCCCCTTTTCACACATCGTGAAACCGACCACGCTTCGGAACTTTGGCATTGGTGTCCGCTGCGCCACCCCCTCTCGATCTCTGGCGAACGTGCGTCTCAGCGTGAAACAGACGCGCCGACATTCGAATTTTTCGATGCGGGACATGTTCTGGGTTCTACCGGCATTCTCCTGCGCGGCGAAGGCCGGACGATCTTCTATACGGGTGACGTCAATTTCGACAATCAAACGATCATGGAAGGGGCAATCTTTCCCCAAGAGAAGATCGACATCTTGATTATCGAATGCACGCGAGGCGATCACGCCAAACCTGCAAATTGGACGCGTGCCGGGGAGGAACAGCGCCTGGCCGAAGGGATCGAGCGTGCTTTCACACGCGGCGGATGCGTGCTCATTCCCGTTTTCGCACTGGGCAAAACGCAGGAGGTGCTTGCGATGTTTTATAAATTTCGCCGCGAGCAATTACTGCCGGAATTCCCAATTTATATCGGCGGGCTCAGCTCGAAGATGACCGCTATTTATGATCGCCGTGCACATACCACGCGGCGGCAACTGGCCCGCTTGCAATTGATGGCGGAAGTGACGCCGTTTGTGTTGAATGGTCAAACAATTCATGACACGCCTGCCCGCGCCGGACGAATTTACGCACTGTCGAGTGGGATGATGACGCCCAAAACCCTCTCCAACATTTTTGCGCGACGTCTTCTCGAAAATCCGCAGCACTCGATCTTTTTCGTCGGCTATGCGGATCCCCTATCGCCGGCCGGCGTTTTGCGGAATGCGCAACCGGGTGATGAAGTCGCGCTCGATCCGAATGAGCCTCCGCAGCGCGTGCGCTGCCACATCGAGCAATTTCAATTCAGCGCCCATGCTTCGCGTGAATCGTTGATTGAATATGCAAAAAAGCTTTCGCCGAAAAAAATCGTGCTCATCCACGGCGATCCATCCGCTGTTGCATGGATGCGCGCGAGGTTAATTGTCGATCTCCCAGGCACGGAGGTGGTCGTTCCGTCGCCAGATGTCGAGTTGGAGTTGTAGCGGCGCTGTATGAGCGCCGACCGCAACGTTTTTCGCTGAGCAAATTAGTGCGACGGTCATAGACCGCCGCTACAAAGAATGAAAATAGCCTCCTGGAACATCAATTCCTTGCGCAAACGGCAGGATCGCCTGTTTGTCTGGCTCGACGCAACGAAGCCGGACATCGTTTGTTTGCAGGAAACAAAATGCACGGACGAACAATTTCCAGGGCTCGCTTTGCAAGCAGTTGGTTATCGCTCGGCTTATCATGGAGAGAAATCGTACAATGGCGTTGCCATTCTCTCGAAAAGCGAACCGCGTGATGTGCGCGCGTCGCTTTGTGACGAAGTTGTCGATCCACAAGCGCGGGTTATCGCAGCAACAATCGATAGTATCCGGGTCTTCTCAATTTACGCGCCGAACGGACAGGCAGTCGGTTCATCCGCCTATGATTACAAAATAAATTGGTACGCACGGTTGCGAGAGTGTTTGTCGAGAGAAGGAACTGCCGAGTTGATAATTTGCGGGGATTTCAACGTCGCACCGGAAGATGAGGATGTTTACGATCCTGACCTTTGGCGCGGCGCGATTATGTGTTCGGACAACGAACGGGCGGCGTTCCGCCAGTTGTGTGAGATCGGTTTCAGCGACACGCTCCGACTGCATCACAAAGAAGGCGGTCTTTTCAGTTGGTGGGATTATCGGATGCTTTCCTTTCCGAAAAACCGCGGGTTACGTATCGACGCGATTCTAGCGAGCAAATCACTCGCGAAAAAGTGCACTGCCGCCGGAATCGATCGCGAAATGCGGAAAGGTAAGGAACCTTCCGATCACGCGCCGGTCTGGGCGGAGTTTAATTTGTAGCGGCGCTCTATGAGCGTCCCATTAATTGCGAAATAATAGTGTGACGGTCACAAACCGCCGCTACAGAGGGATGCAATGAAACCGCGATCGGATTTGCGTGTCACCCATCCACCGGATCGCCCGCTCATGATTTGGGACGGCGAATGTCATTTTTGCAGGCGCTGGATTGAACGCTGGCGCGAAATCACGGCGGGCCAAATTGATTATGCAACCTATCAGGAAGCGGCGGCCCGATTTCCGGAAATCCCTCTCGAACAGTTCAAACGCGCCATCGCTTTCATCGAACCCGACGGCAAAACTTTTTTTGCCGCTGAAGCTGTCTATCGCTCATTAGCTTGTCGATCTTCGCGAAAATGCCTCGCGTGGAGTTATGACCATGTCCTCGGTTTCGCTGCAATTTCTGAGATCGGTTACAGCTTTATCGCTCGTCACCGGAAGTTCGGCTCGACCGTTACCCGATTGCTTTGGGGAGAAGACGTTCGTCCGCCGACATATTTTTGGGCGCGCCGATGGTTTCTTCGCGCACTCGGCATCATATATTTAATCGCGTTCGTTTCACTTTGGGTGCAAGTGGACGGACTCGTTGGCCGCAGCGGAATTTCTCCGATAAATCAGTTTCTACCGGCAGTTTATGAACAGCTGGGCCGCCAGGCCTATTCGCTGTTGCCAACACTGTGCTGGTTCAACTCCAGCAACACCTTCCTGCATTTCCTCTGCGGCGGTGGTGTTGCGTTTTCATTGTTGCTCATTCTTGGAATTGCGCCGGCGATCTGTTTGACCGTCCTTTTCGTTTCTTATCTCTCGCTGACCATCGCTGGACAAACGTTTCTCAGTTTTCAATGGGACATCTTGCTGCTCGAGACCGGTTTCTTGTCGATCTTTCTCGCGCCATGGCAGCTTTGGCAAAAGCGCGGACAAGAAACGCCAGTCTCTCGCGCCGCGCTGTTTTTGCTCAAGCTGCTCCTTTTTAAACTAATGCTGATGTCCGGCTTGGTGAAACTCACCAGCGGTGATGATTGCTGGTGGCACCTGACGGCGCTCGATTACCATTACTGGTCGCAACCGCTGCCAACAATGTTCGGCTGGTGGGCCGATCAGAGCCCGGAATGGTTCAAACATTTCTCGGTCGCATTTTGCCTGGTCGTTGAAATCATCCTTCCTTTTTTTATCTGGGCGCCGCGGCGTCTGCGGCTGATTGCCGCTGGGTTGATGATTTTTTTGCAAATCGTGATCGCCATCACTGGCAACTATTGCTTTTTCAATCTGCTCACGATTGCGCTTTGTTTGTTGCTAATTGATGACGCAACGCTCGCTCGGAAATATGCGACGGTCATAGACCGCCGTTACAGTCGTCAATTGTCCATCTGCGGTGCGATCGTCGTGATCATCGTTTCTTTGCCAATCAATGCATGGCTCATTTTCAATGCATTTAGACCGGACGCACAATGGCCGCGTCGGCTCGCGTTTGCTTACGAACATCTCGAACCGTTCCGGATCGTGAACGGCTATGGGCTTTTTCGCGTAATGACGAAGGACCGCCGCGAGATTGTGATCGAAGGCAGCGCAGATGGCATCCATTGGCTGCCGTACGAATTCAAATGGAAACCGGGCGATCTAAAACGCCCGCCCGGCTGGTGCGCGCCACATCAGCCGCGGCTCGATTGGCAGATGTGGTTCGCCGCGCTGGGAACCGCGCAACAAAATCCCTGGTTCATCCGGCTCGCCGTTTGTTTGCTCGAAGGAAAACGGGACGTCACGCAGTTGTTTGCGCATGACCCGTTTCCAAACCAGCCGCCGCGCTACGTCCGCGCAATCTTGTATCGCTATCGATTCGCAACGGCAAACGAGCATGGACAAACTGGCGCGTGGTGGAAACGCCAGGAGCTCGGAGAATATCTGCCGACAGTTTCGCTCCAAGGCATACGATAAGATCGACAATTGCCCGCGCCGGTTGAGCAAAGCACAGCGACGGCTATATTCGGCCCGGTGCCAAAGGAAGGACAGATCGTGACCGAAGGTACGGTGACTCAGGTGTTACCAGGCACGATGTTTCGTGTCGATCTTCCGGGCCAACGCAATGTGCTTGCCCATATCTCCGGTAAAATGCGCAAGCATTTCATCCGGATCGTGCCAGGAGATAAAGTATCATTGGAGCTCTCGCCCTACGATTTGACCAAAGCGCGGATCATTTTTCGCGAGCAATAATGTAAAGGTGCATGTTTTGTTGGGTCCGGCAGCGGACACGACCGCTGCTCCAACATAAGCGCGATCAGAACGCGAATTGCGTTTTCAACTAGAAAAGCATTTGTTCGGCGTCGCGTTTGCTGAAAGGCAGAAGCACGCGGATACTGAACGAGAAATTAACTGGAGATTAGCAATGCCTGAAGAGAACAAAGCAGAACAAACAGGGTCTGGTATGACAGATGCGCAGGACAAATTGCAGAGCAGCAAAACGCACGCGCGCAAAGCAGCCGAAGATCTACGATCCGCGGCGGGGGATTTGAAGTCCGCGGCCGGTGCAATGGCTGGAGAATACCGCGGCAAGGCCGAGCAAGCCTGGGGCGAAGCGCGTGGCAAGGCAGAACAAGCCTGGGATGATGCGAGGGACCGCGCCCGTACGTTTCAAGAAGACGCGGAACAATACGTACGCGAAAACCCGACCAAGGCGGTGTTCACAGCGCTCGGAATTGGATTCGTCCTGGGTCTGATTTTCCGACGTTAGTCGCTGCGGCGAATGATCAGTGAGACCACTCGGTCCCGCAATCCCGCGGGGCATGCCGGTTTGCTAAAAAATCTGCTGGCACTGGCGAGCGCGCTGACGGATTTTTTCGAGAGCCGCTTTACCCTTCTGGCCAGGGAATCGAAAACGGCGCTCGTGCAATTACTGGTGCTCGCGATTTGCGTAGGTCTGGCGCTGGTTCTTTGTGTATTGGGTTGTGTTTTCCTAATCGCAAGCGCGATCGTTGGTCTGGCCCATCTCCTCGGGATTTCGTGGGTGTGGACCGCACTGATGGCTGCCGGAGCGCATTTTATAATTGCGCTGGCTCTGCTCCTGATCGCGCGCAATCGAATGACCAAGCCGCTCTTTCACGAGACGATATCTGAATTAAAGAAAGATCGCGAATGGCTGAAAAATTTGGACGCAACAGATCAACCGGTGAGCTGAGAGCAGAGATCGGCCGTTCACGTGAGCGTGTAGCGCGCGATTTGCGTGGCCTGCAGTATGAATTGGATTTTCCCGGAAAGCTCCGGAGATCGTTTCGAGAACAAACAGTTTCCTGGCTTACAGCCGCAGCCGCCGTGGGCACTCTGATCGTCCTCTTGCCGGTGCGAAAGAGAAAAATCTACGTCGATGCAAAAAGGGGCGACAAACGCCGGAAGAAATTTCTCGAAGCTGGATTTATCCTGGGGGCATCGAAAATCGCGGCAAGCGTGCTTCGCCCCGTGATTGTCGATTTTCTCAAAAGTCGACTGACGGATTATGCAGGTCGATCACGCGCAGAGAGAAGGTAGAAGGCTTTAAACGGAACATTGCCAGCGCGATTCAATGTAGTCCTCGCCACCCGACATGGAGAATCGAACCTGAAACTGCTTCTAATAATTTGTTTTAGGATTTACCCTCGCGTTCCTTCGCATAATTATCTCGATAGCACGCAATGATTACAAAGGTCCCGGACATTCCAGTCAGATCGCATCCGCTGGGACATGTGGATGACTATCTCGAGATCGGGCAAAAGGCCGGCGCGTCCGATGTCCATCTGGCAGTGAACGCGCAGCCCATCTGGCGTTTGCATGGAACCTTGGAGCCGATCTGGCCCGACGCACCGCCACTGACCGGTGAGCAAACCGCGGCCCTGGCCGAAAGTTTTGTTCCTGATGTGTACAAAACGGAACTCGCCACGCGCGGAGATTCCGATTTTGCGTATGCAAACGAGTTCGCGCGCTACCGCACCAGTGTGGTCCGGCAGCGGCTCGGGATCGAAATTGTGTTCCGCGTGATTAACGCAAACGTGCGAACGATGGACGAACTGGGGTTGCCCGAGCATCTCAAGTTACTCACTCGCTATCAGAACGGCCTGATTTTAGCGACAGGTTCGGTCGGCACCGGTAAGTCGACGACGCTCGCGGCGATGATCGAGCAAATAAATATGGAGCGGCGCGATCACATCATCACCCTGGAGGATCCGATCGAGTACATCATCACGTCGAAAAACTGCCACGTGTCGCAACGCGAGGTCTTCACGCACACTGAGTCTTTCGCTAGTGCGCTGCGCGCTTCACTTCGGGAAGATCCTGACGTGATCATGGTTGGCGAGATGCGTGACTTGGAAACGATTTCGCTCGCCATTACCGCATCCGAGACCGGGCACCTTGTCTTGGCGACACTGCACACCAGTAATGCGTCGCGTACTCTCGATCGATTACTCGATGTCTTCCCGTCCGATCAACAGGAACAAATCCGGGTCATGGTGAGTGAATCCTTGCGCGGGGTCATCAGTCACCAGCTTATCCCAAAAAAAGATGGCACCGGTCGCGTGCTGGCGCTGGAAATTCTTACTAATACGCCGGCTGTGGCCAACGTTATTCGCGAAGCAAAAACATACATGTTGCCCGGCATTATTCAGACCGGCAAAAAACAAGGGATGCGCTTGATGGACGATACGCTTATCGATCTTTATGACCGAGGCCTGATTAGCGCGGAAGAAACCTACGCGCGCGCTGATCAAAAACAGACGATGCGCCGGTATCTCAAAATCTGACCTTTGACACCTGGCTTTTAAATGGCCTATCTCGATCAATTTCTAAATGTGATTGTCAAGCAGAGCGGATCCGATCTGCACATCGGCGAAGGAGAACCGCCGAAAATGCGAATGCATGGCGATATCATGCCCATCCGCGCGGAACCGGTGAAACGCGAGGAAGCCGTGCAGATGCTGAGCGAAGTTTGTGGTCCGCACAACTGGGAAATTTTCGAGGAACGGGGGGATCTCGATTTCGCTTACGAGATGGACGAAGATTCTCGCTTCCGTTGTAATTATTTCAAGCAGTCGAACGGTTACGGCGCGGCTTTTCGTCTGATTCCCACCAAGATTGCTACACTCGAGGAGTTGGGGATTCCTGTAGTTGTAAAGGAATTTGCCAACCTGCGCGGCGGCCTTGTCCTTGTTACCGGCCCAACCGGTTCCGGCAAAACGACGACGCAAGCCGCGCTCGTCGACTACATCAATCAAAACTTTTCCAAGCACGTCGTGACAATCGAAGAACCGATCGAATTCGTGCACGATAATAAGCGAAGCACGATCACGCAGCGGGAGGTGCCTGGGGATTCGGCTTCGTTTGCGGCTGGGCTCAAGGCGGCACTGCGCCAGGACACCGATATTGTGCTGGTGGGGGAAATGCGCGATCTCGAAACGGTCTCCCTCGCGCTCACTGCGGCCGAGACCGGCCTTCTCGTGTTCGGCACGCTGCACACGAACAACGCTCGCAAAACGGTTGATCGTATGGTGGACGTTTTCCCAGCCGACCGGCAATCGCAGGCGCGCGCCATGCTTGCAAACTCACTTCGCGGCGTTGTTGCACAGTTGCTCTTAAAAAGAGCGGACCGGCCTGGCCGAATCGCGGTAAATGAAATTCTGATGGCGAATGCCGCCGTCGCTGCAATCATTCGCGAAGGCGCCACCCAAAAACTCCAGGACGTAATTGTTTCCGGCAAGGCGCAAGGGATGCAATTTATGGACGACACCATCTGGGCGTTGCTCGAAAAAGGCATTGTCTCCGCGCACGAAGCGTTCATGAAAGCGATCGATAAAAATCGCTTCAAACCATTTCTGTCGACAGAAGAAGAAGCCCTTGCCAATGCCGCCGGCGCGGTTCCGGATGATGAGAAACGGCTACCGGGCAATTTTGTGAAACCTCTCGCCGCTCGCGCGCTTGCCAGAAGAGCTTAAATAGCGACCCAGCGGCCGATGCCAAGCGCTACCGGGCGCGAGAGCGTTCAGAGATCAGAAGAACCGCGGTTGCGTAGAGTTCGCCAGAGCGGAATCTTTCCAGCGCAGTGTTTGCTTCCTCGAGCGGGAAGGTTTTGGTGTCTGTTCGCACGGGGACGCGCGGCACAATATCGAGAAATTCCTCACCGTCACGGCGAGTCAAATTAGCCACTGAGTAGATCCCGCGTTCGCCCCAGAGTTCGACATAGGGGAAGGAAGGGATATCGCTCATGTGAATTCCGCCGCAGACGACAGTGCCGCCTTTAGCCAGGGCGCGCAGTGCGGCGGGCACAAGTGCTCCGACGGGTGCAAAGATGATTGCGGCATCAAGTTTTTTCGGAGGCATTTCGTCGGAACCACCGGCCCACG
>Ga0193735_1000786_pt1 | contig 10105 bp, 7 predicted proteins | sample U1m2metaG_FD_145080 | JGI IMG/M metagenome (GOLD analysis project Ga0193735, IMG submission 145080) | Soil microbial communities from a riparian zone of the East river system, Colorado, United States - U1m2 | ecosystem: Environmental > Terrestrial > Soil > Riparian zone | place: USA: East River... | reverse complement strand
GCGAGGGGAGAAATTTACCGCGCCAATTAATCGCACGAAAACTTATTTCGTCAATCGCTGCTCATGGACCGTGAAGTGCATCGCCTGCGCCCAAATCGCGAGCGACACAAAGAATTAGCGAATGCCCATGTCGATGTTCATGTCTACGTGCGCCGTCTGATTTGAAACTACCGTGAACGGTTGCGGTTTCGCGCGGACATGACCCTTAGGTCGCCGTCCTTGCACATCCAGGATGTAATCGCCCGGTGGCAATGGGACACGAAACTTTCCAGTTTCGTCCGCCGTAACGCGTGCGATTTCGTTTTTGCCGTCCTGGCTCAGGATGATCAGAGGGTATTCGGCGTAATTTCCTTCGCTGAATTTTGGCGGGGTTTCCTCGGCAATCAGGTATTCGAGACGCATGATGTAAAAAAAATGGGCGGGATAGATTCTCACTATCCCGCCCAAGCTACAAACCGAACCTTTACGGCAGTGTCAGCTTCCAAGCGCTGCGTCCGTGCGTCGCCGCGTATAGAACCCGCGAACCTGGCACGATCGTCAGCCCCGCTATTTCAACCATCGGAAGCCCGCTGCCAGCGGTTGCCCAGCTAGTCGAGCCATTTGCCAGCATCATCACGCCGAAGTCATTCGAGACGTACAGATCGCCGTTCGAATCACGAACGACGTCCGTTGCTGGGAAGTCTGGGAACGGCGTGCCACCCGGCGTATCGAGCATCGTCCAAGTGGCGGTCACGGGTCCCGGGTTAAACGTGACTTCGTACACGTGGCCCGGTTCGGTCGGAGTGTTGAACGCATAGCCGGAATACGAGATCCAGGCGTGGTTCGGGTTTGCAGGGTCGATGTAGATCCCGCTCACGAACCGACCCGGATCGTTGGCAACCAACGAGTCAATCCGAGTGTACGTCACAGAGCCTGGAGTGGCATTGTCCGCATTCTGCGAGACAAAGACGCGCCCGGTCGTCGTCGCCGCCCAGAGCGTGCCGGTGTTGCTTGGCGCCCGCTCAACGGCGCACACGTTGCCAAGTGTTCGGTCAGCTCCATAGAACGTGCCAGTTAGCCTGCTCGGGCTCGCCGGACCTATCGGTCCGCCAAGAATGACGAAGTCGCCGCAGTTCGGGTCCGCACCAGAAGTTGTGAATTCAGGGCAATTCGCTTCGAGATAGGCTTGATTGCCTCCCCAATCCTGCGTGCGCCAAATACCACGCAGACCGACGAAGATCGAACCTGAAACGACTGGGTCAGCAATAATGGGTTTGTAGAAGAGCGAGGTGTCCTGGAATAGCGGACCCGAGATGACGACCCACTTCGATGGATCGCCATTTTGGAAGTTGGCATCGGTGTAATTCGAAAAGAACGTGTTGAACCGATGCGCCGAATTGCCTACGTCGAACCCCGATTGGCCACCATCGCCGTAAACAATTTGTGGCCAGACGACCGCCGATCCGTAGGTCTCGAACGTTCCGTTGTCCTGCGTGCCGCCCTGCAGATGCTTCGGGTTGTCGGCGGCAACTGAAAGGCTCTGGAACTGCAAGGTCGAGAGTCCTTTGTTCAAATTGTAGAGGAATGTAGGTACGGCCGAGAGCATTTGCTCGCAAAGCGCCAGGTCTCCACCGCTGAGCCCGCGGTACGTGGTGCATTGGGATGAGATGTCGGCAAACGCGCCACTTGAGCGCATGAGGCCACCATCGGTCCCGAAGATTGCCGAGTCGGTCCCCGGGATTTCCACGATCGCGTGCGAATCCGGGTGCTGACCGTTCGGCGCAACAGGGTTCGGCTGGCAACAGCTGCCCGGCGGAGTCGGGTCCGTCGTTGCGTCCCAAGTCATGTCGGCGAACGAGGCGCCCGCATCGGCCGAACGGATAAACGCGCGGCCGTTCGTGGCAAAGCCATAGCTACCGTACGAGTACGAACCGGCGAGGTAAACGACATCGGGCTTGCCGGGCGGGGTGTACACTACATTGTCGTACCAGCACTGGCCTGTGCAGTAGTTCTCGTTTTGCGACGTAGTCATGTCGGCGAACACCGCTGCACCGGCGGCATCGTCGGTGCGATAAAAACGCGCGGCCGGCGCGCCCGAAGCACCCTCTCCCACATACATACGTGTGAACCCGCCCGTAATTGGCGTGACCGCGAACTCTGCGCGGTCACTGCTGTCAGTAATGGTCAGCGCCGCCTTGATTTGAGCCCAAGTCACGCCACCGTCGGTCGAACGCCAAACACCTCCGCTGCCGGCAACATTTTGCGGACCGAACGCGCCGCCGTAGACAATTTTGTTCGTCGTCCCGTTCCATCCCGAATCGAGTTGCACCTTGTTGACGCCGCGAATTGTTGCTTTGGGGTTTGTCCCATCGCATGTCGCAGGGCAACCATCGCCACCATCCCAGATGAAGCTAAAGCTCGCACCGCCGTCGGTCGACTCGAACAGGCCGAAAGGCGGCCTAGGCGTCGGTGGATTTGTAGTTCCCCCGCCAGTAACCGAACTAACGCCGCGGACCCCTCGTGACGACGAGACGTAGAGATGGTTCGCGTCCGTTGGATCAACAACGATCGAGCTGATCGAGCGGCCAAGGAATGCATTGCCCGGGCCGTATGCGCCGTTTGTCCCCGTCCCCGGCGAAAAAGTCGTGATTGGACCGATAGTCGAAGTCAGGTACGTCCACGTGTTTCCGCCATCGGTCGATTTGTAGATCCCAATGCCGGCTTCTGAATCGCCTGAGGCATTCGGCTCGCCCGTTCCAGCATAGAGAGCGTGATTCGCAGCATCATAGGTGAGCGTTCCAATCGCGTTCGTACCGAAGTCGCCGGACAAAAACGTCCAACTCGACCCATTGCCAGACAACGCGTTGTCGGTGCGCCAGACGCCGCCACCCGCAGCGCCAACCCAAACTCGGCAGCGCCTGCGACTGCAACTCGGGTCAATTGCAAGTGCGGTCACTCGACCCGAGGTGAAATATTGAGCTCCGCTGAACGTCAGGATGTCTGGAAAGTTCGACTTGCTCGGGCCGATCATCTGCCACGCGCCAACCGACGGGCGTCCCATAGACATTGCTCTGACGTGTCTGAAGCCTGCGATTGCGTTCAATGTCGCGGTCATGGGAACGTCTTTTGCGGGATACGCGCGATGTGCGTAATCTTCGTGAGCTGCTAACAACGGACCGCCCTCCTGGTCACCGGGCAGCGCCCGCCTGTTTCCGGCCAATTCATCTCGATCGGTTCGGAATTTGTTTATCGCGCGAAGCCGATCTTGCGATGACGCGAGTGTAGGGCCCGGCGGTTTTGTTGCGACGAATGCCATTGCGGCTGCCGCGAATACCAATGTTACAGCGGTGGTGAAGCGCACCGCCGTGAAGAAACGATTTTGTCTGAACGAATGTGGAGTTTTCATATTTTAATGGCGACTGAATTAGTTGAAGTTTTCCAGGGGAGTTTGGGGAAATCAGATTGCCAAGATAACCCCAACAACGTCAAGGACTTTAACATTACATTTTTGTAATGCAGAACGCGGCCACGGCTGATCTGTCAGCACCGACCCGTGTTGTTATGTCAGATAAGTTTTGCCTAACAACAGACTTAAGTGGCAGTAATTTCTACTTCACAGGTTTCCACGGATCTTTCATTCTGTCTGATATGAGGATTCTTCTCGCCGGAATACTTGGTGGCATCGTGATGTTTATCTGGACATCGATCGCGCACATGGTGCGCTCACTGGGCGAAGCTGGGATCGCAGAAATACCTAACGCGCAGCAGCGCGCTATCTGGTTCCGGTCAGTTCGCGACCGACTCGAAAATTTAGCGAACGTCCGTGTCGACCTCCATGTGCACGTGTGCCATCAGATTTGAAACTACTGTGACCGCTCGCGCCGTCGCGCTGGCGTCGCACCTTCGAAAAACCGCGTGATCGCGCTTTAGCAACACGATTACCTTTGTCCATGAAGTGGCCAGGCGAATACTAAATGGTTGCCGTGTATGCGAGAAGGGCCACCCGCAGGTGGCCCTCCGTTAAGCGTCTGTCGAAGCAGGTTCTCAGAAATTGCCGCTGCCTGTGACAACGTCCTGCTGGTGAATCGGCGTCGGCACGAACTCGAAGCCGTACCACCACACGACGTTCTGGACGTTATTGGAGTCCGTCCAGAAGGCGTGGAAAAAGTTGTCGGAGCCAGCGGCGATGTCGGTATAATCGCCAAAGAAGCCTCCACCGAAGCCGTAACGCGTGTTGATGAGTTGAGTGTTCACGGCGTTCGTGCTCCCGCTCAAGTCGCGGACGACATAGTCGAGTCGCGTGTTGTTTATATAGGGGCCAAGAAAGTCACACGTGATGCGACCAACCGGCGGAGGCGGCCCGGAAAAGCACACCTGCCACGGCGAAACCGTGGTGCCTCGGTAAGCGGCGAGATAGACGTGGCCATTTGCTGCCACGGTTGCGGCCGGGAAGACGTCCTCGATCGGACCAAGCGGCGATGGGGCATTAAACGTCGAGCCATTGCAGCCGTCAGTCGCCTGGCAGCCACCTGGCTCCGGCGTTGGCTGCGTGACCGGATAGCCAGCGGCCGTGCGGGTGCCGGCTGCGAATACGGGCGCAGGATCAGTCCAGGTCTGCCCGCTATCGGTTGACTTGCTGTAAACGGCGACGGAGTGACATGTCGAGACATGATTACCCGGGATGAAATACGCGCAGCCCGGGTCGCCGGTATAGATCGGGGTCGTGTTGTCCACCTCCGTGTTCCACGTGGCGTAAACATCGCCGTTCGGAGCAGCAGCTGCCGCTGGGTAGCTGTTTACGCGAAACACGGTATCGCGCACACCGGGGATGTTCGTCATTGTCGCGACCGAGAGTGGTGGGCTCCAAGTGTCGCCTCCGTCGGTCGACTTCGCCATGTAGGTCGAGTTAAGCGACGCGAGGCGGGTCGAACCGTTCCAAAAAACGTACACGGTGCCATCGGGTCCGACGACTGGGTGGGATCCCTGACTGTAGTGCGCACTACCTGAAATATTCTCGGGCGTGCTGAACGTTGCGCCGCCGTCTGTCGAGTACACAAAGAAAATCGGTGACTGGACGTAGCGACCGGTGCCAGCTTGGAAGATGAAGCGCGTCCAACTCACGTAAACGCGATCCTGAAACGGGCTGCCCGAGTGCGAGTCAACCGCGATCCACTCCTTGTCGTTGAGGGTCGACGGCGAGGTCGTTTGGTTAATGAATGTTGGCGGACCCCAGGTCAGGTTGCCGCTGCCATCGAACGTGCCTTTGTTAACCGCTACGGTGTTCGGTGGGCTCGTGCGGTTGAACCCCAGACCCGCATAGTAAACGTTGCCCTGGCTGTCGAACGCGACCGATGGGTCACCCCCGGCATCGTAAATCCCACCGACCAGGCGCTCAACGCCAGGAATGAGCGTTCCGATTTGGGCTGGATCGGTAGTCGGTGTGTAGTCGGAATTTGGGTTGCTGTTGCAGCACCAGGTTGAGCCGCCATTGTTCGAGTAGTACGTTCCCGAGTAGCCATCCCCGAGCGCACTACACGGCGTCCCATCGACGAAGCAAGACCATGTTCGCGTGACGTAATCGTTTGCTCCACCAACGATCCGATTCGGGTTATTCGGATCGACTGCAATCGCCGTTTCGTTCTGTGGCGCAGCTGCGGTGTCTCGATTCACGAGGACGTTCGGGGCCAAAATGCTGATGCCATCGAGCGGGCTCGATAGAACGTGAACCGGCGTAATGGCAGTCGGCCCTGGAGTGCCCTCTTCTTCCTCTGCCTCCTGCTCGATGAAGGCGGAGAAGCGAATTTGCAGCCCGGCAATTCCCCTCAGAGAGGCTACCTTGCCAGCGAGAGTGTTAATATTATAACGGCGCGGAGCCACGACGCGACTCGGATGAGCTGCGGCGAGTGCCATTGCGGCCGCCGCGAACAAAAGTGCGCCCGCACTTGCGAAGCGGACGGCTGAGAACAAACGATTTTGTCTGAATGAATGTGGAGTTTTCATATAGAGTGGAACTGAATTAGTTGAACTGCGTGGAAGACTTAGTTCCAAGTGAAGTTCAAGAACGTCAAATTGTTTAACCTTACATTTTTGTAATGCCGAACAGCGCCCTGTGGTTAGAGGATTTTATCTGGCTGCGCTGGTCCCTGCCGCTACGTAAAAGAAGGTGGGCCTAACAAGAAGACTTCAGCCGGAATAATTTTTACTTCACGGCTTCGCGCGCCCACCAGCGACGCCGTGTTACGTCCGGCCAAGCTTGTAAGCGACACGAAGGATTATCGAATGCCCGTATTGACATTCATGTCCACGCGCACGGTCTGATCTGAAACTACTGTGAACGGTTGCGGTCTCGCACGTAGACGCTTCGCTGCGCGATTTTGGATATCCAAAATATAAGCGCCCGGCGGCAACGCGATGCGGTAGTTTCCATCTTCGTCCGCAGTAAGTCGCGCGACTTCTTTTTTGCCGTCCTGGCTCAAGACGACCAGCGGATACTCAGCGTAGGATTCCGGCGCAATCTCTGGGCGGGGCATATCATCGGATGATTGCGCTGCCATACCGAAGATGATTTTCAAATGCCCTTCGAGGAAACCTTGCTCTGCTGCATGGAGCGATGCGCTAAAGGCAAGCAGAAAAATTCCTAAAGCTAAAGCGACGTACTTCAGAAACATCGACACGACACAAAAAAATGGGCGGAATAGAGTTTAACCTATTCCGCCCATTTACGAAACCAACTTCTACTGCAAACTCAGCCTCCAGGCGCCGCGGCCGTGCGTTGCCGCGTAAAGGACGCGGGCGTTCGTGTCGATAGTGAGCCCGTAAACCGCCACCGGGGGCAGACCGCCCGCCGCCGGAACCCACGTGCCGCTGCCTGCCTTCAGTATGTTAACGCCGAAATCGGTAGACACATACAAGTCGGCAGTCGTCCAATCGACGGCGATGCCGGTGATCGGCTGGTCGCCGAGATTGTTGTCAAAGGGTGTCCAAGTCGCCGTATGCGTGCTCGGGTCATAGACGACCTCGAACACGTGCCCTGGCTGCGTGGGATTATACGCGTTGTAACCAGAGAATGAGATGAACGCGTGATTTGGATTGGTCGGATCGACTGCAATGCCACTCACGAACCGCGTCGGAGTCGAGGCCGTGTCAATCCGATAGAAAGTCACGTTGGCTGCCGTCGGGTCGTCAGCATTGGAGGCAACAAACACGCGACCTCGCCGCAACCCTGCCCAAAGCATGCCGTTGTCGTTTGCAGTCCGTCCGAGAGCAACAAGATAACCGGCAGCACCAGGTTGCTTGTCAGTCCCAAACGACGTGCTTGTTAGATCGGCGCCAATCGCCACCCAGTCACCGCAAGCACCGGTAAATTGCAGACCATTGACGAACTCACTGCAGTTCTCTTCGAGAAAGGTTTGATCACCACCATTGTCCTGCGTCCGCCAGACGTGCTGTGCGCCGAAGAACCACGTACCACTCACCCTCGGGTCAGTGATCAGTGGAATATAGAAGGACATATTCTCGCCACTCAAACTGCCTGGGTCCCCAATCCAGTTCCACCCCATCTCGCTGTCGATCGTCGGGTCCGTGCCACGAAAGGTCACGTCGATCTGGGACGCGCCCAGCTGGTTGAAGAACGTATGCATGCGGATGTTGGGACTGCCGATATTGATGCCAGACTGCCCGCCGTCGCCAAAGATGGTAACGAACCAGCTTCCGTTGCCATGGCCGTTGAACGCCTGAGTGCCGTTGTCCTGAGTCCCGCCCATTATGTCGTTCAGCGCATTCTGGACATTGACCGACAGGCTCTGGAACTGGAGCGTTCCAAGATTTCTATTCATGCTCGAGATGGTCGTTGGCACCTTCGAGAGCCAGCTATTGCAGTCGACCAAGTTGGCGCCCGACAATCCACGCGATGCACACTCGCTATGCACATCGCTGAACGAGCCGTCTAGGCGCCAGATGCCGCCGTCGTTTCCTATAAAAACGATATTCGGGTTAAACGGAGTCGCTGCGATTGCATGTTGATCCGGGTGGAGGCTCACACCGTTCGTGTCGATGGTCATATCGGTGAAATTCACGCCGGCATCCTCCGACCGCTGGATCGCCCGGCCATTCGACCGGCCACCGATCTCACTGTACTGCATCGCGCCACCGATATAAACAATACCAGGAGCGCCCGGCGGAGAATAGACCGGCATGTCGTACGAACACTGCGTAGCACAGTAATTACGCGACGCGAACCCTGGAGTGCCATTCGTTGCGCTGGACAGCTGTGTCCACCCGACGTTCGTGGTACCGTTAAAGAGAGAGCCGGCTGGAACATTGGCGTCGTCCACGCGAAAGAAGTTTGCGGGCGAAGGGCTCCCCGTATCGCCGACGTAAACACGAAGCGCCGTGCCGTTCGGGTTGCTGGAGAACTCGGTCCGCGAACTCGAAGAGTTCGCAACCGTGCCGCCACCGGCCGAATTGAAGATCGTGTGGAAAGCGGTGTCGCCATCCTGTGTCACCGATCTCCGGTAGACACCGTAGTCGAAGAATGACGCGTAAACTTGCGTCTCGCTCCCCGGTCGGTACAGCTCGATGTGTGAACAACCGGCGCGGAAAAAGTCGCCACCGGTCGGGTTGTTCGGGTCGACGACGTCCTGTGTTAGAATCACCTTGTCGGTGAAAGTCGCCCCGCCGTCTGTCGATTCATAAAGACCAACCTTCGCGGCCCCCGGCGGCGTGAAGCGGCCACCGTTAACCGAGGACGACCCGTGACGAGCTACGTCAGTCCCAATGAAGATGTGATTGGGATCGGCCGGATCGATCGCAATCGCCCCAATTGAACGGTCGGTCGCGACTGGACACGTGCCGACCCCGGAAGCGCATGGTGCGGTGGCGGCAGTGCTGCCTGCAACAAGAGTCCAGTTCTTGCCACCATCGGTTGATCTGTAGAGGCCTACCCCTGCCTCGGAATCGCTAGAACCATTCGGTTCGCCGGTGCCTGCGTAAAGCGTTTTCGCACGTGGATCGCTAGGGTCGAAAGCGAGAGAACCAATGGCGTTAGATGGGATACCGTTGCTCGACGGGTGCCAGTTCGGTTGTGGGGCAAGGGCATTATCAGCCTGCCAGACGCCGCCGCCCGCGGCTCCTATGAAGATTGCACAGCTCAGCGCAGTGCAATTCGGCGCAACCGCGATTGCTGTTGCTCGTCCTGAGAAAATCGTGCCCGCCGTGGCGCCAGTCGACTCCGACGCTACGAGGGCGTCCGCTGGAACTCCATGCGGACCGACCTCCTGCCAATTGGTTTGCTTACCGCCGGGCAGCCTGGCAATCGCCCTCGCGGAATTCGATGCTGCCCTCTGTTGGGCTACGGCTATCGACTTAGCCGGATAGGCCTTATTGTCATAAGCTTCCTGCGCCGGGCCATCAAGCCGATTGCCCTCCCCATTCTTCTCGTCGGGGCGACCGAGCAGCGTCTTCAAGTGATTGGCAAAGGCCGGTGAGCGAGCGATGCGCATATCACGTTTGGCTTTGCCTGCATTGTTTGATTTACCCACTGCGAGTGGGCCAGATGAGTTTGTCGCGACGAAAGCCATTGCTACTGCCGCGAACAAAAGCGTGCTCGCAATTATGAAGCGAAGGGTGGAGAAGAAGCGAGTTTGGCTGAATGAATGTGGAGTTTTCATATTTGGTGAAGGCTGAATCAGTTGAAGTTTTCCGGCGAGTTTTGGGAACTCAGATCTCCAAGACAACCCCAACAAGGTCAAGGGGTTTAACCTTACATTTTTGTAATGCGGAACACCACGTTCTGGCCATAGGTTTCATCCGCCATCACTGGTCCGTGCTGCTACAGGAAATTAGATCAGACTAACAAGTGGACTTAAATAATTTTTACTTCACAGCTCGCCGATCTTTCATTCTGGACGGTCATGAGAATTCTTGTCGCCGGAATACTTGGTGGAATCGCGATGTTCATCTGGACATCGATCGCGCATATGGCCCTGCCGCTGGGCGAAGCTGGCATCAACGAGATTCCAAATGAATCGGCCGTGCTCAGCGCGATGCAAAGCAACATGGGCGACAAGACCGGCCTTTATATTTTTCCCGGTCTCGGCGTTGGCAAAAACGCAACGCGCGAGGAAAA
>Ga0193735_1000784_pt1 | contig 10114 bp, 9 predicted proteins | sample U1m2metaG_FD_145080 | JGI IMG/M metagenome (GOLD analysis project Ga0193735, IMG submission 145080) | Soil microbial communities from a riparian zone of the East river system, Colorado, United States - U1m2 | ecosystem: Environmental > Terrestrial > Soil > Riparian zone | place: USA: East River... | reverse complement strand
TTACCAGGAAGTACTGGGATTCTTTGGTTGATAATTTTATCATTGCACCAGGTCTTATAACAAAAGAAATAATCAATGCAATGGCTCCAGATGAGGCTTTATCTGAACCTTCTAAATATAAAGGCACTAAAGGTACGGTAATACTAGTTGGTCCTGATGGACCAGTTGGTAAAAAGATTTCAGGCCTTGTCAGGGCAAGATCAGAGGTTTTCCGAGGCGCGTTAAGACCGTACACTGCAACTGTTAATCAGGAGCTCAGTGATGTCCTGGGCTCATTCATTCGCCTTTTTCTTATATTTTTAGGCAACATCGAGGGTACACCACCAAACGAAGAGAGACTTCAACAATCGCTGTTACACTTAATCGGTGGTTCTGCCTCGAACAGAAACGAGACAATATTTTACTTAGATGAAGCCAACATTAATAGCTAACAATATTAGCTGCAAGCAGTTTCAGAAAAAAACAATAAAAATAATTTCGACTCTGCCCTAATTATTGGAGTATTATTCTAATTATTCCAATCTAATTAATGCATGAGGATAATGATTTAGAGCTAAGCTACGTATTTTCATTTTGAATTATTTCGCTCACGGCCATCCTCAGCGCTGATATGCCGGTCTTAAAGGGATATGCTCCGTTTCCCAGACCGGTATTCGGGTCTATCCATTCATAAAATGCAGATTGCATGTGAGAACGTTTTTCCAAAAGTTTGGAAAGGAGCAATTTGCATTCCTTTAACCTGCTGAACCGGTTCCTAGCCATTATCTCGATGCCTGTGATCCAAGGCCAGAGGGTATAATTATGATATTGATAAGTACTAAGATACCAGGGTCCGCTTCTTTTTAGCTCCAATTCACTGATCAAGGGCATTGTATCTTTCCACAACCTGCTTCTCTCTGTGTCAAGCGCACAGTGACCTCGATGCGTAAGCCTAACTTTATCCAATTTGTCAGAACATACTGAAAAGTTAGTAGATTGTTCTGCGCTAGAGTCTTGGTTATACTTACTATCGGCACGTCCATTTTCGGTAAGCGCGACTAAATAAAGCAATGTGTCTTGTGTCAGTACCCTGTTTAGAGTCGTATCCGACTCCGCTAGAAGATCGACATAGCAGGCGGCATTTTCAGACCATAATTCTTTTTCTATTGACTCAAATGTATTCTGATGCAACCTGATTATACAATGTAATTCATTTTTGCCCATTCCGTCTAGTAGAGCTCCTAGGTGCTCCAGCGCGAGAACCCAACAGGCTTGGCTATAAACTATCTTACCTGTCCTTAGCGCTGTGTCCATCCAGTCTTCGTTGTAACTTTGTTCTAATAGTCCATCTTTATCGTAATCGCGTCTAGTGAGATATTCAACAGCTTTAAGCATACAGGGTACCACAAAGTCAACGATTTTTGCTACCTCCACCTTAAATTCATTTGCGGAAGCTAAATCATTAGGTGGCAAAATATCCTTAGATGAGTCATAGCTATTAAGAAACCTCAACAGAATCCATGAAGTAGTAGAAATCACTAAAGCTGTGGAATCAATATCCGGGTTCTTTCCATATACCTCTGAAAAACCAGACTTGTATATTGTGGTGGGAAGGGCCCCCTCAAAGGTGGTCTCGATCTCGGGACCTGCAATACTTGGTAATAATTTCATTTGTGGGGATCCTCGACCATAGACAACCTTCTCCTTACCAGGTGCTATTTGGTGTGACCAGATGATGTTAATCCTCTTGAGCGCATAATAGACATTCCCAGAGAGAAACATGTCTCTAAGAATATAGGATGCATCTCGACACCAGACTGCTTTATAATAACCACCAGGACTGATTCCACGATGGACATATCGTTCTGTTTCTCCCATGAATCTGTTAAGGTTTTGACCAAAAAATTGAGACTCATTATTGTGTGCATTAGACCGTTCTTGCATGTCTTCTGAACCTCTCTTTTCTTTCATAATCGCCATTGTAGGTTTGATATATCTGTATGAGCTACTTGTCAATGATTTGTGCGATATGCTGAGAAGTTCTACACCAGAGTTCTACAAAAATAGTCTAGCTACCTCGTAAAATATTGACGGATCTGGCCTTTAGTAATAAGATTGTACGCTATCCTATTAAATATCCGAGAATAAATACTCAAACATATTGACTAGTATGAGAAGTATACAGATTAATAGTACATGATATGTGTTATAAAAAAGGAAAATTTGTTAAAATAAAAAAATAAAAAATTTTATGCCACTACATCAGACTCAACTAACAAATCGGCCAAAACAAATTTGAATCGAAAAGCAGAGAGCATTGATAAAAGTCTAAATAAAAATCAAAACGGAATATTTACTCCTATCTTTCCTGATAAACAGTGGAGAATTATGATGTTGGCTGTTCAGTTGTTGTTTCTGATGACGTGGCTTCAGACGATGCAGGCGGTGACGACGGTGGAGTAGCCGCTGAAGAACCATCAACTATCTCTGCAGTTGCGAATCTGTTTCCAACTTGCACGACTCGTATCTTTGCATTCTGACCTACCTTGCCATTTTTTACGAATATCACAAAGCCTTGTATCCTTGCAATCCCGTCTCCCTTTCGACTGATTTCCGTGATCTGCACATCGTATTCTTTGCCAGATTCGACTGGCTTAGGACCATAACTGTCATTTCTTCTGTAACCTCCGTAACTCATTCTTAATACCTTAAGAAAGGTCAAACCATTTACCATATATAAACTGTCAAAGTCTACCACTTTTTTTCGTTACATTATTGTGCCTCAGCAATTCACGTTTGTTTTTTTTGACTACAGTTATCGTCTAGAATGAGCACAAGCAAATTTCTCGGACTTCCTACGAAAGAGTACAATTGGTTAATTTGTTTCCTATTCATGTCCCTATGTGGATACTATCGTTACATACAGAACGGAGGCATTCGATTGCAGATAGCACTGCCAAAAAACTGGTCTTCGCGTTACGGGGGCTAGTGCGGTTATGAACAGTAATGTTCATTTCACCAAATGAACCCTTGGCTATAATTTCATGTCGATTTACATCTATGGTTGGGTCGGCCACGATTTGCACATTTGTTTTTTCTGCCCCCAAACCAGCTAGGCCTAGTATCGCGGCGACGTTGACATTAGCCGGAAACTTTTTAACTGCATCAGCGGCAGAGCCTTCATAAATTAGTGTTCTCTCTACGATTGCACTCACATCAAGACCTGTTATTCTAAAGAAAGGAGCTCCGATCAAAGCCTTTGGATTCTTAGTAGTAACGAGGGTCACTGACTCAAGAACGTCCCTCACAGCACGTATAGCATCTATACCTGCAATAGCTCCAGTTGGCAAGTATATCTTGCTACTGTGATTGAGCGAAAGTGATGACAAAAGTTGAGAAAAGAAAACTGGATCTGCTAGTCCACCAACGCTCATTGCAATAAGGATTTTACCTGATTCGATTATTTTCTGGGCCAACTCTCTCAATGCTTCCTGAGACGCAGCTTCCACAATGACGTCTAAGGATTGAAATGAACGAGAAAAAAAGAATTGGTTGGGATCGGAGAAAACAGATGGGGTATTTTTTTCTAACTTGGATCTTAGCAATTTTACGGCGTCATCAAATTTATCATATACAGCCTCTATCATGGCATTCTCTATTTTTCCATTATCTATCGCTAATCCTAGCTCTGTGCCTATCGTACCGCAGCCGATAATGCCTACCTTTTTGGGCATCTACTAACTTTTCCTCCTGTAGAATATACTATCTATATCGCAAACATATTTCGCTGCGGCACAAAAAATAGAGAAATGGGGCAACCGAAAAGATATAATCATACTAAACCAAATACAGCATAATGCATATCGTAACTGTCTTTATTTACTTCTTGACACCCAAGGTCCTATTCTTTAATCTCAGGTTAGTACTGTGACATTGTCTACATCTTGATGAGGCAATAGGGTTTTTTCCGCCACACTTAAAGCAAATTTTGAAGAATAGTCTACGTTGCTGAGCTATCTGTTTCTTGGTCACATCAATAATTGGCATTTAGTTATTCCTTTACTCCTTACCTACAAGATAAATTTCTTTGCTTTTACTGTATCAGATCAAATTAAATCCTACTTTATTTTAGTTGCATACTCTAAAAATGGATTTCAGCTATTTTGGAATATCCTATATTTTTTAATAACGACTTGGCTAGCTCAAAAACAGATAGGACTATCAATTCGGCGAGGTTACCGCGAAAAAAGTGTTTTACTTTTGCGGGAACAAAAAAGCACATTCTTTCTCGTATTCGTCTGTTCTTTCCAGCATTATGATCTATCTGTCACCTCTAGAGGTAGGCTTCTCAATACATGATACGCAGCAACACAATTTGGTAATTGTCAAGATTACCCTGATCTCTAGTGGGATTTCACCGTGCTACTGTTGGAGATGCCAATAGCCATCAGCCTCTTTTCCCTATACTCGTTAAGAAACCGAATTTAGCCAACCTTGCATTGCCAAATGACCGGTCTCAAGGTGAGTTAACGCGACTAAATAGTTTAAATGTGAACTTTTACTACGACACCCTATGCCTGACTACTTCGAGATAGACCGTCTAATTGAGGATCTCGCCAAGGTCTATTCCACTGCATGTGCTACTACTTGGTTTAAGGTGTCAATGAATAAAAAGCCAACAGTTGAAGAATTTCGAACGAAGGTCGTAGATTTTATGAGAAATTTTGAATATACATTATCCTCTTACCCTCAGACTGTGGAAGGGAGTCGTTTTAGAGGTTATGCCAATAAGACTCTACAAAAAGAAATTGAGAAAGTAATTCAAGTAGATACAAATATTTTGTGGATTACTCATAGGATGAGCGATGCTAGATGCGAGCTGCAGATATCGGTAAACCTGCGAGGCTATTGGCAAGATTCAATTTCGCTAAAAATTTTAAGTCTCAGGATATTGAGATCTGACTTATTTACGACCGTACTCCTATTTCTACTGTAATTGGATCCCGAGGAGAGCAAAGCATGCCTATTTTATGAGCATGCAGGTAGTTTAAAAAGCAGATTATAGGAAAAGTTTTATGGTGCAAAAGATGATAAACTTTCGATATGAGGATAACACTATCAGCTATTAAAGCAGATATAGGAGGAATCGGCGGTCATACTCGTCCGAGCGAAGGGCTACTGCAATCAGTAGAAAACTATGTAGCTGCAAGAGCAAAACAATTGCTAATAAATTATTATGTAGGCTATACAGGAGACGATATTCATATTATCATGACCCATACACTCGGTACAGATAATGAAAAAATTCATGGGCTTGCTTGGGACGCGTTTACAGAAGGTACCAAAAGAGCAAAGGAGGAAGGACTATACGGTGCTGGCCAGGATTTATTGAAGGATGCATTCTCAGGAAATGTCAAGGGCATGGGCCCTGGTGTGGCTGAAATCGATATGGAGGAAAGGCCTAGCGAAGTATTTTGTATATTCGCCGCAGATAAGACCGAACCGGGTGCATTTAACTTTCCGTTCTGGAGAATATTCGTTGATGCAAGAAGCAATACTGGTCTGCTTATCAACGAAAAGCTCGCCTCAGGCGTAACGATTAGAATATTAGATGTAGTTAGCGGTAAAATTGCAGATTTAAAATTATGGATTGATAAGCCTGAACTGGAAGCTGCATTGATGTATCCGGGAAGGTATGTAATACATTCTGTTCTCTCTTCTGAAGGGGAGCAAATTGTATCTGCTTCAACTGACAGATTACATAATATCGCAGGGACCTATGTCGGGAAAGATGATCCAATCGCGATAGTGAGAACTCAGAAGGATTTTCCTGCTACAGAGGAGGCAGGGAGTGCGTTTAATGAGCCGCATTACGTAGCAGGCAATACCAGAGGCAGTCATCATATGCCACTTATGCCGGTAAAGCTCAATTCAGCTGCCAGCCTGAACTATTCTATCCCTATCGTCTCGTGTATCGTGTTCAGTATGCACAATGGTAAATTGACAGGCCCTCATGATGGATTTGGCACGCCTGACTGGGATTTGCAAAGAACTAGGGCTTCGGAGAGAGCTATGATCATGCGCAATCAAGGATTCATTCATCCTGCAACTCTCGTACCGGAAGAACTGGAATACAACAAGGGATATGAAGCAAGGATGTCAAAGCTAAACGAAAAATTTAGGAAAATGAGTGATGACAACGATCCTGATCAGAAGGCAGAAGGACATTGAAGAACGGTTCAAAAACAACGGCAGTTCTACATAGAGAAACTGAACGAGAATAAGAGATAGAGTTAGCGGACAATCTTGAAAGAACCTTTAATTATTATTAATTTTAAGAACTACATAGAAGTTGCGTCAGATAAAGGTCTCGAACTCGCAAGAGCCGCTCAGAAAGTTGCGGACGAGCTAGGGGTGGAAATCGTCCTTGCACCACCTCAACCTTCCCTTGGGCTGGTTTTGCAAGATATACATATCCCGGTAATATGCCAGCACGTGGATAATGCCGGTCTTGGCTCTACTACCGGTTATTTCAGCCCCGAGATGGCCAAATCATTCGGTGCTATTGGTTCCCTCATAAATCATAGTGAGCATAGATTAAATATTGAGATGATTGAGAGTTTGGTTAAACGGTTGCACAATTTGGATATGACATCGATTGTCTGTGCCGCCAGCTCTGAAGAGGTTGCACGAATAGCTAGTTTTAAGCCGAATTTTATTGCTATTGAACCTCCAGAATTAATCGGTTCAGGAAAAGCAGTATCAAAAGAGCGTCCTTCTGTTATTGCAGATTCTGTTTCTGCAGCAACTAGTAATTATTCTAAGCCTCCAAAGGTAATATGCGGAGCCGGTATCACAGATAAAGAGGATGTTTCAAGTGCATACCTTCTAGGTGCTCAAGGTATCCTGGTCGCTAGTGGGGTAATAAAAGCAGGGAACTGGTATGACAAAATAGCAGAACTTGCTTCAGGCTTTTCAATCGCCTAAGCGTATAATAAGGGATTCAAAACCATCTTAACAATCTTTCGAATGTATACTGAGTATACATTTACAATCATTATTACACTGACCTAGGGAAGCGCAGGGCAGTCACGTGTACTATATTCTGGATCAGAAAAGGCGTTACACATATTTTCAGACCGTCACACTCCAATTTGCTTTGCAAGCCTTACCACCTTTTTGCCGTCTGTTGTAAGTTTGTTATATACTTTGTTCTTAATAACCGTCCTTTTAACCAATCCAATCCGCTGTGCTTTAAGCAAAAGTTTGTGGCCATATCCATACGCACCAAGTTTATTTAATAAATCCCTTGTTGGATACTCAGAGTCTCCCAGGGTTTTTAGCAGACGCACCATGGCTCTTTCTTTTATTAGAATTCTCAATAGTCTAATTTGTTTCACAATCTACTAATTGAATCTCATAATTATTAACCGCTACTAATTATTAGAAACGTCGTTGAAAAAGGAGCTAGAATAAATATTACAGCTATCGCCATCCCATCCCAATTAGAGTGTTGACCGTTCATTATTACCATACCCATATGATAGAATATCACAGGCACCAACAAAAGTTGGTTGTAGTAGGTATAATAGATGGAATATTAAGTGAATGAGCGCCACCCTCTGTGCATTACGAATCCAATCAGCAGTAGCATGTTACTTCGACTTGTATAGCCTTTGCGGGAGACTACTTTTGCGTGCGCTTATCATCTGTTTTTGTAACTGTACCCTGAATTAGTTGACGATATCAATGGTCTATAGTCCATGAGGAAGATAAATACGGGTCTTTTCCTGACTGATGGCTTATAGAGTTGAAATAATAGTTCTAATGACCTCGCGCTGGACTTATTATGATGACCTGAAAACTGTAGTTTATGCCGTCCGAATGTATAATACACTAAGTCTTGATGAGTGTTCTGATAACTCTGTCTTTTATTCTCTTGCTATGAACCTGCAGTTCGGAGTTCCCGAGAATCGCAGTGCAATTATTGAAAATGAAAGGATACTGAAGCTTGCATTCGTCGTGTTCCTTCAGCCTTTACCTAAATCGTACATGAACGAATTATTAAAGCTAGGTCTTTATCTATTGTGGGCCAATCATACTTCTTTCTTCCTGTCTCAGGAGCCAACTCTTTTCATCTTAGAACCGCACTTAGGACAAGCAGCTTGATTGTGCTTTGTTCCACAACTCATACAATAGTAGTTTAACGAACTACCACTACTATATCCAAACATTGATGAGCCAGACATGCCCATTCTTCTTAATGCTCTCTTTCTCATATAGAAGCTAAGCAAGATGAACACCGCTATAATTATTGGCAAAGAGAATGGAAAAGGAACAAGGAATGAAATTGCTAGGCTTATACCAAGTGAAATACCTATCCATAATAGCTGTTGTGAGATGAATTGCTTATTATTATCACTCAACTCGCTCTATCACCATCTATTAATATATATTACTCCAATTTATCTTCTGCTAATTATTCTAGCATCTTGCGGACAAAAAGTTGTTAGCTAAACGAAGTATATTATCCTGCTTAGATAGTCCTGAAACTTACAACATAATTTCGCATTATGACAATTTTATTGAATATTGTTTAGTTCAAAATATCGGAATTTTATATTGTTAGAAATATACAAATATTCTATTGCAGACCAATTCTTAGCTCATCAAATGGAAATTAAGTGGTGATGCATCATCTTCGAGTAATTACCGACTATCGATTCTAGTGAGTACTGGTGTTTTAAAGGATACTATGACCAAGTGCTAAATATGCTAAGGATTTTTTCTATGATTTGCTAGGGTATACGAAATACATTCTTATATCTTATTGTTCAACCTAAGTGAAGAAAGTCCTCTATGAGTATCAGCATATTAGTCAAAAAAAAGCAAGAGAAGAAAGTAGAAAAAGAGTACAAAAAAAACATAAACGCAGTGTATGACCTACTTGATAAAGCATATTATGTGGAAGCCATTAATTTCAAAATAGACAACACATTAGATAACAATGATTAGGTTCTAAAGAAGGCAATAGGGTAATAACGCAGTTTTATAGATAAAGTACAATTATTGGAGCTGATACAACATTATTTATCAGATGTTCTGGATATAGTTGGATATGCAATGTATATTTCCATATTTTTATTACAACTATTACGTTTAAGATTTTGAGTCAAAAGTCATATCTTTTTGTATTCTTGCTTAATAATATAAGCATAATACTATTGAAGTGAAGAAAGTTATACGCGTTTATGATGATTTAATAGAGGGCATGATGAAATATTATAGACTGGAAGATCGTGGTCTAATAATAAAATATTTGAAGAATTATGAATTTGTTATGAAGCTAAATAATAATTCTAATCTATCGCATTCTAGTCAGGAGTAATGTAATTTCGTTGTTGAATTAAATTTTTATTAGTTGGTATGAGAATAGAAAAAGGTCATACAGCTCGCCCAATCTTTACAATCAATATAGTAGTATATATAACAACACACAACGCGTGAAAGTGAATTAAGGGAGAATCTGTGGATAAGGAAACTATGCCACAAGCTATGTGGACAGGGATGATCTGCCAATCACTACTGTGTTATCTACCTCAGTCATTGTGCAGGATTTTTTTCCCCAAACTAGGATATAGATATAATGTGTGATTTTCGTTTCTTCCATATCGTTATTACTAAAATCTGAACAATGATACTTTTTTCTTCAATTGATCGATTTCATAATTCTGCCAATTTGTTTAATAAACAACCGTTACCAATAGCAGACATTCATTTAATCATTACAAGTGAAAACTAAAAGAGTACTATATTTCTCTATCTTAGCACATATAAAATAATAAAACAATAAAACCTCGATTGTTAAAAAAAGCTTCGCTCAAAAGTGCCGTCCCTTATACTTGTGCAACAACAACTACAACTACTAATCTGGAATCCATGAATGAACAACAAATTCCTGCTCAATTCAATAAGATCTTAATAGTTGGACTAGGTCAACTAGGACTACCAGTAGCAAAATATGTAAAGGAAAGAGGATTCGATGCTTATGGATATGATATTAGTCCAAAAGCAATGGATCGTGCAGAAAAAACAGCAGCAATAAAGAAAGCTACTGATTTTGGTGAATTTGATG
>Ga0193735_1000783_pt1 | contig 10116 bp, 12 predicted proteins | sample U1m2metaG_FD_145080 | JGI IMG/M metagenome (GOLD analysis project Ga0193735, IMG submission 145080) | Soil microbial communities from a riparian zone of the East river system, Colorado, United States - U1m2 | ecosystem: Environmental > Terrestrial > Soil > Riparian zone | place: USA: East River... | reverse complement strand
GGGGTGGTGAACCCGTAACTGGTCGTCGGGCCATACTGGAAATCGACAGTCGTGGTCGACCCACGTGGATTGAGTGAGCCATTGAGCGTGGCAGAGAAACTTGCGACGGACGTTGCCGGATTGGTGATGACGGCCGGAGTGGGAGTAGGTGTGGGTGTCGGCGTAGGTGTCGGCGTCGGATTCGACACTGTGACCGTCCCTACCATTCCGCAGCATTCCCCATGCGGGGTACAATAATACGGGAACGACCCCGCGCTGTTGAAGGTGTGCGTGAAGGTAGCTCCCTGATTGAGAATCCCAGAGTCCCAGAGCCCGTTGGGTGAGCCCGGAGTACCCGAGGTGCTGCTGTGGCCACTCGAGCTCCAGCTCCAGCGCACAGTATCGCCCCGTTGTTGGACAGAAAGCCAGAAACGGAGCGATAATCACCATCAGTGCGGCGATGCGAAGTGAAGAGATTTTCATCATATGCTCATCCATCTCATACCGTGGAGTTGCACCAATCTGTTGCCGCAGGCAATATCGGAAAAGTAACGCAGTTGTTACTTTTGCGGAGCGTCGGAGCGCGTGATCGATGCGGAGGCTGCTGCGCGGCTAAGCTTTTTGTCTCCGATCTGCCAGTTTTCGAAGCAACGGGCGGATTTCAAATTGGTTCGCGAATCGTGTAGCCGACGTGGCGCTCGGTGTAGATGAGCGGAGGATCGCCAATTTTCTTTCGCAAACGTCCGATGAAGACTTCTACTAGTTTCGTGTCGTATTCGTGCGCATGCTCCCAAACGCGTTCGCACAATTCAGTGCGAGTAAACACGCGGCCCGGCTCCCGCATCAGCACCTTCAGCAGCATTAGCTCGCGCGAAGACAACTCGATTTGGCGCGCGCCGCGGCAGACCCTGTGATCTACCAGTTCGAGCGTGAGATCGCCCACGCGCAAGAGGACCGCGGGTTCCTCCGGATAACGGCGTCCGAGGGCACGCACGCGCGCGATCAGTTCCTGCATGGCAAATGGCTTTGCCAGATAATCGTCCGCGCCCAGTTGCAATCCAGTCACACGATCCGCGACTTGCCCGCGCGCGGTGAGGATGAGAACACGGCTGGTCACATGTTGTGCGCGCAACCGGCGTAACACTTCAAACCCGTCTATCCGGGGCAGGCCGAGATCGAGCACGATCAAATCGAAGGGGGTCTCCAGCGCTATGTGCAAAGTCGCTTCGCCATCGTGAACCGCGATTGGATCATGACCAGCTTCAGTCAGAGCGGAGGCGATCTGTCGCGCCAACCGGACTTCATCTTCCACCACTAGAATATGCACGATTAAATGGGCTGTTTAGAAACGGAGCGTGAATTGCGCCGCAATCAGGTGATTGTCGTTGCCTGGGCCGGACGTTTCCTTCTGAAAGCTATATTGCAATTTTAGCTGACTATGTGACGTGAAACGGTAGCCAGCTACGATGTCAACGCGGCCCAGATCTTGGCTCCAGCGAATATTGTCTCCTGTGCCATCGCTGACGGTCCCGAAGAGTTGCTGATTCCAGCGGAACGCACCGAAAAACTGGGGCGTAAACTTATACTTCGCTTCGAAATAGTAAGCGAATGTGTCCGCATCGCCGATACCTGGCACCTGAAAACGCGCCTCATAAAATTCTGCCCACAATTGCAGATGGTGCCACGCGAAACTCGCGTCCTGACCAAGCAGGAGCTCGCGGTAATCGTCGATATCGTGGCCGCGTGGCAGCGTCGCTTGAGCTTCGGATCGAAAATACGCGCCGTCGCTCGCGGACAAGCCGAAATTCCACATTTGACCAGGCCGAAATCCAACGCGTGCGCTGAAGTCCGGATTCCCAAAGCCGATTTTGGTGAGGCTCCATGACTCTGGACGTGAAGAGAGCGAAGAATTTTTCATCTCCGCGGCGTAGTCAAATTGCCCGAGCCGGCCTGAAACAGAAACGCCACTCGCGTAACTCGGCCCCCAAATCACCGGATTCCAGATCACCGGGCTGTATACAAACCCGTGGACGAAGCCATACAGCGAGGCAGGCGCGAATATGTCGCTGATAGGGGTCACGTTTTCATAAACCAAGGGTGCGTTAATGAAGGGATTTTCCCACGACAAATGCCGTGGAACCCAATTGCCGATGACGGTGGCGAACTTGCCGGCTTGCAAAGTAAAACGGCCGTCCTCCCAAGGCGTAATCCGAAGTGCATACTCATCCAGACGAATCTGGGCGCCGTGATCGCTGGGATCGAAGCCACGATCGACTCGTGCCTGCGCGAAGAAATAAACTTGCGACCCGAGTTGCGCGTCGACAAACAGCGTGAGACGCGGATTGAAGAGATTGTCGATCTTTGAGTCGATGAGGCCAGGAGCCGGCTGTTGGAAGTGATAAGCTTCAAGGTCAATCGTGCCGCTCAATCGCGCACGAAGATTATCTTGAAAGGCAGCGACGGTGAGTGCCGTATCGAGCCGGTCGAGTAAATCATCCACTTCGACCGCGTGCACTGTACAAACGAGAAGACAAAAACTGAAAGTCGTCGGCAGCTTCATACAATTTCCGCAGCCCGACTTGGCGCCTGCTGCGCAACCCGAAAGCGCACCTCGAACTCCGTCCAATCGTTGTCGGAACCGACCAGTCTCAGATCGCCACCATGTAATCGGGCGAGCTCGCGCGCCAAATTTAAACCAAGCCCGTGGCCGGAAACATCTGTTCCGCCGGAGCCGCGATGGAAGCGCTCGAAAATGTGTTCCCGCGCATCGCGTGTGATTGGGCGACCCGTGTTCCCGATGTTTAATATGATCTCGTCCGTGTTCTTGTGTCCGGCGACGCGAATCCGACCTTCGGGTCGATTGTACTTGCGCGAGTTCTCCAAAAGATTTTGCACAATGAGCGAGACGTATCGTTTTTCGCCGGCAACATATAATTCGGCCGGAAATTTCTTCTCGATTTTCACATCGAGCGACTCGGGAAGCGCGCCAAGATCGTCGAGCCATTCCTCGACGATCTGGCTGAGATTTATGGGCTCAGATTCGATCTGGAGGTGCCCGGCGTCGATGCGCGACAGGAGCAGCAGGTCATCGATCACGCCGGTCAAGCGGTGAGTCTGGTGGAGGAGCACAGAAAGTTCGTGATAAACCTCGGGGTTGAAATCTTCGCGCGTCAGCAATGCTTCGAGACCGGCGCGAAGAATGGTCACGGGAGTCTTCAACTGGTGCGACGCGTCAGCGGAATAGCGTGCCGATCTTTCTAACTCCTCGCTGGTTGAGGCAAGCGCTGCCTCGGCGCGTTTTCGTTGCGCGCGATTCGTCTCGGAGTCCTCGGCCAGTTTCTCAACCGGTGCCGAGAGGCGGGCCGCAACGAAATTGCTGGCGACAAAACCGCCGAGCAGAAGCAGCGCGCCCGCGCCGCCAATTTGCCAGCGCAGCCGATGGAGCCGCGCCATCAAATCGGCGAGGGGATAAATGCAAATTTCGTAGGCGGGCGGAAAGAGCGAAGCGGGATTCAATCGCCCATAAAACAAAAGATGGGGCGCACCATTCACGCTCACAGTAAAGTTGCTTTGCCCTCGATCCGATTTCGTGACTACGTTCGTTATTTCGCCGCCGAGATATGCCTGCGCGGATTTTGACAACGCTGGCAGGTGCAGTCGTCCATTCAACCAGATGCCGCTTTTTATCCCCGCGCCAATGCGCTGGCGGGCAAGCTCGAAAGGTTGGAATCCGACGACGAGCGCAGAAATAACATCGCCGGTCTCAGTGGAAAAAATCGGTACCACCATTACTTCGTCCACCGTTTCAACCGCGACATCGCCACTTTCCGAGAGGTAACCAATTTGTTGCATCTCAGGTAACTTTTTGAATGTCAATTGCCCTTCTGCGGACCTGCTCAGATTCCCGACATCTTTCGGATTTGGCGGCGACAGAACGGCACCAGTGCCATCCAGAAAGCGATAAAATTTTGCACCAAACGTCCCCGCTTCTTTGTCCGGCGATGGCACATTGCCCTCCATCAAATCGCGCAATTCATCCTTCGCGCTCGGATATAATAAATCGAGAGCGTTGTCTTCCAGCGCGGCATGGATTCGCGGCTTCGCTACCAGCGCGCGGCAACGTTCTGCGAGTGCCGCATGGCGCAACTCCTGGATTTTGTGCAGCCAAGAAAGTTCGGCTTGAAAATTCTGCTGCGAATCGCGCTCTGCGCCCGCCGCGACGGTGCGTTGAGAGAGATAAAGTCCCAGACTCGTCAGCACGGAAACCACCAGCATCATCGCGGCCAGCAATTTCGTCCTGAAACTCATCATGCTGGGTTTGCCTTGATCGGAGAATTCACGGAAAATCGACGCGCAACGTGGCGCCCCTCTTCAGCTCCACCGGCTTTTCCCGTGTCGTCTTGCTGTCGATCCACGCCTTGAGCGTATAGTGGCCTGAGGGAAGTCCGCTCAATCGAAATCGCCCCTCCTCATCCGTCCTGATAAAATATGGAGTATCGAGCACGAGAAGAAGCCCGCGCATGTGCTCATGAATATCACAGCGAAGTACCACCAACCCCGGCACGTCAAAAACCTCGGATGGGATCGGCCGTTCCTCCGGACGATAGCGTCCGAGATCGAACCGTTTCGCGGGGGAGTACGAAAAAATGTTGTGGTAAGCATCATCGAGGTTCGGGAACTCCACTTTGGTACCGACCTGCACCGGCAGCAGCGATGGAAGGAACGCCAAATCCTTTTGCGCAATCTGTTTCGTTGGAGGCGACTTTGGTTTCGGAAAAGGACCATCGAGGTACACGACCGCCAGCGGTGGCTGCGTCGCGAGGACGCCGCCGATGGTGACGATCTTGTAGCGTTTCGCCATGACCGGCGCGGAATGCGATTTCGGCAATTCCACCCGCCCTTCAACGCTCGCCTCGGCGAAAACCAAAATCGGGAGCAGAGCGAAGATTACGTTGGCCGAAACGATCCCGCGTAAGTCCATTGCTTGCTAGTTTAGCAGTCGTTGTCTTGGACGGAAAGCTTTCCGCGGCTGACAGAGACCCTCGCAGCAGAAAAAATCGCCAGTCTACAATTTCGCCTTTGGCTTAATGCGATAAGTCAGGAAACATTCGTCGCCGATAACGCGCATGCCGGTCAAGGTGCAATGGACGCTCGCGGGCAGGAATCTCTTACTCAAGCCGGTCAATGTTGGCGCACCAGCTCCGCCAAAAAGATAAGGGGCAATCGTAAGATTGAGTTGATCAATCAAGCCGCGCTCGAGCAACGAGCGGAAAAGCGTCGCGCCACCTTCACAGGCAACCGTGCGCACTTCGTATTCATCGCGAAGATTTCGTAACATTCCTGCAAGATCGACATGTTCTGATTTGCTGAGATGCAGAATCGCTTTCTTGCGAAGCGCCGTTTGAAATTTCTTCGGCATTCGCCTCGTGGAAAAAATGATGACTGGTCCCGCAGTCGCGGGATCCGACCGAAAAATCTTCAGCTGATTGTCGATCTTGCCTTCATTGGAAACGATGACGCGCAGAGGCGACCGCGTTTGTCGCAGAGGCGACCGCGTTTGTCCGCGCTTGGTTCGCAATTTCTGAAGTTCGCTGGGAAGGCCGAGCCGTACATTGTCGCGTTGAAGCGTGGTGTGGCCGACGAGCACTGCATCCGCGAGGGCTCGCTTGCGAAACAAATGGAGCTTGTCTTCACGCGAAGTGAAATTGACCGGCGAGAAATCTCGCGTCGTGATTTTGCCATCGACTGTCATGGCAAAAGTCGCGCTGACAAATGGGCGAGGCGATTTCCGCGACGATGCCGATGTTCGCTGCGATTTATTTTGTCTCGCCGATCTCATGCTCCAGCGTGGCAACTTCGCGTTCCATTTCACGCAAGCGCACGCGCCGCGGCACGCCGCTTGGTCGGTAGAAGAAGTAAACGATCCCGCCGGGCGCGCAGCAAACGAGAATGACGAGAAATCCAAGTGATCCGATGAGCTTGGCTTTTTCAACCGTGACACCGCAGAGGTTGTTAAGCATGACTTGAAGGAGTTTTTCGCGCAGGCCAATTCCAGCAAGGCTTATCGGAACCGCGGTGATTGTACGCTCGATCGGCATGACGGCGAAAAAATCGACGGCGGGTACCGGCACAGGCGGGGTTTTTCGCACGTCTTCCGCGTGAAGGGCATAGGCGACAAAGAGAAAAGTCGTGAATGTTGCCAGATGAGCGACAAGCGAGGCGCCGAACGCGAGGAGCGTTGCAATCCAATGTCGCGCGTAAAGATGATACGCAGCCGCGATCTCGATCAATTTATCGCGGCCCGGGAATTTGTGCGGCAAGAGATGAAAAAGATTAAAACCGCTAATGATAAAGCTGATAAGCAGGCCCGCGATAGAAACGCCAAGAAGCATACCGAGCACGACTAGGAGTTGGTGCGGGGTAAAACCGGATTCAACAGTGACGGGAGTTCGCCATAATAAATCGAATCTGAGAGTAACCAGCGTGACCGTAATCGTGACAAGCGCGACCAGCCCGATTAATCGATCGAACACGACCGCGAGCAACGCGCCCGCTTTGTGCTGGGCAGTCTCTTTCAGGAGCAGGTAGCTCTTAATAATATCGCCGCCGGTGCCGCCAGGCAGAAACTGGTTGTAAAACATGCCGATTAAGAAAAGACCGGCCAGACGGAAAAAATTGAGTCGAATGCCTTGGACGCGGAGCAAAATCTGCCAGCGCAGCGCGGCTGAAATCTCGACAAGAATGTAAGCAAGGATGGCGGCGCCGACCCATCGGTAATCCGCGGCATGCAGGGCCTTACTCATTTTGTCACGCTGCTCGTGATCGTGAAAGACCCACCAGAGCAGCGCGATTGTGACCGCGAGCTGAAGGATGGTGATGAGAATCTTTCTCATGATCCGAAATGTTTTTGCCAAATCTCGACCGAACGCCGGATTTCTTCGGCGGTTTTGCGCGGGCTCATTTCCCAGACAAACAAACAGTCGCGCGCGGGCTCATTTCCCAGACAAACAAACAGTCGCGTGGCAGGAGCGGAACAAGTTTCTTAAAATCGATATCCCCGGCAAACGGCGGCTGATGATCCTGGGCCGGCCAAATGCAGTCCTGCACGTGACAACCGAACGCACGCGGAGCGATCGCGCGCAGCCATTCGGCGTGATCGAGGAAAGCGAGATTTTCTTTGATTTGAATATGTCCAAAGTCGTGCCAGTACCCGACTCGGGGTGCATTCATCTCCTCGAGAAGCAAAGGGAGTTCGCGCTCGCTTGGGATCTCTTCATATCCGCGCCGCCCTTCGATGCCGAGCCGGATGTTTTTTGAAGCAGCATAATCGATGACGCGGCCCAGACAATCTTTCACGCGCTCGAGAAAACAGGGCGCGGCGGCCTCGCGCGTTTCGACGGCTCTAATTTTTCGGCGCACATATTTTCGCGAAAGGAGCTCTCCCTTTTTTGCGAGCGCGATCAGTGAATCGGTAATCGGCCGCATCGGAACTTTGCCGAGATGCATGACAACAAATGGCGCGCCGAGCCGCTGGGCGAAATCAATTGTTTGAAATGTCTGTTTCACCGCGCGCTCCCGTTCCTTCGGATGCGCCGCGGAAAATTGGTAGCAATCCGGAGAGGCGCCCATCACTTCCACCGGCAGCGGGCAAAAGTTGTGCAGGCTGCAGAAGCGGACTTCGCCCGCATCGAGCATTTTTTGAATTCCGGGCATGAGCGAGATGCGGATGCCGTGGCCTAGTTCGATCGAGTCGAACCCGAGCTCGCCCTTGATCTCGCGCAGCATTTCGTCGCCCGCAGTGTGGCGTCCGGAATTCCAGCAGGTCGAAAACGAAATCATTGTTTCCGCCTAACGAATGATCACGCCACTGATGCCATCTCTGATTCCGGTACCGGTGAAACCGGACCGGTCGATCGCACACGTGCCGCCCCGCCATGCTCAGGACAACGAAGGCGGCAATTCCATAAATTATCGAGGCAACGGCCAGCGCCGTGCGCATTCCAACCAAATCGGAAAACCCGGTGACGATGAGGCCGGCGATCGGCATCAAGCCAAAAAAGCTCAAGCCAAATACGGCGGAGACGCGACCGCGAAGATGCGAAGGCGCGTGCTCCTGAACGATCGTATTGGCCAGGCCGAAGTTCATTGAGAGCGCGATCGCGAGAACTCCCATGGAACAGGCTGCCAGTAAAAAGGTGTGCGACCGCGACATGAAAAACACGCCCGCGGCGATGGCGAGCACGTTGCCGCTCATAAATTTCAATCGTTTCTCGCGCGCGATGCTGAGTAAACCGAGCGACCCGAGAAAGGCGCCGGTTCCCGAGGTTGCCATGAGCCAGCCCATGCTGTCAGGACCGAGTTGCAGGACATTGCGAACATAAAGCGGCAGCATCACCGAAATTGTCGGAAAAATGAAAATGGTGGTGAGGGCTATAAGCATGATCATTGAAAGAATGGTGCGATCCGATCGGACATAGCGAAAGCCATCCATGATTCCGCTGCGCCGTTTTTCTTCTTCTTCCTTTGTGCCAACTGGACGCCGCGGAAGTGAAATCAACGCAATGATAAGCGCGAGAAACGAAAATGCGTTTGCATGCGTTTGCAAAAAAGGCTGAGGCCGCTCCCCACCAACCTACGAACAAACCGGCCAGCGATGGTCCGATGAGCCGCGAGCCATGAAAAACCGAACGATCCAAAGCAACGGCCGACGCAATTTGTTCTCGCTTCACGAGCTCCGGCACGAGCGCTGAGATGGCCGGCATTTCAAACGCGATCGAGACCCCGAGCAACGCTGCAAAAAAGATTACGTGCCAAATTTGGATTTGACCGATGAAAACGAGCCAACCCAGCCCAAGTGCGAATGCGATCTGCGCGATTTGGGTGGCGATTAAAATCTTTCGTTTATCGAATCGATCGGCCGCTGAACCGCCGATCATGGTGAGGGCAAGCGTCGGCAAACCGGCGGCGAGATTCACCAAACCGAGCATGATCGCCTTGTTCGTCAATGTGCTCATGACCCAGCCTTGCGCCATGACCTGCATCCACGTGCCAGTATCGGAAATGAGCGAGCCGATGATGTAACGGCGAAACGGGCCCGCCCGCAGCAACTCGAGAGTTCTGCCTCCAAACGGTTTTACTTCTGCGCTCATCGCTCAGACTCATACGCGGGGAGAAGCGCGGCTGCAATGGAGAGAAAACGTTATGCTCGCGAAGTGGTGCGTAAAAGCGCGTTTGCTGCGCCGGAGGCCATAGTTCATGGTGCCCTGTGCGCGTCGACAAGTTCACGCAGAAGATGCAGGAGGCGCTGCAAGCGGCGCAGGATATCGCTTCGCAATTCAATCATCAGGAGATTGCGAATGAGCACTTTCTTTCCGCGCTTCTCGATCAGAGCGACGGTATAACGCAGCCATTGCTCGAGAAAATCGGCGTTCCGGTTGACCGTCTGCGTGAACGATTGGCGAGCGAGCTCGAGCGTCGCCCGAAAGTTCACGGTGAGTGCACGGTGCGAGTGTCGATCTTCGCCTCTCAAATGAACTCCGCACCGTGCTCGACGGCGCGGAGAAGGAGATGGCGAAGTTAAAAGACGAGTTCACGAGCGCCGAGCATTACCTTCTGGCGCTGGCCGGCGTCCCGCAAAGCGGGATTCCCGCGGCAAAACTGCTAAAGGATCTCGGGGTTACGCGCGACAAACTAATGCAAGCGTTGCAACAGGTGCGCGGTTCGCAGCGCGTGACCGATCAAAATCCGGAAGGTAAATATCAAACGCTCGAGAAATACGGCCGCGATCTGACGGAGCTGGCGCGACGCGGAAAGATCGACCCGGTGATCGGGCGCGACAATGAGATCCGCCGCATTATGCAAGTCGTTTCGCGCCGCACCAAAAACAACCCGGTGCTGATCGGCGATCCGGGTGTCGGTAAAACAGCAATCGTGGAAGGGCTGGCGCGGCGGATCATCAGCGGCGACGTCCCCGATTCGCTAAAACAAAAGCGCATTATTGCGATGGACATTGGGCGATGGTGGCGGGCGCGAAATTCCGGGGCGAGTTCGAAGACCGCCTGAAAGCGTTTTTAAAAGAAGTAACCGATTCGCAGGGCCAGATCATTTTGTTCATCGACGAATTGCACACTATCGTTG
>Ga0193735_1000781_pt1 | contig 10141 bp, 8 predicted proteins | sample U1m2metaG_FD_145080 | JGI IMG/M metagenome (GOLD analysis project Ga0193735, IMG submission 145080) | Soil microbial communities from a riparian zone of the East river system, Colorado, United States - U1m2 | ecosystem: Environmental > Terrestrial > Soil > Riparian zone | place: USA: East River... | reverse complement strand
GTGGGATTCGCCTCCATAAATGATTCTCAAATACCCGAGACTGCGGCTTTCTGACTCAGTAGTATTAGAGCATTTTCCGGAAAAGTGGATACCGGTTTTCCGCAGAAAATGCGATCAAACAAGGAATCTAGGTGGGGCCGTGACGACGGACCATTTTTCTTCTCGTGCCCCGGACGCAGCGCAGCACGAGTGCTGCGAGCCTGGGGCCCATTCTACTTTGCATGGGGTTGTTTTCGCGATTTTGTGTCCAGGCCTTGCGGTACACCGCCCCCATAGCGCGTCGAAGACGCGCGTGAACGCGCTTACGAGCGCGTCGAAGACGCGCGTGAACTCGCTTATGAGGCGCTGCGCCACGTCCGGGACACGAGATCGTTAGTGCTTCGCGGCGACTCGATTCAACTCCAAGCCATCATGCTCTAGTTTGCTGAAACACAACAACCTCATGCTGAGGAGCGAGCGACGCGAGCGTCTCGAAGCATGGGCAGCAAGCGACTCACCGATCTCTCATAGTCAGTCCTAGTAGAGGGGTATCCAGGCGATGCCGCAGGGGCCGTTGCAGCGGGCGCAGTGAGCCGGCTGGTCGAAGGTGTTGGCCAGTTCCCATTCCTGCGATTCGTTGCTCCACTGGGCGGTGGCGTGAGCGATGATGTCGTCGGACTGGCAGTTCGCGCAGACCGGCGTTGAGCGTGTCGCGCGCGTCGTCCGCGCCGCCCGCGTTGCCGCCCGCCGGTTGGCGATCTGGGCCGGCTCCTGGTGCGAACTAAACGGATTGAGAAGCGAAGCGTGTGTCATGTTATTCCCCATTTATTCCCCTTCGAAGGTGCATGCGATCCAGCAGGTGATGCGCCTTACGGTCTAACGTGATTCGCGGGCCCATGTTATGGCCGCGGGATGACATCGTTCGCCGTGGTCAAGCCGGATCCGGCCTTCGTCTCGCCCCGAACTTAGCGCCGCAAAATGATTCGGTCTTCCTCGCTTCTCGTTTCGCTGTGGATTGTGTCGAAACAGGTTGAGGGGATGGGAGTCGGGCGGGTAATCCCGGAAACAACGAAACGTCGCGGAATAGCTCCGGGGAAGGCGTCGGTTCCCCTGACGCGGGCCAGCCCTACAATCCGCGCACCAGGCCGGCGTCGATCAGGAGCCGGTTGAAGCGCCGCGCTTCCGCACCGTCCTTGCAGGCATAGAACCGGCCCTTGCAGCGCAGCATGATGCTCTTCTGCTCCTCGAACGACGGATCGAGCGGGATGCCCGCGGCTTCCTGGATCACGATTGGGATATAGGCCGCATCGAGGGTTTCGAGCGCCGACGACAGATCGGCCGGTCGGAAATTGATCCCATCGAGCGCATAGTAAGTCGAGAAGTAACGCCGATCTGCGGTCATCAGGCGTTGCGTCAGCAATTTCCGGTCGATGCCAGGCTCAAGCAATTTCTGCGAGATGGCCGGTTGATGATCGCCGAAACGCAAGACCAGAAACGATTGATCCGGATAGTCGCGCGCCAGCCGTGTGGTGAAGTCGCGGTAGTCCTTCGCCGTCACGGTTTGGCGACGAATGTATTCGTCGGTCTCCGCCGTATTTCCCAGCGGAGTCCAGTCCGGCGTCAGATCGGGCCGGTAGACGTTCCACCAGGGAAAATGATTGGCCGTGAGATACACGAACATGAAGATCGGCGACTGCGACGGCGGCTCACTCGCAAATACCTTCAAGGCCTGGTCGAAATAAAACTTGTCCGGCTGCCTGTCCTCAGCGACGCCCATATCCGCCATGTCGATGAACTGGCCGACGCCGGTTCCCTTCTGGAAGGTGCGCGCACCGAGGAAGCCTCCATAGGTCGGATAGAGCGAGAAGGTCTTGTATCCGCAGCGCTGCAGCGCTCGCGGCAGTCCGCGCGTGACACGGCCCGCGGCGATTCTTGTGACGTAAAACTTCAGATCGCCGAACGATCGCGCCGACATGCCGGTCAGGACATTCAATTCGCTGTACCATGTCGGGCCGCCGGTCGACTCCACCATCAGGGTCCGCCGCGTCCCATCACTGGACTTGAAGTAGTCCGAGTACCCTGGCGGCACCTTGACGCCGGGCGCGGCGGTAATGTCGAAGCTCGACTCGTCGAGCAGCAAGATGATATGCGGCCGCCTCGCAGTGCTGTCGCATTTCTCGCTGGGCGGCAGCGCCGGCCAGCCGGCGGCGTGTGCTCGCGAGGCCAGGGGAAGCGGGCCGCTCGCAGGTGGATCGGCCTCTATCCATCCTGTCGCAGCCAACCGCGACACCGCCACCACACCCGAGCGCGCGAGACTGGAAATATGATTGACGCCCTGGAACGGCTCCCACGGTTGCTCGGGCGCCGCGACCGACATTGCCGACATCAACACGGTTGTTGCGGCAAGAATCGCCAACGGAAGGCGGCGACCTGCGCGAAACGGATCGGAGCGCCAGATCACCCATAACACCGGAACTGCAAGGACCCCCGCCACGATCAACTGCGTCCGCAACCGCGGAAACACCGAGAGCAGGAACGAAAACGTGTCGCGATCGATGATCAGGAAATCGAGGAATGTCAGCGTTAGCTGCAAAATCTCGAACTTGAAGCGCGACAGCGCGATCAACAGCGCCACCAGGCTCAGCGCAAGCGCCGCTGACACGCCGGGCCGCGGCAGCACGAGCAGGAAGAGGCAATTCGCAAAGACCCACGCCAGCAGGGACAGCGTGATCGCAAAAGGTCCGTGTTCCGTGGCGAGCAGGACAGCCAACGCCGCAAGATGCAACATGGCGACCAGCCCGGCACCGGCATAGAACCGGACGCCGCGCGATGCTGCACCGCCGGTCCGGTTTGTTCGAGGTTCGACGGAGGCTGGTATTTTGGCCTCCCCTTGCTGCTAGAGGTTTTTTACGAAACCGGCGTCGATCAAGAGCCGGTTGAAGCGCCGCGCTTCCGCACCGTCCTTGCAGGCATAGAACAGGCCCTTGCAGCGCAGCATGATGCTTTTCTGCTCTTCGAACGACGGGTCGAGCGGGATGCCCGCGGCTTCCTGGATCACCAACGGCAGATAGGGCCCGTCGATGGTGTCCATCACGGCGGGACTCTGGACTGGCTCGAAGTTGATCGCATCGATCGCGTAATAGGTCGCGTAATAGCGCGGGTCGTAATTCTCCAGCTTCTTGCCGACACCGGCTTCATCGAGACCGGGATCGAGCACGTGCGGCGAGAATTCCGGCTGGTGGTCGCCATAGCGCACGATCAGGAACGGCTGCGCCGGAAATTTCTTTTTAAGCCCTGCGATGAACGCACCGTAATCGTCGGCGCTCATCGCCTGGCGTCGCAGATATTCGTCGACCACGGGCTCGTTGCCGGGCTTGCGCCAGAACGGCATCAGGTCGGGGCGAAACCGGGTCTCCCAGGGAAAATGATTGGCGGCGAGATAGACGAACATGAACTGCGGCGTGGCCGGCGGCGCCTGCGACATCAGCTGCAGGGCTTTGTCGTAGAAGAAGCCGTCGGGTTCGACGTCCTGGATACCAGTGGTGGTCTGGAAGCTGCGCGCGCTCATGAACGCGCCGTAGGCCGGATAGAGCGAGGTCGTGTCGTAGCCGCAGCGGCGCAGCGCCAACGGCAGTCCGCGCTCGACGCGGCCTGATGCGATGCGGGTCACGAAATAGGAAAACCGGCCGAACGAACGCGACGAGAGCCCGGCGAGCACGTTGTATTCGGTGAACCAGCTCGGACCGCCATTGCTCTCGGCCAGGAATTTGCGTTCCTTGCCGTCGAACGATTTGAAATGGCTGCCATAGCCCGCCGTCACCTTGATGCCAGCGGCCTGACGAATGTCGAAGCTGGATTCGTCGTGGATCATGATGATGTTCGGCCGCCGCCCGACCGGATGGCAGGAATCCAGCAGTGGCACCTTCAAACGCTCGGCGGCGACCGCGTCGGATTCCATGAAACCGTATTTGATGAAATCCGACACGGCTGTGACGCCGGAGCGGGAGAACTTCGACAGATAGCCGTCGTCGTAATAGCCGCGCCAGGCTTCATCCGGCCACGCAAAGGAATATCCGACCAGTGCGGCAAGACACGCCAGCTTGCAGGCCACCGCCGGCAACCGCCGGATGCGGAACGGATCGAGCCACCACAGCGCGTACATCGAGGGGATGATGACGAGCGCGGCGCCGATCACCGACCAGCGCAGATTGGGGAAGATCGTAAACAGGAAGGCCGCGGTGTCGCGGTCGATCACCATCAGGTCGACGAAGTTCGCCGTCATCTGCACGATGTCGTGCTTGAGCCGCGACAGCAGGATCAGCACCACCACCAGCGTCAGCGACAGCGCGCCCGACAATGCCGGACGCCGCAACAGCGCGATCCAGAAGAAGTTCAGGATTCCCCATGACATCAGAAAGCCGGCGCGCGAACTGAAGTCGACTTCGGTCTGAAACATGACGGCCAGCGCCGCCAGATGCGGCGCCGCGACGGCAAGCAGCCGCCAGATGCCGATCGCGGCCAGACCTGTAGCGGCGACGGAAGCGGTCGGACCTGGATTTGGTGCGGGCGCCATGGGTGGAACGCAACTACACCCGGCACTGCCTTTGGGCCTTTGCTGGAAACGACCAGGAGACGCATGACGCAGCCGGAGCCTGCGGCATGTCATGAAAATGTAGTGGAACGGTCATGAACACGCAATGAATTTGCCGAATTCGGAGCGCGCCACGGAGGCAGCCCCCGGGCATTAACGCTTCACCGCCGGAAGGTCAGTCCGGACGTCTGGCAATGCCCGCGATGAACAGATCGAGGATCGCCTCGGCGGTGCGCTCGGCCTCTGCTTCGGCGACACCCCAGCGCGGAAAATGACCGTCGATGTTCATCCGGGCAAAGCCGTAAACCAAAGCACGGCCGGCAATCTGGACCCGCTTCAGGTCGGGGACGCGCAATTGGCCCTTTGCGAACGCATCCGCCAGCGTCTGCTCGGTCATGCCGATCAGCTCGGCGTTGTCCCGTGACAGCTCGGTTGCCTTGCCGTGGTCGAAAAAACGGCCGTTCGAGATGATCTCGAAATGGGCCGGGTTACGCATCGCCCAGCGCAAATAGGCCATCCCAAGGGCCCGAAACCGCGCCAGCGGGCCGCCGGCCGGAGCCTCGGACAACGCCACCTCGATCTCGGCCCGAAAGCGCCGCTGCGCTTCCTCGGCCACCGCCGTCATCAGGGCGACGCGGCTCGGGAAGTGCCGGAACGGTGCGCCCGGCGACACCCCGGCGCGGCGTGCCGCCTCACGCACGCTGACGGCCTCGGCACCGCCCTCCTCGGCCAATCCCAGCGCCGCGTCGATCAACACGCGCCTGAGATCGCCGTGATGGTAGGGCTTCGGAGGCGGCGACGGGCGGTGGGCGGGCCGGCGTTTCGGTCTGGCGGACAGGGACATGCGCCGTTCTAGCATCAACGAAACGTGAATGTAAGCACTGCATACACGATTGACGGTGATGCCGCGCGCTATGTAATTGGTGATTACATCATTCACCGGAGGAATCGCCATGCCATCGCATCCAAAAAACTGGTTCGAAGGCTGGCGGCTGTTCGCCGTGCTGACGCTGGTGCTGATCGTACTGTCGATCTGGATCGCGGGCATGCGGCAGTTCGAGGTCGACGGCGCGCGCATGGTGATCCGCTTCACGGCGCGAACCTCGCTATTGTTCTTCTGCCTGGCCTTCAGCGCCGCGGCGCTGGCGCGGCTATGGCCGAACCCATGGACGCGATGGCAGCGCCGCAACCGGCGCTACCTCGGCGTCACCTTCGCCGCGTCGCACGCGATCCACGCCGTTGCGATTGTCTGCTTTGCCGTTGCGGATCCCACAGGCTATGCGGCCTCAACCTCCACCGCTTCCTATATCTTCGGCGGCGTCGGCTACACGTTCATCATCGCGATGGCCGCGACCTCGTTCGACCGCGCAGCCACAGCGATCGGCCCGCGCGCCTGGCGCATCCTGCATCTCACCGGCGGCTATTATCTTTTGTTTCAGTTCATGGTCGCATTCGGCAAGCGGATTCCCGACATGCCGCTGTATGGCCTGTTCCTGATCCCGCTGCTGGCGGTGATGGCGCTGCGGCTGATCGCCATGGCGTCAGCACGGCCGGCGCGAACAGTGCGGGCGGGATAAGCCGCCGGCTCACGCCTGCGGCAACAGCCCGAGGCGCTTGGCGATGATCTTGTCGGCCATCCGCTTCGGCAGGATGGCCGCCATCAGGTATCGCATCGGCTCCGGCGTGATGGTGTAGCGCACCTTTGGACGGCGCGATGTCAGGGCGTCGGCGATCCGTTCGGCAATCTTCTCCGGCGGCAATCCGATTTCGCTGAGATGCAGCATGAACTTGCGGATTTTTTCCAGCGCCGGGAAAAAAGGCGAGTTCTGGTAGGCGGATATGTCGACTTCCTCGGCCTTGCTCCAGATCGGCGTCTTCACCGCGCCTGGCGCGATGATGACGACGTCGATCCCGAACAGCATCAATTCGCGGCGCAGGCTTTCGGACAGTCCCTCGATCGCGTGCTTGGATGCCGAATAGGCCGACATCATCGGGTTGCCGTTCTTGCCGGCCACCGAACTGATCATCACGATCCGCCCCTTCGGCCCCTTCAGCGACGGATCGGACCCGAGCAACGGACCGAACGCCTGGGTGACGATAACAGGCCCGATGACGTTGACCTCCATCTGGCGGCGGAATTCGTCGGCCGCGAGTTCAAACACCGGCCCCGGCACCGCGATGCCGGCATTGTTGACCAGCCCAAACAGCGTCTCGCCGCGCAGGGCCCTGCGCACCTGGTGCGCGGCTCCCCGCACCGCGGCCTCGTTGGTGACATCGAACCGCAGCGCGGTAAAATTCGCGCCGAATTCGCGCTTCAGGCGGTCGGCGTCGGCCTGCTTGCGCACGTTGCCGAATACGCGAAATCCGCGATCGAGCAGCAGTTTCGCGGTCGCCCAGCCGATGCCGGTGGACGCGCCGGTGATGACAACAGATTGCATGATTGGTCCTTCACGTCATAACGACGCTCCTCGCCATGACGACGATAGCACCTCAAGAAGACAAGTGCACCCGCGCGTCCCTACTCGGCATGCCCGTCGATGATCGGGCCGAACAACTGCCAGTTCTCGCCGGTGAATTTCATCATCTGCACCTGTTCGATCGGATAGAAGTCCGTCGGCGAGGTCTTGATGCGGATTCCCGGAATGTAGGTGTTGATCTCGAAATCGAGATTGGCGACCACCTTCATGACGTTCTCGCGGGTGAGATTGTCGCCGCACCGCTTCAGCACTTCGACCAACGCGGTCGATAAATTGTAACCCGTGAGCGGCCCGCTCTCGGACCTGTCGGCTTCCGGATAGTACTTCGCCATGAAGGCGCGATATTTCTGCATGCCCGGATAGCTTTCCCATTGCGGGTCGGTGACGTCCATCTGGTAGTGGGCACTGAGAATGCCTTTGGCGTTGTCGAGACCGGCGGGCTTCAGTACCGCGCCAACCGAAGCCGACACGTTGGTCATGATATGGATCGGATGCCAGCCGAGTTCGGCGACCTTCTTGATCGCCTGGGCGGCGAATTTCGGCGTTCCGATATTGACGAAGATATCCGGGTTCGCGCTCTTGATCGCCACCACCTGGGAGTCCACCGTCGGCATGCTGATCTCGTAGGGGATGCTGGCGACGACCATGGCGTTGTATTTGTCGCGCAGCACGTCCTTGAGTCCGAGCATGTAGTCCTTGCCGAAATCGTCGTTCTGATACAGCACACCGATCCTGGCATTGGGATGATGCTGCAGGATGTAGGTCGCGTAGATGCGCGCTTCGGCCCGGTAGTTCGGCTGCCAGCCGATAGTCCACGGGAAGTGCTCCGGATCGCCCCAGCGCGACGCGCCGGTGGCGACGAACAGCTGCGGCACCTTCATGGTGTTCATGTATTTCTGGATCGCCGCGTTGCTCGCGGTGCCGAGCGGCGCGAAGATCAGGAACACCTCGTCGCTCTCGACCAGCTTGCGCGCCTGCTCCACGGTTTTCGGCGGGCTGTAGGCGTCGTCATAGGAAATGAAATTGATCTTGCGGCCGTTGACGCCGCCATTGTCGTTGATCATCCGGAAATAGGCGCTCATCGTCTTGCCGATGATGCCATAGGCCGATGCCGGCCCGCTGTACGGCATGATGTTGCCGATCTTGATTGCCGTGTCGGTGACGCCGGTATCGTATTTTTTCTGCGCGGCAGCGGACACGGAGGCCGCGGCGATGATTAATCCGGCAAGTCCAAGCGAAAGTCCAAGCGTCCTGATGAAATCCTTAGCGCTGCGCTTCATGAATTTCCTCCCAGCGCGTATTCCGCAAAAAGTGGGCACCGGTTTTGCGATCAGAATACGCGCACTTTATTAGAGTGGAGCATTTTCTTGCGGCGAACCGGATTCCACTTCGCCGGAAAATGCTCGTGCGGGCCCAGTGTGACGGCTTTTTGTCGGACAGTTTCCTCGAGTGTTTTTGCGATGGGATCGACGATAGCAGGGGTGCGGCTTTACCGTAAGGCAGGAGACGTCGGGGAGACCGCGATTGCCAGAGACGATTTGTCACGTAAAGCGCCCGCGCTGCGGCGCAGCAATAAGCTTCGATTGCACGGCACCCGCACCCGGTAGTTCTACGGGGAGCCAATTTAACGAGAGCGTAGGACGGCGATGAATACTGTCATGCTTGAATTCCCGCGACTTTCTCGACTTTCTGGGAACCGGGTTCCGTCCGGGGTAGGTCGAAAAAGAGACATGGGGCAGATCTTGCAACAATATTCCATCATCGCCGAACTCGAAGACGCCGTCAGGAACGGCTCGTCGGAGAAGCGGGTTGGCACCCTCAGGCAGGTGACGGATCTTTTCCTGCATGAAGGCGACCGCCTCAGCGAAGATCAAGTCCAGGTCTTCGACGATGTGCTTTGCATTCTCATCGCCCGCGTTGAAAGCCGCGCGAAAGCCGAACTCAGCCAGCGCCTGGCGCCGCTCGACTACGCACCGTTCGAAGTCATCCAACACCTTGCCCGGGACAACGACATTGCTGTGGCCGGCGAAATCCTGGCCAACTCCAGCCGCCTGAGGACAAGCGACCTCGTCGAGATTGCCAGCACCAGAGGCCAGGATCATCTGTTCGCCATTTCGAGCCGGACCAACCTCCCGGAAGCCGTCACCGATGTCATCGTCGATCGCGGCGAACGCAAGGTCATTCGAAAGCTCGCCAACAATGCGAGCGCGCGCTTTTCCGAGGCCGGCTATTCCGGCATCGTCGCGCGTGCGGAAACAGATGACGACCTCACCGAGATCCTTGGACTTCGTATCGACCTTCCTCTCAAATTCCTGCGCGAGCTGTTGCGACGCGCAACGGACGCGGTTCGCGCCCGGCTGATGTCGGTAGCTCCTCCCGAACTCCAGGAAGAGATCAAGCGGATCCTGAAGGGTATCGCCAGCGCGGCGCGAGACGATGCGTCGGCCCGGGATTTCACCCGCGTCGAACAACTCGTGAAGCTGCTGAAGGGCATGAACGAGCTCGACGATGCGGCCATCGTCAAGTTTGCCGAAACCAAGAAGTTCGACGAAGTATCCGCGTCGCTGGCCATTCTCAACAATGCGCCGACCGAAATGATGGCGCGGCTGCTGGAAGGTCCCCGGGCCGACCTCATCCTGATTCCCTGCAAATCGGCCGGGTTGAGCTGGCAGGCTGTGGCACCCTGCGTTTCTGGCAGGTTCACAACAAACTCGAGAAGTAGAGTTTTCGTTCCGACCGGGAGAGGAGCGTGTCCCGGACGCGGTGCAGCGTTCTCCCGGCGATGCGAAGCATCGTCCGGTCACGCTGCTCCGCAGAGCCGGGACCGAACGTTAATAGACTCCGTCCCAGCCATGGACCCCGGATCAGCAGCGCACCACGCCGCAAGAGCGGCGCGCTGCGCTGCGTCCGGGGAACGTTCCAGGATCAGTTCTTGGTCTTGTCGACCAGCGCGCCCTTCTTGATCCATGGCATCATGTCGCGCAGCTTGACGCCGACCTCTTCGATCGGGTGGGCGGCGAGCTTGGCGCGGGTCGCCTTGAACGAGGTCTGGTTGACCTTGTTTTCCAGCATCCAGTCCCGCGCGAATTTTCCG
>Ga0193735_1000780_pt1 | contig 10151 bp, 7 predicted proteins | sample U1m2metaG_FD_145080 | JGI IMG/M metagenome (GOLD analysis project Ga0193735, IMG submission 145080) | Soil microbial communities from a riparian zone of the East river system, Colorado, United States - U1m2 | ecosystem: Environmental > Terrestrial > Soil > Riparian zone | place: USA: East River... | reverse complement strand
GACCTCAGCCGAGGGCGCTGGCGCGCCTGGCGGTGGCGGAGCTGGAGCGGCCGGAGCCGGCAACTGCGCGAAGGCGTTGGATGCGAGGATGAACGGAAATCCGACGCCCGCCATGAGAGCGAGCCGAACGAATCTAAACGTTTTTAGTGCGTTTTTAGTCATTAGTTTCTCCATTGGTTTGGTTAGGTTTCGGCAGGGTTATTAAATTTCTAAAGGTCTGACAAGCTTTTTTTTCACTTTTTTTGTACTTTTTTTGAACGGCCAAACAGTGCTGTTTGTCGCTCGAAGTTCCGGTGTAGCGGAAGAGGCCAACGGCTGGCAAGCTTTTTTTCTCAATTTTTTTGAATTTTTTTTAGGCCGCGCGCGCCCGGATTTTAGCGGCGGATGACTCGGATCGCCTCCGACCGGGATTATTCGATTTGAATTATGCCAGTACAGAAAATGAAGTTGTTAAGATCCCGACGTCCGCTGCAGTTGGTCGTTTTGATGGTGGGGGGTGCCGGTGTTTGGCTTTTCACCCATTGCCGCGACAAACAAACAGACACTGTCCATCGACCAATCATTTCATTCGCGGCAGTTAAGCCGGTGCTGGAGGCGCTCGCTGATAAACTGCCGCCGCAGTTAAGGGAGGCGAACGAAGCCAACTGGAAGATTTGGGCCCAGCACGAGGATGACGTCGTTCGTGCGCGTCTCGAGCAAGGCGCGCTGGATTCCATGATCAACCTGCTCTTGTTCGGCACTTCGTTCACGACACAACCGCGGGTGATAACGATGCACGACCTCCACGATCCGGTCGTGCAGTCGCGGGTGGATGATCTTTTACAAGGCCTTCGCAATCCGGGCAGGAACGAGCGACTCATCTTTCTGCGAAACGTCCTCCGACGCAGCGGAATCGATCCCGACAGTTCGACCGGAGACGAGAAGACAAAAGCTTTCGTCCTCGAAAATCTTCGGCGTGTTGTCCAGGAGCAGAACACTTTTCGCGAACAGTTTGAGGAGGCAAACCACGAGAGCGACCAAGAGGCCGAGCTTTCCAAGCGCTCGCGGATGTTTCACGATCGCGGTATCTCGCTTGATACAACCATTCTGTCGAGCTTCGGCATTGAGGGAGCGCTGCGGGACATGAAGGACCGGGCAATGCTTTCAGAGAGATCGATTACTCGCGTCGCGGTGATCGGGCCTGGTTTGGATTTCACCGATAAGGGATTCGGTTACGACTTTTATCCGCTCCAGACGCTGCAACCGTTCGCGGTTTACGATTCGCTCATTCGATTAGGACTCGCCGAACCTGGAAAGCTCGACATTACCGCCTTCGACATTAGTCGGGAGGTTCTCGAACATTTGCGCGGCGCGCATGACCGCGCCAAAGCGGGCGAGAACTACGTCGTGCAATTGCCGCGCGAGTCTTGGCCATGGGTTGCGGACGCAGTTCAGTACTGGCATTCGTTCGGCAGCGAGATCGGTGAGCCCGCCGCTCCGGTTCAACCTCCGCCGGCTCTCAAAGGTCTTGAGACGCGCGCAGTCGCGATTCGTCCCGACGTCATCCTTTCATGTAAACCCGTCGATTTGAATGTCGTTTTCGAACAGTTCGATCGATCGGACACAGGACGATTCGATCTGATCATCGCCACAAATGTTTTCCTCTATTACGACACATTGGAGCAAGCGCTAGCGCTTCAGAATATCTCGACACTTCTCAAGCCGGGGGGATTTTTCTTGACCAATGATTGGCTGCCGGGTCTGCCTCAAATCCCGATGCGCTCCATGGGATATACACCAGTGCAATATGGAGAGAGCGGTGATTGGGGAGATAACATTTTTTGGTGGCAGCGGCAATGAGCGTTGCTCCGAACCAAGTCGACGCCCATTCGCGACAAAAACCGCTACAAGGCTTGGTTCAAATGAAAAAAGTTGTATCGGCTCGAGAACGTCGGCCGGTTAACAGCTAATTGAGAAACTGTGATGAACAGCACGATTCCTGCGACTAAAATGATCCGCGGCCACATCCGAGGGGTCCATGATAATGCCCAATTAAGCGCGTGGCAGTAGAGAAGGAAGAACGGAACCACTGCAGCGCTAAGGAGCCTGCCCGAGATGAAGTACGGATGTTCACGAGACGGATACACGCAAAGCCCGAAATCGAACGCCATCGATAGAATAGCAACGAATAAAACAAGGACAGCAAAGCTCGAAAATGCCAGCCAAAGACTCTCTCGCTGAAAGGCAGTCAGCTTGGTTAGGCGCGGAAACAGGCTGGTGACGCCGACCCCAATCGCGAGCGTGGACGAGATCCAGTAGAACGCGTCTGTCGGTTGGGAAGCGAGTCGTTTGCCATGCCAGATCAACTCGCCCCGCCAAAAACTGGCGATTAATTCTGGCCAGAACTCCGTCACTCCATTGAATGTGAAAATTGGATGGGGCCACCAATTGCTAATGGGTTTGCGAGTCCAACCCAGGAAGTCAATTTTCGATCCGGTGGCAGTAAGATCGCCGAATGTATGATAGTTCCACGCAAACCAAACAGCGATTGGGACGACGGCAGAGCCGATCAGCGCAGCTAGGGAGACCAAAACGGCACGCGATTTGCCCTTTTCAGTGAGATTTTGAATCTTGAAGATCAAAGCTATTCCCACGACGAGGAGAAGAGCGATATTGGTGGTCTTAACCAGACAGGTCGCGGCGATGGCAAGCCCGGTGGAGATCGCGAGACGCAGGTTCGGCACGTCGGCTGGCAATAATTTTATCAACCCAACAAAGGCGAGCCCAAAAAAAAGTGGAGAGAGCGAATCGTTTTGGATTGAATAGAAGGTGGTCTGCGGCCACACGGCCAGCAATAGCGGAACGCTTAGATGCATGAATGGCCGACCGGGAAAGACCAATTGTGCAGCAACGAAGCCCAGCCAGACCAGAATCGCAGCCACGAACACGTTCAGAAAGCGAACCCAATACAATAACCAGCAGCCTGTAATGCCGATCGCGCGGCCAAGGTTGAGCCACGAACCCGCGATAGCATAGTAAAATGGAGGTTCACCCGATTCGTGATTTTGATTGGCCTGCCACCACGCTGAGGTCCTGTTTATAACATCCTCGCGCTGTTCAACTGGTAACGTCCAGGTCGGCGGCGGAAACGTTCCGGTGGTAAGTTGCTGCGGAGCCGTGAAGTACTCCGGCGTGCCGTACAAGGAAAAGCTATACGCGGATTCGGGAGAGTAATGACCCAAATCGCGCGGCACCTGGCCCCGCGCGTATTTCATCACCAAATCTACGTGCGCCTGCTCATCGACATTATTGAAAAAGGGAAACGCGGCCGAAAATATGAACACGCGAGCCGCCGCTATCGCGCAAAGCAGCAATACCAACGTTCGCTCGTGTTGCATCGTAAATCGGATCGCGGGCGTCACCGAGGTTCCCCCTCGATAACCGCGAGCTTCCCATATTCGTTGACCAACGGTGCGATGCCTGCCGCTTTCAATCGCGCCTCGACCACTTCGCGAAAGGGCGAATCGCTCTCAATTACAACCGCCACATGTCCGTCAGGACTTGGTTCACGCCAAGGGATTGGTGGCGGATAAACGCGATGTCGATACCCAAAAATCGCATCGGAGACGGCGAACGTTTCACCGCATTCAAAGAGCAATGGGTAAACAAAAGACACAGTCGTCCACACGCCGGTCACCTCGCGTTGGCGCAAATGATCTTCAACGCCCTGGAGATCGACAGGGGAACCCGTGTCATGCAATAGTTCTCCCCGAGATCGCAGAGCGTTAACGTTTCGATTTGGTTGTGGCGCGCGATGTCGATCATCAGCGCGCTTCCGGTAATGGCTACGGCGGCTAAAATCGCAGCTCCGCCGAAACGAACCAGCGCTTTGGAACAATCAAAAGAGCGCTTCAGCAGCCGGCCAGTGAGCGCCGCGAAAAAGAAACAGCCAGCCAAAAAATAACCTGGCACACTGAAGGGCGCGGTGACGTACGGGATGAAGCACGCCAATGTTAGCAGAAGCAGATCACGCTCCTCATGGCCCCTGGTGAAACCGCCGCGAACGGCCGCCAAGATCTTCAATGGCGACTTGATAAATGGCCAAGCCGCAACGCCAGCGGCCAGCAGCGCGATCACGAAAAACAAAAGGCCCGAGGCAGGCCGCTCCGAATAATACCAGAGCACGGTATCGGCGCCGAAAAACTTCGGCATCTCAACGAAGAAAATTTGCCACAACGCGTCGGCGTGAAGAAGGAATCCAAATCCGCCGCCGCCAGTTTTCTCGAGGACTGCGTTCCAATTGGCGAAATGATGGGTGAAATTGAACACGATCGCCGGCGCGTAGCCGATGATGAAACCGGCGAGTGCGATCAGCACGTTGTTAAACGACAAATTTCGACGCATCAAAAGAAGAACCCATAGCGCAACGTTAAATGCGATGCCCAGCTCCAAGCTCCAGATCGTTGAGCCCGAAACAATCCCGAATAAAAGAAACAGCGACCATCTTCTATTCGGAGTCGATTGGATAGAAAGAAACAAAATGGTCAGCAGCGGAATGGAAAGGAAATACCAGGAGTAGCCCCTTACCTGGAAGTGGAAAAATGCGAACGCAATCGCGGCCAGGTAAGCTTCCCAGGCCGCACCCGCATTATAGGTCTGACCATACATGTAAAAAAGGGAAATAGCGCCGTTCCAGGATATGTTTGCCCATTAGACCGATAATCGCCTCGTCGCTATGGACATGCGTTTGCGATGCCAGCAAAATCGTAAGGCGCACTGCCGCGATGATGATAAGCAGGCCGATAAAAAGTGCGTGGCGGCGCATCAGCATTTAGCTGTCGGGATCTCGGGCGCGATCATGACAAAGCTTCGAGATCGCCGATTGAGGCGGTTCCCATTTACGCAGACGCACGCGGCTTGAGCGTCAGATTCAACCCGGAGGACGAAATCCGAAATCAGTCGCTAATTTTCCCCAAAGCCAATCAACGAACCAGTCTTTCTTGATCGAACTGGCATTAGCTACGGCAAGCGCTTCCGCTTTTTCCACGCTGCCGTTCAAGCAGTAAAGATAAGTAAGCAGGAAGGTGTCGTTGAGACTAGAGACGCCGCGATCCTTCTCAGTCTCAAGTAACCCGATTGCTCCGCCGATATCCCGCTGTGCCAGCGCGCCCGCAACTAAATCCGGCATTATTTCCAGCGGTGGTGTTGGCGACCTCTTCGCGACCCGCTCGGCGATGGCCAGCCGGAATCCATCACTACCCAGCACCTCCAGGACAGGCATTCGCAACTGCGAATGGCGCAGGTACAGATCCAGTTCGGCCAACTTATTGCTTCCAATCGTCTCGGAGAGATAACGCGTCTCCCGGACGACGAAGAACGATTCGAGCGAACTGTTAAGGCTCTCCGGCCAGATTGCGTCAGCCAGGGAGGAGTGAAGAAAACGTTGGAGCGCCGGAAGCGTTTCCATGTACGTCAAAGCAAAGCGATGGCTCGCCTCCTCATCCCACGGCGCGTCCGACAATCGTTTCGGATAATTATCCGTCAGGGGCGCGACGTCATGCGTGATCTGGTTGATGTCTTCGCCATCCATGAGAAAAAGGGCGCCCAATTGTTGCGGAACCTCAATACCGATTCGCCTCAAATCTCCGCCGGAACCCGACTGGCTCCACAATTGGCGAATTTCCTCCTCCTTCACTTTACGTCCCGACCCTTTGATTCCCATCATGATCCAGTCCTGATCGGCGCTTGCCCAGACAGAGGCGTTAGCAAACGCGTCGTGAAAGGCGCGCAGAATTGCTTTCGCTTCATCCACTTTCAGTTGGTTAATCGGCAGCCAAAAAGTGACAATTCCGCCTTCCTTAAGGCGACTGTGCATCAGTCGGAAAAACTCCGATGTGTAAAGATTGACAGCCCCCATTACCTTCGGCGGAGGCGGCTCGCCAGAGATAATGTCATACTGCTGCGGGCTCGCTTGAAGAAAGAAGCGGCCGTCCTGCACGACTGCGTGCACGCGCGGATCGCGCAGGGGATTGGAGTAATTGATGCCGGAATAAAAATCAGCAAGGGCAAACACCTCTTTCGAAATGTCCACGGCATCCATTCGTTTGACGTTTGGCCCGTGCAGAAGGGCGTCGGCCGTGACGCCACAGCCATAGCAAAGAAGAAGGACATCCTCTGATTCCGGGCGGAAAGCCAGAGGAAGATAAGCGAACAATCTCATGTAGCGCTGGCTATACGGATTTGTGGCCGACATTGAAAAGCCGTTGGTCAATAGCCGGTAGTAATACGGTTCGCCGAAAAGATCGCGACGCAGCAGCTGCAATGTGTCGGAAGTGCCCTCAACCCTTTTCACTACATGCGCGAGCACATTGCCGTGTTCATCGATTTCGTAGGGCCGGCTGGCATGTGAGAAGTGCGATTCAGCGCGGTGATAGGGAAGAATTGCCATCAGGAGGATCGCACCAGCACAAAGCGCGATAGTGAGCCGACCAACTGGCTGGCCAACTGACCAGCTCGAACGTTCGCTCACGATCACGGAAAGCAGGAAGTAGCCACCCGTGCAGAGCAACAGGCTCCATTGGTAGCCAACGCGCGGCAATAGTACGAAACTTGCAAGAAGGGGGCCGACTGCGGAGCCCGCGGTATTAAAGAGGGTCGTAATCCCTGTGCTGTTCATCCGATCGCCCATGCTCCCTTGCACCTTTGCCACGAGCGATGGAAACAGAATTCCAGATAGGAACGCGACAGGGAGCATCAACGCAATAGAGACGAGGGCCACTGCACGCCAGGAAAGGTCGAACACACCCGTGTGCGACTGGGCCAAATTTTCCGGGAAGAACAGGTAGCACAGAAGCGTTGCAATTGCTGCCAACAGCAACAGCACGGGAAGCAGGTGATCCATTCGTGCGGTGCCACGGTGGATCGCGCCAGCGACAATGGCGCCGAAGCCAATTCCTGCCAGTACGACAGCCAGCATGATCGCGAATGCAGTCGGCGATGACGCGACGAACAGACGCAGAAACCGAAACCAAACCAGCTCGAGACAGAGGAGGATGCATCCTGTTCCAAAGCTAACGAGAAGGAGACGCCTTGGTGGGCGATACCTTGCATCAAAACGTAAAGGAAATTTGGACGGCAGCGACCTGTCGCCGCTGTATCTTGCCACTAACACCGCGATAAGCGCGGCAAGACAGCCCACGAAGCCTGCAGCTAAGCCAGTCCCGCGAAGTCCAAATGCTCCGATGAGATACGCCTCGCCGAGGAGTGCCCCGACGACGGCGCCCAACGTGTTCGAGCCGTACAGAAAGCCGATGAGGCGCCCAAAGTTAGTTTGCCGTAGCGCTGGATCCTGGACTATCACCGGCAAGGTCAAGCCCATTGCTGTCGTTGGCACAAGCAGGATCAGGAAAGATACGATGAATCGCAGTCCGAGGAGAGTGGGCTGATAATTCCAAAGTGTTTGCCACACGGGTCGCATCCAGTTGCCAAGCACTGGAAGACCAAAAACAACCGTGCATCCAAAGAACGCGACGAGGATCTCCAGCACAGCGTACAAATAGAGCGGTCGCCACTGCCGAATTCTCGCGGATGCGGCGAGCGCATTTCCTAACGCCAAGCCCGCCATGAAACTGGAGAGAATCAACGCCGCAGCCCAAACTGAGTTGCCAAATGCCAGCCCGCTCAATCGCAACCACAGGGTTTCGAAAATCAGTGCGCCAATGCCGGACAGAAAGAGAATACCAGACAGAATCGCAATGCGCATCGTGTCTTTCTATACGGGTTCGGCGGTTGACGGATACGAACAACTAGCAAGTGCGTACGGGCATTGTCTGTCTGTTCGGCATATTTGCGACTCGCGGTTGTCGCGAAGATTTTTGTCAACGGGATCTGGCATCCTTACGTGACGAAATTCGAGAGAATCCATGAGCACGCAAATCGGCGCGGGCCGCCAATTAGCCGCAAACCCAGTTCATCATCGAAAACATGGAAGAAGCCATCGAGTCGCACAAACGAGGCCAATATTGCTGCTTAACTTCTAGTTGCATCAAATTCCTTTTTGTCGCATTGCTGGCGTCCGCGCTCCTGCGCGATTCTTGATGAGCAATTTCATTTTGGCGGCGGCCGCGCAGACCGAACCCAATCAGTTGATCATGCTGCCTTTTGGGATCCTCTTGCTTTCCATCGCGCTGCTGCCGATCGTCCTTAAACGTCATTGGGAGCGGTACTATCATCTCGTTGCGCTTTTTCTCGCAGCGATCACAACCGCGTACTATCTCTTCGGGATTCGGCAGCCAGAACGCATCCTGCACGAAGCCACCGATTACATTCATTTCATGGCGTTGGTTGGCTCACTCTTCGTCGTCGCAGGCGGGATTCACGTACAGATTCGCGGGAAATCCACTCCATCTTTTAATTGCGTCCTTCTATTTCTCGGAACAATCGCGGGCAACGTCTTCGGCACAATGGGCGCGTCGATGCTCTTTATTCGCCCATGGATTCGGGTGAACAAATATCGTTATACCGGTTTGCACACGGCGTTCTTCATCTTCCTCGTAAGTAACCTGGGGGGCGGACTAACGCCGATGGGGCCGCCGCTTTTTCTTGGCTATCTCAAAGGCGTGCCATTTTGGTGGATGGTTCAGCACTGCTGGCGTGCCTGGTCCATGGCGTTGCTCAGTCTGCTTTTGACATTTTATCTCGTCGATCGATATAATTTTCGCCGCGCGCCAGCGCTTGTTCGTGAACAGCAAACCGGGGCGTTCAAGATCGGCGTCGACGGGCTGCGGAACATTTTCTTTCTCGCGATCATTCTTGGCGCGCTTTTCATCGAGCGCCCGCCATTTCTACGCGAAGCAATCATGCTCGCGGCCGCTGTTGGATCGTATCTTGCGACACCGAAAAATGTGCATAAGACCAATGAATTTTCGTTTGCTCCGGTGAAGGAGGTCGGCTGGCTCTTTCTCGGAATTTTTCTGACGATGGTCCCGGTACTCGATTATATGCAACTCCACGCGCGAGATCTTGCCGTTGATACGCCCGCAAAATTTTACTGGATCACCGGTGGTTTGTCTGCGGTGCTCGACAATGCGCCAACCTATCTGACGTTCCTGGCTAACGCCCTCGGCCGAATTGGTCTCAGCATCGAAGATCCCGCTGCCGTGCACCAATTTCTTGGCAGTGGCAAAGCCGAGATGGTCGCCATTTCCATGGGTGCGGTTTTGTTCGGAGCCGCGACCTATATCGGCAACAGTCCCAATTTCGTAATCAAGGCGATCGCCGAGCAACACGGAATGCACACACCAAGTTTTATTGGCTTTGTCATAAAGTTTTCTCTTCCCATCCTGTTGCCGGTACTTTTGCTGGTTTACTGGGTAATGTTGCGCGGCTAGAGAGTGATCGATGTTCACCGGTCTGATCGAAGAAGTGGGCAGTGTGATTGTGCTTAGTGCGAGTGACGATCATAGAGAATTAAAAGTTGCCGCCCCGCATCTGGCGAAGAACATGCGACGCGGCGATAGCGTGGCTGTCAATGGTTGTTGCCTCACACTAATCTCGCATCGCGGCGGCGCCTTGGGTTTTGATCTTTTGGCGGAAACAATGGCGCGCACAAATCTAAAGCATTTGCAACGCGGAGATTTGGTAAATCTTGAGCGCGCTCTGGCCGCGAACGAGCGTTTCGGTGGGCATTTCGTGCAAGGCCACGTTGATTGTGTGTCATCGATCCTCGCGTTCGAAAAGAGCGGCGTAGATTTTCGATTGGAAATAGAGCTGCCGCCTGAGTTCGCCAATTATGTGGCCTCAAAAGGGTCGATTGCAGTCAACGGAATCAGCCTTACGGTCGCTGAAATTCCCCCGAAGAGTTTCGTGGTCTGGATTGTGCCGTATACGAAAAAGCACACCAATCTCGATCGCGCGGAGCCGGGTGATTTAGTGAATCTCGAGTTCGATATTCTAGCGAAGTACGTCGAGCGAATGGTTCCGCAATTCATCAAAAAATGACTGTGCGTAGAGCGACCGCGGAGCGCCTGCGTCCTCGGATGGTCGGCGTGATCGCGTCGTGCGCGGATCTGGATCGCGCCATGCGGAACCGCAGGCCGCCGAATTTCTTCGAGCTGCGTCTGGATCGTCTCGCAGGCATTGTGGATCAATTGGAAGACAAATTGCCCAAGCTA
>Ga0193735_1000779_pt1 | contig 10161 bp, 13 predicted proteins | sample U1m2metaG_FD_145080 | JGI IMG/M metagenome (GOLD analysis project Ga0193735, IMG submission 145080) | Soil microbial communities from a riparian zone of the East river system, Colorado, United States - U1m2 | ecosystem: Environmental > Terrestrial > Soil > Riparian zone | place: USA: East River... | reverse complement strand
GAAAGGATCCGGCAGCCAAATCATCGACCTCCCCGGCGAACGTCGAACCATCAAGCGAATCGATTTCAATTACAAGAGCATCAATCGCCGCCAAGGCAAAGGAACTGTTGAAGTGCTCGGGCGGTAGGACTCATTTGTCGTTGGTTGGCGAGGGAGACGCTCACCTTGGACGTCTCCCTCGATCCGACTCAACATCCGAACACCGCACCGGTCGCCGTCTACAAGGAGATCGCGCCATGACGCGCGATGTTTATGACCTCACCGTAGTGGTCTTTGGCATACCAGTTGCCTAACCAGTTAAGATGCAGAATTTCACCACACAAGGTAAATCAGAGAAGAAGGATTTCTAAATGAGATCTACGAAATTAATCGGCTCACTCGTCATTTTATTCGCTTCGTTCATTGGCTGCACCGCAGCGCCCGACCGTATCCTATTGAAGGAACAGGCGATGATAATCGCTGTCACATGAAAATCGAGACTTACGGCGATCCTAAAATGCCAACCGAACGAGAAGTTGTCGATTATTACGGGCCGTGTGATGAACGGCCTTCGAAAAGATGAGACCACCCCGCCCCCCGCAGTCACCCTCTAAGATCAGGCTTTTCGCGCATTTTCACCGGGTCGGACCGCGCTATGTCTCAGCCCTGTCCCCTTTTCTTTCTGCCCATCGCTGTCAAATTGTAATGACTGTTATGTCTGAACACTCCCGTGTTCCCCGTCGTGTCTGGAACGACTGGAACGTAGCGAAGCGGTGAAACGGCTTGAGCGATTTGAACTCTCTGAGGACTACGTTGAACGCTTGAACGTTGAACTTTGAATGGGCGTAAGCCAAGTCTCTAAACCGCGCTTGTTGTGCACACATATATTGGCGAATCAATATCTTGCGCTGGTCCGACCCAGAGATTCCGTTTTGTTTCCAGTACCACAATATTACTCAGATGAATTGCACCGGCAAACTCTAACCCCAGGGGCTGTGCCATGACGGGCCTCTTTGCAGGGGCCGATGTCGCAGTGCAAGACCTGACGTTCCCTGGTCGATCTCGCCGAAAGCCCGCGCCTGATCTCGAACGTCATTGACTGTCCGTCCGATCAAGTAAAGATCGGCATGCCCGTGGAAGTAGTGTGCGAGGATAACGAGGACTTTACCCGGCCGAAATTCCGGCCGGCTATGTGATCGACACCATGGGCGATTGCCACTTATTACGACAGATGTGCAGATGGAACGCAGATCCGAGACTTAGCGCTTCATCTCAAAAGAAAACGTTTTCCTCCCAGATAGCTTCGATCGATCTCAAAACGTCGAATTCAGATCAGCGTAGTTGTCGGATTAAATCTGTCATTTCCTAGTCGATAATCCGTACTTTTCACTCTGCTATTTTCTGCACCGTAGTTAAGATTCAATTTTTTCGCGATGTTAACCGTCACCGGCATGGGCCTTGCGTAAAACTCATGGTAGGCAACGGACTCATACGCAAGGAGTGTTTTTATGAACTGTTATAGAATTAAATCAATCGCGCTCATGGCGCTTTTAGCGTCGATCACGTCATTCGCCGCCGGCTGTTACTACCAGGGATATGATCGCTACGACTACGCACGGCGTGGGGATCGCTATGATCGAACTTATGAGCGTTATGACGATCGCCGCTACGATTCGCGCTACAATCGCTATTACGACAATCACTACGCATGGCGCGGTCGGGACAGAGATCACTACAACGACTAAAGAATAGATCCAATTTGAGGTGAGACATTTTTGATGCCCAGGGAGTAGGAGGGCACCTTGATCCGGCAACAGCGGCGCCTTTCTTGGACGTACAGGCGTCGCGCGAGTGACGCAACGGCTACTGGGGAGAAAGATGGATGACAAAGTGATAGGGCGGGTTTGGGCGGATTATTACCCGAGGTCGCGGGACAACAGAGATGCCCTTCAAATATGCAGGATTATCTGTCGCCTGATACGAGCAGAGAGCAGACGCGGTTTTGTTATTACTAAGTCCGGTAGACTACAGCGTGTTCTAGATGCCTGTGACATATCCAAAGCCGACTTCGACGAGATCGAAAAGGGCTTGCGCTTAAAGAGCTCTAAGTAAACGCCAGTCTCAAGCGCTAGCCGACAACACCCTTGGTCGCCTCGGCATGCCTTCCTCCAATAGGAGTGATAAGAAATTCTCAAGATTGGCTAGAGTAGAAAGTCTTCCCGGGTTCTTTCCCGAGTTCCTTTTTTTAGGGCGTCTATTCCACAGGCAAAGTGAATGAAGGATGAAGGGGGCGAATCTTTGGTTGACAGATTTCACCCCGCGAAGTTGAACCAACTGTCATCAAAAGACTTGCCCCATTCCCCGGCGCTAACGCCAACGGGAATATCCCCAGCCCCCGCCACCGAACACAATCAACACTAGAAGAACGATCAATAAAGTATCCATAGTTTCTCCTTTATTTGGATTGTCTATTCTGAACTCTGTTAGAGCACGTTGTGTGCCAGAGCTCATGCTGATGAAAGGTGGATTCCTATGGAGATTTTTAGCCAGTGAGTACAGAAAGAGAGTAGGCTCGTTAAAAGAGTCGAGCAGTTTCGACCAAAAGGTCGAACGAGAGTCCTAAAGTGTTTCGTATTTATTGTGTGAACCTTGGCAATCTAAACGGCGGGCTGAACATCTTACACAGGTCCGACCCAGCTGTGTTAGCAAACAATGGAGAGCTCATCCGAATTATCAGCGCGCCGCGAGCGAACCGCGCGATCGACATTCCTCTTTTGTTGCGACAAAGGGGCTTTCTCCCGGCTTCTTGGAGATTTACTTTGACACCTGGTGCTTAGTGACTATTGTGAAGACCTGTCGGGAGAGCTAGTCCTAGGGTTCCCTTCCTCGGTTACCTGAAATCCTTCACGTAAGCCCAAAATCCTCCACCCTATTAGCAGTCCAACCTTAGGAGGTTGATATGTATACTCGCAACGTCAGTATGAAGTTGAAGGTCAATAGCGCGAAGGAGTTTACCCAAACTCTTGAAAACGAAGTGATTCCCGTGCTCCGCAAACAAAAGGGATTTAAGGATGAGATCACTCTCATCGGTCTTCAAGACCTCTTGATATTTCTCGCGGTTGTAAGCTTCCGCGTCTTCTTTTCTATCCCACAAACTAATCGCTACTGCATCGTTACGTTCCGGGGCGGAACTACCGATTCCAGTGTCCCTCATTTCACGACCGCAACAACCAAGGCCACTAGTGCAATTAACCCTACAGCAGCTCCCGTCACCGCCAAAATCTTAAGGGATTTTTGTATCGTTTGAAGAACCTTTTCGATAAGTCTCAGCTTGTCGTTTATCTCTTTGTTAACTAGGGCCTGCAATTCTATTGCTTTCTTTAGATCGTCTATCTGATTCTGAGTCCCAGCTCCGGGCTTTCTGATTGTATCGATTAAATGGCGAACCTTATCGATGGAATCATTAACGGCTGGTGTAAGGATAGCCAGTTGCATCAGAAATTTAGCAATTGATGTGATGGGAAATATCATGACTCTCCTTCCGCCAGCTACCCTACCGTTGTATGCACTCGGTCCGGCTTTGAACGTTTTGAACGGAGCGTAGTGTTCAATTGCGCTCCATGGTGAGCTTAGTTTGTCCTGAGGCTGCTCGAAGGATCGAACCATTAGAACTCGCTGCTGCATAGAATAAGTGATGTGCCAGACGCGGCCAGGGAGAAAATGACGGTTGGCGCGCGGCATCGCTTATCTCTTAGCGTAAGCGTTTCCACTCCAGAGCATATCCTCGAACGCTTGGAGGCTACGGAAATTTCCGAAACATGGGATTTCCCTTTCCAATCTGATTTTGAACTCTTGAACCTTTGAACTTTGAACAGGCGTGAACCAAGCCTTTAAACGACACCTATTTTGCAAACTCGTATCACTGAATCAACATCTTGCACAGGTCCGACCCAGCTGTCTTAGATTTTTTAGCAACCTGCTAGTAAAGGATAACTCCGAACTCTACCTGTCCCTTCCGCATCTCGTAGTCTCTACGACTTATTCTCTGGCCCCGATAATCCTCCTCCACTTGGTTCATCTGGTAATGGGAGTTAGAGCGGTAGCCTGACACGGGTGTCTTGTTGCCTGACGCCGTTCCAAGGAATTGGCAACCCCATTGACCGAAAGCGATCATGAGCGCTAGGAGCACCGTAAATTTTCGCATGTCAACCTCCTTGGGTTGGACAGATTAGGAGGTTTAAGCAGGCTTACTTAAAAAATTTCGAGTAACCTCAGAAGTGAAACCCCACGTCTAGAATTGCTCAAACTCTACACTGACCGGAGAGGGATTACTGTGTAATAGGGGACCATGTCTTGAAAGGAATGAGTTAAAGAGGCGGGGTAATGAAGCGGCTTCCCACCGGCTTGCAAACAATCAGCTAACACGCCAGGACCGATTGGTTTTCACTTAGTTGTCAGGACAGCTCCACCGCCGTCCCATGAGAATCATCAAATGGATCGTTTTGTCCTTTAAGTCGCGCCCCGATCACAGTGGTCGAGTAATCAGCACCGGATCGCCGCAATGGCGCACCACCGCTTCCGCGACACTCCCCAACACCCAGCGCTTGACGCCGGATCGCCCGTGCGAGGACATCGCGATCAAATTGTCGGGCGTTTTTTGTCCTAACAAGATAATTTCATCGGCGGCAAGACCTTCCTTGGTGACGCACGTGACCTTCGCGACCCCAAGGTTTTTGAGGTCGGCTGCCTTCTTGTCTAGATATTGCGCCGCTTCGTCGCGCACGCCGGCGAGCAGCTCCTCGTAATTCCCGGCATAAAAACCCTCATCGCCGCCGTAAACGTTGTACGGAATGTGATAGGTGCGGAACAACTCGACCTCCAGATCGAGCTTTTTCGCCATGCCGGCGGCCATTGGCAGCACGCCCTCGGCAAGCTCGGATCCGTCCAGCGGCACAATAATCGACTTGAGCATCGCTTCGCCTTCTGACTTCGCCTCCTCGGTAGCGCGGATCAACAACAGTGGATTCGCCATGCCGCGCAGGACCTTTTCGGCAACGCTGCCCAACAAGAAGCGATTCAATCCCGACCGGCCGTGCGTCGCCATCGTGATCAGCATCGCTTTATCGGTTGCCGCTTCTTCAATGATCGTGTCTTCGGCTTTGCCCTTTTCCACCGAGCATCGCACATCGGTGTCGGCAAACGTTGTTGCCACGCTTCCTAGATAACTCGTGAGGCGGCGGACAGCGTCGTCGATGATGGTGTCGAGAAAGCGCGCCTTTTCGCTCGCCATGTGCGAGGCGACCTCGGCGATATCGACCACAGCCAACAACTCGACGGGAACCTTAAACTTGTCCGCCAGGTAACGAGCGTAGGGCAGGACCTTTTCCGCCGTCTTCGATCCATCCAACGGTACGAGTATTTTGCTGTACATGCTTTCCTCCTCGCCGCCTCTAAAAAAGTCCAGAGAGACTGTCGTCTTCCGTCCTCTGACGTTAAAACTAACCTGTGACGGATTGCGGTCTAATATTGGACAAACTCAAGACTATAATTCTGCGTGACAAGAGCAGAAAGTCTTACGAGCTATTTCGGCAGGATTCACAAGAATGCACACAGCGGAGCGCAACGCGAGAAGCACGAAGAGCACGGCGGGAGCACCAGCGCTCTGGCGAAATATTTAAGGCCGATTGCGCGCGACTCGCAGTAGCGGTTTTGTTTCAATTATCTTTGGCGTTCCCTGTATTAAATAACGACGGGCGGTTAAAACTCTGAGCCTAGATTGTTTACTCAAGAAATATTCCAATGGTAGACTTTCTACTTGCTCGTCTTCTGTCTATGCTTCCCGCGCACGATCACGTGATACAGAACTCCGGCAGCCAACAGGCGTGGACGGCGCGCCATACAATCCCCAAAACAGCAGCGATAAAAACTTGTCAAGATTGACTAGATTAGAAAGTCTCCCCCTGCGCTCTCCTCCCATTTGAAAAGATCGCAAACTGACGCGAGCAGGCTCAGCGGAAATCGAATTGGCGGCAAAGACTAAAAAGCTACCACACCCCTTGCGAGACGTGGCGGCTTAGTTGAACTAGAAGCTGCCAGGATTACTTTTTGCCGGCTTTCTTCGCCGCCCAGAAAGCCTTCAATTTGGCCGACAACTTCGCTCTGGTTGCCCGACTCATTGTCTTCTTCTTTGCGATCGCCGTAGGTTTGGCTGGCGCCGCTGGTTTAGGAGCAACGCGCTTTTTCCTAAATGCGCTCGTGGTCCGCTTATTCTTTGGACTAGGTCCAGATTTGGCTGACGCACCGAGGATACTGCGCAGTTCTTTGTTGAGGTCCTCGATTTGTTCTTTAATCGCGGTAGCGCGTTTGAGCTGGTTAATCGTAAGGTCTAGTAAATTCATGGGAACACTTACTAACATTCAAAGCTAGTGGAAATCAAGTGCTGGTCCGAGACTAATATTCGGCAACGATAAGACATGCTACACGTCCAGCGTATCTTGTGGCATAATTGGTCTATGCTCAAGCGAAATAGCAGACGGCGTAAAGCTAAACCGACCGAATGGGCAATAGGCCAGCCTCTCAGCTTTACGCCGAAGCGTCTAACCAGGAAGCCATCAAAAAGATCACCGAGCAAAAAACCGGACAGCAAACGAACCGTCGAGTCTTAGCAGGACAAACGCGTTGGGCCTGCCGCAGGAGCCGCAAATTGCCGTTTAGCTCCTCACCTTGCAGCGCCAGGTTAGACGGCGCTGAGCGCTGGCAAGCGTATAACAAAGATTTTGAAAACGCCGCCGCCGATAGCACGGATCTGACCCCGTGCAGGTGTTCCCAATGAGCCAACAAGTGCGCAGCCTTGCCGACACACAGCGATCAGACTTTCTATTCTCGACAATCTGCCGCTAGTCGCGCCGCCTGCTTCCTCAAAGTTTCGTTCTCGCTCATACGAACGGCGAAACGCGAGACTAAAGAACTTACCGTGGCAGCGTCTCGACCCAGACACTTCGCGACATCTTTGAGCTTATAGCCCAGCCGCCGGATAAGTACATATCCGACCAGTGCCCGCGATTGCGAGACCTCCCAGCCTCGATCTGCTCCTTCAAGCACCCGGGGCTCCACCTTTACCGCTCGCGCCGCACTGCGAAATACGACGCTCAACTGCTTCTTGCGCCGGGGAATCTCTTCCTCGTTAACTTTGCGCTTGAGCTTTTGTGCAAACTCCTCAGCTCCTAAAAACCGCTGGTCCTCAACCTCGTAATAATCCTCCCGATGCCCGTCCTTTAAGCCTTGCAGGACAAAACGCCGGTATCCGGTCCGCCCTCCAAGCCTGTCGAGCACTCGGCCGGACTCCAACACTTCGCTCACACGACCCTCCACGTAATGGCGATGGCCGCTGTAGGGATACTCATCAAGCTTCTGAACCCTATTCGCTCTGATCGGATTGAGATGAATATAGCGAACCAGGCTTAACAGATATTCATCCTTATCACAGACGATGAACGTGAGTTTATCATCAATCTGAAAGCCGCGAAGCAAATCGGCCTGACGATTCCACCGAACGTGCTGGCAAGGGCCGATAAGGTGATCAAGTGATGGAAGAAAGCCCAACGGCGACATTAGGATTGAATTGAATTGATCCCATAAACGGAATGGCGCGCATACTTCCTACCACGAAAGAATTTGATTTTAATTGGCTTGCTTTTTATGGCGTATCCATTGCCCTCCGATCGGATTGGGCTGGTTCAGATTGCGCCGCACTTGCTGCACGAATTCATCTAAAATTCATAGCCCGGCGAATCCATCACAATCATAGAACGTTACACGTGGATTCCATCCAGGAAAGGGCAGTGTAAGCTCCAGTACCGGTATTGACATGGGGCTTTAGCCGCTATCTTGGAGGTGTGGGATCATGCGCGGGGCCGCCCATCATAATGTCATCGTCCAGCCACGTTCCGGCCCGCCCGACCTGCGCGAAGTAAATTTGGAGAAGGTTCGTCATTACAGCAGTATAAAAAAGGAGATCTTATGAAATTCTATAGCGTCCTTATTGTAATCGTTGCCCTTCTTGCTTCTACCGAATCGGCTTCCGCGCCGGCTCAATTTTTTCTATCCCCCTCCACTCCTGTTCAAGGCATAGGGGCACCTCAGGTGCAAATAGCCGAACGGTTATTCACTACGCCCGTGCTCGAACCCAACGGTTCCGTCGCCGTCTGCTTTGCTACGAACTTGGATGCCGTTGCTCGCGATCTGGCCGCCCAAATTATCGATTCGAGAGGTGTCGAGGTCACCCAAACCAGTTCATGTGGGACACAACTAACATCGGGAGTCACATGCGATTCAACCGCTCATTTTGCTAACAATTCTCCCCTGCGTTGCGTCGTGGGAACGAGCGGCAGGGCGACAACTCTTCGTGGAGGGATGACCACCTCGAGCGGTCCTTTTCCGTTCACCAGTCCGGCAAATCTGACGGTCACGGCACAGTAACATAACGCGGACTCATTGAAACGAGTCCCGTCTCTACAGAATTCATTCGGTCGATGCGCTCTTCACGTCGCGGCGGATGGCTGCGCGGTCGAACTTATTGGCTAAGACCTTCCCGCCCTACTTTGACCTATAAATTTTCATGCAAGGAGGCACTATGGAAACATCTAATCGCCGTGGAGCACTAATTCTCCTCGCAATCACCGAATCGTTGATGATGAAAGTGTCGCGGAGGTTCGGTCGCTCGACTGGTTCATAATGCATCCGTGCTTGACCGCGCTAATTATTCAACCGCGAAATCTGAGGCTACGGCACGTCATACTTTCCGACACTGTGACCTGATTCCCGTGTTGCGAAAATTTACCAGGCAAAATTGCCGCCCGCGGTACAAGACGGCAATTCCCAAGCCTTGACGCAATCTCCCGAAAGTTTCCTCGATCATTAAGGCACAATGTACTTGTGCTGGGGCAGGGCAACCCACGTTCCAATGCAACTCACCTTTGAAGGTCCCTGCCCCGGCGCCATTTTCTTTTGTGACCACATTGCTTGATCAAGCGGCGGGATTACTCGTTAGCTTCTGCTCTAATCGGCAAGTCCTGTATCGGACAAAATCACAATTAGCCCCAATAAGGAAAGGGGGTGAAGATACCATGAAGCTTCTAAAGCGTTTACTAGTTGAGGAGCATGGTCAAGGTTTGGTTGAGTATACCTTGATCGTCGTTCTAGTTGCCCTGGTCTTCTGGGTCGCTATTAAGAACACGAACATCGGCAGTCAGTTGGCGAGTGGCTGGAGCAATATTACGGCTTGCGTTGGTGATCCGTCGGGTTGCGACACGGCATCCTAAGTCGATCGATATTGTGGCGCACCACTTGGCTTGGAGACGAGATTGTATCCGTTTCCAAGCCAAGCCCACGTTTAGCTCACACGCGAGAACTGCGGGATGTTCGTCACGGCTCGCAGTTTTTCCAAGCGACTTTAAACGGTTCTAGGCTTCGGCGCTGGTGCGTTGCTATTGGATGCACCAGTTGCACACCCGGCAACATGTCTCTTGTCGCGAGTTCGAAACCAATCCACCCGCTTCACGCAACTCTATCGCTGCTGCCAGCGTTCTTTGTTTCCAGTTTGAACTTTTCGCGACAACTCTTAATCGCATTTTGACTGGTCGCTTCCTGGACATAGGCCCTTTCATCGCGAAGGCGGGTCATCCGTCCCTTAATCCTCAGATTGAATTGATTTCTCCATCCGCTCATTCCTAACGTGGCTTTTCACCTCACCGCGTGTTTAATGAGATTGAATTGAATGCTCCATCAACGTAATCGTAGCTTCCCTTCTGCCGCAGGAGTTCTTGCAGAACATCGCGGAGGAACGAACGAAGTATCGGGCTATGTTAAAACCGACAGCGCATTGATTTCGCATGCGCAGCCCTCCAGAGGCACCAGTTAAAGCTGTAATCGTCCATGACGACCGACAAAAAGAAACGTAAACGTGGACCTGGGAGACCAAAATCGCCAGAGGGAAGCAAAACCGTACAAGCTAGGGTTAGAGCTGATCTGGATAGAAGATTTCAAACCGCAGCGGAAGCGAAGCAATATATCAGATTGGGTACGAGATATATTGATTTGAACTTCAAATTAGGACACCACTAACATCGTAACTTTGGGTGGCAAGGATGCGACTGAGTTACGGTGAGGGTCATAAAGGAAAGT
>Ga0193735_1000776_pt1 | contig 10197 bp, 9 predicted proteins | sample U1m2metaG_FD_145080 | JGI IMG/M metagenome (GOLD analysis project Ga0193735, IMG submission 145080) | Soil microbial communities from a riparian zone of the East river system, Colorado, United States - U1m2 | ecosystem: Environmental > Terrestrial > Soil > Riparian zone | place: USA: East River... | reverse complement strand
TAGCTGACGAAGCTCTACGAGGAGGCTGCTGCCTCCGCGGGACCGTATCTCGGCGGCCAGCGCCTCTCCGGTTGATTCAGGTGAGCGCAGGTCGAGCACGCGGGAGCCGCGCACGATGTGCCGGCCACTCAGGTCCGCGAGCATACCATATAATGTAGGCGTGCCGCCGATGTCGCTCACCAGCGCGCCGATCGGGACCTGGCAGCCACCGTCGAGGGCCGCAAGGAAAGCGCGCTCGGCGCGAGTCGCGGTCGACGTCGGCCCGTGATCGAGCGGTTGCAGGAGATCTCTCATTCTTGCGTCGTCGCTCCGGATCTGGATCGCGATGGCACCCTGTCCGGCGGCCGGCAGCCACTCGGGCGGCTCGAGAAACATGGTGATGCGCCGCGCGACCTCGAGACGAATCAACCCGGCCGCCGCGAGAATGGCGGCGTGGACGGTTCCGTTCTCGACCTTACCGAGGCGCGTGGGAACGTTTCCGCGCAGCTCGGCGACCTCCAGATCGGGTCTGCGCGCCAGCAGCTGCGAGCGGCGGCGAAGACTGGATGTCCCCACGCGCGATCCGGCCGGCAAATCATCCAGATTCTCCGCTCCTGTCTGCCGGTTGACGACGAGCACGTCGCGGGGATCTTCCCGCTCCAATTGCGCGACGACCTCGAGGCCGTCTGGTGATTCGGTAGGCAGATCCTTCAGCGAGTGCACCGCGCAATCGATCTTGTTCTTCGTCAGCGCGACCTCTAGCTCGCGCGTGAACAGACCCTTCGCGCCGATCTCGGTGAGCGGCTGGTCCAGTTTCTTGTCGCCGGTGGTCTTGAAGGTGACGAGCTCGGACGCGATGCCACGCGCGAGCAGCGCGCTCTCGACGAGCCGCGCCTGCCGGAGCGCGAGCTCGGAAGCACGCGTCCCGATTCTCACGACGTTCGGGTCGATCACCGGCTTAGAAGGCACTGAGGACCTCGGACACGAGACCGTCGAGCGTCGCTTCCTTTGCTTCCACCCTCACCTCGATTCCCGCTTCGCGGAGCGCCTCGGATGTTTGCGCTCCGATGGACGCGGCAGGAACCTGTACTGCCAGCTCCTCTCCGACGGCGTCGATGTATCCTCTGACCGCTGAGCCGGAAGTGAAGGTGACGAGATCAACCCTTCCGGCTTCGATAGCACGCACGAGTTTTTCCGCGCCCTCGCCGTCCACGATCGAATGGTAGGGCTCGATCAGCGTGACATCGGCGCCGATTTCCTCCAGACCCTGCTGTAACACATCACGCGCGCCTTCAGCCGTCACGTAAAGCACCTTCTTCCCCGCGACGTCGTCGCGTGCGCGCATCATCTCCAGCAGCCCCTCGGCGACAAAGCGATCCGGGATCACATCGACCGTTATACCGTGCTCGAGCAACGCACCGGCCGTCGCGGGGCCAATGGCGGCGACCTTGAGTCCAGCCAACGCGCGCGCGTCCTTGGCTTCGCCGAGCAGCTGCTCCCAGAAAATCGCGATCGCGTTCTGGCTGGTGAAGATCAGCCAATCGTAGAGCGACAGACGACCGATCTCCACGCGCAGCGGCGCGAGATCCAGCCGCGCGATCTGCGTGGCCGGCATCTCGATCACATCGGCGCCCAGCTCACTGAGCTTCTCGGTCAGCGCCGGCGCCTGCTGCGAAGCGCGCGTTACAACGATCCGCTTTCCGAACAGCGGCCGCCGCTCGAACCAGTTCAGCTCGTCACGCAGCACGACCGACCACCCAATTACGGTAATCACAGGCGCGGTGATGTCCTGCTCGATTGCCTTCGCCGCCAGCGTTTCGAGCGTTGCCACGACAGTGCGCTGTTTGGGATGCGTTCCCCATTGAATCGCGGCAGCCGGGATGTCGCCGGGCATTCCGCCCTTGATCAGTGTCTCGGCGATGCTGGCGAGGGTCTTCACTCCCATGTACAGAACGATCGTCCCGCCTGACTTCGCCAGCGCTGTCCAGTTGGTCTGGGTGCTCGGCTTGGCTGGGTCTTCGTGGCCGGTGACAAAAGTCACCGATGTCGCCAGAGCACGGTGCGTCACCGGAATACCTGCGTACGCCGGTGCGGCGATCCCGGCCGTTATTCCTGGAACCACCTCGAACGGAATCGAAGCGTCGTTCATCGCTTGCGCCTCTTCGCTGCCGCGGCCGAACACGAACGGATCCCCGCCCTTGAGACGCACGACACGCTTTCCTTCGCGAGCGAGCTTCACGAGCAGCGCGTTGATCTCTTCCTGGGTTACCGAGTCCTTCGCCCCGCCACGCTTGCCGACGTAATAAAGCTCGGGCCTTCCAGTCGTCCGCGCGCCCGGCGGGAGCAGCGCCGTATTAGCGAGTGCGTCGTACACCACGGCATCAGCCGAGTCGATGAGCTGCTTCCCTCTTACCGTGATGAGGCCGGGATCACCCGGACCAGCACCGACGAGGAAGATCTTGCCTTCTGCCACTGCTACCCCGTTCTCGATTCCGCAATCAGGCCCGCGCGCTTTGCCCAGGCCTCGTACTCCACGGGAGAAATTTCGGACGGTTTGATCTCGCTTCGTCCGCCCCAAAACACGTTCGTGTACGGCGCCGGAATGCCGGCCTCCTCGAGATGCCTGTCGATCGCGGCCTTGTGATCCAGCACGAGCTGCTTGTCGGTGCCGTGCGCCACCGCCATGACGTTGACGTTCGCGAACTCGGGTCCGCCTTCACGCCAGTACGCGTGCGTCAGGATGTGATGACGGCCGATCTCACGCCCGGCTTCGATCTCCCTGCCAGCGGGCACCCGCCAATGGAAAAGTGCGTTGTACCGCGTCACGCGCTCTCCACCAGCGGACGGCTTCACGTGCTCGAGGAAGGTCGAAAATCTTCCGATCACCTCGCGCGCACTCAACGAGCGGGCGACGCGAATGAATTCATCCAGCGGCAGGCCCGCATCCCCGGCGCGTCCACGCCACGGATTCGGCGTTATCTCGTCGATTGTGAATTCGCGCTTGAGCGCCGTGAGCACCCGCCACTCGAGAGGCGAGAGCTCGACGATGTTGGTGTCGAGTACGCGTCCCGGCTCCTCGCTTCGCGAGCCCGGCTCCATGCCGCGACGACGCACGTGCCCGACGCCCAACGCGAAGAGGCGCTTCGCCGGCATGATGCGGAAAGCATCCGCGCCGACCTTCCCAGCCAGAAACTCGCAGTGACGCTGCATCGAGAATCCCTGGGGCACCTTGAGCGTCGTCCACAACCTGTAGACGGAGCCAGGAGTCTCGGAGTCGGTCGATCGAATTACGACGTGACCCGAAAATGGGTCTTCCTTTACCATGTAGTTGAAGGCAGAGTCGAGCCTGTCAGGCGCAACGCGCCACGCGACGAGCGCGCCCGGTGCGAGGTTCGTCGCCATCAAGGTCTGCCTGATGCGCCTGATCACGCTCGCGGAAAGCATCGCGCGCAGTCGCTCGATCACGACGTCCTCCGTTACTTCCGCCGTGGTAGCGATCGCGGCGAACGGCTCATCGACGAAGCCCGCGATGCGATCCTCCGATACCGCGAGGATGCGAGCGTTGATCGGGTCGGAAACCTCCGTGGGAATCGACGGCGACGCAAACAGGTTGACCGCCATTATTTCGCTCGCACGCGCTTGCGACGTAGATAGAGGCTGAGCGCGTACGCCGCGTAGATGCCGAGGGCAATCGTGTAGGCGAGATGATAGTACGCGGACGTTTCAGGCATCGTGCTCCCTTTTCGCAGCAGCCGCGTCACGCTCGGTAGCATAGCTGTAGCGCGAGCGGACGAATGCGAAATAGAGAAGCGTGAACGACACCAGCGAGAGCATAAGAGTCACCAGCATTTCAACTGGAAGCGACGGCGCGCTCGGCTTTCCCACGATCGGCATTGGGTGCATGGTGGCGAAGAGGTAAACGCTCAGGTGGATAAATGGGATGAGGAGCGCTCCGAGGATACCCAGTACCGCCGAATACCGGGCACGAAGTTCGGGCGACTCGACCGCACCACGGAGAACGATGTACGAAACGTAGATGAACCAGAGAAAGAGCGTCGAGACGAGGCGCACATCCCACCACGCCCAGTACGTCCCCCAGATCGGTTTCGCCCAGAGCGGACCGGTGATCAGCACTACGGTGGTGAAGACTACTCCGACTTCCGCCGAGCTCTCGGCGAAGCGGGCGAGGCGCGGGTCACGGATCCACAAGTAGACGCCGCTGGCGACAGCGACGAGAAAGAACGCGAAAAACGCGACCCACGCGGATGGAACGTGAATGTAAAAGATCTTTTGTGCCGCGCCCTGCTTCGCCTCGAGCGGGGTGAAGAACGCCGCCCTGATGACTGTGCCAAGCACCGCCGCGCCGGCGACGGTGGGAAGCCAGGAGATCCTCATGTCGATGTCGGGAGCATTCAAGATGAATTTAAGCGGCGCTGTAGCGCCACGCTGATGAATGCAACTGAATAGGCGAGAGGTCCCAGTTAGGTAAGTTGCGAGGTTGATAGTTCACTACGCCCCGACTTATCCCGGCGGCGTGTGAGCAACTGCCTGTGCCACGAATGCCCCAGAGGCAAGTCCGGGCGTGTGAACTGAATCGCTGGCATCTTACCTACTGGGACCTCTCGCCTATTCAGTTGTTTTTCAATCCTCTACGGTGAACGGGTAAGCCAGGGTGCACGCCGCAACAAAGACAATGTCAAACGCGAGGAGCAGCTTGAGCCACGCTCCGATCTCGACGACCGGCCGCCCGCTCAACAGTTTTGCCGTCGCCTGCGCCGCGGCGATCACGATCGGTACGAAGAACGGCAGCGCCAGCATCGGAAGCAGCAGCTCCGCCAGGCGGGTATTGACGGCCATCGCGCTGAACAGTGTTCCAACGGCAACCAAGCCGATGGCGGCAAGAATCGCGATCGCGATGAGTGGACCGGCAACGCTGCCGATCGGGAGATTGTAGAAGAGCGCCAGCGCCGGGATCGCAATCGCCTGAACGGCGCCGACGAAAATGAGGTTCGCAATCGCTTTCCCGAGGAAGATCGCTTCCCTGCTCACCGGAGACGCCAGTAGTCCGTCGATGGCGTGATCCGCCATCTCGACGCCGAACGAGCGATGCAGCCCAAGCAGTCCCGAAAAAGTGAAGATGACCCACAACACCCCGGGTGCGAGGTCCGTGGCGGTGACAGCCGTCGGATCCCACGCATAGTAAAAAATCACTAGTCCGAGGAGCGCAAAAACGACGGCGGAGAAGAACGCCGAGCGCGTTCGGAACTCGATCGAGAGATCCTTGCGGGCGATGAGCCACGCTGCGAAGAGAATGTCAGTCACTCGCCGCCAGCGCGTCGCGGTAAGTGGTTGCATAGGAGCCGGCATCGATGCTGCGCGCCGCATCATATCGCACGAACTGCCCGCGCCGCATCACGGCTGCGTGCGTGGCGAGCGAGAGTCCTTCGGCGAGATTGTGCGTCACGATGATTATCGCGGTACCGGTCGAGCGCAGCTCCTGGAGGAGCGCGGTGAGCGCCCGCGAGCCGCTTTCGTCGAGGCCGCTGTACGGCTCATCGGCTAGCACGAGCTGGGGGGAATGCACCATTGCCCGGGCGATCGAAACCCGCTGCTGCATGCCGCGGCTGAGAGAGCGGATCGGCGCATCCGCGCGCTCCAGCATCGACATCCGTCGCAGCGAGTCTTCGACACGCCTGCGCGCATCGCGGATCCCGTAGAGGCGAGCAGAAAATGTGACATTCTCCCGCGGCGAGAGCGCTTCGTAAAGCATGGTGTGGTGAGAGATGAGTCCGACCCGCGATCGGGCCAGCGCTCCACCCGGGAGCTGGACGCCCGCCACGCGCGCGCTGCCGGAGGTCGGCTTCAGCAAACCCGCGAGCACGCGGAGAAGAGTCGTTTTCCCCGCCCCGTTCGGTCCGAAGAGTGCCAGGCATTCGCCGGCGGCAAGCGAAAACGTGACTCCGGCCACCGCACGCGTGGATCCGAATTCGCGCGCAAGCTCCGCCACCTCGACGATTGGGGAGGGCGATCCACCGGTAGAGATTGTAGAGGACATTCGCCTAGAACTTGCCACTCTGGCGAGAGCGACGCAAAAGGCTGTATCCTTGCGACTCCGCCAATACGGCGACGACCAACAACTTCGCGCCAATGACTGACATCGACGTTCTGTTAACGGAAACCCGGAAGTTCGACCCTCCGACGGAGTTCAGGCGCACGGCCAACGTCGCGTCGCCCGACATCTACGCCAAAGCGGAGCAGGACCCCGAGAAATTCTGGGCTGACCAGGCGCGCGAGTTGGAATGGATCAAGCCGTGGCAGACGGTTCTCGACTGGAAGCCTCCGCACGCGAAATGGTTTACCGGAGGACAGCTCAACATCTCCGCCAACTGCATCGACCGCCATGTGCGGGGAGCACGGAGAAACAAAGCGGCGCTCATCTGGGAAGGAGAGCCGGGTGACAGGCGGACTCTCACGTACTGGGATCTTTACCGCGAGGTCTCCAAGTTCGCCAACGTCCTCAAGAAGCTGGGGGTCCGAAAGGGGGACCGCGTGGCGATCTACCTTCCCCTCATACCAGAGGCCGCGATCTCGATGCTCGCTTGCGCGCGCATCGGCGCGATCCACTCGGTCGTATTCGGCGGGTTCTCGCCCGAATCGCTGAGCGACCGGATCAACGATTCCAAGGTGAAGGTGCTCATCACGGCCGATGCCGGCTATCGCCGCGGCCAGGTAATTCCCTTGAAGCGCAACTCCGACAAGGCGTTGGAGACGACTCCGTCGATCGAGCACGTGGTGGTGGTGCAGCGACGGCCCGGCGGAGCGGGAGACGAAGCATTCGCGGAAATGCGGGAGGGTCGGGATCACTGGTGGCACCGACTGATGCAGGACGCGTCATCCAGCTGTGAGCCGGAGACGATGGATGCGGAAGATGTCCTGTTCATCCTCTACACATCGGGGACCACGGGCAAGCCGAAGGGCATCGTTCATACGACGGGCGGCTATCTCACCGGAGTGTCAGCCACGACCAGAATGGTCTTTGATCTCAAGGACGAGGATGTATTCTGGTGTACGGCCGACATCGGCTGGGTGACCGGGCACTCGTATCTCGTCTACGGCCCGCTCGCCAACGGCGCGACGTGCGTGATGTATGAAGGCGCGCCCGACTGGCCCGAGAAAGATCGGTTCTGGGACATCTGTGAGCGGCACGGCGTCACGATCCTCTACACGGCGCCGACCGCGATTCGCGCGTTCATGAAGTGGGGCGACGAATATCCCGCCAGGCACGATCTCTCGCGCCTTCGACTCCTCGGCTCTGTCGGCGAGCCGATCAATCCGGAAGCCTGGATGTGGTACCGCGAGCACATCGGCGGCAATCGCTGTCCGATCGTGGATACGTGGTGGCAGACTGAGACGGGAGCGATCGTGATCTCACCGCTACCGGGAATCACACCCACGAAGCCGGGAAGCGCGACGAAAGCGCTGCCAGGTTACACCGCGGATCTTCTCGATTCCCTCGGTAAGCGCATCGATGTCGGTGGAGGATTGCTCGCGCTCACCAAGCCTTTTCCGTCCATGTTGCGCACCATTTGGGGTGACGACAACCGCTACGTCGAGACCTACTTCACGAAGTGGCCGGGTCGTCCCGATCTGTATTTCCCGGGCGACGGCGCGAAGCGCGACAGCGATGGATATTTCTGGATCCTCGGCAGAGTGGACGATGTGCTGAATGTCGCGGGGCATCGCATCGGCACCATGGAGGTGGAGTCGGCTCTCGTCGAGCACCCGGCGGTTGCCGAAGCAGCGGTCGTCGGCAAGTCGCACGAGCTCAAGGGTCAGGCAATCGCCGCGTTCGTCACACTTCGGGACAAGAGCAAACAGAGTCCGGCGCTGCGCGACGAGCTGAAGGAATTCGTCGCGAAAAAGATCGGCGCACTCGCGCGTCCGGACGATATTTTGTTCTCCGCCGATCTTCCAAAAACACGCTCGGGAAAAATCATGCGGCGACTGCTGCGCGACATCGCCGAAGGACGCGCGCTTGGCGACGTGACGACGCTCGCTGATCCGAATGTCGTCGCCAGCCTCAAGGATCAATACGAAGACAAGGAGGGGTGATTCCTTACCAGCTATCACCGAGGCAACTCAGTTCGGCGATCCTGCTCGCCGACAAAGAGTTAGCGCCCGCGCCCGAACAAACCCCGACGCAGTTTCAAATTGGCCCGGATGTAGAAATCATTTCACTTGACTAGTTAAGCAGTCGCGGGAATTGAGGCCCTTAAGACAGCCTCAAGCAGTTCGGAACAAGACGAAGCGAATCGCGCACAACGCGCGCAAAAAAAGTCAACGGATTTGTCTCTGAAATAAGGGTGAAAACCCGGTTACAGGGACAGTCCGTTTTCGTCTTATAGGTACAAAGCAGCACAGTTAAATGCAGTCACCCCAACCGCTTGAAAGGACCGGTTTTGAGCCTCTGGCTCGTCATCGGCACCATCAAATTTCTTGGAGAGAACCGAAAATGAGAGCGACCCGTTCCCTATTGGCCGCGATGGTGCTCGGAACAGCCATCGGCGCGAGCCAGGCTAACGCACAGTGCAGCGGCAACGCTGGCACGTGTAACACCACCAACACCGCTTCAGTCACCGTCGGCGCGCTGGTCAAGCTCGACATGACCACGACGACAACTGCGTTGACCAATCCGACCGCTGATGACGTCGCAGCGGGCAACACTCTCGCGAACGATGGCCCGCAGTTCACGATCAAGGCGAACAGAAGCTGGACGCTGAAGATCAGGTCACAGAACGCGGCGAGCTGGACCTACGTCGGCAGCAACTCCGGTGTGAAGCCGATCAGCGACCTTTCGTGGGCGACCGCGTCTGGTGGCACCTTCGCAGCGATCACAGGCAGCGACGCGACGTTCGCCTCGAGCGCGAGCTCGTCGAACGGTACGGCAGCGCAGGCCTTCTTCAAAACGAGCTGGGCGAATGACTTCACGAGCGCAAGCAATGCTCCAGGTACCTACAGCTTGCCGATCGTATTCACCCTGACGGCTCCGTAACTGATGCTTAATTCTCGCTCTCGCTCGCCCGAAAGGGCGGGCGCTGAGCGCGGAGGGCGAGTGCGGGGAACCGTACTCGCCCTTTGCGCTGTCATAGGGTTAGTGGTCTCGCAGTCCGCGTCCGCGCAGCTGCTGGTAGATCCGCTCGAGGTCACGATGCTCGCCGCCGGCACGAATCGCGTAACCGGCAGCTTCTCGTTGGCGAACACGTCCGACAGGGCCGTGCAGGCGACGATCACGCGCTCGGACTGGCTCCGCCTCGAGAACGGCGATAACCAGTTCGTGCCTGCCGGGTCGACCGGCACGTCGTGCGGTGCGATGCTCGGCGTCTCGCCTTTGTCGATTCGCGTCGAGCCACACGGCTCGCGCATCGTCCGCCTCTCCGCTCAGCCCGGCGCAGCGCTGACGAAGGAGTGCTGGGACATTTTCTTCGTCGAGGAAGTGCCACAGCGCGCCTCCACGAAGGGGAACTCGCTGCAGTACATCTTCCGGACGGGTGTGAAAGTGTACGTTGCACCGCCTGGTCTCTCGCGTGATGGCGCGGTAGAGAACATGGCGGTCGAAGATGTGCCGCTTCCGCGCGCAACTTCGTCCACGACTCCGGTCAAGACGGCCGCGAACGTTCCGCCCGCAACCAAGCGACAGATCTCGGTCCGCTTCCACAACACCGGCGGATTTCACCTGCTCGGCAAGGGGCGTCTGGAGTTTCGCCGCCTCGATAACTCGCTGGCGGCGCAGGTTTCGATCCCAGAATTCCCCACGCTCCCGGGCGCGACCCGCAAAGTGATGATCGATGTGCCCAGCGATCTCGCAGCGGGAGACTACGTCGTTCTCGCATTGATCGACTTCGGCGGGTCCGAGCTTGTTGCCGGCCAGATCGATTACCAGGCTAAGTAGACCCAGTGTCAATTCTCGGGCGGAAGCTCCATGGAGGTATCACCGGCGCGGCGATCTCGCTCGCGTTGGCGCTGTTCGCCTCCCCGCTCGCGGCGCAGAAGACTTCGCTCGCGCTCACCAATGGGACTGTCACTTTCCCCGCCCCGACTGCCACGGATTACATCAACGGGTTCGTGGATGCGGCGACGGGCGTGACGTTCACGATCAATTCGCTGAACGGTGTACCGCGTACGACCACGGTTTCAATTCGTTCGACTTCGGCCTCTCTT
>Ga0193735_1000774_pt1 | contig 10213 bp, 8 predicted proteins | sample U1m2metaG_FD_145080 | JGI IMG/M metagenome (GOLD analysis project Ga0193735, IMG submission 145080) | Soil microbial communities from a riparian zone of the East river system, Colorado, United States - U1m2 | ecosystem: Environmental > Terrestrial > Soil > Riparian zone | place: USA: East River... | reverse complement strand
ATGATACGCGGATCACTGTCGCGCTCGATCTCCATCAGCAGCGCCAGTCGTTCAGCGGCGATTTCCGGATCGGGTAAAACGTTTTCTACCGCGACAAGCTCGGCTTCTGGGAGGAAAAGCGCGTCTGGCCGCCAGTTCAGCAAACTCTCGTAAAGCAGTTCTTGAGAATGAACGCTGGGACAAAGGACCCAGATCGTGGAATCGGCAGCGTGCCGGTCATCGGGTGGACGGCCATGGCACGCGTGTGCGATTACGGCAGCCAAAAACGCCTGTGCCGGCTCTACAACGTGCGAAAATTGTACAGGCCATTGAGCCTCTCGCATCGCGCCAAGTTTGCGCGCGATCGGTTCGCTAGCTGCGACACTTTCCAGGAGCTTTATGCCGACGGATTTTTCCACGACGAATATTACGCCGATTTAGCGCAGACTTGTAGCCGCGGCTGCATTCTTGCGCCTTCGGCGATTGATGTCGGCATCGTCTTCAGGAGAAGCCGATCCACCTTTGCGCAACGTGGAACGCGTTGTCCTCAACGCGTTGGGACCAATTCCCTGGGACGAAATTCTTACAGCGCGCGGCCGATGGCTGCGGCGACGGCGCGAAGGCGTGGAACGAGCCCGGCGAAAATTTCCGGCGTGAGCGCCTGGTTGCCGTCGCTCTTGGCCATTTCCGGGGAATCGTGCACCTCGATCATGAGCGCGTCGGCGCCGGCAGCGACTGCGGCGAGACACATCTGCGGGACAAATTCGCGCAGACCGAGCGCATGCGTCGGATCGACGATGACTGGCAGATGCGTTTTGGACTTCAAGATTGGCACAGCGCTAAGATCGAGCGTGTAGCGGGCGGCCGTCTCAAACGTGCGAATCCCTCGCTCGCAGAGCACAACGTTGGGGTTACCTTCGTTTAGAATGTATTCCGCGCTCATGATCAGATCATAAACAGTGGCGCTGAATCCGCGCTTGAGCAGCACGGGCAGTGTGCTGCGGCCGACTTCTTTCAAGAGAGAAAAATTGTGCATGTTCCGGGTGCCGACCTGCAGGCAGTCTGCGTACTTCTCGATCATGGAGAGATCGCGAGGGTCCATGACTTCAGTAACCACGGGCAAGCCCGTCTTCGCGCGCGCTTCGGCGAGGAAGCGAAGTCCCTCTTCGCGCAACCCCTGAAAACTATATGGGGAAGTCCGCGGTTTAAACGCGCCGCCGCGCAAAATTTTTGCGCCAGATTCTTTCACGATCGTTGCGATCGACTGAATTTGTTCTCTACTTTCAACCGAGCACGGACCGCAAATAAGGACAACATCCTCGTGTTCGCCCAGGCGCACGTCGCCAATTGCCACACAGGAGGAGCCGCGCGAGTCGCGCGCGGCAAGTTTGTATGGCTTCAACACCGGGATGATTGCTTCCACGCCCGCCATCGCGGCAATCGGCTTTTCGCGCAGGAGCGCCTCCGGCCCAATTACGCCGATGATCACGCGCGATGCGCCACGGCTGATTTGTGCCTCAAGCCCAAACTCGCGTACGCGCGTAACGATCCGCTGGATCTGTTCCTCAGTGGCGTTTGGTTGCGTAATGACGATCATATTTTTGGCGGCAGGATCATCAGAATGCCGTGGTCAGAAATTTTCTGCAAGCCCAGATACGAGACCGCAAAAAAACCAGATGCTCATCCTTACAGGTTGGATTCTCACGTCGAATGGAACGCCTGTCGGGTGCTGTATGGTCGCCTCTCCCTTCTCAAGGGGTGAGGGTTTATTCCACGATCACTCCCTGGGCCCTTCAACCCCTCCTCTTGATCCTTCCCCCTTGTCGAAGGGAGCGGCAAAAAAAGGCCGCATGGAGATGTCTCGCCACGTCGTGAACGTTTTCGGAGTGAACTGCTTCAGTCCGTGCCAAGTGACAACCCACGAACACGAGCCCGAAGAGCCTTAATTGGTGATCGTGACAGGCGTTCCAACGGAGACTGATCTAAAGAAATTTTCGGCCATGAATTCAGGCATGCGGATACAGCCGTGTGACGCCGGATACCCCGGCAAGTATCCTGCATGCATGCCTGTCCCCGACACGATCCGCATGAAATAAGGCATTGGCGTGCCTTTGAAGTGAGTGCCCGGTGGTTTGGGATCTTTAGTCACATCGATGTTAGGCTTCACCATATTCCCTGCCGAATCCAAATAGTCCCCGAACAAACTGGAGGCATGGTCCTTGTCCTTTTGAATGATCTTGAAATTACCCAATGGCGTGTTCAGGCCTTCACGTCCAGTAGAGAGTTGCGAAACGCCGACGAGCACGCCGCCCTTGTAAAAATATGCGCGCTGCTCACCGAGGCTGATCTTCACAGAAGGACTTCCGTTGGAGCTATCCCCGTCCCAGTAGGAGACGGTGTCCCGCGGCGGACCACCCTCTGCTCCCCCATAAGTGCCACCCAAATACTGCGTTCTGGCTGAATAACGCGGGTCTTCGCCGCAACCGGTGACGAGCAAAACGAGACCAAGAGAGAAAACCGCCCGAGAAACGCCCAAGAATGAATGACACATAAAATTTTCGACGGCGTTCTTAATGCGCAACCCGCGCAAAAAGTCAAGCGAGCGGAGTGCTGCGTGCGAATGTTGCTCGATTGAAACTCTCTTGCGCAACGCGACGAACCTTAACATCGCCGATGGCGTAGAGGCGCTTGTGCCAAGCGCCTATGCATCGGTTCGGCGTTTGACACAAACGCCGCTACATCGCGTTCATTTCTTACACCATTGATCCACCCAATCGTTCACCGTTTTGTACCAAAGCCGCGAGTTTTGCGGCTTGAGCACCCAATGGCCTTCGTCCGGGAAATACAACATCTTCGACGGCACCTTCAGCACTTGCAGTGTAGTAAAAAGATCGAATCCCTGTGAAACATCGAGCCGGTAATCGAGCTGACCGTGCACGACCAGCGTCGGCGTTTTGAAATTCGCCGTATATTCGTGCGGTGACCACTTCCGATAAACGTCCCGTTTTCTCCATGGCGGACCGCCGAATTCCCAGTTCGGAAACCACAATTCCTCAGTCATGCCATAAGCCGACTCCGCATTGAACATTCCGTCATGTGACACGATGCATTTGAAACGATTTGTGTGCCCTAACAACCAATTCGCCATGTAACCGCCGTAGCTCGCGCCGAGTGCCGCCTCGCGATTCTTGTCGATGAACGGGTAGGTTTTCTCCACGTAATCGAGTCCCTTCATTAGATCGACATACGGTTTGCCGCCCCAATCGCCGCTGATCGAGTCGGTAAAGTTCTGCCCGTAACCGGTCGAGCCGTGGAAATTGATCATCACCACCACGTAATTTCCGGTCGCAGCGAACAACTCCGCGTTCCAGCGATACGTCCACTCGTCTCCCCACGCTCCTTGCGGCCCGCCGTGGATCAAAAACTTCAGCGGATACTTTTTGCTTGGATCAAACCCCGGCGGCTTGACCATGAAACCCTGTACCTCTTCGTCATTTGCGCCTTTGAATGTCAACGATTCTAAAGGTTGCATATCGATCCGCGACAAGAGCGCGTCGTTCATGTGAGTGATCGGCTGACCCTTTAGTTTGGATTTCGGACTCTGCAGGACGTCAATCGCGGCTATTTCGGAGGGCCGGTCAATCGACGCACGACTAAAAAATACGTATTCGCCTTCATCGCTGTGCACGATGGCTAAATCGTCCGCGGGCAGATCAGGCGCGAACTCCAGCGGTTGCTTATCATAAAGTACAAGCTGCCAAATTGGTGATTGGCCACGATCTTCCGCCGTGACAAAGAATGCGCGCGAATCCGGTCGCCACACGAAACTGCCACTTGACCGATCCCAATTCGCTGTGGCGTTGCGCGTTTCCCCTGTTGCTTTGTAATAAACCAGCAGATTCCATTTATCTGCTTCAAATCCTGCGCGTGCCTGCGAACGCCATGCAATTGCATTTCCGTCCGGCGAATAGAGCGGCGTCGTGTCGGCCCCGGGACTGGTGGAAATCTTCTTTGGCGTCCCGCCCGCGATCGGCACAACGAAAATTTCGTTGTTCGTGCTGGTCGCTTCGACTTCGTCGATGTTGCTCGTGTATGCGATTTCCTCGCCGTCCGGCGAAATTGAGTACATATCCTGCCCGCCTAACGAGAACGGCGGCACATCGTGATCCCCCGGCGTGAGATCGCGCGGCGTTGTAGAGGCCCCTACAGCAGCGTCCGCGCTGATCACGAACAGATGGCTGCGCTTGAATTCAGTGAAGGCGTTCCAGTGCCGATAGAACAAACGCGTGAAGATTTTCGCTTTGACTTTGCTCTTCTTCAGCTCTTCATCGCGCTGTTTGTTGCACGCATCATCTTTGCAATCGGGATATACCGACGACACGAACACAATGTTCTTCCCATCGGGCGACCAGATGCCGCCGTCGGCACCAGTAGAAATTGCCGTTAGCTGCCGAGGCCTCCCAACCAGCGCTCCGCTTCCGGGGTCGAAATCGCACATCCAGATTTGCGTCGGATCGGTCGCTTTCGAAGTCCAGATGAGCCGTTTGCCGTCAGGCGAAAACCGCGGGCGCTCCTCGTGATTCGGAGTTGGATTCAATCGCTGCGAATCACCGCCAGCCGCCGGCACAATCCACAAATGCGAAATTTTCGTGTTCGCCGCGAGATCGACATCGACGCAATCGAACACAACCCATTTGCCATCCGGCGACGGTACCGGCGCGCCCACGCGTTTCAGCGCCATCATGTCTTCGAACGTGAACGGATGCTTCGCTGAGGGCGACGGCGTTTCTGCAAAAGCCGTGGTGGCTAGGAAAAGTATGACTACGAGAAATTTCTTCATGAGGCGCAAGACTCTCGCCGAAGAATTGTGCGTGCAAGCTCTGTCTCTGGGGAGCATACGCCGCTGGCGTGTTGGTTTTGGCGTCCCACCGAAACAATCTTTTTTGAGTTCGCGATCGCGAAGACGCGCTCGCCAACACGCGAGACGCGTGTGCTCCCCAGATTTCCGCGGCGTTGCCGCTTTATGTCTGGTGCTTGGTGCTTGGGATTTGGTGCTTTAGTATTGCGGCTATGGCTCAAGTAACAATCGAGACAATCAAGAATGGTCCCTACATCGTGACCGGTGAAGTGGAGTTGATCGACGCCGACGGTACCAAGTTCCCGGTGGAAAAACGGATGGCGCTTTGTCGCTGCGGCGCATCGACCGAAAAACCCTTCTGTGACGGCACACATTCCAAGATCGGTTTTCAAGCAGCCGAGAAAGCTGTGCCCGAATCGAAGGAGTAACGTTGCTGCGAATTGCATCTCCCGCCGCGAGACGAACGTTCGTCCTCGTCTTTCTCGCCTCGATCGTCTCGACTTCGTTTTCGAGCGCGTTCGCCGATTTGCCAAAGACAATGAAGGCGATCGTGGCGCACGAATACGGCGGACCGGAGGTGTTGAAATACGATGATGTCCCGTTGCCGCAACCGAAAGACGACGAAATTCTCGTGCGAGTGATCGCGAGCGGCGTCAATCCAGCCGACCCGCTGATTCTGAATGGCAAATACGCCAAAGAATTCGGAACGCACCTGCCACTGATTCTCGGTTACGACATGGCCGGCGTTGTCGTGAAAACGGGCGCGAACATTACGAAATTGAAGGTCGGCGATCCGGTTTACGCGTATCTCCTCTGGGGCGGCGGCTGGGCCGAATATTGCATCTCGAATGAAAGCGAATCGGCGATCAAGCCCAAGTCTCTGAGTTTCACGGAAGCAGCGTCAGTTCCGCTGGCGGCGTTAACAGCGTGGCAGGCATTGGTCGACATAGGAAAAATCCAAAGCGGGCAAACGGTATTGATTCATGGCGGCTCGGGAGGCGTCGGAAGTTTTGCGATTCAAATTGCAAAGGCGCGCGGCGCCCGCGTCATCGCCACGGCCTCGACCGCCAATCATGATTTGCTGAAACAACTCGGAGCCGACATGGCGATTGATTACACGAAACAAAAATTCGAAGAGATTGTGCACGATGTTGATCTCGTCCTCGATCCGGTTGGCCGCGATACGCTTGCGCGATCGTACGGCGTGGTAAAGAAAGGCGGCATCGTCGTGACGCTTGTTTCCCGCTGCGACGAAGCCGAACTCAAGAAACACGAAATTCGCGGCGCGTCGCTATCGTCGCATCCGGATGCGACGGAGCTCGCTGAAATCACGAAATTGATCGATGACGGAAAGGTCAAGCCGATCGTGTCTCAAGTTCTACCGTTGACGGATGCGGCCAAAGCCGACGCCCAGGCTGCAACGCATCACACCCGCGGAAAGATTGTTCTGAAAATCGCCGACGAACCAAAAAGCTAAAAACAGTCAGAAGTTGTAGAGGCGATTGTGTCAAGCGCCTTGTGATTTGGTTCGGCGCTTGATACAAGCACCGCTACAACGCTTGGAATATGAGAACGATTGCTGCTCTTCTTCTCTTCATCGGCGTGGTTGCCGTTCACGCGGAAAGAATCTCGCTTATCGGCGCGACCGTGATTAATCCGGCCGACGGCAAGGTCATGCCAAACGCGACGGTGGTGATCAACGGCGACAAAATTGAGCGCGTCGCGATGGGCAAACAGGACGCAGCAACGCTTGGGAAACAGATCGTGTGCGTCGGCAAATTCATTTTGCCGGGTTACATCGACACGCACGTTCACTTTTTCCAATCGGCAGACCTGTTCACGCGACCGGACGGCGCCGACTTCAACAGTGTCCGGCCCTATAAAGACGAGGTGGCATGGATCAAATCGCACCTCGACGATGTATTTGCCCGGTACATCCGTTGCGGGATCACGAGCGTGGTCGATGTCGGCGGTCCAATGTGGAATTTCGAGGTGCGCAAAAAGGCAAGCGCGACGGAGAAAGCGCCGCGCGTGGCCATAGCGGGGCCGCTGATCTCGAGCGTCTCGCGCGAGAAACTCGATCTCGGCGATCCGCCGATCGTGAAGATCGACAGTCCGGAGCAGGCGCGCGAGTTCGTGCGCAAGCTCGCTGAACAGAAACCGGATTTGGTGAAGATCTGGTACATCGTGGACAAAGATCATCCGGTTGACAGTTTCCGTCCGATCGTGCGCGCGACGATTGAAGAGAGTCACGCGCACAATATCCGTGTCGCAGTACACGCGACCGAGCTGGAAACCGCGCGCGCTGCGGTTGAAGAAGGCGCAGACGTGCTCGTCCATAGCGTCGTCGATAAACCGGTAGATGGCGCGTTCGTAAAGCTATTGAAAGATCGGCATATCATTTTGTGTCCGACGCTCGTGGTCTTCGAACGCTACGGCCGGACGTTCTCGCACCAGTTGAATCTCACTTCCGAAGAACAAAAGTGGGGCAACCCGGAAGTGATCGCGTCACTCGATGTCACGAAAATTCCGCAGGACAAATTGCCGGACCGCGTCAAGGCCGCGCTGGCCGATCCGAAAGCTGCTCTCGATAAAATCAACAAAACTTATGAAGTCGCGCTGCCGAATTTGAAAAAACTGGAAGACGCGGGCGTGACGATTGCCGCAGGCACAGATGCTGGAAACATCGGAACCATTCATGGACCCGCGCTCTTTCGTGAATTTCAGTTGATGAAAGAAGCGGGGCTAACGCCGATGCAGATTTTGCAGTGCGCCACGGCTAATGCAGCGAAACTTTTCGGCGGCGAGACCGGCGCGCATATCGGCAAGATTGAAAATGGCTATTTCGCTGATCTGGTGACTCTCAATTCCAATCCGCTCGACGACATCGCGCACGCCTCAGACATCGTCACGGTGATCAAGAATGGCGCGCTTTATCAGGCTGATTCCATTCTACGCTGATCGCTCAGCGGAAAACGTTTTATGAGGCGTGCGTCGCTTGTCCGTGTTTTGTTATTGCTGCTTGCTGCATTGATCACCCAAGGCGCCAGTCCGACGCCGACACCAGCAACTGTGACAAGCGTCAACGAAATCGCAGAAGCTTATGTGAAACTCGCGCTCGCAATGGGACAGCATGATCCGGATTACGTTGACGCGTACTACGGGCCGCCGGAATGGAAGAGCCAGTCCGAGACGAAGAAACCGCTGGATGCGATCGCGCTTGAGGCCGCGCAATTACGAGACCAGTTAGCGAAGAGTTCCATGCCGGCGGACGGAATGGAACGGTTGCGCCGCGCGTATCTAACAAAACAACTATCCGCGTTGCAGGCACGAGTGCGCATTTTAAAGGGCGAACATTTGAAGTTCGATGAAGAATCGCACGCGCTGTATGACGCCGTTGCGCCCAAGTTTCCCGAGTCGCATTTTCAGGAAATCCTCGCCAAACTCGAGCCGAAACTTCCTGGTGAGGGACCGCTGTTGCAGCGCTACGAAAATTGGCGGCGAGCGTTCGTGATTCCCAAAGACAAGCTCGACACGGTGTTCCAGCTCGCGATCAAGGCATGTCGCGAACGCACGCTGGCGCACATCAAGCTGCCGCCCGGCGAAAATTTTACGGTCGAATATGTCACGAATAAGCCATGGGGCGGGTACAATTGGTACAAAGGAAATTACCGCAGTGTCATTCAGGTGAATACCGATCTGCCGATCTACATCGATCGTGCGATTGATCTAGCTGCACACGAGGGTTATCCAGGGCATCACGTCTACAACGCGTTGCTTGAGAAAAATCTCGTCCGGGACCGTGGCTGGGTTGAGTTCTCGGTGTATCCGCTCTTCTCGCCCCAATCACTCATTGCCGAAGGCACCGCGAACTTCGGTCGAGAGGTTGTATTTACGAGACCTGAGCGGATGGAGTTCGAAAAGGAAGTTCTCTGGCCGGCCGCGGGGATCGACCCATCACGTGCGGAGGAATTCTATGCCGTGCAGGACTTGGTGAAGAAACTGACTTATGCCACGAATGAAGCCGCCCGGCGGTACGTGAATGGCGAGATCGACGCGACCGCGGCTGCGACTTGGTTGCAAAAATATGCGCTCATGGACGAGAAGCGGGCGAAACAGGCGACGAAGTTTGTCGAGAAATACCACAGCTACGTTATCAACTACAATCTTGGCGAAGACATGGTGCGCAATTACATCGAGAAACGTGGCGGCACCGAACAACAGCCGGAGCAGCGCTGGCGCGAGTTTGAGGAGTTGCTCGCGTCGCCGCGCCTGCCGGGCGATATACGCTGACATTACCACGGAGATCATTCAGACCGCCACGAAGGGAAAATCTCTTGCCCGGTAGTGGGAGCAGCCTGAAGTTTTTGTTCCTATGGCTACTTACCCAACACAATACGCCCATCCGGAAGCGCTCGTGGAGACGGATTGGCTGGAGAAACATCTCAAGGACGATGGAATCCGGATAGTTGAGTCGAATGAAGACGTGCTTCTTTACGACACCGGCCACATTCCCGGCGCCGTGCATATCGATTGGCGGGCTGATCTACAGGACCCCTTGATCCGCGACTACATTTCGCCGGAAAAATTCGCCGAGCTTTGCAGCCGGAACGGCATCAGTCCGGACACCACCTGCATTTTTTACGGGGATAAAGCGAACTGGTGGGCTTGCTACGCCCTGTGGGCGTTTCGCCTTTTCGGACACGAGAAGGTAAAAATCCTGAATGGCGGCCGCGACAAATGGAAAGCGGAAGGCCGTCCGATGACGCGCGAAGTCCCAAAATATGCAGAGACAAATTATCCGGTGCCGAAGAAACGGTTCGACAAGGAGATTCGCGCTTTTTTCGACGAAGCGCTGGCGCAAAGCAAGAGCGGAAAACCATTGGTCGACGTGCGCTCGCCGGGTGAATACAGGGGCGAGATCACGCATATGCCGGAGTATCCGCAGGAAGGCGTGCTACGTGGCGGCCACGTTCCGGGGGCAAAGAGCATGCCGTGGAAGACCGCCACCAACGATGACGCCACATTTAAGCCGGCTTCGGAACTGGCAAAAATCTATTTCGATCAATGCGGAGTCGGTCCCGAGAGGGATACAATTGTTTATTGCCGAATTGGCGAACGCTCGAGTCACACTTGGTTTGTGCTCACCTATTTGTTAGGCCTGAATAACGTCCGCAATTACGACGGTTCCTGGACCGAATGGGGAAACAAGGTCGGCGCACCGATCGAAAAAAGCGCGTAAGCGGGTTGGGGAGCGAGCGCGTCTCGCGCGCTGGCGATGGCGCCCTCGCCATCGCGAACTCTTGGAATGTGCGCACCGGTCCCACTACAGTGCGTTGACGGCATTTCGGCGGGGCGCCGCAATGTGCGGGCGAG
>Ga0193735_1000773_pt1 | contig 10215 bp, 8 predicted proteins | sample U1m2metaG_FD_145080 | JGI IMG/M metagenome (GOLD analysis project Ga0193735, IMG submission 145080) | Soil microbial communities from a riparian zone of the East river system, Colorado, United States - U1m2 | ecosystem: Environmental > Terrestrial > Soil > Riparian zone | place: USA: East River... | reverse complement strand
TTTCCAGTAACTCGAAATCGCTTTCGGCTAATTCGTTCAGGTGCGCCACGATCCAGGAAAGGTGGGGGCGATTGACCTCAATCGCCCGCGGGCGGTTCGGTGAACCGCCGCTACCAATCAAATCCAAGAATAATCCCAGCGGGGTTTTGCTTCCGCAGTCATCCATCGGTCGCCCGATGCTTTTGATGAACTCGTAGAGCGGCCCCGACGCGCGGCGAAACATCTCCATCTCCTCGCGCGATTCGGCCAAATGTGTCGTGATTAAAATGTGTTCCCGTTGTGCGATTTCCCCGCACCGCCGAAAAAGATCCTTCGACGCTGTGAACAACGCGTGCGGCGCGAGGCCCCACGGTGCGCCTCCTTCGGCTTCGCTCAGGACAAGCTCAGGTCGCGCCCTACCGAGTGATTCAGTTGCGGCATCGACAAGTTCATTTGCGCGCTCCGGCGCGCGGATATCAATCAGTTCCGCAAACCAACACGTGCGAACCGGCGGCTGAATCTGCGGAATCAATTCCGGAAACACTGTGAGATTTGCAATCGTGGTCGTGCCGAATCGCTTGGCTTCAGCGAAACCTTCGTTAATTGACGCGATATAATCTTTTGGCGCGAGCGTTGCCTTTTCCGCGTTAATTCCGCGAATCCACTCCGTGAAAGATTTCTGTGGCGAGATCTTTCCGCGCAAACAGGTGTAATCGAGATGGCAATGCGCGTTGATCAGCCCGGGCAATAATACTTGTTCGCCGAGATCGAGGGTGTTGCCGGCGTTGCGCGTCTTGATGTCATCAAATCTGCCAACGTCAACGATCCGATTCCCCGAAACAGCGACCGCGCCATTTTCGATGAGCGGTCCGTCCATTGTGACCACTGTACGCGCCCGAACAATCATCGGTGAGCTGTAGCGGCGGTGTCTGACCGCCGTCAAATATGCCTTGTAGCCACGGCGCTGCGCGCCGTCATCAATTGTGATGATATTGAAATGCGATAGACCGCCCACAGGGCGGTGGCTACAGATTAAGCGCTTTCGCCTTTCACGACTTTGCGGCACTCGGCGATCAGAAGATTGCACGGTTCCTGGCAAAGCAACGGCACTGTAGCCGCTTCGCTGTGCGAAGCGCGCGCGTCGCCCGCAGGGCGACGGCTACAAGCTGCCGCCTGATCAACGCCGGGATCAAATTTTTCTTTCGGCAATTTCGTCGACGCGATTACACCGTTTCGATCGCGTTTCCATAGAATAGTTCTGATGCAACCGCTATCGGACCGACAAAAGTCCGCCACAAGATCGCTGATCTGTTGATCGGAAATTTTTGCGGCAGCGCGATACATTCCTGATTGACGATCCAGTGTCTCACGCAAGGCCGTCATTTTGAGGTAGCCGCTTTTCCATGCCGCGAAAACCGCGAGCCGGCTTGGATAGAAATAATCCAGTGCACGTCTCAGTTCTTCGACGGTAGCGAGTTCCAGCCGCCAGCCACGCTGCAAGTTCGGCGCCGTTTTCAGCGGACGATAGTTTCCCGCGTCATCGTACTTTGCGATTTCGATCGCGTTCTCCGCGTCTCGATACGTTTGCAACTGATCGAGCGATTCGTCATCGCGATGCAACAGGACAAAACCGGCGTCCTCTCTCTTTTGGACCAGGATTTGACCGAAGCAAAACGGCGCAGCAAAGCCGTTGAAAATTTCCTCAATCGAATCTGCCATTGCTGGGGCGCGACCGGCAGCCGCGCCGACTTAATGGAGGCAATGAGCGATTAAACCGCCTGCGCGTTCGAGAAACTGCAGATCTTCGTCGTCGAAGGCATTTAATTTATCGCTCTCGGCATCGAGCATCCCAAGAACGTGCCGGTGATCGTTGCGCATCGGCACAATGATCTCGGAAAGAGTTGTATGAAACGTCGGCAGATACCGGAGATCCTTGCTCACGTCGCCTACGATGACAGGCTTGCCCGAATCCAGCGCAGCCCCGCACAACCCCTGGGTGATCGGGAAACGTGCATATGCCGGTGGCTCGCTGCCGGTTTCGGCCATAATCACAAACTCGTCCTTGATGATCTTGTAAACTGCGACCCACCGATAATCCCGCGCGGCGCGAATCATCTCCACGAGTTGCTTCATTCGCTTTCGCGTGCACCCGCCGGCCAACGCAAACCCCCCGATCTCCTGAAGCTTCTTGCACGTGGTTTCTTTCATTCGCGGGGAAGCAATCTCGCGCATAAGAAACCGAGCGCCAGCACGATTTCAACTTTTTGCGACCGCGTTCGCCTGCTCGATAATGATGTCAACAACACCCGGGTCTGTGCCGATGGATGGAGCATAAAACAAATTGCGACCATCGATGGCGTACGGATTCTGGCGAAAGATTTCGCCCTGTGCTACAACCATTCCCAACAACCTTGGAATGTCTTCGTAGCTGTGTAATCCGTCAGAAATAAAAAATGGAACGACCACCACGTGCTCAGTTCTCGTCAATTTCCGCCAGTCAGACACGAGCGGCGGCTCTTCCATATAAAGATTGAGCACCGCTGCGTATTTTCCAAGCGCTCGGATCTTTTCCGTTTCGCGCTTCGCCGCGACGGCACTGTTTTCATTCAAATCGGTTCCGTGAGCAACGATCAGCAAACTCGTCTCGGCCGGATCGACATCAGGTGCGACGTCTCTCGCACGGTTGAGCAGTAACTCCGTCATCAGTGGATGATTTCCAACCGGCTCACAATATTTCCAGACCTGTCCATTCGATCGTTTTGTGATCGGCCCATTCAGCTCAAGCTCGCGCGGGACCACCGTCTGCGTGAAGTAACCCTCGCTGATGAAATTCGGCACCACGTAAACTTCACGAATCGATTCGGGATCGAACAGAAATAACGCATCACGCAAGCTCGGTTCCTCTTTCCAAAACGCGCACTCCACCTTAGCAAAAATGTTGCGGCGCCGAATCTCCGCCGCATGCGCCAGCGTGGGCGCGCTCGAATCCGGGTTCACAGTCGAGCCGTGCGCGACAACTAAGAGCGCGCTGTGTTTGTTGGAACTCATGCGAACCCAGAAAACGTCCAACAGCCTGCCCTGAGCGCAAGTCGAATGGGTCCAACATCCAACGTCCAACGCTCAATTAGAGGGCAGATGTTCCGGCGGGAATTTCTAGTGCCAGCGGGGCCGCGGTATTCGTGCGAATCGTGCATCGCGGGATAAACTGTTTGACTCGTGGTTTTTCTAAATGTTAAACCTCCGGCAGCACATGGTAGGGAACCCGCTTATGAACCTTATCAGGCTGAGTTTCGCGTCTTTCTTGCTCATTGCAGCGGCTGCCGTTTTCACCATTGCCTTCGGCAATGAGCAGGCAGCCAAGTCAGATATGCAGCTGTGCAAGCATCAATACGCGCTTTGCACATCCGCTTTGTGCATACCGCAACCGGGTGACCCGACTAAAGCAATTTGCGTTTGCGCTGTAGAAGAGGGCGCGAGCATGGCTTCGGTGCAGTGTAACACGATCCAGCCCAGCACTGATGCCAATGGCATCCGCACGGTATACTCCGCGTTTTCGCTCGAACAATTTAAGCAGGGTAAGAAAGTTCTTACGTGTGCTAGTGGTACTCCCTGGACATGGTGCCTCAATAAGCGTTGCACCGTCGATCCATCAGACCCAAAGAAAGCGATCTGTGTCTGCGACGTGTTGCGAACTGGAGAATGGATTACACTGGGCGGCAATTGCGACACCGCCACTTGCACGACAGGATATTGGTCCGGCGCAACGGTAAAGGACTTCAACGAAGCGACCTCTTTTATGGTTAAGGCACTCAGCCTCGATCCGTCTCCAGTTAAATGGTGCCAGGGGGCCAAGCCGTGAAACAGATTCGCTTCGCGGCCGCCTTTAATTGCTGAGAGCCCAACTGAAAAGGTTCCTAGAATTTCTTCTTTAGCTGGACGTACCAGAACCGGCCTTTGGTCGTGGCAAGCGATTCATCGTAGCCGTTCTCGCCGCTGCCGGCCACAAACGGCGGATCTGCGCGCACCTTGGCGGAGTTACCGGGAAAGGCCAATGCGTTGCACCAGATTCTGAAATCTCGGATCCGACCTGACTGATTTGAACTGTGGCGAAACGTTCAGATTAACAAGATGGAACGAGTGCTCAGCGTATGCCTTTGCCAGTAATTGAAATCCCTGTTCATTATTACCAAGCGCGACGTAGATCGTCGCTAGTTCGTAGGCCGACACGTACTCTCGCTTCGCAAGCTCATTCAACTCATTGAGCATTTCATTTGCCTCGTGCTTCTTTTGCGACTCCGCATATGCACGACCGAGCGCAGCTCTCATTAACGGACTACCTCCTGACTGAGAGATTGCCTTTTTAAACTCTTCAGTGGCTGCATCAAGAGCCTGCTTTTGCTCATAAGCCAGACCAAGATGCCAGTGCGCGACGGCGAAGTTTGGATCCATCTGTATGGTCCTGCGGCATTGATCTATGGCTTCATCGTACCGGCCCGCGTAATAGAGGGTCGCTCCCATAAACGTGTTCATTACGAGCGAGGCCGGATCGAGTTCCAGGGCTTTTTTCATTTCCTGGACAGCTTCTTCCAACCGACCCGTAGCCGTTAGATAATGAATCGCATACCACTCATGGGCGGTCGCATAATCTGGCTTGAGCTCTATACTGCGCTTGAACTCTTTCTCCGCCTCCGACCAATTCCAATCGTAGTTCGTCAGAACATGCGCCAGCGACGTGTGCGCTTCGGCGAGTGTGTTATCCAGTGCCAGCGCCTTTATTGCCGATTCTTTTGCCTTTGGCATTGTTTCGTGTGGGGCCGCAAAATTGTAAAACGTCAGTCCAATGTAGCAATCCGCCAAGCCGACGTAGCCAAGAGCAAAATTAGGATCGCGCTCGACGCTCTGCCGGAAGTGCTCGATCGCCTGTTTGATTCCGTCCGAAGTGCGCTTATTCCAAAAATAGCGGCCGCGCAGGTAGAACTGATACGCCTCTGCATTCGTGCTGTCGCGATTGACCAGCCGCCGCTGCTCCTGGCTGGATAATTTCAACTTCAACTTCGCTGTGACCTCTTGCGCAATTGCCTGTTTGACTGCAACCAAGTCCGCGATGTTGCGATCGTATCCTGCACCCCAAATCTGCGCGCCAGTCACGGCGTCCACCAAATCCACCTGAACGTTCAAAGCGTCCTGCATCTGCCGCACTTTTCCTGTCAGCACCGCCGTCACCCCCAACTCGCGCCCCACCTGGCGCGGGTCGACGTCTTTTCCCTTGTAACGAAAGGCCGTCGGGCGTGCGATTACTCGCAGTTGCTGCAATTCGCTCAGGCTATTGATCAGCGCCTCAGAAATTCCTTCCGACAAATACTCGGTGTTCGGTTCGTTGCTCGCGTTTTCGAACGGCAGCACGGCGATCGACTTATCGACCTTGTGCGCGGAAACCCGAGGCAGGAGAAATAACCCTGCGACAGCGGAAATGATCACACCGGCTGCGACAAGCATGATCACGTTACTGCGACGATGTGTTCCCAGTGCTGCCGTTGGTGTTGCGCGAATGCCCTGAGGAGTGAGATCAAAGATCCATCCGAGAACGAGTGCGAGTGGAAACCCGATCAGCAATAACATAATCACCAGACGCAGCGCCGAGTTCGGCAAGTCCCAGGCCGGAAACGCCGCTGACGCGAGCTGAATTATGCCGGCGGCAGCAATGATGTAGGCGGCCGCCACGCGGTAGACCTTGCGCCGTTTTACTTCGTCGAAGAAGCCATTCATAAAAAAAGACTCGAATTCCAAGTTACGACGAAGATCTTTGAGCGCCTTAAGCAAGTGGTGTGCGCTGTGATACCGTTCGTCGCGATCTTTACGCAGCGTTTTGCTGATAATCTGCTGAAGCGCAGCGGAAGAGTGCGCGAGGTAATTCGTGAGCGGCGGTGGCTCCCTCTCTAGAATGGAAGACATCACCTTTTGTGGTGTATCGCCGGTGAATGGCACATGCCCCGTTACCATTTCGTAAAGAACTACGCCGAGACTCCAGATATCAGTGCGCCTATCAACGTGTGCGCCGCGTGCTTGTTCCGGAGACATGTAACGGACTGTCCCAAGTACCGAGCCGAGGTTGGTTTCAACCAGTAACAACGCTTCTTCTTTCGCCATCGTCACTGGCACTTCTTGTTCCGCAAGCTTTGCAATCCCAAAGTCGAGTACTTTCACGTACCCATCCGGCCGCAGCATGATGTTCTCCGGTTTAACGTCGCGATGTATAACGCCGGCTTCGTGGGCGGCGGCGAGTGCGCCAGCGACCTGAATGGCAATCTCAACCGCTTCGCTTAGTTGCATGCTTTCGCGTCCGAGGCGCTGACGCAGCGTTTCGCCTTCGATTAGTTCGCTGGCTATGTAGCGAAGGGAGCTATCCGCGCCGACCTCGTAAATCGTGAGGATGTTTGGATGGTTGAGCCCAGCTACAGCGCGCGCTTCTTGCTGAAACCGCTTCATACGCTCCGCATCTCCGGTAAACTGCGTGGGCAGGAGTTTGAGCGCGGCCTTTCGGCCGGCGCTAATGTCAGAAGCGAGATACACTTCACCCATCCCGCCCCGGCCGATTCGTTTCGAGATTTTATAGTGGCCGATCATTTGGCCCATCAGCACGTCAGCCCGCCCGTTCTTGACAATGCTCGCAGCAAGAGAGGCGATCGGGGTTTCGATAAAATTCCCCGCTTGTCGATGTGAAGCTAACAGCGCTTCAACGTTAGCGTGCAAAACTTCATCGCCACCGCATGTCTCATCTAGGAATGCGTTGAGTTGGTCCGGCTCGCAATCCAGCGCTGCGTGGAAGATCTCTTTGATGGTTTGTAGCTGCGCCTGCGTCATATCCGGGAAAATGACGAAATCCGAATGTCGAATGACGAAAGAATAATGAAGCCCGAATGATGAAGGCATCTGGCTTCACGGGCTTTGGATGTTCGCATCGCGGTTAGTCTTTTACTTGTTTCTCCAAATTTTGGAGAAGATCAGATGCAGTTCCTTTGCTTCAAGCCAGAGCGTTCGAGCTCGCGGTTTCAGTTCCGGTGCTGCTCGAACAACCATCCGAAGAAAATGCTTAGTTTCGCGCGCTTCCTTCCGGCACGTACCAATATTTTTCAGAAATTCCTTTTTGGAGACTGCGTCATCGGCTTCGACGTAGTTAGCGCCAACACTAGTGGCGGCCCCAATGAGTTGAGTGATGATTCGATTGGTTATCGGATTCTGTGGAATCGTTTTCGCAAAATCGATGATCGCTTCGCCAAACCCGGCCGTTCGTTCTTCCAAATCATAAACGCGTTTAGTCTCTGGTTGTTCGCGGACAAGCGCAGCGCCATCATCCCAAAACGATTCGTCGTTTCGCGCACCCCGGTCTTCCGATTTTGTCATTCCTTCGTCATTCTCTCAACCGGGGTTGTGCAATTCCTTGTATAACCACGCCCTGGCAAACACCCAATCACGCCGAACTGTCACAGGCGAGATCTTCAGTACCTCAGCAATTTCATCCTGATTGAGTCCGCCAAAGAACCTGAGCTCCACCACGTGAGCCGTTCTTGAGTCGAGCATCGCCAGCCTCTCCAGAGCCTCATTGAGATCGAGAATCGCTCCTGTCTGCTCAGGCGAGATCAGCGCTGCCTCGTCCAGGTCTATTTTGGTTGCACCGGCGCCGCGCTTTTGGCGCTGCTGCGCTTTTGCGTGATCGACCAGGATTTGGCGCATCGCTTTAGCCGCCACGGCAAAAAAGTGCGACCGATTTGTAAAGGTTGGTTTCCTCTGGTCCGCAAGACGCAGATAAGCCTCGTTCACCAACGCCGTAGTTTGCAGCGTGTGATCGGGACGTTGCCCCTCCATATAATGATGAGAGAGACGTCGAAGTTCCTCATAAACGAGCGGGATCAGCTTTTCGAGCGCAGCATGATCTCCATGGCTCCAGTTCGCTAGTAGCTGGGTTACCTCCTGCGGGCCCGCTGGGTGCGGCTCCTCGGAAATGCGTCCCGCAGCCGCGGGATTAGCCGATTCTAATTCGCTGTTCATTTCGGCGTCCCTCTCCAAAAAAATCTCCTAATCCGATGATCGGTTTCAACCCCGTTCATCGTTTATCCGAGTAGGAGACAAATTACCAACCTAAAAGAAAGGGAGTAACACCTATGAAGGAAAGAAAGGAACAACCCATGAATCCGCTAACTCAGTTTAACAAAACAATCCTACCACTTATCGTCGCACTGACGCTCGTCGCGCTCGCGTCTCCCCAGCTCGTACGCGCGGACGCCGTGACCGACTGGAACCTGATTGCGTCAAACTCGATCGTGGTGACTGCGGGTCAGCCGCCGGCGGTGTCGGTGCTGCATTTTGCGATGGTGCAGGGGGCGGTGTATGACGCGGTCAACGCGATCGACCGTGGCCATCGACCGTACCTTGTACAGCCTCCATCAAATCCGACGGACTCGAAGGAAGCGGCCGCGGCGACAGCAGCGTTCCGTGTGCTCGTGGGTATCTTCCCAGGGCAGCTGGGAACGCTGCAGCCGCTCTACGACGCGTACATAGCGGGCCTACCCGACAATCCCCCGGGATCGAAGGGTGCTGGGATCGCTATCGGTGAGGCGACAGCCGCGGCGATGCTTCAAGCGCGGATGAATGACGGACGCTTCGGGCCGCCGCCGGCGCTTTACCCGCCAGCACCGGGGATCTGGCGGCCGACGCCACCGAACTTCGCGAACGACCCCGCGCCGTGGGTCGGGAACGTGCGGCCGTTCATCGTCCCGAGCGCAGCGATGCTCCGCACGGACGGACCAAACGCACTCACCAGTGCCGAATACGCGGAGGACTTCAACGAGATCAAGGAGGTTGGCTCACTCACCAGCATAACGCGAACACCGGACCAGACCGATGCTGCAATCTTCTGGCAGGACCAAGCGATGGCGCTCTGGAACCGGATCTTTCGCACGCTGGCCGCCAGCCAGAACTTGGATATCGTCGACAGCGCTCGCTTCTTCGCGATGGAGAACCTGGCGGCCGCTGACGCCTTGATCGGCTGTTGGAACGACAAGTACTACTGGCAGTTCTGGCGTCCAATCGCAGCGATCCGCGCGGCCGACACTGACGGCAATCCCGCAACCCAGGCCGATCCAACGTGGCTACCGCTGTTCGACCCATCGATCCCAGTGTGCAATCCGCCGCCGCTGTTCACCCCGCCATTCCCCGACCACCCCTCGGGACACGCCTCCGCGACCGCTGCATTCACGCACACGCTCAAGAACTTCTTCGGCACCGACCGGATCGCCTTCAGCGCCTTCAGCAACAAATCCTGTACCACGCGGAGCTTCGACCGGTTCTCGGACGCGCTCGAAGAGGTCATCGATGCCCGAGTGTGGGCCGGCATCCATTTCCGCACCGCCGACGAGCAGGGAGCCAAGCTCGGCAAGAAGGTCGCCCAATATCTCAAGAAGCACTATTTCCACCCTGTCCGATGAAGCTGCAAAAAAAAGCAAGCCGTCGTAATTCTAACGATTCAATGCAACACCCGCGCCGCAATCCCCTTCACACAGCCAAAACAACAGGGGAAATCACATCATGAACGGTTCAAACACTGACCGCAGAAATTCGATTCAGCGCTCGTCTCTCCGGGGGACGTATTTACTAATCGCCGGGTTGCTCGCCGGCTTTGGGCTTTTCATCGCCCTCGCGCTCGCCGGCTTTGGGGTCTTATCGAGAGCGCAAGCCACTAACGCCGCACCGCCTCCGGATCCAGCGCTGACCGGACATTTTGGTCGGATGTTCCGTAATTTGCCACCGTTCGCCCCGCCAACGAATGCGGTTCGCGACGCTCTTATGGAGCTTGGTAGTCCGGGCGGGATTATGGATGCGAACGACGATCTGGCAGCAGGCCCTGTGGCGCTGATCGTGGATCCCAATCTCAGTCTGATCAACCGTAACAATCCAACGGACACGGCCGGCGTGACGTTTTTCGGTCAGTTCCTTGACCATGATATGACATTTGACCAGAGGTCCCGGCTCGGATTCCCAACGCAGCCCATCATTTCACAAAACGCTCGCACTTGCTTCTTTGATCTGGACTCCGTTTACGCCGGCGGACCAGGCGGTAACCCGGAGTTATACGACCCGGCCGATCCAATCAAATTCCGGATCGAAAGCGGTGGCCAGTTCGAGGACTTGCCGCGAGATCCGATTAACCACGTGGCGATTATCGGCGACCCACGGAACGAT
>Ga0193735_1000772_pt1 | contig 10218 bp, 9 predicted proteins | sample U1m2metaG_FD_145080 | JGI IMG/M metagenome (GOLD analysis project Ga0193735, IMG submission 145080) | Soil microbial communities from a riparian zone of the East river system, Colorado, United States - U1m2 | ecosystem: Environmental > Terrestrial > Soil > Riparian zone | place: USA: East River... | reverse complement strand
ACCAGAGTTTTCAAAAATACTACCCGAAAATCCTTACGAACAATACGATATGAAGCAAATTATAAAATTAATGGTTGATAAGGAAGACTTTCTACAAGTACATGAACATTTTGCAGAAAATATTCTAGTTGGTTTTGCAAGAATTGATGGAAAAGCAGTTGGAATAGTTGCGAATCAGCCCATGTATCTTGCGGGTGCTCTGGATATAAATTCTTCAACCAAAGCAGCGCGTTTTATACGTTTTTGTGATTGTTTTAATATTCCAATTGTTACCTTGGTTGATACCCCAGGTTACCTGCCAGGCACGGACCAAGAACATAATGGGATAATACGACATGGAAGCAAGTTGCTTTATGCCTATTGTGAAGCTACAGTTCCTAAGGTAACATGCATTATCGGAAAGGCTTATGGTGGTGCGTACATTGCGATGGGAAGTAAGAATCTGAGAGCAGACATAAACTACGCATGGCCTACAGCAGAAATTGCAGTATTGGGTCCAGAGGCTGCCATAACCATTGTACACAGAAAAAATCTCAAAAATTCTAAAAATCCGATAGAAATAAAGAAAAAACTGGCAAAAGAATATCGCGAGAAATTTGCAAATCCATACATTGCAGCGGAGAAGGGAATAATCGATCTTGTTATTGATCCTATTGAAACTAGAATAATGATAGCAAAGGCGCTAAATGTATTTCAGAACAAGAGAGAGTCAAGACCAGTGAGGAAACATGGTAACATTAATCTTTAGAGGAGATTTGGAATGGGGAAATTAATATCAAGTGTATTAATTGCAAACAGAGGCGAGATAGCCCTCAGGGTAATTAGGGCATGCAAGGAATTGAATATAAAATCTATTGCACTGTATTCTGATGAAGATTTAAGATCAAAGCATGTAAAGAGTGCTGATGAAGCCTACTATCTTGGTCCTCCAGCACCAACCAAAAGCTACCTTAACATAGATAAGATCATTGAAATTGCTGAAAGTGCAGGCGCTGAAGCAATCCATCCGGGCTATGGATTTTTGTCTGAAAATGAAACCTTTGCAGCAAAATGTGAAGAAAAGGGGATCATCTTTATTGGTCCGACCAGTAATGCCATGGCATTAACCGGCGATAAAATGAAATGTAAAGAAATAATGAAAAAGGCTGAAGTGCCAACAATACCAGGAAGTGACGATATCTTAGAAGAGGTAGATAAGGCAGTCGAAATTGCTGAAGAGGCTGGGTATCCTGTACTACTTAAATCAGCTTACGGTGGTGGTGGAAGAGGAATTCGGTTTGCAAACAACGAAAAGAAGCTCAGAGAAGAATTTGAAATGGCGTCCGCCGAATCGAGAGCGGCATTTGGTAAATCTGGACTGTACGTTGAAAAATTTCTTCAAGGAATCAGACACATAGAGTTCCAACTTGCAAGGGATTCCAATGGAAACTGTACACACCTCTTTGAACGGGAATGCTCTATACAAAGGCGTCATCAAAAGCTTATCGAATATTCTCCATCTTCAGTCGTTGATAAGAAAACTAGATCAAAGATAGGGGAAATAGCTGTTAGAGCCGTAGAGTCCGTGGATTATCTCAACGCAGGAACTGCCGAATTTCTAAGAGATGAAATGGGCAACTTTTATTTTATCGAGGTTAATTCTCGTCTTCAGGTAGAGCACCCGGTCACAGAATTAGTTACGGGTATTGATCTTGTCAAATTGCAGATTAGAATTGCGTGTGGAGAAGAAATTCCTTTTAAACAATCAGATCTCACTCTTAATGGTTCAGCAATAGAATGTAGAATAAATGCCGAAGATCCACTTCATGACTTTGTTCCTTCGGTTGGATTTGTCCCAGATTGTAATCTGCCATATGGTCCTGGCGTTAGAGTAGATACCTATTTGTATCCAAGATGTAATGTATCAGGATATTATGATTCACTGGTCGCAAAATTGATAACGTGGGGACAAGATTTCAATGAAGCTAGGGTCAGAATGTTCAATGCTTTGGATGAATTTATGATAGAAGGAATAAGCACAACTATTCCTTTATATCGAACCATAATGAATGAGAAGAACTTTATTGAAGGAAATATCTCCACAGATTACTTGGAAAAATATGATTTGTTAAATTTAATGCGGACTCAGTTAAAGGAGAAAAGCCTAAAGGCATCTGATGCTTCTGTTGCTGCTGCCTTGCTATACTCTGAATTTTTGAAGGCACAAAATACTGCCGCCAATTCCTCAAAGGAACTATCATTATCTAACTGGGTAAGATCAGGAAATTTTAAAAATGGAATTCAAAATTAATAATTTAGATAACACTTTTACAGCTTCAATTTCAGAATCTAGTAGTAATGGTAAAACTATTGCTACTATAAATGGTAAAGAACATTCCGTCAAGATAATCGGTCTCCAAAACAGTATATTGGAATTTATTATAGACAATTCATATAGAACCGCTAAAATACTAGAATTTGATAGTTCGCACATTAAAATATTAATGAATGGAGAACAAATCATCCTCAAGAAACATTCGAAATTGACTGAAATTTTGGAAAAATCAGTGGTTCTAGGTGGTTCTTCATCTGGAGAAAGCAAACTCTTGAGTCAAATTCCAGGTCGAGTTGTTTCCATAATTCTAAGGGCTGGCGATCAAATAAATAAAGGAGATTCAATTATTGTACTTGAGTCTATGAAAATGCAAGTTGCTGTGAAAGCCCACAAAGACGGCCAGATTAGAGATATAAAAGTAAATGTAGGAGATACAGTTTCAAGAAACGATGTTGTTGCACTAATAGAATAAGAGACTAACGCCCATGAGGATACTTTATCCTGATAATCTGCCTATCAATTGTTGATTTCCTTTAATTTATTTCTAATTTCATCGTAGTTTGGTTCAACGAGTGGATTATCTGATATCCAAATATATTTAATTATTCCATTTTTGTCTAACAGGAAGACGGATCTTTTTGCAGCATTGTAGTCCTTCAAACGGCCAAGATCTTTCATTACTATACCATAGTTACTAATTGTTCCTTTCTTGTAATCACTCAAAAGCGGAAAATTCAGGTGTCTATTAACTTTGAATATCTTATTTGCGAATGGACCGTCAACTGAAATGCCCACTACTGCAGTATTGTTATTTTCAAAGTCGTTCATCGAGTCCCTGAAAACACACATTTCAGTAGTGCATACTGGAGATTCTGCAGCCGGAAAGAAAGCCAGTAATGTGTTCTTACCTCTAAAATCTCTAAGTTTATGCATGTTCATGTCTATATCGGGTAAATCAAAATCAGGAGCCACCTCTCCTTCTTTTAGTTTTGCCATGTCTTTGATTGTAATTTGTTCAATGTTAATCTTTCTGTCAGGCCACAACAGATTTTCAATTTGTACTGGCTGGCTTGACACCTAAATAGATTTGTTGCTAGAAGTAGTATTGATATTGATATTGTCTCTGCTCTTGTAACCTGATAAATCTAAGGCAACGTACTTGAATCCGAGGTTTTTTAATTTTGAATCAATCGCTAAAAGTTTATCTGTGTCAAACATCTCTTTGAATTCTTGCCTCCCGACTTCGATTCTTGCAGTGTCTTGATGATCCCTGACCCTTACTTGTCTGACATTGAAAACGGATTTGACTAAAATTTCTGCTGTTTCTATTCTTTTCAGTTTTTCAAATGTTACGGGGATTCCATGGGGTATCCTTGAGGCCAAACATGAATTTGACGGTTTATCAAATACCGATAAATTATTTGATTTAGCAATACTCCTGATATTTTGTTTACCAATTCCCAGTTCTACAAGTGGACTCTTGACACCGTTTTCTCTCATGGCCTTGATTCCTGGACGATAATCCTTCAAATCATCAATATTTGTACCATCGACTATCAATGATACATCCATTTTTTTTGCCTCCAGCAATAAATATGATGCCAATTCAGTCCTACAATGATAACATCTCAGTGAATCATTTTTAACAAATTCTTCATTGTCCAATTCATTGTATATTACTATCCTATGCTCAATGTCTATTTCCTTTGCAATTTTTCTTGCAGACTTTAATTCGTCACCAGAAAGAGTATTATAGTCTGCAGTAACAGCAACTGCCTTTTTGTCTAATGCTTTCTTTGCGGCAAGTGCGACAACAGCACTATCCACACCTCCAGATAATGCAACTATTGCTTTTTGATTTTTATTCTGAAACCATGAAATTAATCTTTGAAAAACTTTATCTTCCAAATTAATCATCAACTGTATTTCTTCATTAACTCATAATATGAAATGTCAAAAACTTTCTTGTATGGAATATTCAGTTTCCTTGAAATATTTTTGATGTCATCGTACTCTGGCTTTATCGTTTTAATTACTCCGTCACTATCCCTAGAAATCTTTACATTAATATCATATTTTTGACGCTCTATTGTTATCGGTAGAGTTATGAAAGATCTAGAAGTTGTTACCCTGTTAACCTCATTAATTCTGCATCCCAACGAACCTGTTTCATTTAAGAGAACTTGAATCAGCGAGTCTCTAGATATTTTATCTGTCAAGACTTTAACTACAAATGAAGGCCTATTTTTTTTAGATAAACCATGTAATACAGTAACATCTTTTGCATTATTTGCATAAAGCACGTCTATCATGTTTCCTATCATCTCTCCTGTTACATCATCAACATTAGTTTCAAGCTCGTAGATACTTTCAAAAGTATAGTCCAATTTTGATTTTGATTCTGCGATGACTACTCTAAGTATATTGGCAACATTTATTCCCTCTTTTTGACCGCCGCCATTTCCTATTTTTTCAGGTATGATTGGAGGGTACTGATGGATATGTTCAGAAGCTAAATTGACCAACATAGCTGCACCAGTAGGCGTAGTAAGCTCACCATCAAGGTTTCCTGGTACCAGTAGTATTTGTCTATTACTTAAGATTTCCAAAATTGCATTGCCAGGATTGGGAACAATTCCATGAGAAAATTTTAACAGTCCGTTACCAACGGCTACATCAGTAGTATAGAATTTTTTTGAAAGAAGATCTAGATCTTCTAAGGCAACAGCAGTGCCAATCAAGTCTGCGGCAGTATCTACGGTAGAGACCTCATGCAATCGGACATTGCTGAAGGATCTTCGATGTATTTTTGATTCTGCTAAAATAATCCTTTTTAGTGAATTAAGAGCAAATGATTTTGCAATAGTGGATAGATTTAGTGAATCACAACATGCAGCGACTGCTCTATATACCACAATTCCTAATCGTGAATTTGACGAATCTGTGTAATCAAATAGTAATTTAGTACACGAGATCCCATAAGAACTAGTCTTTACAAAATTAACATCGCGTATTTTGGATCCTTTAAAATAATCTTGGCAGGCGTAAATGGAATCAATAACTTTTTTTTTATTTGCGCCAAGGTCAATTAGACTGCTTAACAGCATGTCGCCGGAAATTCCAGCAACTTGTGCGTCAATAATCACTATCTTTGTCATATAAGTGAAAAATCTCTCTTCTATATCATATTTATATAATTTAAAGATTGTTGTTTATTTTTAATTTAGAAAAGAAGTGGATCGAAATATAATTGAGTGACAGCAATCAAATCACAATACTATTTCATTCTTAGATTTTTGCTAATTACTATCAACCGTATTGTCAAAAATTTTGATACTTATTTGGGCACTATTATTGATAATTGTTGTGCATCAAGTTATTAATTAATGAAAACCGTAAGTTGGGATTGATATCTTTTGTTGAACGAATTTTAATTATTGATGAATTCTATTAAATTGGTGATAGAGTTAAAGTTACCTATTTCAGTTAATCTGTGAGCATCACTTCCTAAATGAAGATTTACATCATTTTCTTTAAATATTCGTAACCATTTCATTGGAGGTCGCCGATATTTCGCATTCATCTCCACAGTCTTTTCATTTTCTTTCAACAACGTTGATAACTCAATTAATTCATCGTCTGTTAACTCAAAGGATTCTTCTGGAGCCAAATGACCAATTACTTTTACATGTTGCAAAGAAATTGCAGATTTCAAAGCTGAGAGCCAATTCTGTTTATTATAAAACTTTGTATGAAAACTTGCAATCAAAAAATAGCCTTCATACTCGGATGGAAAATCAACCGTGCCATCCTTTAAGATTTTTGCTTCAAAGCCAGAAATTATAGTCATCCTGGTACCAGATGACACAACTCTGTCTATTTCCTCGAGATATTTTGGTATCCAATGAGAAGTCTTTCTAACATGTTCTGTAAAGGCCAATGTATTCAGGTTAATTTTTTCTGCATGTCTTGTTACATTTTCAATTGATAATTCCTGAGATGAATGGTCATTATAGTTGCTATGAACATGGTAATCTTTTTTCAGATCGAGCAATCGCATATTAATTATTTAATTACATATTTAATATGTATTGAAATCATAGACAAAAATGCATATTCGATAGTTCTGAAAATTTTTATATGATGTTAAATAAAATTTTATTTCGGATAAGAAATACCATTTGAAAAGAGGATCAACTACCACCACCATCTTAGTTCCAAGCGCTTCTGCACCGGCAGGAATTAATACCATAAAATCTCTGAAAATGGTAAAATATCCAGTAAGAATAGTTGCTTCTGACTCAAATCCAATTTCTGCAGGTTTTTTTATGTCAGATGCGTATGAAGTGTTACCAGAAATAGATAGCAAATTATACATTACCCGGCTCTTTGATATTGTTGAAAAACATAAAATCGAAATTCTCATGCCATCTTCAGGATATGATATTTATCAATATAGTGAGAATAAAGAAAAATTATTGAAGTTAGGAGCTTTGCCGGTTGTAAGTGATAAAAAGACTATGGAAAGATGTAGAGACAAAATGCAGACTTTTAATTATCTTTCAAAAAAATTTAACCTTCCTTTCACCACTAATCGCAAAACCAAGGTATGGTAAAGGTAGCAAGGGGATTGTAAAAATAGATAATGAAAAAGAATTAAAATACGTCCAAATAAAAAAAGATAATTTGATTTTTCAAGAATATTTGCCAGGTACTGAGTATACGATAGACGTACTATCCGACTTGGAATGTGAACCTATTATTGCGGTCCCTAGGATCAGACTCGAAACAAAAGCGGGAATTTCAACTGTGGGTAAAATTGTCAAGGACGAAAATATATCTGACACATGCAAATCAATTGCTAAGTATCTGAAAATAAGAGGACCGTGTTGCATTCAGATGAAAGAATCAAAAGAAGGTATTCTCAAAATCGTTGAAGTTAACCCCCGGATGGGTGGAGGTACGTTTTTTACTACGCTTGCTGGTGCAAATTTTCCAGCGATGATTTTGGATATGGTAAACGGGAAGAAAGTCAAGATACCAAAAATATCTGAAATTACTATTGTCCGATATTTTGAAGAGATAGTAGTGGAAAATGGAAGGGTAATGAAATATGACTTGAATTTACTATGACATTTAGATTTTCTTGAAAATTTTTTTTGCAGGTAATATCTTTCATCTCAAGTACTTCGCCAATCTTACACGGCCAGTACCCGGTGAATTTCATCATGATTATTGAAAATCCTACAATCATCATGAAGGTAACAAGTATTGCACTAATATAGGCCAATATTAAAAAATCAGTCCTATGAGTCTGTATCTGAGTTATCAACAAACAGAATCATTTTGTATAATTATCTCCAGCTCTTGTTTCTAATAGTTATAGCAGAATATATTAAAAGCCAACTGTATACAAACGTATTAATAAATGTAAAAGCAGGTCTATACAACCATAGCCCGTCATCCGGATTTCTTAATCTGTACTCTACCGCCCAAATCATTCCTGTAAACATTAAACCTGCAATCCAAAATAGCACTGAAGCAAAATCACCTTTTAGGGGCAAAATAATTATTGTATAGAACACGATGTATGGTCTGATAAGCTTCATTGCAGTTTGAATGTAGTATAAAAGTGCAATAAAAGAAGGTCTTTTCCAAAATATTCCACCAGTTGCGAACAGACTCCGAATAAAGCTCTTTTTCCATCGTATTTGTTGCTTTGCTAATGATCCAAATGTTTTAGGTACGCCAACATTGACTTTAATGCTGTTTGAATATTCCACATTCCACGTGATACGGTGATTAGAAATTTCATCATCCGGATCCAAGGATTTTTTCATTGTCTCAATATCGTCATCACCTGTTTGCAAGATAGGCATGTGTTCCTGTGGCTTCTTATCTAGAGAACTATCCGACTTAGGACGATTGGCCAAAATATGCGCTGTCATTCTCCTATCAGTACAGAATTTAAAATCTATTCCCAAAAATCTATCATTTGCCCATTCGTGTATAAAATCCTGAATTGCAACTCTTCTGTAAAAACTGAGCGACCCGGAACAACATGTTACTGAGTTATAGGAACTCTCAGCAGCTTTAATAGCTCTGCATGATATATCTATGTATACCTGTTGAAACCTTTCCATTGTATTGCCACGCCGCGCATCTCTAACTCTCCCATGGCAGGTCAAGGCGCCTAATTTTCTATCATTTTGAAATATTTTTGCGGCTTTCTCTACAGCATCACATGCCATATCACAATCACTATCCATGCAAGCATAAATCTCACCACGAGCTATCTCACTTGCTGCCTCTACTGCCTTTTTCTTTCCAGCGCTCTTTGATAAATGCAATATGTGAAAATTTTCTGTTCTATTTTCTTTACGTATTTCATCAAGAATTTCTCCAGTACTGTCTGTACTGCCATCATTTACAACAATAATCTCCTTATTTCTATACGTTTGATTTAGACAAGATTGAACGCAATTTCGTATATTTTTTTCTTCATTTTTTGCTGGTACTATTATACTAATTAAAGGACCATTTGTGATATTAATATTTTTAGCATTTAGATATGGATCCTTATATTTAAAATATGAAAGTACTAGTATACAAAGTAAAACAAAACTAGTGAGAATACTATAGATACCTACCCACGGATCCACAAGTGAAATGGTAAAATAAATCTTCGCTACTAAAACACATCCTACAGCGATAACCATTAGTACTCTTACAAACCATTTCCTTCTTTGAACCTCCGAATACCTTGATGTTTGTTCTTGTAAACTCATTCATAGCCACCAATCTGAATAAACTTTAAACTGGATAATAATGGTACTTCATTACATATAGACTTTATTTTTCTTATTAATTTTGCTATTACAATAATCACGATATTCTTGCCAAAAAGAATTAACCTATAGCTGTGGCACAATTTCTCTTACGCTAAATTTCTTGATATCCACGTCTGTAGCACCATCCCATCTAAATGCGGCGATCGGTCCACCCCATGTTATTATCTGATCAGGTTTGCCTCCACATTCCCTTCCATTATTCCCCCATCCTCCTTTGTCAATTTTTTCAGTCGCCTTTATCCAATTATTGTTGTTACTCTTATCGACCCAAAGTTCTAGTTTTACAGCAGTCTTGTCGTTCTGAACAATGTTGTACATTATTACCTTCAATCCCACCCACTTACCTTTAATAGGTCCAATGTTTTTTCCAAATTCCGCAAAAACATAGCCTCCCGTATGCCATTGTTCCTTTTCCCATCTGGTAGCACCACCATAAAATAAGCCACCCTTGTATGCCACACCTTCACATCCTTGTGGAGACCCAAATCCTGTATGTCTTCCTCCTCGTGCATACCACACAAAATTGTCATTATTACCACTATTAAGCTTGACATATCCTGTTATCTCTACGTCCCTCCAATCATTTGGAGATTGCATGTACCCTGCCTGGGCAATTTTGTTGTGATTTAATGTATTGATCATTTCAGGATGAAAACCTGAAGAAGTAAATACTCCCATTCTCACTTTGGTTGATTTTACTTTAAAAGAACCATCAGAATTTTTTGTCAGCGTTGTTTGTGGTGAATATCGAGGGTCATCATTCGGATTAGACTTGAGATACCATTGTTCCCCATCTTGCTTTGTTGCATATATTTTTAATACTCCAAACTTGTCAAAGTTTTTTTTTTCATCACTTGATTGGCTGTTATCTTGTGGAATATTGCTTACATTACAATTTTCATCAACCTGTCCGTTTCCATCATTGTCCTGCCCATCTCCACATATCTCCTGCTCAGGTTCCACTTGAGGAGATTGATTATCATGTTGTGGTATATTGCTTACATTACAATTTTCATCAACCTGTCCATTGTTTGCGCAAGAGACTTTGCATTT
>Ga0193735_1000770_pt1 | contig 10249 bp, 6 predicted proteins | sample U1m2metaG_FD_145080 | JGI IMG/M metagenome (GOLD analysis project Ga0193735, IMG submission 145080) | Soil microbial communities from a riparian zone of the East river system, Colorado, United States - U1m2 | ecosystem: Environmental > Terrestrial > Soil > Riparian zone | place: USA: East River... | reverse complement strand
ACCGAGGAAATTCGGATCGATCAAAGGTGCCGCCATCGGATCGGCGCTGTGCAGCGCGACGCTGCCGCGGCTTTTCGGCCGCAGCAGGCAGACGTGGCAGGAAAAGCCGCGGCCCCAGCGGCGCTTGCGGCCGTGGTCGTCGACGATCGCCATGCCGAAATGCAACTGGATGTCGGGGACATCGAGATCGGGCCGGGTTTTGAGAAATCCGCCGCATTCGGCGAAGTTGGACGTCATCGGTCCGCGGCGTTCGCGCCGGTACTGCATGATGGCGCGAAGCTGATGCACGATGCCACTGAACGACATGCCGGTGAAATGCGGGCTGTCGGACATGTAGGCGAAGATGAAATCCGGATGGTCCTGCAGATTTTGCCCGACGCCGGGCAAGTGATGCGTGGTCGCGATGCCGTGCTTTGCCAGCGCGGCGTGGTCGCCTATTCCGGACAGCATCAGGAGTTGCGGGGTCTGGAACGCGCCTGACGCCATGATAATTTCGCGGCGGGCACGAATTTGGCGGGTCTCCGTGCCCTGCCGGTATTCGACCCCGACCGCGCGCGTGCCCTCGAACAGGATGCGGGTCGCCTGCGCGGTGGTCTCGACGCGCAAATTGGCGCGGGTTGCCAGATGCGGATGGACATAGGCCCGCGCGGCGCTCCAGCGTTCGCCGTTTTTCTGCGTCACCTGATAGAGGCCGAGGCCTTCGTGATCCTCGGCATTGAAATCCTCGCGGATCCGAAACTGGGCTTCGCGCGCCGCCTGCAGAAAGGTTTGCTGCACCGGGTTATCGGTGCGCAGTTTGTTGACGGGGAGCGGGCCGCCCTTGCCGTGATAGTCGCCGCCGAAATCGGCATTGTCTTCCGAGCGCTTGAAGTAGGGCAGCACGTCGGCGAACGACCAGCCGGCGTTGCCCAGCGACGCCCATTGATCGTAGTCGCTGCGGTGGCCGCGAATGTAGACCATGGCATTGATCGCGGAGGAGCCGCCGAGCCCCTTGCCGCGCGGCTGATAGCCGACCCGGCCGTTGAGGCTGGCTTGCGGCACCGTGTCGAAAGCCCAGTTGTTGAGCTTGCTCGGCACCATCAGCGCCAGCGCGCCCGGGGTGGTGACCACCCAGTTGTCCCCCGCGCCGCCGGCTTCCAGCAGCGCCACCGACGTCCGGGGATCCTCGGAAAGCCGTCCGGCGACCGCACAGCCGCCAGAGCCGCCGCCCACCACCACAAAATCGAATGGTATCCGGCACGCGTATTACCCCCCCCTGAGGTTTCTTATGTTGCCCGGCGCTCTGGCTAAGCTCTTGAGATGCCGACGACATCAATCGCGGCATCCTCTGGTATTTCACCCGCTTTTCTGGTTCCAAGGCTGGGCTTTTGCGCAGTTTCTGGCAAGAGCGCTCAGACCGGCCCGATTTGGGGCGCCAAATGCGCGTTTTGACCGTCATAAAATCTGAAAAGATCGCTCGCGGGCCTTTCCAAAGCAGATCAGCGTTGGTACATACCCCTCGCACCCAAGGGCATTTGCCCGGGTCGCCTTCTCAGGAAGCCTCCGGACGGGATCGATCGGCGCCCTCAGGCGTTGGCCAAATTCGTTTCGGCGTCGGCTTTTTGCAAGGCGCGCAATGGTTTATCGCGGGGTGGAGCAGCCCGGTAGCTCGTCAGGCTCATAACCTGAAGGTCACAGGTTCAAATCCTGTCCCCGCAACCACTTTCGTTATAACTTTCTCACCGTCCCGGTCTAACGACCGGGGCGGGTTTCCGCAGAACGCAGGGACGGGCGATGGAGCAGGCCTACTTGCGGGCAGCGTGACCAGGTCCATCGAGCTGTGACGGGCGGACGTCTGCTCTCGAGAGAAGCCACTCCCTGGCGCTCTGTCGGAATCAAGACTGCGATTGAGATCGAAGAGAAAATCGCCGCTCGACATTTTAACAAGGAATCCGGAACGGAAGTTCGAATCTCTTCGGGCGCGCCATTCGGCTACAGAGAAGGCCTCGCCGGCGTGTGCGGCTTCAAGCAGGATTCTCGCAGCCACGCCGCGTCGCTGTAGCTCCCAACCAAAAATATCGAAAACAACCCCATGCAAAGTAGCAGGCGGTCGCCGGCAAGGACGCTTTGGGCCAATACTTGACACGTCGGGCGAATCAACGGCACTCCTTCATCATCACACAATCCGTAAACGCTCGTTCGCCCGCAATGGCGCGCCGGGTGTCGCAAGTGGCGGGGCTGCGGGCGCCAGTCGGATCATCGAAATTCTGCGCCACGAACTTGATACAGTGATGGCCTTGTTAGGGGCCGCCTCGATCGAGGATATTATCGGCAGGCATCGATATCAATGAGTGACGCTGCCATGCATTCGTCGCCGCTCGACAAGATACGCGCGGAAATTCGCGCCAATGCGCTTGCCGATGAAGCCGAAGCAATGCAGCGCCTTGTCGCGCTCGCCGACCTTTCGGTTCAACAACGTGCTGCGATCTCGACGCGGGCGATCGATCTTGTGCGCACCGTGCGTGGCCAGGCCAACGTTCAGATGCTGGAGGCGTTTCTTGCCGAATACGGGCTGTCGACGCAAGAGGGCGTGGCCCTGATGTGCCTGGCGGAGGCGCTGCTGCGTATACCCGATGCACAAACCATGGACGACCTGATCCATGACAAGATCGCGCCCCACGATTGGTCGTCCCATTCCGGGAGCTCAAGCTCGGTCTTTGTCAATGCCTCGACATGGGCGCTCATGCTCACTGGCGAGGTGCTCGACGACAGCGACAGCGGCATCGAAGGTACCCTGCGCGGGGTGATAAGGCGACTGGGGGAGCCGGTGATCCGCAAAGCCATGTCGGCGGCGATGCGGGAAATGGGCGAGCAGTTCGTGCTCGGTCGTACCATCGACGAGGCGATCCGCGCCGGGCGTGATGTCACGCGAAAAGGCTATCTCTATTCCTTTGACATGCTCGGCGAGGCGGCGCGGACGGAACGCGACGCACTGCGCTACCATCGCGCTTATGCCGACGCGATCGCTTCGATCGGCGCTGCCGCTGATAATGCCGACAGCGACCGCAATCATGGAATCTCGGTAAAGCTGTCCGCGCTGCATCCTCGTTACGAGGCGGGCCAGAAGGACACGATGCTTCCGGTCATCGTCCAGCGCGTGCTGTCGCTGGCGCTCGCTGCGCGTGACGCGCGCATAGGCCTTAACATCGATGCCGAGGAATCCGACCGGCTCGATCTTTCCCTGGATGTCATCGAGCAGGTCCTGTCGGATTCTCGGCTTGCCGGCTGGAAGGGAATGGGGGTCGTGGTTCAGGCCTATGGACCGCGCGCAGCTTTTGTCATCGACTGGCTCTACGCGCTTGCCGAACGCCTCGACCGCCGGATCATGGTTCGCCTCGTCAAGGGCGCCTATTGGGACACCGAGATCAAGCGCGCTCAAGTGCTGGGGCTTGACGGCTACCCGGTCTTCACGCGTAAGCCGAACACCGACGTCTCCTATATTGCCTGCGCCAGAAAGCTGCTCGGCATGACCGGCCGCGTCTATCCGCAGTTCGCCACGCACAACGCGCACACCGTTGCGGCTATTCTGGCGATGGCGGGAAACAGGGAGAGCTATGCGCCGGTGGGCGCGCATTCCGAACTGCTCGCCTATCTCGTTCGCCGCCTGCTCGAGAACGGCGCGAACTCCTCCTTCGTGCACCAGATCGTCAACAAGACCATCGAAGCGGAAGACATCGTGCATGATCCATTCGAGAGCGTCCTGACGCAGGGCCCGGCCGCCAATCCGGCGATCCCCCCTCCGGCGAGCATTTTTGGAGCCGGACGCCGCAACTCCAGGGGATTCGACCTCACCGATCCCATCGCGCTCGCGCGAATCGATGCCGAAAGGAAGCCGTTCGCGGCGCCGCACCTTTGGAACGCAGGCCCGATCGTCGCTGCCAGCTTCCTTGGAGACAGGGCACGCAGCGTGCTCAATCCCGCCCGGCCCGACGAGCGCGTTGGCGAAGTTGTCGACGCGGCAGCGGCCGATGTGGCCAGGGCGGTCGATGCCGGGGGCAGGGCACGGACCGGCTGGGAGCGAACATCGGTCGGCATCCGCGCCGACATGCTGATGAAGGCGGCGGAGCTATACGAGCAGAACGCGGCGGAGTTTTTCGCGCTGTGCGCTCGCGAGGCCGGCAAGGCTCTTGGCGACGCGATGTCGGAAGTGCGCGAGGCGGTCGATTTCCTGCGTTACTATGCCGGGCAGGCGGCCAACGCCGAGCGCAATACAGGCGCGCGCGGCCTTATCGTCTGCATCTCGCCGTGGAATTTTCCGCTGGCGATCTTCACCGGTCAGATCGCAGCGGCCCTTGTCACCGGCAATACGGTCGTCGCCAAGCCGGCCGAGCAGACGCCGCTGATCGCTGCGCGCGCCGTCGCGTTGCTGCATCAGGCGGGGATTCCAAAGCACGTGCTCCAGTTGCTGACCGGCGATGGGTCGGTCGGCGCAGCGCTGACGGCCGATCCACGAATCGACGGCGTCTGCTTCACCGGCTCCATGGAGGTGGCGCGCTCGATCGAACAGCAGATCGCGGCGACGGCTGAGCCAGACGCGATGCTGATCGCCGAGACTGGCGGGCTCAACGCCATGATCGTCGATTCAACCGCGCTGCCCGAACAGGCGGTGCGTGACATCCTTGCCTCGGCTTTCCAGAGCGCCGGCCAGCGCTGCTCGGCGCTGCGAATCCTCTACGTCCAAAAGGATGTGGAGCAAAAGACGCTGGAAATGCTGAGGGGGGCGCTTGCCATGCTGAGGATCGGCGATCCTTGGCTGATCTCGACCGATGTCGGTCCGGTCATCGACGACGAGGCGCGCGGGGCACTCGATGCCTATTGCGCGGAGATGGAGAAAAAAGGCCGCCTGATCGCCAAGCTCGATGCGCCGCGAGAGGGCTGCTTTGTCGGGCCGCACATTTTTCGCGTTTCCGGAATTACCGAGATGGAACACGAGATGTTCGGCCCGATCCTGCATGTCGCCACCTTCGAGGCCGACAAGATCGACAGCGTCATCGCGCAGATCAATGCGAAACAGTATGGCCTGACATTTGGACTGCACACGCGCATCGAGACGCGTGTAAAGCACCTTGTTGAAAGTATCCACGCCGGCAACATCTACGTTAATCGCAACCAGATCGGTGCCGTGGTGGGTTCACAGCCGTTTGGGGGTGAGGGGCTGTCAGGCACCGGTCCCAAGGCAGGTGGACCGCAATATTTGCGCCGTTTCCGCAAAGGTCCGACGACGGCGGTCAACGCTGCCGAAGCCCCGGTCGTGTCAGCGTCGACGCTCGCCGAACACATGCCCGATGCGACGCTCGGCGGCTGGTCGACAAGGCCCGATCGCCTCGCGGTACTGAGAAAGCACCTGCGCGGAAAGGGCGCCGAAGCCATCAGCGCAGCAGCGGCAATCGACTTCGGTCCGGTGGACCTGCCGGGACCGACCGGCGAAGCCAACACGCTGCTGCGCGCGCCACGCGGTCGCGTCTTGTGTCTGGGACTGGATGAGGCAGCCGTTCTTGCCCAAGCAGTCCAGGCTCTCGCGGCCGGCAATGCGGTGCTGGCGGTCGCGCCGCGCGCGCAAGTATGCCTGTTGCCGCTTTTGGACAAGGGCCTGCCAATCCGCGCCATCAACGGCACGGTGGATGCCGGCGATCTGGTCCAACTCAGCGTCGAGGCGGTCGCGATCTCGGCCGACGTCGACACGCTGCGCGCCATACGCCGTGCGCTGGCACGACGTTCCGGTCCGATTGTACCATTGGTGTCGGAAGCGATCAGCCCGAATGCTTACGTGCACGAGCGCGCCGTGTGCGTCGACACGACGGCTGCCGGCGGCAATGCCACCCTGTTGGCGGCCGCGGAGCCCATCGACGTATAGCCAAACATGTCCCATAAGGCCCGGTCGGAGTCTTGAGAGTGGCGATGTCAAACTCTTTGGAAAGCGGATTGGAGCAGCTGAGGCACGCGAACCGGGAGAGCGCGGCGCCGCAAGGAGCCAAATCACTTTCGGAAATCAAGGACAGCACCAAGGTAGGGCTTGGTCTCCACACGGTCGACGGTTCTGGCGAAGGGTTGGCGCAGACCTTTGCCTTGACGCACTTGCCAGCCTTATTGCGGGGTAATGCCCGCATTCTTGATAATCCCATCCCACTTCTCGATTTCCGTCTTGAGCAGGCGTTCGAGCGCCGCGGGCGTCGCTCGCTCCTCCTCGACCGGCGTCATGCTGAGTTCGGCGAAGCGGCTGACCAGGGCCGGGTCCTTGAGCGCCTTTTGCAGGGCGCCGACGAGCGCATCCACGATTGGTTTCGGCGTGTTGCGCGGCGCATACATTCCGTACCAGGTCGTGACGTCAAATCCCGGCACGCCCGCTTCTGCCGAAGTCGGCAGGTTCGGCAAGGTCGGTACACGTTTCTTGCTGGTAATCGCGTAGCCCGGGATGGTGCCGGCCTGGATATAGGGCGTCGGTCCGGTTGCCGGATCGCAATAGACGTCAATGTGACCGGCGATAATATCGTTCAGCGCCGGTCCGCCGCCCTTGTAATAGATCGGCGTGAGTTTGGCCTCGATCGCACTCATGAACATCAACCCGCAAAGATGTGACGCGGAGCCCAGGCCCACATTGCCATAGGTGACCTTGTCGCCTTGGGCGCGCACATAGGCGACCAGTTCCTTCAGGTCTTTGGCCGGAAAGTTTGAGCGCGCCACCAGGATCATCGGCACGTCGGTTACGAGGCCGATCGGCGCGAAATCGCCGACCGGATCGAACGGCAACTTCGCATAGAGCGCCGGCGCGGTGGCCTGGCCAACATGCATCAGCAGCAGGGTGTAGCCGTCGGGGGCGGCCTTGGCGACCCGATTGGTGCCGATGGTGCCACCGGCGCCAACGACGTTTTCGATGACTATGGCTTGCTTCAGCGTCGCGCTCATCGAGCTTCCGAGCAGGCGCGCGATCACGTCGCCGGGCCCACCGGCCGAGAACGGAACGACCATGGTGATCGGCCGGCTCGGATATTCCTGTCCGAACGCCGGCAGCGTTGGCGACAGCAGCAGCAACAGCAGAATTGTTTTGACGAACTTCATGGCGGTTTCCTGTCTGCCTCGCGTGCCTTTCGAAAGCAGCGAGCACCGGCTATTCATGCGCGGCCGCTTTTTCCTTGGGCGCGGATGAGCGTTCGATCATGCTGAGCGCGGCCACCGCAGCCGCCTTCACATGATCGACGCAGCACCGCTCGGCGAGCTCGGGATCGCCATTCTGGATCGCGCGCCAGATCGCAGTGACCTCGCGAAGACTCTTGTTGATCCGTTTTGGCTGCGACATCGAGGTAATTCGCAATAACGTAATCCGGTCGTGCAGTGGCCGAAGCATTCGCTCGACGAAGGTATTCTGACAGCCACCAATAAGCGCCGCATAAAATTCCGTTTTGGCTTCAAGCGCTGTCATCAGGTCAGCTTCGGCGAACGCAGCTTTCAACCTGGTGAGAGCGTCCCCGATCCTTCGCACGACAGCGGGGTCGCGCAGACGGGCGCATTCACGGCCGGCGAATCCTTCGAGCACGGCACGTGCCGCGTAAAGTTGCCTTGCTTCATCAAGACTGATGGTGCTGACGACAGGACCGCGATGGGGGACCGTATTGACGAGACCGTCGGCTTCCAGCAGCCGAAGTGCCTCGCGAATAGACGGCCGACTGACACCCGTCATCTCGCAAAGCTCGCGTTCCACCAGCCGCTGGCCCGGCTTCAAGGTCCCGGACATGATCGCTTCGCGCAACTTTTGCGCGACCCTCGACCGGACGGTTGGAACGTCCTCGATCCGAAGCGTGGATTGCAATTCAGCGCGTTTGTCCATTGTCTATCGCCTTCGTTCGGTCTGTCGCAATGACACGTGCAAATGACACGTGCAGTGTCGCCGCTGCCGCCGACCGCTATCGCACTGGTTCAATAGCGATTTGGCTGGTCCAGCGCAAACAAGATCGATCGTGCGATATCCGCCGGATCGAGCGCCAGCTTGAACTGCCCGAAGTAGTCTTTTTCCTTCTTCCTGTCGCCGCGGTAGCGGGTGAGGATGATACCGGTTCGCGTGAGGCCGGGTTGCATCTCGGTTACCCTGATCGCCGTCTCGGCAAGTTCTCCTCTGAGCGTTTCGGTAAACATATGCACGCCTGCCTTGCTCGTGCTGTAGGCAGCCATGTCCGGAATGATACGTACGGCGTTGATCGAGCTGATGTTGACGATGTGGCCCGAGTTGCGTCGGACCATGTCGGGCAGGATGCTGCGTGTCACGCGCATCAAGCCGATCAGGTTGGTCTGGATGATGCCGGACCAATCGTCCGCCGGCCCGACATCGAAGCGCGTCCGGCCGCCGATGTCATGCCCGGCGTTGTTGATGAGGATATCGACTGGCTTGAAGGCATTCGGAATAAGATCGGGCAGGCGGTCCACGCTTTTGGCGTCCGTAATATCGAGCTGGATCGGGAACGTGCTGTCGCCCATTTTGGCGGCGAACTGACGAAGGGATTCCGGGTCGCGGTCGACCAATACGACCCGGCGTCCGCTTTCCAGCAGCGCCTCGGTGATGGCGCGGCCCATGCCGCCAGCCGCACCGGTCACCACGGCGTTTCGCACCGATGTTTCAGCCATTGGATATCTCCGTTGCGGATCGATGGTTTGCGCTCATGCGATGGACCAGCCTCCATCGATCGGCAGGGTCGCGCCTGTGATGTCCTGTGCGGCCTGGCTGCAGAGAAAGACAACCATCGCGCCGACGCCTTCCATCGCGACAAACCGCCCGCTCGGCTGGCGTGCCGCCAGGTAATCCCGCGTCGCCTCGTCGATGGTGCGGCCTTCGCCGGCTGCGATCGATGCAATTTTCTCCTGAATGGCCGGCGTCGGCAGCGTGCCCGGGCAGAGCGCGTTGCAGGTAATGCCGCTCGTGGTCGTCTCGATCGCGACCGCCCGGGTCATGCCAAGGATGGCGGTCTTGGTCGTCACATAATCGATGCGGTCGGTGACGGCGCGGGTCGAATAGATCGATGCCATGTTGACGATGCGGCCCCAGCCGCGTTTCCTCATGGCCGGCAAGGCAAGGCGAATGAGATGAAACGGAGCCGACAGATTGACGGCCAGCGCTTCCTCCCATCGTTCCGGCGCGAACGTCTCGACCGGCGCAAAGTGCCGGACCACCGCGTTATTCACCAGGATATCGATCGCGGGGAGGCGGCCGAGCAGCTCAGCCATCATGGTTTCAATGGATGAGCGTTGCGACAGGTCGGCGGCTACGCTCACCGCATCGACATCAAAGCGGGACCGAAGACGATCCCTTGTCTGTTTCGGCTCGACCAAGTCGTGCAGGACGACATTGGCTCCCGCGCCGGCAAGGCTTTCCGCCACGGCCAGCCCGAGACCTGCCGTCGCTCCGGTCACGAGAGCCCATTTGTCCTTCAGCATCGGATGGGGCTCCTCAAGGTTACTTCTTTTGATCCAGCTCAGCGAATACTTCCCGTGCATTGCGGAAAGCATCGACGCCGGCCGGCACGCCGCAATAGATCGCGACCTGCATGAACACCTCGCGTATTTCCTCCTGCGTGGCGCCGTTGGTCAGCGCGCCCCGAACATGGGTCTTGAGTTCGTGCGGGCGGTTGAGCGCGCACAGCATCGCGAGGTTGAGAAAACTGCGGGTCTTGTGCGAAAGGCCATCGCGGCCCCAGACATAGCCCCAGCAATATTCCGTCGTGAGGTCCTGCATTGGACGATTGAAGTCGTCGGCCGACGCGATGGCTTTGTCGACGAATTCGTCGCCAAGGACGCTTTTGCGGATCTTGAGGCCTCGATCGTATGTCGCCTTGTCCATGATGATTTCCAATGTTTGCGGTTGCAGGGAGGCGCTAGTTCTTGGGCCAGAACGGCTGAGACAGCGCCAGTTGCGGCGGGAATACCGTGACCGGAACGCCGGATTGCCACTGCACGATCGTCATGCCGGCGCCGACACGCCGGCCCTTTTCATCGAACTTGATCTCGCCGAGCGGATAATATTTTGAAGGACCAGCGTCCATCGAACGCAATGCCTCGGCCACGGCGACCCGGTCAGCCTTGCCGGCCTTTTCGAGCGCGTCCTTGATCACCCACATGTCGCCGTAAGTGGAAATCGCGTTCTGCGTCATCCAGGGTTCTTTGTACCGCGCCTTCAGCTCGGCGATCAGCGCTTCGTGGCCCTTGGCACCCCAGCTTGCGACGCAGG
>Ga0193735_1000769_pt1 | contig 10255 bp, 8 predicted proteins | sample U1m2metaG_FD_145080 | JGI IMG/M metagenome (GOLD analysis project Ga0193735, IMG submission 145080) | Soil microbial communities from a riparian zone of the East river system, Colorado, United States - U1m2 | ecosystem: Environmental > Terrestrial > Soil > Riparian zone | place: USA: East River... | reverse complement strand
CGCCTCCTCTTTCAGAAAGCGCTTGGTGATAAAGTCGCCGTCGGCATCATAGCAATTCCAAATCCGGATTATGATGCGCGGCGCTGGTGGCGCTATAGTACGGGAGTGAAGGAAGTCATAAGCGAATCGGCAGCCTACGCATACGCAAGGTTTCTCTTTTACCCGTCGGAGTCTTTGCCTGACAACAAGAGAGCGGGAACTTCGCAAGCCTTTCGCTGATATTCTCTTAATAGCGACAGCCGCGAGAAATATCCAATGCATACGCAATCGCCTGATCGCAGATTATTCGTTAACCTCGTGTTCTGGGACAACGGCGATGGTTAAACCTATGACATTGACATCCCGGACGGGGATGCTTACGAGCCTCGGCTGGCGCGTGGCGAAGCAGGTTCAACCTCCGCAACAACGAAGCGAAATGGGGACCCCTCCTAATAACCTGGGGCAGGGCGCTGTAGGTTTGAGATTCTAAAAACTCTGAGAGTCGTTGCTTTCTTGCCTCTCCACTCCCAGGTAACCAGCGGTGAATTGCAGCTCCAAATCCATGAATATTACAGTGATCTTGTGCACGTATAACCGATGCCAGAGTCTGGTGAAGGCCCTAGGCAGCGTCGCGCTCTCGCAGATGCCGGAATCAGTTGCATGGGAGGTTCTGGTCGTTGACAACAATTCACGCGATCGGACGCGCGATGTGGTCGCGGACTTCTCTATCCGATACCCTAGCCGCTTTCGTTATCTGTTCGAACGGCAGCCAGGGAAATCGCATGCTCTTAACAGGGGGATTGCGGAAGCCCAAGGCAATGTGCTCGCATTCATGGACGACGACGTAACGGTTGAGCCGATGTGGTTGCAGAATCTAACGGCCGCTTTGCTCAAGGGCAAGTTGGCCGGTTGCGGGGGCCGCATCCTTCCGGAGTGGAATTCCGCGCCCCCGCGATGGCTGCCAACCGGAGACTACCTCGGCGCGTCGGTGCCATGTGAGAAGGTATGGAGCTGCTCACCGAAGCGGCCGCCGCCAGACAACAAAAAGCGCTACGCTTTGGGACCGCTCGCTCTCTTCGACCTTGGCCCTGAAGCCGGAAGGCTGGCAGAACCCCCATTTGGTACGAACATGGCTTTCCAAAAGGCTATGTTCGCAAAGTATGGCGGTTTCAGGGCGGACTTGGGCCCAAGACCTAGGAGCGAAATTCGTTGCGAGGACACCGAGTTTGGTCGCCGGTTGCTGGCCGGAGGGGAGCAATTGTGGTATGAACCATCGGCGATTGTGTATCACCCGGTGACGCAGAATCGCCTGCGAAAGCAATATTTCCTAGCCTGGTGGTTTGATAAAGCTCGCGCCGACATTCGGGCGTTCGGGCTTCCTGCTAACATTAAGCTAGTCCTGGCGGGCATCCCGCTGCGCTTATTTCGCGGACTTGCAGTGTGGACGGCTCGATGGATGCTAGCCGTGGGGTCATCGCGGCGGTTTTCCAACAAACTAAAGGTGTGGTCGCTGGCTGGGCAAATCCTGGAATGCTACTGCCAGGCACATTCCGCCCAGCGCCAGGCTCAATGATGTGCTTAACGTGATTCCCATTTCGACTAGCTGTTTCACCACTGGAAGCATTCCGGGATATCGTTCCCAGCCTGGACATGGCTGGCCTCCCTCACGGAACTGCTGTTAAGAAGGGGCGTGCAAACGCCCCTGCCTTGGAAGCCGAGGGATGTCCGTTGTGGGAGATGAGTTATCTCCTGAGTATCGAAATGTGCAAACAGTTCCGTTTGGAACGCCGCCGTCCGCGTAACTATGCGCGACACGGATTGACCAAACGTGTGCTGCTAGAACACGCAGGCAGCAGAGATGTCGAAACGTGTCTTACGGAGACCCAGGGACAGGCTCTCCACCGAGTTTCAAGGAAGACGAATTGAGAATCAGTGTTCGATTCGTTGGAATAACGGAACCTGTTTCCTGCCCGGGTTAGACTCAATTCAATCGCAGCAGGAGACCTCGTTTAGCCACTATCCGGATATGCCGAGAATTCTGTGCCTGACTTCTAACCCGCTGAATCGTGCCGTTTCTGGCGCGGCAGTCAGGGCACAGAACGTCTTTCAGCTACTAGCCCGGATTGGCCAAGTGCAGGTTGTTTTAGCAAGCGCTTACGAGGACCAACTCAGTGATGCAAAGTCACCGTTCAACGGTGTTGAGCTGGTTGACGTCGTGCGCTTTCAGTCCACTGGCAGGTTCTCAATCGACGATCGCTGGCGTCACGAATTTGATGGCCGATTCCTTAAAACAGCCGGCTATCAAGCGCTGGAGAAGGATGTCAGGCGACTGCAAGCTCTCATGGCGGACCATGACCTGGTTTGGATCTACGGTTTGACGATTCCCAATGCATTTGGCTTGTGGCGATGGCCGCACACTGTTCTGGACTTTGATGATATCCCGAGTTGCGTCCATCGGACTGCTATGATCCAGGCATCCGGCCTCCTCGAGAAGCTTCGTGAATACCGGCAGGTGCTCGTGTGGCGGCGGCGTGAGAAGTTCCTCTTGGAGCGCTTCGACGCCATTTGTTCGGCCAGTGAAGCGGATCGTGATAAGCTTCGCCGGAGCCTTGGTCGTTCGGAACGCCTTTATGTGGTGCCGAATGGCTTTGCCAGGCCTAAACAAGAGCCTGGGAGGCGGCCAGTGACGCCACCGCGCGTGGGGTTTATCGGAACTTTCGGGCATCAGCCAAATCGGGATGGCGCGCGTTGGTTTATTGAAAATGTCTGGCCGGATATCCTTCAAACTATGCCGCACGCCAGGTTGCGTCTGGTCGGCGATCGCAGCGAAAAGGAAACCTGGAAAACTTCTCGGAACATCGACGCGCTGGGATGGGTCGCCGATACCGAGAGTGAGATGGCGACGTGGTCTTTGACAGTCGTGCCAGTATTCGTAGGTGGAGGCACTCGCGTTAAGACGGCCGAGGCCTTTAGTCGGAAATGCCCGGTAGTATCGACGACGCTCGGCGTTTACGGCTACGACGTGGTGAACGGAAGGGAAGTGTTGATAGCCGACTCCTCCGAGGAGTTCGCCTCGAAATGTCTTCGTCTCCTGGCGGACCCGTCCGCAGGGGTGGCGATGGCAGAGGTCGCTTGGCAACGGTTCCTGAAGCATTGGACGTGGGATTCCTATGCAGACCGTGTTGCCGACATCGTGAATAGGGTGCTCCAGACGAAAACCTCTCCCTATATTCAGGGGGAGTTGGCCGCCCACGGGACAAGCCAGCCATGATTAGCCCATTTATCTGCGCCGGAGCACTGACGCTTCCCTGGACGGCCTTTCCAAGAGAGTAATTTGGGGTTAACTGCGACGAATGCCTCTTATGAACGACTTAACTATTGAAGCTGGTCGAACTGAACGCCAGTACTGGCGGGATATCTGGAGATATCGGGAGCTTTTTTACTTTCTGGCGTGGCGGGACATTCTTATTCGCTACAAGCAGACGGTCGTGGGTGTGGCATGGTCCCTCATCCGGCCCTTTCTCACCATGATCGTGCTGACGGTTGTGTTCGGAAAATTTGGCAAGATGCCCTCGGGTGGCGTGCCTTATCCAATTCTCGTTTTCTGCGGGATGCTTCCCTGGCAGTTCTTCTCCACAGCTCTGTCGGAGAGCGGCAACAGCCTGGTCAATAATGCGAATCTCATCTCGAAAGTCTATTTTCCACGTCTCGTAATGCCTGCCAGCAGTGTGATTACTAGCTTGGTGGACTTCTTGATTTCAGCCGTTTTCTTGGTTGCGTTGATGGTCTGGTATCGCTTTGTGCCACCAGCAAACATCTGGATATTACCAGGATTCGTTTTGCTCGCATTCGCGGCCGCGTTGGGGGCAGGCATCTGGATTGGCGCCCTGATGGTAGAATACCGTGATTTCCGATACATTGTTCCCTTCATCCTTCAGTTCGGGCTCTATATCTCGCCGGTAGGCTTTTTCAGCGGCGGTGTGGTGCCTGACAAATACCGGTTTATCTATTCCCTGAATCCGATGGTGGGAGTCATTGACGGATTCCGTTGGTGCATCCTGGGTGGTGAGCATACGATCTACTGGCCTGGAATGTGGGCGTCCGTGGCAATCGTGGTTTTTATGCTGGTCACCGGCATCTGGTATTTCCGCAAGACCGAGCGCACGTTTGCCGATGTTATCTAAAGAAAAAATCCTCGATAATATGCAGGTCCGATACCTACTGGAGGCGCGGAAAGGTAAGGGACACGCGTTGAATGCCGGGCTGGCAGAGGCCCGCGGCGATATCATTCTGTTTCTGGATGACGATACTATCCCGGCGGAGGACTGGACGGAGCAGATGGTTTCCGCGCTCTTAAAGGGGGACTTTGAGGTGGTAACTGGACAGATTACAATCGCTTCGAATTTGAAGAGACTCTGGCTGACTGCGGCGCACAAGTGGTGGCTGGCATCGAGCCATGATGCGCAGCCTCATCGCGGCTCACGAGAGCTGATCGGCGCGAATATGGGCTTTCGACGCTCGGTTCTGGAGCGGGTGGGCGCGTTTGACCCAGAGTTGGGTCCGGGAGCCCTGGGTCTCGCCAAGGACACGCTTTTTGGATGGCAATTGGTCGAAGCCGGATTTAAGATTGGATATGCGCCAAGAGCAGGCGCCACCCATCAGCTAGACGCCTCGCGACTGCGGCGAACCAGCGGTTGAATGAGGCGCGCAAGCACGGCCGAAGCGAGGCCTACCTGCGCTACCATTGGGAACACTATGACATCTCACTGTATGCGGGAAGCGATTTTAGCCCGGTAGCGAGTGAAATAATGACATGAAGCCTCCCCTCGTTTCTGTCTGTATGCCGCACTTGAATCGTCGGCCGTTTATCGAAGAACGAATTGAAACGGTACTAAGACAAACGTGTGAGGACTGGGAGCTGATCATCATCGACAGCGGGTCGGATGACGGTTCACGTGAGATCTTGGAGCGCTATGTCGCCCAAGAACCGCGGATTCGATTGAGTCAGGCTCCCCGAGATGGAATCTATACGAACCTCAATCGCGCGTTAGAGGTGTGCCGCGGCGATTTCATCTACATTGCGACTAGTGACGACACCATGACACCGCATTGCCTGGAGCGGATGGTGGATGCAATGCAACAGAATCCCGATTGCGGAATCTGTCACTGTTGCCTGGAAATCATCGACGAAAACGGCGTGCCGGCAAGCGGTGACGACGCGTGGGAGAATTGGCCCATGCAACAATTCTTCGGAGACTGGGCTTACATAGCCCATGTGCGCCAGGCTCCGCACGATGGTCTGTTGCACTTCTACTGTGGCACCGTCTACACATCCCTGACACAGCTACTTGTGCGGCGCCGAGTTTTCCACCAACTAGGCGTCTTTCGAACTGACTGCGGTTCGCGAGCCGACTTCGAATGGGGGATGCGGGTCGGACTAAACGAAAACGTCGTGCATGTGCCGGAAAAGTTAGCCACCTGGCGCCGACACGCGGAGCAGGCGACGCGACCTGACGACCTGCGGCTCGCAACTGAGACAGGAGAATTTCACCGTATGGTGAGAATGGCGATTAAGTCCCTGCGATCACGGAATCCCAACCTGGCCAAAGAATTACGGAAAAGCACTTTGAATTACTTTTTCTTGGTAAGAGAGTTCAGTGCCCGCCAACAATCCAACGGCTCGGCTCTGGAAAAACTCGGCGCCTTCGCGGCTTTTAGCGTAGCCCACCCGGTATTTTCCGGGAAGTGGCTTTTTACGAAACTGGTGCTACGGCGGAAGATGACCGGAGAGTTTAAGGACGCACTCCAGAATGAGTTCACTAGGCTCGGGATCCCAGACCTGGTGCGAAGCTTGGATCATGGTCATGTCGGAACGGGAGAATAGCGAATCAGCAGGGAATCATTATCTTGGTAGCACGAAAATTAATTGATAAGTTGCTGGACCAGCAGGCAGCGGCGGATTGTAGCACACTATGCGAGTAAGGTATGAGCGTCCGCCGCGCATAGTTGAACAACACTACCGAACTCCAGTTTTCTTATTTTGTCCCCCTAACGAGCGAAGAACTCCTATTCCATGATGACTGAGCCTATCATAGAGGTAGATAACCTTTCGAAGCGTTACTGGCTGGGACACCAGTTGCAAAACCGGGACGGGTTACGTCACGTGGTGGAGAATGCCATTCGAGCACCGCTTGCTTGGTTGCGTTCCCACCATCACGTGAACGCACGCCGACGCGAGGAATTGTGGGCATTGCGCGATGTGACCTTCGAAATCAAGCAAGGCGAGGTTGTCGGCATCATCGGCCGCAATGGAGCCGGCAAATCGACGCTGCTGAAAATTTTAAGCCGTATCACCGATCCCACCCGAGGCCGCATTCGGCTGCGCGGCCGCGTCGCTTGTCTGCTTGAGGTCGGGACCGGCTTTCATCCCGAACTGACCGGCAGTGAAAACGTCTTTCTAAATGGCGCGATTCTCGGCATGTCCCGTCTGGAGATCAAAAGGAAGTTTGATGAAATCGTCGCTTTCGCCGAGGTGGAACGTTTTTTGGATACACCAGTCAAGAGATACTCCTCCGGAATGTATGTGCGGCTGGCTTTCGCTGTCGCGGCCCACTTGGAACCTGAAATTCTAATCGTTGATGAAGTCCTGGCGGTAGGCGACGCCAGCTTCCAAAGAAAATGCCTCGGAAAGCTCGGAGAGGTGTCGAGAGAAGGCCGAACGGTATTGATGGTTTCCCATAACATGACATCCATCGCGCAATTGTGTAAGGAAACGATTTGGATTGAATCGGGCCATCTTCGCCTGCGCGGCCCGACCAAAGCTGTCATTTCGCAATATCTGACGAGTGGCTCGCAGGTCGACGGGCTGGTTAGTTGGGAAGGCGGCACTGCCAACTCCGACGTGGACGAGTTCAGGCTATTGTCAGTCTGTATTCGCAATGACGCCCGCCAGGTCGCGACCATATTAGATAGTCAGAAGAAGTTCGTTCTCGAGTTAGAGTACAAAGTGGCGAAACCTTTACCCCATTGCAGGGTCGGCTTCACTTTAACAAATATTGAAGGAATTCATGTATTCGAGGTTTATGACTCGGATACAGAGGCAATCCCGGAGCCAAGAGAAACAGGACAGTTTATAGCTCGATGCACCATTCCCGGAAACCTGCTCAGTCCGGGCCGCTACATAGCGTCAGTTAATGCAGGAATGGTGAACATCAAGAATTTTGTCCACCTGGACGGTGTTCTTGTATTTGACATTGAAGATAGCGGCAGTGAAGGATTTACTTATGGCCGTGCGCGCATAGGCATTATTCGGCCAAAGCTGACGTGGGAGAAGGAAGTGCAGGTTCCCCAGAATGCCGACCTACAGACCGGAAAATTCATAACGCAGAACCTTGAGGCGCCGGTAAGCTAAATCGTCCCGTGTTCGGCGAAAATATGGCTCAAAATCAGAAGTCTTTGCCGCGTGTCAAATACTTCGTGCACATTCCTAAAATAAAGTCGCTGGTCTCAAGACTTGCCGGCAAATTCGAAGACCCAATCGTGCGGTGGGCGTCGAAGCGAGTTTGCTATCCAACTCCCTTGACCGGTGGCCTTGAAAGGGAAGATGTTTTTATTGTTTCCTATCCGAAGTCTGGTATCACCTGGTTCCGGGTGATGGCTGCGGCTGCGTTGTATGGCGCAGATCCAGAGTATTTGCCGAATACTTTATTTGACTGGCTAGTCCCTGAACTAATGGACCCGATTTACTACAAGCGATGGCAGACTCCAATGCTTTTTAAAACCCATGAGTTGCCTAACCCGAAGTTTAGGCGAGTCGTATACCTTGTCCGAGATGGTCGCGATGTTATAGTTTCATATTATCACTTCCTTAAAGCGTTGGGTGAGGATGTTGATTTTGCCACCATGGTCCAGCCCGACTACAAGATCTCTCCTTGCCCCTGGGCCGCACACGTGGCGGCGTGGTTAGCTAATCCGCATCAAGCCGAGATGTTGATGATCAGGTACGAGGATCTGAAAAGCGATGCGGTTGAGGAACTTAGACGATTCTGTAGCTTTGTTGGCATTTCCCGGCCCGACCACCTGTTGAAGCTGGTAGCGGAAAACTCTTCTTTTCAGCGGATGCGCGCAAAAGAGGTAAGGGAAGGTTTTCACACCTTTCCCAGGGACAAGGCGTTTGTACGCCGTGGTGTTGTGGGCAGCTTCAAGGACGAAATGCCTAAAGACGCTTTGGAGACGTTCACAGCACAGTCGAAGGAAATACTCGCAAGACTTCGGTATCTTCAAAAGGAATGTAAATAACGGCCGTTTGGGGTCGACGAGACTCCGCTTTCTTAGAGCCCCGGAGGAATCATGCGCCATATCATCGGACGTTTCGCGAAATCGTTGCTTGGCACGATTACCAACGTGCATACGACGGAGCCCGTTGTCGCGCTCACCTTCGATGATGGACCAGATCCAGAGTGGACTCCTAGGCTCTTGGCAATTATGCAGCGACATAACGCCCTTGGAACTTTCTTCATGATCGGAGCGCAAGCCGCGCAACATCCGGACGTCGTGGCCAGAGTTGAATCGGGCGGACATGCGATTGGCAACCATACTTGGGATCATCCATCGTTCCCCCTTGTGTCTAGCCGCGAGAGGTTCAAGCAGCTTCGACGTTGCTCCCGAGTGCTGGGATCAAGCGTCGGTCGAATGTTCAGACCCCCTTATGGGTCCCAAAACGCTCGAAGCCGGTTGGATCTGGCGATGGCCGGCTTTAGTGTAGTTACTTGGAACGTCGCCCCGGGAGACTGGCTGGACCACGACGCCGGGACGATTGCCGCGGATCTTGCGAAGAACGTCTATCCCGGTTCGATTATACTCCTTCACGACAGACTCTCCGATGCACTTAAACCGGAATACTTTAATCGACAGCCAACGTTGGACGCGGTGGAGTTGCTCTTGCAAGAGATGACCGGCCGTTTCCGATTCGTCACCGTCCCACAACTTTTGCAATTTGGTCCGGCCCGACGAGTGTTTTGGTCACAACTCCCAGATCGCGCTTTTCTCGACCAGCTGAAGAATAGAGAGGGTGTCGTCCGTTCTTATTGATTTCCAATTCGGGGTAAACTCTAGTGGAGTCATGGGACGATGCTCGCGCTCACTTCATAAATTTGTCAGCGTGTGAAGAATCACGCCAGCAGAGCTTATGCAATGAGCGGTAAGCCGAAATGAAGTCTATAATTAGAAAGACTTGGCAACTCATGAAACGGTGGCGATGGCTTGGTGCTTTATTAGAACGAAAAGCTCCAGGAATGGTGCGGCTGCCAAACATTCTCGCATGTCGGGCCCTTCAGAAGGACAGGGAATCAATCTAAAAACATGTGTCATGCGGTCGCACTTTCTCAAGCAGTGGCAGATTTAGTTTGCGTTTACGCGACCGATTGAAAATGAAGCTTAGCGTAATTATTCCCTGCTTAAATGCTGCGCGCACTTTGAGAGATGCTCTCGAGGGTCTTTCCCGGCAAACTTGGACGCAGCCATGGGAAGTAGTGTTGGCCGACAATGGCTCGACTGACGGCTCAAATGATCTGGCGCTAAGTTTTCGCGACCGCATCCCTAATTTACGAATTGTTGATGCCTCTCTTCGACAAGGGCAACCCTTTGCCCTGAACACCGGAGCTCATGCGGCACGTGGGGAATCCATCGCCTTCACGGATGCAGATGACCAGGTTGCTGATGGTTGGGTTGCTGCCATGGGGAATGCACTCGCGCAGCACGAGATGGTCGCGTGCCGAATTGACGCGGCAAAGCTCAATCCAGCATGGAGTCAGAACTGCCCGCAACGCGAAGGTGTCCAGAAGTTGTGGTATCCCCCGTGGCTTCCGCACGTGGGGGGGGGCACGCTTGGACTCAGGAAAGACTTATTTCAGAAAGTCGGAGATTTCGACGAAGCGCTGCCTTATTTGCATGACACCGATTTTTGCATTCGAGCACAAATGCACGGTGTGAATATCTATTTCGTGCGGGAGGCAGTTTTGTATTTTCGCAATCGCTCCACCTTGGCCGATCACTATCGCCAAGCTAGAAACTACGCCGAGTACAATGTAATACTCGCAAAGAGATACTGGGAGCCGAACGTCGATAAGTCAATGTTCTGGAAATGTTACGCCAAAGACTGCTTCCAACTGTTGCGACTTGCTCGATCCGCTAGAAGTCGGGATTGCAGATTCCAGTTCGCTTGGTCACTGGGGCGTCAAATCGGACGTGCCAAAGGCGTTTTAAAGTATCGCGGGGT
>Ga0193735_1000768_pt1 | contig 10255 bp, 11 predicted proteins | sample U1m2metaG_FD_145080 | JGI IMG/M metagenome (GOLD analysis project Ga0193735, IMG submission 145080) | Soil microbial communities from a riparian zone of the East river system, Colorado, United States - U1m2 | ecosystem: Environmental > Terrestrial > Soil > Riparian zone | place: USA: East River... | reverse complement strand
TTACTGGTCGCGGCGAGCGAGATGATAACGCGGCTCGGTCTCCATCTCACTGGGTACGCGTCGACCTTCGCGGCGCGGTTCTGGCCGGGGCCTTTGACGCTGGTGCTTCCCGGCGGAGAGAAGAGAGTGCCTGACAGGGTGCGCGGGCCGGAGGGCGGCGTCGCGGTGCGGTGGACGCCACATCGTTCGCTCGCGCGGCTGATTCTCGCGCACGGCCAACCGATAACTTCCACGAGTGCAAACCGGCCTGGAGTACCGCCTGCTACTTCCGCGGATCAGATCGTCGCGCAATGGAACGACGCCATCGCACGGGGCACGTTGCGAGTTCTCGACGGCGGCCGTCTCCGCGAGTCGCAGCCGTCGACTGTTGTCGACTGCACTGGCAGGCTGCCACGAGTCATTCGACCAGGCGCCATCCCGGCCGCGACATTGAGAGAAAGCGTTCCAGACCTCGTTGGTGATGCGTAAAGAATGAATCTGCTTTTCGTCTGCAGCGGCAACACCTGCCGGAGCGCGATGGCCGAGGCCCTCGCGCGCAAGATTGCGCGGCGTCGCGGGATCGAGAATCTCAACATCTCGAGCGCCGGCACTAATGCGTGGGACAACGTGCCGGCTACGGACGAAGCTCTACTCGTTGGCATGGAGCGGGAAATCGACCTCACCGGCCATCGGGCGAGGAAGCTCACCCCGACGATTGTTTCCGAGGCCGATCTTATTTTCGTGATGACTCCCGGACACCTCGAGCAGGTCAAGCAGCTCGGCGGCCGCGGCAAGGTTCATGTGATCGATGAGTACGCCTCGGGTACTATGAATCAGGGAGTCGCCGATCCTTACGGCGGCGATCTCGAAGCTTACCGGCACACCGCAGACGTGCTGGAAGCAGAGCTCGAGAAGCTGTTCGATCGCCTTGCCACCTGAGCGTCAGTCGCAAGTGAGGACGAGTCCAGGGCGTCTCGTACTGCTCGGACATCCGGTCGCGCATTCGCTTTCGCCGATCTTTCAGAATGCGGCGCTGCGCGCGGCGGGGATTTCTGTTCTTTACGAGACCGTCGACGTCATGCCTCGCGATCTCCGCGCCCTCCTCAAGAAGTTCAAGGACCTCGGAGTCGCGGGCAACGTGACGATTCCGCACAAGGTCGCGGTGCATGCCAGCTGCGACGAGCTCACCGATACGGCCGAGCGCGTCGGAGCGGTGAACACATTCTGGTTCGAGTCGGGTCGGCTGCACGGCGACAACACGGATGTCGGCGGCTTCGACGCCGCCGTTCGCGCACTCCTCGGAGGCGAGACAAAGGGGGCGCGGATCGTCGTGCTGGGAAGCGGCGGGGCTGCCGCCGCCGTCATTGCGGCGGCCGAGCAGTGGAGTGACGCGCAGGTTGCGATCGTCGCACGGAACTTCGATCACGCGTCGAAGCTGGCCAAACGCTTTCGCGATGTCGCGCGAGCGGAAAAGAGCATCGATGAGGCGCTAGCCAACGCGACATTGGTTGTCAACGCGACCCCCGTTGGCCAGCGAGAGGCCGAACAGCCCATGGACGTCGCATCGATTCCAAAGACCGCCGCGGTGATGGATCTCGTTTACCGGCGGGGAGGAGGCACCCCGTGGGTGAAAGCCGCGCGAAAGAGGGGCAACCCGGCTGCCGACGGCCTGCCGATGCTGCTGGAACAGGGCGCGCTCTCCTTTCAGAGGTGGTTCGGGATCGAGCCCGATCGGGAAGTGATGCGGCAGTCGCTCCTCTAGATCGAGTCCGATCGGGAGGTGAAGCGGCAGCCGCTCCCGGAACAGCCAATCGTGGTCGAACGAGCGTCATCCGTGAGTATTTCGGCGGCGCCCTTGATCTTCTTCTCCCGCGCGGCTGCGTTTCATGCGAGCGGTTGCTGACGCGGCTCGAGACCGGAATCGTCTGCAGCTTGTGCTGGTCCCGCCTGCCGGTTCTGCCTTCGCCCCAGTGCCCTCGGTGCGGTCATCCGATTTCAACGGGTAGCTGCAGGTGGTGTGAACTGCTGCCGCCATTTGTCCGCGCTGTGAGATCTGTCTGCTGGATGCCGGTCGAACCGGCGGCGAGCATCGTCCACGCGCTCAAGTACCAGGGATGGTCCGCTGTGGCAGACGAGATCGCGGGGCGGATGAGTCGCCTGTCGTGGCCTCAGGACGTGGTCGACGAACGAGCCGCGCTCGTACCAATTCCGCTGGCGTCAGCGAGAAAACGCCAGCGTGGCTATAATCAGAGTGCGCTCATCGCTCGCGGAATTGGCAGGCGGTGGCGCATTCCCGTATGGGAAGACGTCGTGACGCGGTCACGCGAGACGACGTCGCAGACAAGGTTGACACCCGAGGAAAGGCTGGACAACGTTGCGGGCTCGTTCCGCACCGGCGAACAGCAGGTCAAGGAAATGCGTGGCGCTCACATCGTTCTGGTCGACGACGTGGTAACGACAGCCGCGACTCTCAATACCTGCGCGAAGGTGCTCTACGAGTCGGGCGCCCGGATAATCAGTTACGTGACATTCGGCCGAGCACACGCGAGTGGGGATCGGCTTTAACCGAACGGAGCTTACGGAATGGCAACAAGGATTGGAATCAACGGCTTTGGACGCATTGGCCGTCAGGTCGTGCGGGCGGCGAAGACACAGGGCGTCGCCGATCTCGACTTCGTGGCGGTGAACGACCTCACCGATACGAAAACGCTGGCGCATCTGTTCAAGTACGACTCGGTGCACGGCACCTATCAGGGAGATGTAGAGGAAGGGAAGGATTCGGTCATCATCGACGGCGACGAGATCAAAATCCTCTCACACAAAGATCCGGGTCTGCTTCCGTGGAAGGAGCTCGGCGTCGACATCGTGCTGGAATCAACGGGTCGCTTCACAGAGGCTGATGCAGCTCGCAAGCACATCACCCAGGGCGCGAAGAAAGTGCTGATCTCAGCGCCAGCCAAGGGCGAGGACATCACTATCGTCATGGGTGTCAACAGCGACAAATACGATTCGGCGAAGCATACAATCATCTCCAACGCTTCGTGCACCACCAACTGCCTGGTGCCGATGGTCAAGGTCATTCGCGACACCTTTGGCCTCAAGCACGCGTCGATGACGACGATTCACAGCTATACGAACGACCAACAGATTCTCGACCTCCCGCACAAGGATCTGCGGCGCGCGCGCGCGGCGGCGCTGTCCATGATTCCGACCACCACAGGCGCAGCGAAGGCGACGTCGCTCGTCATCCCTGAACTGAAAGGGAAAATCGACGGCAGCTCCATCCGCGTTCCAACGCCCGACGTGTCGTTCACAATCCTTACTGTCGAGGTCGAGAAGACGGGCGCCACCAAGGAATCCGTGAACGCGGCGTTCAAGAAGGCTGCGTCCGAGGGGCCGCTGGTGGGGATCCTTCGCTACACGGAGGAGGAGCTCGTGTCGAGCGACTACATCGGCGATCCCGCTTCATGCATTCTCGATGCGAAGACGACTAACGTCATCGACGGAACTCTCATTACGGTGCATGGCTGGTACGACAACGAGTGGGGCTATGCCTCGCGCTGCGTGGACATGCTTCGCTTCATGGGGTCGCGACTCTAGATCGAACCCGGACAATGAAAAAGAAATCCGTACGTGATCTGAGCGACGCGCAGGTAAGGGACAAGCGCGCCCTCGTGCGCGTGGACTTTAACGTCCCGCTCGACGACGATGGCAACATCACCGACGACACGCGCATCCGGGCCTCGCTTCCAACGATCAAGCTCCTGCTCGAGCGCGGTGCGCGCCCAGTAATTCTTTCGCACCTCGGGCGGCCGAAGGGGAAACCCGACCCCCAGTATTCATTGCAGCCGGTGGCCAGGCGTCTCGAGGAGCTTTGTGGTCGCCCTGTGATCTTCGTGGAGTCGACCGATTCGGACGAGGCGGCGCAGGCCTGCGCGCGCCTGAAATCCGGAGAGATCCTCCTTCTGGAGAACACCCGCTTCCTCGGCGGCGAGGAGAAGAACGACCAGCGCCTCTCGAGAGCACTCGCGGAGCTCGGTGATTTCTTCGTGAACGATGCTTTCGGCTCCGCGCACAGAGCCCATGCTTCAACCGTTGGAGTGGCAGAGCACTTGAAGCCGGCAGTATCGGGATTGTTGATGGAGAAGGAGCTCGAGTATCTCGGTGGCGCTCTCGCCAACCCCAAGCATCCATTCATCGCGATACTCGGCGGGGCGAAGATCTCCGGGAAGATCGATGTCATCGAGCAGCTGCTTCCCAAGGTCGACGGACTTCTAATTGGCGGCGCGATGGCGTGCACGTTCTATCGGGCGATGGGTCTGGAGACAGGCAAGTCCCTCGTGGAAGAGGATCGCGTAGCAATGGCGAAGGATCTGCTCGGGCGAGGTGGAATGCGCCTGACTCTTCCGCACGATGCGATGGTTGCGCCTTCGCTCGAGCGTGCGAAGGAGGCGAAGGCAGTCGCGCGCAACGCGATTCCCAAGGATCAGGCCATGTTCGATATTGGCCCACAGTCCATGGCGTCGTATGCGCGCGCGATCGCGTCGGCCAAAACGATCATCTGGAACGGACCCATGGGCGTGTTCGAGACACCACCGTTCGACGCGGGCACTCGCGCGATCGCGGAAGCGATGGCAAACGCGACCGCCAACGGCGCTACGACAATTGTCGGCGGCGGAGATTCTGCGGCTGCGGTGACTGAAGCGGGTCTCGACGCGAAAATGAGCCACGTGTCAACCGGTGGCGGCGCATCTCTCGAATTCCTGGAGGGGAAGAAACTCCCCGGCGTGGAAGTACTCGACGAGGCCGACTAATGAAGCGTCCAGTGCTCGCCGCCAACTGGAAAATGAACAACGGGCCGACAGCGGCAAAGACTTTCATGGACGCGTTTCTGGCCGGGTACGCGTCGCGAACTGATCGTAGCGTCATCATCTTTCCGCCAGCTGTCTCGCTACCGGCTGTTGCGGCGGCAGTATCGCGACGTAACGATGTTGTCGCCGGCGTTCAGAATATCCACTGGGCAGAGAAGGGCGCGTTCACCGGCGAGATCTCCGCGGCGATGGCGAAGGACGCGGGTGCGGCCGTCGTGCTGGTCGGACACTCTGAGCGCAGACACGTTTTTGGCGAAACCGATGCACAGTGCGCCAAGAAATGTCTCGCCGCGTCGCGCGCCGGACTCGCGTTCATGCTGTGCGTAGGGGAGACCATTCAGCAGCGCGAAGCGAGAGACACAGAGAAAGTCGTGATTCACCAGCTCCGTGAGGGACTATCGCAGGTCCCGAATCTCATCTCCGCGGATTTCATGCTCGCCTACGAGCCGGTGTGGGCAATCGGCACTGGACTCACGGCCTCGGCCGGCGATGCTTCCGCAATCCACACGGTGCTCAGGTCGGAGTTCCGCGACATGGTCGGCACGAGAGCGAATGAGATTCCGATTCTTTACGGCGGAAGCGTCAATTCTGCGAACGCTGCCAGCCTGCTCGGCGCGCCAGAGATCGATGGGCTACTCGTTGGAGGCGCGAGCGTCGAAGCCGCCTCGTGGCTTTCGATCGTGCAGACTTGACTGAATTCCCGCAGCCCCTGATATTGAACGGCTGGACTGAACCTTAATTCTATCAATGCTTTACACGTTTCTTCTGACACTGCTCGTCATCGATTGCATCGTCGTGATGCTGGCGATTCTGCTGCAAAGCGGGAAGGGGACCGGCCTCGCCGCGAGCTTCGGCGGCGCAAGCTCCTCCCCTGACGCCCTCATCGGAATCCGTCAGGCGGGGAATATCCTCACCAAGATCAGCTGGTGGGGTGGCGGCATTTTCCTCGGACTCTGCTTCGTTCTACAGATCATGTCGACGCACACGTCGGCCCCGCGCTCGGTTCTGGAGAAGGGACTTGGCGCACAGCCGCAGAACGCAGCGCCTCCCCCGACGTCCGCTCCCGCGGTTCCGCTCGAGGCAGCGCCAACTGCGCCCGCTCCAACGGGAACGCAAAAGGGCACCGCTCCAACGGGAACGCAGAAGCCGAAACCTCCAGCTACCACCCCGAAGCGGTAAGTTGGCTGCCGAGACTCGAGTGATTGAGCCAGGGTTCCTCCTCCTTGAGGACGGAACCCTTTTTCGTGGGCGACTGGCCGGCGGAAATACTGCGCTTCTCCCAGCGGTGGCGGAGGTTGTGTTCACGACGAACATGACCGGCTACCAGGAAGTGTTCACCGATCCGTCGTATCGCGGACAAATCGTAGTTATGACGGCGCCGCAGATCGGGAACTACGGAATCAATGCGGAGGATCCGGAATCGAACGGCCCGCAGATCGCCGGCGTTGTTGTCCGGGAGTTGTCCGAGACGTACTCGAATTGGCGTGCGACGGGTGCACTTGGAGCTTGGCTTGCCGCCGCTCAAATCCCTATCATTCAAGATGTTGATACCCGTCGCCTCACGCGTCACTTGAGATCCGTCGGGGTGATGCGCGGTGTCATTGGGGCGGGCCTGGAGCCCGATGAGGCGAGCAGGGCAGCGCTCGACGCGTGCCCCTCGATGGAGGGGTTGGACCTCGCCTCACGGGTCTCCACGCGAAAGGCCTATACGTGGGGAGATCCTCAGGCGCGCCACCATATCGTTGCTTACGATTACGGAATCAAGCGTAACATCCTGAGACTGTTCGACGAGAACGATTGCCGCGTAACTGTCGTCCCCGCGGACACATCGGCGGAGTCCGCGATGGCGGAGGAGCCAGATGGGATCTTCCTGTCGAACGGCCCTGGCGACCCAGATGCTGTTCTTTACGCGCCGGAGATCATTCGCGCGTTAACCTCTCACGGGGTTCCCACGTTTGGGATCTGCCTGGGACACCAGCTATTGGGTCTGACTTTTGGCGGCTCCACGTCCAAGATGCCCTACGGGCACCGGGGCGGAAATCACCCGGTGAAGGAAGTCGAGACGGGACGCGTGCTGATCACATCGCAGAACCACGGGTTCTCAGTCGTGGGGGATGAGCGCGCGGTAAAGGGAGCAAGCGACCTCGAAGTGACCCACGTGAATCTCAACGACGGGACGATAGAGGGGCTCCGCCACCGGACCCTGCCGGTCTTCGGCGTGCAGTACCACCCCGAGGCTGCGCCGGGCCCGCACGATGCCAGGCCCCTGTTTCAGGAGTTCCTCAGCGCCCTTAAGGGGGCCGTCAGGTAGCATCAACGTCGTCTTGACACCGTATTAGTAAAGCCATAGTTTCAAAGCACTTACGCGCTCTGGCGCGCGTCTATACGGAGTTTTTCAATGACTAAAGCCGACCTCGTCGAGCGTGTCACGGCCCAGATTTCACGCACCGCTGGGCCGATGATCTCAAAGAAAGATTGCGCTCGCGTCGTAGACGCTTTCCTCGAAGCGATCAAGGATTCCCTGCAGACGCAGGAGAACATTGAGGTGAGGGGATTCGGCACCTTCAAGATCCGCAATCGCAAAACCCGCATGGCGCGCAACCCGCGCACCGGGTCGCCCGTTGAGGTTTCTGCTCGACCCGTTCCAGTGTTCAAGCCATCGAAGGAGCTGCGAGCGCTAGTCGCGGGTGTGGATATGTCGCAGATGTCGGAAGCATAAGGACTTAGCTTCACCGCAGTCGAGGGGAGTGCGCACGTGTCCACAGTGACGGTGCAGCTGTTCGCTTCATACGCCGAGAGCTTCGGCGGGTCAACTCTCGAAATTCCTCTCGCTCCTCATTCGACGGTCGGAGACGTCGTCGAGAGCATTCGTTCCCTCCCCGGCGCTTATTTCCTTCCCAAATCCCTCCGAGTCGCCGTCAACAGAAAATTTGCTTCCGCCGACCAACTCGTCGACGCTACGGACGAGGTTGCCTTGATCCCACCGGTAGCCGGCGGATGAGCCGCGCCGCGATCGTCACTCGCGAGATAGACGTCGCGGCGTTGATGGCAGAGGTCCAGTCAAGTGATTTCGGAGCTGTTTCCGTGTTCGCTGGCACCGTAAGGGATGTGAATGATGGTCGCAGCGTGACCGCAATCGATTACTCCGCATACACTTCGATGGCGGAGTCGGAGCTCGCGAGCATCATGGCCGAAGCAGAAGATCGATTCGGCGTCAGCGCGCTAGTCGTTGAGCACAGGGTCGGCACTCTCGCGATCGGAGATGTGAGCGTCGCGATTGTTGCGGCCCACGCTCACCGCGCGCCCGCCCTCGATTGCACCCGGTTCGTGATCGAGGAGATCAAACTGCGGGTGCCGATCTGGAAGCGCGAGCACTACACGGATGGAACCCGCGAGTGGATCGATCCCACCGCCTCGCGCGGAATTGCCACCGCATGAGCGTCACGCTTCGGGACAGCTTTGGCCGGAGAATCGAGTATCTCCGCATCTCTGTTACCGATCGGTGCAACTTCCGCTGTCTCTATTGCATGCCGGCCGCGGGCCTCGAATGGCTGCCGAAGTCTGAGATCCTCTCCTATGAAGAGATCGCTCAGATCGTGCAGGAGTTGGCACCACTTGGTCTCCGGCGCCTCCGCATAACCGGCGGTGAGCCGACGTTGCGGCCGCAGCTGGAGAACCTCGTCACCCTGTTGAAGTCAATTCCGGAGATCGAAGACATCTCGTTGTCGACGAACGGCGTGCGGCTTCCCGATCTCGCGGGACTGCTCAAGAAGGCGGGGCTCGATCGAGTCAACATGAGCGCCGATTCGCTCCAGCCTGACCGGATACGATCGATATCGCGACGCAACACCGATTTCGATCCGGTTGCTGCCGCGATCGCGGCCGAGAGCGCGGGACTCGCGCCAATCAAGATCAACGTCGTCGTCATGCGCGGCATCAACGACGACGAGCTGTGCGACTTTGCGCGGCTCACGATCGACCATGAGTGGCACGTGAGATTCATCGAGCTCATGCCGGTCGGAGAGATGAGGGATCTGACGTGGGATCACGTGGTTCCGAGCGATGAAGTTTTGCGCCGGCTCGAGGCGATATCGCCGCTGGAACCGGTGATGGGCCCCGAGCGAGGAAATGGACCCGCGCGCTACTTTCAGTTGCACGGTGCGCGCGGGACGATGGGCGTGATCACGCCGATGTCGCACACCTACTGCGGCAGCTGCAACCGTGTTCGTCTCACCGCGGACGGTCGCCTGCGCACTTGTCTATTCGGCGATGATGAAGTCGATCTCCGCACTCCGCTGCGCGAGGGACTGCCCCTCGAGCCGTTCTTCCGAAGTGCGCTCGCATCCAAGCCCGAAGAGCATCATCTGCTGCAAATGCAGGTCGGCGGGCTTCGCGCGCTGTCGCAAGTCGGTGGCTGACAAGACACCTATCTTCAAGTTCTGAGCACTCGGCTTCCAGCTTGTTTGGTCCGAGAGATCTCGGTTCGGGTCGAGGCACAGATCTGTCCGATCCACGCAAGCATGTGCGAGCGACTCAGACTGAATTCTCGCGCCTTGCCCGCGCGTGACAGACAGCACTCGGCGTCGTCGATCCGAATGGTGATGCTGTGCGAGACTCTCTCGTCGGAATTCGTGCCGCACGACGCGCTGGCACTGGGGGCGCTGCGCCGCCCGCGCGCTTCGCGCGCGTGCAGTTACGGAACCGTACAGGAGAGGCGAGGTGTCCTCGTAGGCGCTTCTCAAAACGAGCGCGAGGAGGAGACCCGCGACTGAGCGGAGCGAAGGAGCGCAGTTAGGGGCTCCGACCAAGCGAGTGTAGCGCCGGAAAGGATACCTCGCCTCGACCCAAACAGAGATCTTTCCGACGCACGCCGAGCAATTGCTCCGGGACGAGCGCCCGGGTAGCTTACGCCAACGACCTTCACAATTCCAACGAGAAAATGGTAAACAAGATCACGGTAGTCGGCGCTGGCAACGTCGGTGCGACCACCGCGCAACGCATAGCGGAGAAGGAGCTCGCCCGAACCGTCGTAATGGTCGACGTGATGGAGGGAATCCCGCAGGGCAAAGGACTCGATCAGTGGGAGTCAGCTCCAATCGAAGGATTCGACTCGAGGATCATCGGTAGCAACGGCTACGAGGAGTCCCGCGACTCGGACATCGTCGTCATCACAGCCGGAATCGCTCGCAAGCCCGGCATGTCGCGCGACGACCTGCTCAATACGAACGCCGGAATCGTCAAGCAAGTCTCCGAGCAGGTCAAAGAGAGTTCTCCCAACGCGATTCTGATCGTCGTTTCCAACCCGCTCGATGTGATGTCCTACGTCGCGATGAAGGTGACGGGGTTTCCTCGCAAACGCGTGCTCGGTATGGCCGGCGTCCTCGACACCGCCCGGTATCGCTCAT
>Ga0193735_1000767_pt1 | contig 10266 bp, 11 predicted proteins | sample U1m2metaG_FD_145080 | JGI IMG/M metagenome (GOLD analysis project Ga0193735, IMG submission 145080) | Soil microbial communities from a riparian zone of the East river system, Colorado, United States - U1m2 | ecosystem: Environmental > Terrestrial > Soil > Riparian zone | place: USA: East River... | reverse complement strand
CCGGAGCACGTCGTCCGCGGTCATCGGCATCTGCTGCTTGGCGGTGTCGATCATGCGCTGGGCGATTGGTATGGCCCGCGCGACTGATTCCGCATTTCCGCTGATTGCCAGCGTCTCGCCCCGGAGCGCGATCTTGGCTCCCGTCTGGCGCGCCAGCTCGACCAGGTTCTCGTCATTGACGCCGGCCAGCGTCAGCATGTCCGCGCCTTCTGTCGAGAGGCGCTGAATCGTTGTCTCTTCGCTCACGTCAACTCGTCATTGTCTGAAGATGGAGATCCCTCAGGTCTTCGGGTGGAACGGCGGACGGCGCGTCCTCGAACAGCGCCCTCGCCGCGGTAGTTTTCGGGAACGCAATCACGTCCCGGAGAGAAGACGCTCCAGCCAGCACCATCGCAAGCCTGTCGAACCCGAACGCAATTCCGCCGTGGGGCGGGGCTCCCGCGCTCAGGGCATCGAGGAGGAAACCGAAGCGGAGTTGGGCATCGGTCGCACCGATGCCGAGCAGTGACAACACCTTCCGCTGCAACGATGGATCATGGATGCGAATGCTGCCACCGCCGAGCTCCAGTCCGTTCAATACGACGTCGTAGGCAAGCGCACGAACTTTCTCGGGCGCCGAATCGAGGAGGTCGAGGTCGTCCGGATGAGGCGAGGTGAACGGGTGATGCACCGAGCTCAAGGTCCCGTCCTGTTCGCGGCCGAACAGCGGAAAATCTGTCACCCATAGAAATGATCGCTTGTTCTCCGGCACGAGAGAGAGGCGTTGGGCGACATCCTGACGCACCCTGTCCAATGCCGGATTGCTGACGTGCTCGGGGCCGGCAACCAGCAAACACAGCTCGCCCTCTCCGATGGCCAAGCGTTGCGCGCCGCTCTCGCTCAGAAACTTGGCGGCTGGTCCTTCGAGTCCGGCGGCGCCGCGCTTGAGCCGGATGAGGCCGCCAGCTCCAGCGGATTTCGCGATGCCTTCGATCTCATCGAGCTGCTTTCGTGAAAGCGCGGCGCCGCCCGGGATTTTCAGCCCGCGAACGCGTCCGCCGGCTGCGAGTACGGCGTTCGTTACTCCGAACTCGGATCCCTTAAATGCGTCACTGGCGTCGAACAGCTCCAAGGCATACCGCGTGTCAGGGCGGTCGATTCCGAATCGCTCCATCACGTCGGCGTAGCGCAGCCGCTCGAAGGTCGGAGGAATTTCGTGTCCAGCGTCTTTCCACAACGCCGAGAGCAGTCCCTCTGTGAGCGAGAAGATGTCTTCAGGTGTGATGAACGACGCTTCGATATCGATCTGAGTGAACTCGGGCTGCCGGTCGGCCCGCAAATCCTCGTCGCGGAAGCAGCGCGCGATCTGGAAGTAACGGTCGAATCCGGAGATCATGAGCAGCTGCTTGTACACCTGTGGAGACTGTGGCAGAGCGTAGAACTCGCCAGGATGCACTCTGCTCGGCACGACGTAATCGCGCGCGCCCGACGGCGCCGGTTTCGACAGAATCGGAGTCTCTATCTCCAGATAGCCGCGCTCATCGAGGAACCGACGCGTCGTCTGCTGGAGCTTGTGCCGGAGGATCAGATTGTTCTGCAGCTCGCTGCGACGCAGGTCCAGGTTCCTGTGCTTGAGACGCAGCTCCTCGGCGGGGAGCTTTTCTCCCCTTCCCCGCGCTACCGGAATTGCCGGAGTCTCCGCCGGTCCGACGATCCTGAAGTCGCTCCCTCTGACTTCGATCTCGCCGGTGTCCATCTCAGCGTTTCTCATCTCGACCGGACGCGCGGCGACTTCACCTTCGAGCGTAATCACTGTCTCGAGACCAAGCTTGCCGGCGCGCTCGATTGCGTCGATAGGGGTCCACTTCGGATCGAACGAAACCTGAACGAGTCCCGCGCGGTCGCGAAGATCGAGGAAAACGATTCCGCCAAGATTCCGCGTGCGGTGTACCCAGCCGCCGAGTTTGACTTTGGCGCCGACGTGAGACGCTCTGAGCTCTCCGCCGAGATGCGAGCGAGTGGCCGTCGCGAAACGGGAGGTAGGGGCCGTGGAGGTCAGCGCCGGGACGTGTGGGTCGAATAAGACATCGAGAGGGGTTAAATTTAGTAGTTGCATAGACTTGGTGGAAGGAGCATGTCGGACAAAAACACGCGTCGGGAGCATTTGCCGGCGAAGCAGAACCTCCTCAACGTGCTTCCTTCAGAAGCCGAGGAGCTGCTCCGCGGCTTTGCCGTGGAATACGGCCAGCAGCCCTTCCGCGGCTCCCAGGTGGTGAGGCACCTCTGGCAGAATCCGGCCGAGAGTTTTGCATCAATGACGGATCTGCCACTCGCATTTCGAGACCTGCTCGAAGACCACTTCACGATTCCGCGCCTGGCATTGGCAGCACGGCAGACGTCGAGCGACGGCACGGAGAAGTTTCTCTTCCGCCTCGAAGACGGCGAGTTCATCGAGACAGTCGCGATCCCGGAGGGGTCGCGCATGACGCTGTGCATCTCTTCCCAGGCTGGCTGCGCTCTTCAATGCGCGTTCTGCGCTACAGGCGCCATGGGGTTCACACGCAATCTCCAGATGTTCGAGATCGCCGGACAGGTGCGTGAGATGAAGCTGCTCTCTCCGCCCATGCAGGTGACGAACGTCGTCTTCATGGGAATGGGCGAGCCACTGATGAACTGGAGGGCCGTCGATCCCGCCCTCACTGTTCTCAACTCGCCCTCGGGTCTGGGGATCGGGGCGCGACATATCACTGTTTCAACGGTCGGCGTTCTTCCGGGGATCGTCGCTTTGGGAGAGCGCCAGGAACAATTCAGGCTCGCAATCTCGATTCACGCCCCGAATGATGATCTGCGACAGTCGCTGATGCCCATCAACACCAAGTACCCACTTGCCAGCGTCATCGAAGCCGCGAAGGTCTTCGATCGGCGAGTGACGTTCGAGTACGTGATGCTGGGCGGAATCAACGATGGCGCCGAGCAGGCGGCGCAGCTCGCGGTGCTCGCGCGTGAGTGTGGCGCCTTTGTGAATCTCATTCCCCTACATCCCGGCGGAGCCGGGGACTTCACGCCAAGCCCGCCACAACAGATCCAATGGTTCGCTCGGCGCCTTCGGGCTCAGCGCGTCGAGGTAGCGGTGCGAAAGAGTCGCGGTATGGACATCGCCGCGGCTTGTGGGCAGTTACGGGTGGAACGGCTGCGGCGGCGGACGCCAGTCGGCGCCGATAAGGACGGTGACGTCCAGGTAGCGTGAGCTGTCGGGACGCGTAGCGACCGGAGCATTCATGGCCCGGCCGACCAGGCGCGCCCAGGCGGGGTGCGATGAGCGATCGTAGACGATTGTTGTTGCTCGTTGCTCGCTCACATTGCCCGAGCCGACGACATCGAAGCCCCGGTCGCGTAGATACAGCGTGGCGCGAATCGAAGCCCCGGTCGCGTAGATACAGCGTGGCGCGACGCGCCAGACCTTTCGTCCTGGTCGCATTCAGAACTTCCACCTTGATACGTGTTCCGTCCGGCGCCCGCGCATCATCGGGCGCGTAGCTAACTTTGGGCGCCGAGAACGCGTTCATGATCAGCCACACGATCCACCCGATGACGCACAGAATCAGAAAAACGAGAATGATTCTGCCGTAGCGACGCCGGCGTGGCGGTTCAGTCACCGCAAGCTATTCCAGAGCTCGACGGTCTCGGGGAAGATGTGGTTGCCCTCGCGCACCGACCACTCGAGGCGGAAACGCACCACCTGGCGAAACACACCCTCGAAGTTGTGCGGCACCTGGCTGGCGAGAAAGCCGCGATCTTCGGCCAGGAATTTTCGACCTGGCTCGAGATAGTCCGCCATGTAGAGCGCCCGTCCCGTTCGATCCCAGCTCGCGTGTCCGACGGTGTGATAGCGAATGGCATCGAGCAGGTTCTTTCTTCGCTCTCCTTCGGCTTCGAGCTTGATCGCGACCGCGGGGCCATGGAGCAGGCCGTCGGGGGACGTACGATCGCCGGTGATGTCGCGCAGCTCCGCGATCGGCGCATCACGCAGAGCGTCGTGCCAGGTGCCAGCATCGATCCACGCATTCGCTTCGTCGGCGGTCAGCCGCATCGCCGCCCCCCACGCCCGAAGCAGCGACGTCACGCGCGCTATGTGCGCCAGACGCCGCTCACTCACCTGCGCCCACGCCGGCAATCCCGAAGTCTGGAGCTGCACCATGTCAGAAGATGATGTTGTCGATCAATTTGGTTTCGCCAACCCGTATTGCGCCAACGGCAGCATCGCCATGGCGCACGTTGTTGACACGTTGAAAGGTGTCGGCATTCACGACCGCCATGTAGCGTGGGGTAAGTCCAAGCACCCGTTCGAGCATGCGCCAACCAACCGCCTCGAGCGCGCTCGCGCGGCGCTCGCCCTTGGTGAAGACGTCCCGCATCGCGAACAGTGCTTTCGACAGCTTGAGCCCAAGCTCCCGATCGCGCGGAGAGAGGTATCGATTACGGCTCGACATGGCCAATCCATCCGGGTCCCGCACGGTAGGCGCGACAAGAATCCCCACCGGAAAATTCAGATCGCGCACCATGGCCTTGACGGCCGCGGCCTGCTGCAGATCCTTCTGCCCGAACACCGCCACGTCGGGCATCACGATGTGAAAGAGCTTGGCGACCACTGTGAGAACACCCTCGAAATGGTGCGGTCGCACCGCGCCCTCCCACTCCTTTCCAACGCTTCCGGGATGGACGATCACGACGGGAGCGTGCTCCGGGTACATGTCCTCTCTCGTCGGAGCGAACAGGAGATCCACTCCCCTCTTGGACGCGAGCTTCGCATCGTCTTCGAGCGTGCGTGGGTAGCGGGCGAAGTCTTCGCTCGGCCCGAACTGCAGCGGGTTGACGAAGATGCTCATCACGACGACATCGGCCACGCGTTTCGCTTCATCGATCAGGGTGAGATGACCCTCGTGAAGCGCGCCCATCGTCGGCACGAAGGCGATGCTCTTCCCCTTTGCTCGCACGCCGGCTACTACGTGGCGCATCTCATCAATCGTCCCGACCGACTTCATCCTAGAAGCTGTGCTCGGCATCCGGATAGGCGCCGCTCCGAACATCGCCCGCCCAGTTGCCAACAGCCGAGCGAACCTCCTGCGCCATCTCGGCGTACCGCTTCAGAAACTTCGGCTGGAACGTGTCGTTCAAGCCGAGCACATCCGGCAGCACCAGTACCTGGCCATCACATTGCGCGCCGGCTCCGATGCCGATCGTGGGAATGCCGACGGCCGCAGTGATGCGCGCGGAGACGGCGGCCGGCACGAGCTCGAGCACTACCGCGAACGCGCCTGCCTCCTCGAGCCCCTTTGCCTCGCCGATAAGTCTCTCCGCTCCTATTTCCTCGCGCCCCTGAACGCGGGCTCCCCCGATCGCGTTGACTGATTGGGGGGTGAAGCCGATGTGAGCCATCACGGGGATGCCCGTGCGCACGAGAGCGTGAACGGTGTCGAGCATCTCGGGGCTCCCACCTTCGACTTTCACAGCCGCAACACCTGTCTCCTGAATGGCCCTGCCACAATTGAGCACGGCGCTTTCGACGCTCGCCTGATAGGAGAGAAACGGCATGTCGATGATGATCAGCGCGCGCTTCACCCCGCGTCGGACGGCCGACGCGTGGTAGATCATATGATCGAGCGTTACCGGAAGAGTCGATGTGTAGCCCATGATCGCGGTACCTAGCGAGTCGCCGACCAGGATGGCGTCGACTCCCGACTCGTCCACCAGCCGGCCAAACAGCGCGTCGTACGCCGTCATAACGACCAGTTTTTCGCCCTTGCGCTTGTGTTCCGCGAAATCTCGAACCGTGACGGGGCGCTGCTCCGACTTAGTCTTATCCAAAGCGCGAGCTCCTCAACGCCGCAAGCTCTCTCAGCCAGAAGTCGCGATTGGACAGCTCTGGATGCGGCACCGTGAGACCGGGCTCGCGCACGCTCTGATTCTCGAACAACACGATGTCGAGATCGAGGGTGCGGGGTCCCCAGCGAGCGGCGCGCACGCGTCCGGCATCGGCTTCGATTCGCTTGAGCTCGGCGAGCAGATCCTGCGGCGACAGCTCTGTTTCGATGGCGATCATCTGATTGAGAAAGGGCCCCTGCGCAACCGGTCCGATCGGAGCGGTCTCTTCGGCATCTGTGTGACCTAGCACCCGCGTTGTGGCGAGGTCTGCAATCGCGCGAGGTCTGCAATCGCGCGTCGCGCCTGCGCCAAAAATACCTCACGCTGGCCGAGGTTGGAGCCGAGCGCTATGTACGCGACATCTCTCACGCACGCTCTCGCTCGAGGGCGACTTCCGCGTACGCAAGCGGCCCCGGGAGCGCAACGTTGGGTTTGCGCACCGCAATCCGAACGCGTTCGACCAATGGGAGCTGGAGGGCGCGGTCCGCGATTCGCTCGCCGACTTCCTCGAGAAAATTGGTATGGCCCTGCGTCACTACCTCCGCCACGAGATCGTACACACGCCGATAATCGACGATATCCTTTGCTGTGGGCCGCTCGCCGCTGCGCCGAACCCAAAGCGATGCGTCGACCTCGATCGACTGCGCGATCTCGGCCTCGTGCGGCAACACTCCAATGCGCGCGTGAAATCGCATCGCCTTGAGGGTGACTACGTCGGTATCGGGGCCACGGTCGCTACCCATCGAGAGCCTCTCGCAGACTGCGTGTCAGTTTCAGGACATCCTCCGGGCCAATTTCAGCCGCTCTCACGAGCGCGCTGCCGACCACGACTCCGTCTGCCAGCTTGCCGACGCTACGCGCGTGCTCCGGCGTCGAAATTCCAAATCCGACGCAAATCGGAAGCGTCGTGGCCGATCGAAGGCGTCGGATCGATTCGGGCAGCGATGTCGCTGTCGTTTCCTGCACACCGGTGACACCGAGTCGGCTGATAAGATAAACGAATCCGCTGCCGTGCCGCGCGATCTCCGCCATTCGATCGCGCGGCGTCGTCGGCGCGACGAGCCTGATGAAAGCGAGAGGACTGTTGCCCAGCCACTTCTCACGCGCTGGATCCGCGCCCACTGGAATATCGGTGACGAGAATTCCGCTCGCGCCCGCTTCTGCCGCCCTCATGAGAGCGTCGGGGCCAGCCGCAAGAATCGGATTCAGGTAGCTGAACAGTACGACCGGGACGTGCAGCTTGGCTTTTTCAATGATGGCAAGGACACCGTCGTAGGTCATTCCCCGCTCCAGTGCCTGCTGAGAGCTGGCCTGGATCACCGGCCCGTCGGCGATCGGATCCGAGAACGGGACTCCGAGCTCGATGATGTCGGCCCCACCTTCTTCGAGCGCGTGAAGCGTTTCCAGCGAACGGTCGACGTCGGGATGGCCTGCCGTTACGTAGCAGACAAGGGCGCGTCGTGATTGTTCTCTGAGCGCGTCGAAACGACGCGTGATGGAGCTAGATGAGGTAGTCGCCGGGGGTGATGCCATAGCGATCGGGGTCCGCCGTCTTGATGATGGTCCGGGCATATTGCCCTCCTGCCTCCGGGACGGCTAGGTCCACCTGCAGCGGCGGACTGATCGTGTTCCCCTGTGCGTCGCTGATGATCTTGACGATCGGTCTCGAGAGCGCCTCAGGATTCGGATTGGCGGCCGAGACCACCGCCAGCTCGAAGGTGTCGAGCACCACCAGCGTTCCCACCGGGTAGATGCCCAACAGGTTGATGAACGCCTTCACGAGCACCTGATCCAACCCGCGACGCGGATTGTCGCGCATCTCTTCGAGCACTGCCGACGGGGCGAGCGCTTCCGTTTTGTAAACGCGTCTCGAAGTAGCCGCATCGTACCCGTCCGCGATCGTGACGATTTTGCTCAGAAGACTGACCTCGCGCGGGCGAACGCATTTCGGGTAGCCCGTCAGGTCGATCTTCATATGGTGTTCCTGACACACCGTCATGGCACGGTATGAGAGCTCCTCCTGCTGGCGGCGGAACTGGAAGAGGACCAATACGCCGAGCCAGGGGTGGGACGCCATCCACTTCCACTCTTCATCGGTAAGCTCGCCGTTCTTCTGAAGGACGTCGATCGGAACGCGTGACTTGCCGATATCGTGCATGAGCGCCGCCAGTCCCAGCTCGTAGAGCTGGAGCTTGGTCATGCCGAGCCGGCGACCGAGGGCGATCGAGAAGATGCACACGTTGACCGAGTGCGTGAACGTGTACTCGTCATAATCGCGGATCGCGGTGAGACCAATGAGCGACGTCTCCTCGTTCAGAACCTGATCGACGATCCCCTGCACCACGCGTTCAGAACCTGATCGACGATCCCCTGCACCACGCGCTTGATCTTCCGGATGTTCGGCGTCTTGCCGATCCGGACCGAATTGATGACGTCCTTGGTGACGGCGACCGACTGCGAGTACGTGCGATTGGCGGCTGCCTTGGACTCCTCGTTGAACTCCCTGTCGGTCGCGGTCTCGGTCGGCGCATCGATCTGGAACGTCTCGATCTTCGCATCCTTGAGTCGGGCCTGGATCTCCTTGAATCGGTCGGCCGGGCCCACCTTGGTCTCGCCCCCTAAGAGCGACAAGAGAAACGTCCAATCGCGCGCCGTCCCGTGGGTTCCAACGTGAATCGCGCCGATGCCGGCGAGTTTGCAGAGCGTCAGGATATGTCCGAACGTCGCATAGTTGCTGAGATCCAGTCTGAGCCGTGTCGAGTTCAGGAAGATGAATTCTCCCGAGACCCTGAACTCGAGCTCATTCTCTTCGGCGCGGAGCTCTTCGGCGACCTGCGACAGCTCGGCCAGCGTCTTCTGCACGGCGGTGTGCTCGAGAGGATAAAGCTTGATCGCGCGCAGCGCGGCGTAGAACGCGACCATGAAATTCCTTCCGCCGCGACGGAGCTTCGCGCCCGATTGCTTGTCTCCATCGCCGCCGCTGGTCTTCGTCGCAGGAGCCGTCACGCGGTGCCCCCGCGAATCGCACGGCTGACGGCGTTTCTGACGATCACGTCCTTCTCGCCGGCCGCGCGGTTGAGCGACTCCGCCGCCTTCGGGCTATTGATCTTGCCGAGCGCCATCGCAGCGCACGCCCGCGTCTCGGAGTGGTCCTTCTTGCCCATGAAGCCCTTGGCATTGAGCAGACCGTCGAGGAGTGGGACGCCCGCCTCTCCTGCCAGGAGACCATAGGCTTCGAAGAACGCCATTTTCTCGGTCAGGTTGCTCTCGCGAAGGTCCTTGCCCTTGATGGCGGCTTCGACCCGCGGTAACGCTGCCCGGGCGTTGCGCGAACCGAGGGCGCGGACAGCCACGATGCGTACCTCGCGGTCCTCGTCGATCAGCGCACGCTCGAGCATCTGCATCGCGCCGGCGGAACCGATGGTAGTAAGCGCAGTCACGGCAGCGAGACGCATTTCGGTCTCTCCGACACTGAGCATTTTCCCGAGCGCCGGCACCGCGGCAGGTGACTTGAGAGCCGCAGCCCGTCGGATCGCCTCGAGTACAACGGCCTCGTCCTCGGACCCTATGAGGCGAATTAGCTCCGCGCTGTTGTTGCTGGCCAGGCGAGTCGCCGCGACCTCGAGCAGCATCTTGAGCGGCGGATTGCTGCTGCGCCCGATCCAGCTCAGGATCGTCTCGAGTGCCCGGGCGTGGAGGATTCCGAACAACTCGTCGAGCTCGCGTTGCGGGGCACGAAGGGGCAACTCGTCGAGCTCGCGTTGCGGGGCACGAAGGGGTGAATCTTCGAGCGCCTGAAGAAGCTGCCCGAGGGGCTTCGGGTCACTCATCAGCTCGCCGAGCTGAATGAGTCGCTGCTTTTGGGCCTCGAGGACCTCGGGCGCACGATTGGCGGTTACGGCCGCCTCGCGCAGGAGGTAGGCGGCGTTTCTATACTGGGCGGAGGAGAGGAGAACCAGCAGGAAATAATCGAGGAGTCCGCAGATCTCCTCGCGTACGGTGGGGTCCTTCTGGGTTTCGAAGGTGTCGAGGAGAGACGCGATGACGGCAGGGCGTAGATCGGTGGCAAATTCCCGCTTGATTTCGCCATGGAGGTATTCGACTTCACCGTCGTCGAGGAAATAAAGCGTCGCGTCGAACTCGTCCATTTTCGCTATCGAGGACTGCGTCGACTCGAGCCCCGCCTCGGCTTGCGCGGGCGAGAGGATTTTTTCCTTTTGTTCGGCGCGCTCCATGGAGTCGACGCCCGGGCCGCTCTCCTGGGTGAGATCGACGTATCGGTACTGCAGCGTTACGAACTCCCGCTCCCACATCAGCGTGAGCAGGTCGTCGTCATCATCCGTCGCCTTTCTAACTCTCTGCAAC
>Ga0193735_1000766_pt1 | contig 10280 bp, 10 predicted proteins | sample U1m2metaG_FD_145080 | JGI IMG/M metagenome (GOLD analysis project Ga0193735, IMG submission 145080) | Soil microbial communities from a riparian zone of the East river system, Colorado, United States - U1m2 | ecosystem: Environmental > Terrestrial > Soil > Riparian zone | place: USA: East River... | reverse complement strand
CTTGCCGCGGCGACGCTAGGTTTTGTGAACGTTCCGGGTCCGCCCGTGGAAGCGACCATCGCGCTCAGCATCATGCTGGTTTCCGTCGAGATCCTGAATGCACGACGTGGAAAGCCGAGTGTGACCGCGCGTCTGCCGTGGCTCGTTGCCTTCAGCTTCGGTCTGTTGCACGGCTTTGGCTTTGCCGGCGCCTTGGCTGAGGTCGGATTGCCTCAACACGCCATCCCCGTCGCGCTGCTGTTTTTCAATGTCGGAGTGGAGGTGGGGCAGCTTATCTTCGTGGCCGCGGTCTTGTCGTTGATCCGGTTATTGCTTCACGCCGCGTCGCAGCTATTGGAGCCTGCCCTTGTCCAGCGAACATTTGATCGACTCGATGTAACCGTCGCCTACGCCATAGGCATCGTGGCCGCCTACTGGCTGGTTGAACGGACGACCGCCTTTTTCGCATAGCGACCGCCATGCGCTGGCCGCCTGCCTGATACAGCGAAGTTGTCACGTCCGCATCCGGCTCGGGGCCTACTGCCGCCACGCCACTGGCATGATGAGCATGCCGCCGGCGCCTCGGACTTATTCGTACACAAATGCCCGATCGCCAAGATCGATGGCGGGAAACTCATCCTTCTCGGCCCAGTAATCCTGGTTGTGCTGCCATTCGGGCTTGTCGCCGCGCTTCGGCAACAGATGCATGCCGCGCATCATGTAGCCGGGATTGAAATTCTCCGGGTCGATCCACGGCAGCAAGGGCATGTTGTGGTCCTCCGGCCGAAGCGCCGGCGTGACTTTCCGCGCACCGATTTCCTTCATGTGGTTGAGCAGCCGGCACACGAAGTCGGCGACCAGATCGACCCGCAGCGTCCAGCTCGCCCGGAAATATCCGAACACCCAGACGAGATTGGGCACGCCGGTGAACATCATGCCGCGATAGGTCACTGTCTGTGAGAAATCCAGCGGCTTGCCGTCGATACTGAAATCGATGTCGCCGTTGGCGCTCAGATTGAAGCCGGTCGCAGTGATGATGATGTCGGCTTCGAGGGTCTTGCCGGACTTCAGGAGAATGCCGGTCTCCGTAAACCGCTCGATTTCGTCCGTCACCACCGAGGCCTTGCCGGCCTTGATGCCCTGGAACAGATCGCCGTCCGGAATGAAGGCGATCCGCTGCCGCCACGGCCGGTATTTTGGCGTGAAGTGGGTCGCGATATCGTAATCGGGGCCGAGATAGGCTTCGACCGCGGACAATAAATCCTTCTTGGCCGCCTCGGGCTCTTCGAATGTCTTGCGGGTGAACGCGTCCTGATCGAACAGGATTTTCCGGCGGGTGATTTCGTGGATCCAGGTTTCGTCAACCTGGAGCGCGCGCAGGGTTTCGGCAATTTCGATCGCGTTGCGTCCGGTCCTGAAATAAGTCGGCGAACGCTGCAGCATCGTCACATGGGCGGAATCCCTGGCGATAGCCGGAATCAGCGTCGCCGCGGTGGCGCCGGAGCCGATCACGACGACTTTCTTGTTTTTGTAATCGAGATCGTCGGGCCATTGCTGCGGGTGAACGATCCGGCCCTTGAAGCTCTCCATGGCCTTCCACTCCGGCGTATAACCTTCCGAGTGCCGGTAGTAGCCCTGGCACATCCAGAAGAAGTTCGCCGTGAAGCGAACCGCTTCGCCGGTATCGGTCCGGATGGCTTCGATGGTCCAGAGATTTTCCTCGCTCGACCACCGCGCCGAGGAAATCTTGTGCTGATAGCGGATGTGGGGGCCGAGGGCGTTCTCCTCGATGACCTCGCCCATATAGCTCAGAATCTCCGCGGCGGTCGCGATCGGAGCGCTGGTCCACGGCTTGAACCGGTAGCCGAAGGTATGCAGGTCGCTGTCGGACCGGATGCCGGGATAGCGGTGGGTCAACCAGGTTCCGCCAAAACTCTTTTGAGTCTCCAGGACAACAAAACTTGTCCCCGCGCACTGCTTGGTCAGATGGTAGGCCGCGCCGACCCCGGAAATACCCGCGCCCGCGATGACAACATCGAAATGCCCGGTGCTGTCAGCGGCGGCGGCCCGGATCTGCTGTCGAACGTTCATCTCCCGATCCTTTTTATTTTCTTATTCTTTTTATTCTGTTTGCCGCGGTGCGAAGCGGCGCCGCCCTCACACCTCTCTTCGGCTGAGGAAGGCGAGGCGCTCGAACAGATGCACGTCCTGCTCGTTCTTCAGCAGCGCGCCGTGCAGCGGCGGGATCAGCTTGCGCGGGTCGCGCTCCCTCAGCATTTCCGGCGTCATGTCTTCGTTGAGCAGGAGCTTCAGCCAGTCCAGCAGCTCCGACGTCGAGGGTTTCTTCTTCAGGCCGGGCACTTCCCGCACCTCGAAAAAGATCCGCAAGGCTTCTTCCACCAGGCGCTTCTTGATGTTCGGAAAATGCACGTCGACGATTCGGTTCATGGTGTCGACGTCGGGAAACTTGATGTAGTGGAAGAAACAGCGGCGCAGGAACGCGTCCGGCAATTCCTTTTCGTTGTTCGACGTGATCATCACGATCGGGCGCAGCTTCGCCTTGATGTTTTCGCCGGTCTCGTAGACGAAAAACTCCATGCGATCGAGTTCGAGCAAAAGATCGTTGGGAAATTCGATATCGGCCTTGTCGATTTCGTCGATCAGCAGCACCGGGCGCTTCTCATGGGTGAAGGCTTCCCACAGCTTTCCGCGCCTGATGTAATTGCCGATGTCGGAGACGCGGGCGTCGCCAAGCTGGCTGTCGCGCAGCCGAGACACCGCGTCGTATTCGTACAGACCCTGCTGCGCCTTGGTGGTGGACTTGATATGCCAGGTCAGAAGCGGCGCACCGAGCGCCTTGGCGACTTCCTCGGCCAGCACGGTTTTGCCGGTGCCGGGCTCGCCCTTGATCAGCAGCGGGCGCTCGAGCACGATCGAGGCGTTGACGGCGATCTTGAGGTCGTCAGTGGCGACGTAATCTTTGGTGCCGGTAAATTTCATTGAGCCTTTGCCTTGTTGTACGTTCTTGAGCGCAGGAGCGCGCTTCGGCCTGAACAGGAAACGACCGTGGTCGTCATCGGGGTTGAAGGGGCCGTCAGGCGCGTCTAACCAGCGAGAGGATGACGAGGACGATGACCGCGCCGATGGTGGCGTTGACGATATCGCGAAGCGCGCTGCCGCCGAGGCTGACGCCCAGTTGCGGCAACAGCCAGCTCGCCACCAGCGCGCCGATGATGCCGATCACGATGTTTCCGATCAGCCCGAAACCGGCGCCGCGCACGATCAGGCCGGCGAGCCAGCCGGCGATCGCGCCGATCACGAGTACCGCCAGAATAGTCATTGATAATGCCCCGTTGAAAAGCCCAGCCGGTCAATTCTAGTTGAAAAACCCGGCAGGTCTAGGCCTGTCTGGTGCGCGGAAGCCCTTGACGTTCACGGTCCGGCGGGCAATCTGTAACCTATGTTTTTACAATTCTTCACATCGCTGCGCGACGCGCAGGTCCCGGTGAGCTTGCGCGAATATCTGACGCTGATGGAGGCGCTCAACGTCGACCTCGCCGAGCAGACGGTGGAGAATTTCTACTATCTGTCCCGCGCCTCGCTGGTGAAGGACGAGCGCAATCTCGACAAGTTCGATCGCGTGTTCGGCACTGTGTTCAAGGGGCTGGAAAGCCTGCTCGACGCCATCGAGAAGGCGGACATTCCCGCCGAATGGCTGAAGAAGCTCGCGGAAAAATACCTCACCGAGGAAGAGAAGAAGCAGATCGAGGCGATGGGCTGGGACAAGCTCATGGAGACGCTGCGCCAGCGCCTGAAGGAGCAGCAGGGCCGGCATCAGGGCGGCAACAAATGGATCGGCACCGCCGGCACTTCGCCGTTCGGCGCGGAGGGCTACAATCCCGAGGGCATCCGCATCGGGCAGGAGAAGAACCGCAATTTCCGCGCTGTGAAGGTGTGGGACCGCCGCGAATTCAAGGATCTCGACGGCAACGTCGAACTCGGCATCCGCAACATCAAGATCGCGCTGCGGCGGCTTCGCAAATTCGCCCGCACCGGCGCCCCCGACGAGCTTGATCTCGACACCACGATCAAGGAGACGGCCAACCACGGCTATCTCGACGTGCATATGCGCCCCGAACGGCGCAACGCGGTCAAGGTGCTGGTGTTCTTCGACATCGGCGGCTCGATGGATTCGCACATCGAGCAGGTCGAGGAATTGTTCTCGGCGGCGAAGACCGAATTCAAGCACATGGAATATTTCTACTTCCACAACTGCCTCTATGAAGGCGTCTGGAAGCAGAACCGGCGGCGCTTTACCGACCGCACCCCGACCTGGGACGTGCTGCATAAATATCCGCACGACTACAAGGTGGTGTTCGTCGGCGACGCCTCGATGTCGCCGTACGAAATCATGGTCCCCGGCGGCTCGGTCGAGCATGTCAATGAAGAGGCCGGATCGGTCTGGCTCGAACGCATCACGCGCACCTATCCGCACGCGGTGTGGCTCAATCCGGTGGCGCAGCGGCATTGGGACTATTCGGAATCGACCACTCTCATTCGCCGGCTGTTTTCGGAGCGCATGTTCCCGATCACGATCGACGGTCTCGAAGGCGCGATGAAGGAACTGGTGCGGTAATGGCCGTCATTCCGGGGCGCGCGCAGCGCGAACCCGGAATCTCGCTGTATTAAAACTCGATCGAGATTCCCCGATGTGCAATCGCACATCTGAGGTTCGATGCGGAGCCTGTCATCGGGCCGGCCAGCGGCCGGACCCGTTGGCATCGAACCGGAATGACGGAATTGGGAGGTACGAGAAAATGCCCCAGACCATCCATCGCGGCATCAAGGCGCTGATCGACGAGGCGAATGCCGAGATCGAAACGCTGAGCGCCGCCGACGCCATCAAGGCTGCGCAAAGCGACGACGTCGTGATCGTCGATATCCGCGATCCCCGCGAGATCGAGCGCGAGGGCCGGATTCCCGGCGCGTTCTCCTGCACCCGCGGCATGCTGGAATTCTGGATCGATCCGGCCAGCCCCTATGCCAAGCCGATTTTCCAGGGCGACAAGAAGTTCATCTTTCATTGCGCGGGCGGGATGCGCTCGGCGCTGGCGGCGAAAACCGCGCAGGACATGGGGCTAAAGCCGGTCGCCCATATGGGCGGCGGATTCGCCGCCTGGCGCGACGCCGGCGGCCCGGTCGAGAAATTCGAGCCGAAGAGGCCGAAGGGTTAGAGAATGACCATCAACATTGGCCGTCATGGCCGGGCTTGTCCCGGCCATCCACGTCTTTCATCCTGCAACGTTGCAAAGACGTGGATGCCCGGCACAAGGCCGGGCATGACGATAGTTGGGAGGACGTTAGACGCATGACGACATCCGCCGACGATCCGCTTGTTACCACCGATTGGCTCGCCGCCCGTCTCGACGACCCAAAGGTCAAAATCATCGACGCGTCCTACAAGATGCCCGGGGTGCTGCCGCTGCCGTCGGACGATTATCTCGGCGGGCATATTCCAGGCGCGGTGTTTTTCGATGTCGGCGCCATCGCCGATCCGAATGACCCGCGGCCGCATATGTATCCGAGCGCCGAGCAGTTCGCGCGCGACGTGTCGGCGCTCGGGATTTCCTCCGGCGACACCGTGGTCGCCTACGATTCCGGCGCCTGGGTCGCAGCACCGCGGGCGTGGTGGATGTTCCTGTCGTTCGGCCATCGCGAGGTGAAGGTGCTGGACGGGGGCCTGCAGAAATGGCTGCGCGAAGGACGCCCGACGCACTCCGGCAAGGTCACGTCGAAGTCTGGAAAATTCCAGGCCAAACTCGATTCCAGCTTCGTCCGCAGCAAGCAGCAATTGCTCGGCAATTTGGAAACCCACGCCGAACAGCTGGTCGACGCGCGTCCGCGGCCGCGTTTCGAAGGCACGGTGGCCGAGCCGTGGCCGGGCCGCCGCTCCGGTCATATCCCGGGCAGCCGCAACGTTCCCTATGCCGAATTGTTCGACGCCAAGACCGGCGCGATGAAGCCGCTGGAGGACCTCCGGCAGGCGTTCAAGCGGGCCGGCGTCGATATGGCCAAGCCGATCGTGACGACCTGCGGCTCCGGGGTCTCCGCGCTGGTGTTGACGTTGGCGCTTTATCGGCTCGGCGTGCGCGGCACCGCGCTTTATGACGGCTCGTGGGCCGAATGGGGGCTGCCCGACGGCCCGCCGGTCGCGACCGGCCCGGCCTGATCGCCGCGATCAGCGCACGGTTGGTTGTTGGATGGCCGGTTGGATGGGCCGCGGAGCGAACGGGTTGGGGATCTGCTGCTGCTGGGGTGCTTGTCGTGCCAGGCGCGCGCGCGCTGCCATCCTGCGGCGCTGGGCCGCCCGCCGTGCCTGCAGGCGCTTCTGGATAACGCTCGTGTCGGGTTTTGCACCGGCGGCCTTGACCGAGGGCTGCGCCTCGATGGTGACGGGGAGACCGTCCAGTGTGGCGATCTTCGTCGAGGCCGGGTCTGTCTTCGAGGCCAGGTCTGTCTTCGACGCAAGGTCTGTGTCCGGCGAAGCCGGCGCGCTGGTCTGTCCAGATGCCGCACGGGTAGCTTCGTTCGCCGGCGGTACGGCTTCCTTGGTTGCCGCGATCCTGGTTTCGCCGGCCTGGGCAGGCGCATCGACCAAAGCCGGTGCCGTCTCGGTTTTTGCCGGACTTTCCGAGACCGGGATTTCGGGCTTGGCGGGTTCGGGCGGCGATAAATCTTCCGGCTTCAGCGCGGCGATTCTTTCCGATTCAGCCGCTATCGAGAGCGGCGCGGCTTGCTCCGCAGCCGCCAACGGCAACGCGGCCGACGGAACATCCGGTGACTTCGCGGCCGCGGACGCATCCGTGCGCAGCATCGCCAGAACAGTTCTTGTAGCGTCAGTTCTTGTAGCGTCCGGTCTTGCGGCTTCAGGCCTTCCAGCTTCACGTCTTGGGACTTCGTTTTGCTGCGCAAATGTCGCTTCGGGCGTCGCGTGCCATGATGGATTGCTGGCAAATTCCTCGTGCGCCGCGCGCAGCAGCGCCGCCGCGCCAAGCCCGAAGATCAAAATCGACAGTAAGAGCATGATCGCGGCGAACAGAAAACGGAAACCGGGGAGCATGGGTGCGAGTTCCACCTTCGCAGGGTTCCTGCAAGGGTCCTTGAGCTATCGGGAACGCGGCGACCACAGAATTGGCCGTGTTCGCGACGCAGCGGGCACCGCCAGCGCGAATCGAATCAGGCTAAATTAAGAATAGCGTAAGGGATCCCCCGCTGTTGCTAAAAATCAGCCAGGTAAATGCCCGCCTTTGCATGCCGGAAAGCGATTCCTGCCCGGTGAGGCATGGCTGCCACGGTACTCCGCTCATCACAAATGGTGGAGTCCGGCGCGAGGTGGCCGATTTGTCTTGAATGCGCCGCTATCTTCCGCCATCTGCCGTTAACGGTCCAGTGGCGGCATGGGGCTATACCAAAGCAATGATGATCAAACAGATTCTGACGATTTGTGCTGCCGTGGCGGCAGGCTTGGCGGGAACCTCCCTTGCGCTGGCGCAGGGCTATCCGGTAGCCCCCGGTCCGCTCTATTCGACGGCGCCGGCACCGGCGCCTTATCCGCCCGGCGGCTATCCGGCTGACTATCGCCGTGCTCCGGGTGCGCCGGATTTCGATGCGCTGGACGAAGATGACGAGGCGCCGAATGCGCAGAGTTCGACGGCGCTGCCGCCGCCCGGCCCGGTGCTTTCGCCTGCCGATCCGCGCTATGGCCGCCCCTTGGGTGCTCCGCCGGTCTATTCCGACCGCGGCGCGCCGACCGGTCCGATCCTTTCGCCTGATGACCCGCGTTATGGCCGCACCGATGGACCCCCGCCGGTGATTTATTCCGACCGTCCCGCCGGTCCGCCGCAGCAAACCTATTCGGACCGGGGCAACGACGACAGCCGCATTCCCGGATCGGGTTTCATCTATCCTAACGACGACAACCGCGGGCTTCGCCCGCCAGGCGCTATCGGAGCCCCGGGTACTGTCACCGGAACAGTGCAGCCTGCGCCGGTGGGGCCCGACGGCAGGCCGACGGTGCTGTCCGCGCTGCCGCCAGATGAACAGCCGGAGGTCGCTCCTGCGGAACTGCCGGCGAATCTGCGCCGCCAGGAAGTTACTTTGCCGACCAAGGAACCGGCGGGCACGCTGATTGTCGATACCCCGAACACCTATCTCTATTACGTTCTGGGTGGCGGGCGAGCGATCCGATACGGCGTCCGCGTCGGCCGCGACGGCTTCACCTGGACCGGTGTGCAAAAGATCTCGCGCAAGGCCGAGTGGCCGGATTGGCATCCGCCGACCGAGATGATCGAACGCCAGCCTTATCTGCCGCGCTTCATGGCCGGTGGTCCCGGCAATCCGCTGGGCGCCCGCGCAATGTATCTCGGTTCCACCATCTATCGCATCCACGGCACCAACCAGCCCTCGACGATCGGCAAGTTCGTCTCGTCGGGCTGCATCGGCATGCTGAACGAGGACGTCTCGGACCTGTTCGATCGCGTCAAGGTCGGCACCCGCGTGGTCGTGATGCCCGGCGGCCCACCGCCGGGAACCGCGACAGCCTCGGCGCAGCCGCTGCCCGGACCTGCCGCCGCCGCACCGGCGGCCGCGCAAATGTCGGGCGCGCCGGGCACGCGGCCTACCGTCGTGCCGCCGCTGCCCGCGCCGGTGACGGTGCGTTAGGCCGGCAGGATCGGTACAAACATCATTCCGAAGGGCGCGCAGGTGCGCGCTCTTTTCGTTTTGATGGCTGTTAGGGCGGAGAGCTACGCCAACCGCCGCAGCGGCTCGCCCTTGAACCACGCGTCGATGCCCTCGACCATCTGGGCGTAGTGGTTGCGAAATCCTTCTTCGGTGACGTAGCCGAGATGCGGCGTCAGCACGATGTTGTCGAGTTTGCGGAACGGATGATCGACCGGCAGCGGCTCGACCGAGAACACGTCGATTGCGGCGCCGGCGATCTTCCGTTGCTGCAGGGTTTGCAGCAGTGCGGCTTCGTCGACGATCGGCCCGCGCGCGGTGTTGACGAGGTAGCCGGTCGGCTTCATGCGCGCCAGATCCTCAGGCCCGACCAGTCCGCGCGAGCGCTGGCTCAGCACCACATGGACGGTGACGATGTCGGCGGTGGAGAATAATTCCTCCTTGGTGGCGTAGCTGACGCCGACTTCCTTGCATCGCTCCGGCGTCAGGTTCGGGCTCCACGCGATCACGTTCATGCCGAACGCCTTGGCAAGCCCCGAAACCTTGGCGCCGAGCTTGCCGAGGCCGACCACACCGAGCGTCCTGCCCTCGATCTCCATGCCGACGAACTTTTGTAAACGTTCGCCGGCGTGCATCCGCGCATTCTCGCGGCCGATATTGCGGGTCAGTTCCAGGATCAGGCCCATGGTCAGGGGTGCTGTGGGATCGCGGCCCCATTGCGTCCCGCACAGCACCACCTGGTGGTCTTTGGCGGCTTCCAGATCGAGCGCGGCGTTGCGCATCCCGGAGGTGATCAGCAGTTTCAGTTTGGGCAATGCCGCAAACAGCGTGCGCGGAAACGGCGTCCGCTCGCGCATCGCGCAGATGATCTCGAAATCCTGCAGCGCGCTGGCCGCGGCCTCGGCGGAGGCAAAGGGTTCGTTGAATACGGTCACATCGACGCGATCGCTGACTTTCGACCAGTCGGCGATCGTCAAGGCCAGGTTGAGATAGTCGTCGAGAATTGCACAGCGCAGCCGCGTCATGGGAGGTCCGTTCATGGCGATAATGACGGCTAAGGAAACGAGCCGTCCGGGAAGCGCCATGGTCGCGCGCAATTCCAAAGCGCGCAAGCGCCCGCGGCACTAAAAGCGCCTGCGGTTGAGGTTGAAAAAGGGCCTGCTCTATGCGCGCTCGCGGTTCAAATATCCGACAGGATCAGGTCGAATGCGGGTGCGACGAAGCCACGTGCTTGGCGTGCCAGGCAGGGCCCGGGCCGCGCATATAATGCAGTTCCGGCCGGTAAGGATCGAATGCCCGGGCGAAGAACTGACGCCAGAAGGAGCGGATTTCAGCGAAAGGCGTGGACCGCCGGTCGCGGCTGCCCGCCTGGGAGGAAAAGGATTCTGACGTGATGGTTGCCATAACACATCCTGCCTTTTTCGATCGCGACTTCTGCCGCTCCCAACGCCTTTTCCGGCGCTGATCGACAGCTTTCGCCTGATTTATTAAAAGATCGTTTCAAATGCCGTGATCTAGCGCACACATGGTGTAAACACCGTAATGACCCGTGGTGAACGGAT
>Ga0193735_1000765_pt1 | contig 10283 bp, 8 predicted proteins | sample U1m2metaG_FD_145080 | JGI IMG/M metagenome (GOLD analysis project Ga0193735, IMG submission 145080) | Soil microbial communities from a riparian zone of the East river system, Colorado, United States - U1m2 | ecosystem: Environmental > Terrestrial > Soil > Riparian zone | place: USA: East River... | reverse complement strand
GGCGCGCATTCCCTGAAGCCCAGCATGACCGCATTCACTATCCGCGCCGTTAATCGGTTTGCCTTTCCGGGAATGGCGTTTGATTCGTGAATGAAAGTGGCAATACCTCGTATCCGTCCGGCCAACACCGGCGCGGTAGAAGTGAACCCGCCCATGCCAAGGACCACCTGAGGCTTGAATTTACGGTAAAGAGACCGGCAAAGTGACAAGCTTTCATAAAAGCGGCGAATGAATCCAAAGAACGCCGGGGAAAACGCCGAGGGCAGCCCTACCGTGGGCAATTTTTCCACTCGAAAATTTGTGCGGCCCGAGAGAGCCAGAGCGTCAATATCCTTCTCGGAAATTAACAGCATCACATCGTGACCGCGATCGCGCAGCACTTCCGCCACGGCGATGCCAGGGAAAAGATGCCCGCCAGTTCCTCCGCATGCGATCACTGCATTCATAAAAGTTGGTTTTTGATTTTTGGTCGCTGTACAAAGCTCATAGAATTCACCAGTCGTATCTAAATCCGCAGTGTTATTCTCGAATGCATGGTCGCATGTCTCTTATGCGGCGGTTCTAGAATGCCCTGCCGATAGATGTTCAGCAACAAACCGATGCCGAACATGCACGCGACCAGATTCGAACCGCCGTAGCTGATAAAAGGCAGCGGCAACCCCTTATTCGGCAGCAGCGACGTGGTCACGCCTATGTTGACCGCGGCCTGGAGCGCGACGAGCGAAACAACGCCACAGCCGAGGAGCAGGCCAAAACGATCCTTGGCATGCAGCGCAATCATGATGCCGCAAACAATTATCATCACGAATAAAAAAACCACGAGAAGGCTGAACCGCAGCCCCAGCTCTTCACCGATGATGGGAAAAATAAAATCCGTGTGCGCGTAAGGCAGATAAAGCATCTTCTGGCGCCCGTTGCCCAGGCCAAGCCCTTCCATTCCACCGCTGCCCCAGGCGATCAACGCCTGCATCTGCTGTAAGCCAGCGTCCTCTTTGAAATTCTCTGGGTGAAGAAAAGCGGAGAGCCGCCCCATGCGTTCGGAGATTTGTGTAGCAATAATGAGAAGAGCGCTCAGGCCGGCGAACGACACAGCACCGAGCCATAGAAGATTGGCGCCGGCAACGAACATTACGACGAAGGCCGTTGTACCGATCAAAGCAGTCGTGCCCAGATCGACTTCGCCCAGCACGAGTCCAGCCGGCAGGCTGATGATCGCAAGTGGAAGGATCAGTCCAAAGAGCACATTGCTCTGCGGTTTTTCATATCGCGCAAACCAGGCAGCGAGAAAGAAGATTGCGGCCAACTTTCCCAGTTCGGATGGCTGAAAAGTGGCTGGGCCCAAGCCGATCCAGCGACGCGATCCGTTGAGGCGCATTCCGATGTGCGGAACATAGCAAAGCGCCAGAGCTGCCAGTGCCAATGCGAACCAAAGCCACCATGTCCGCCGCCAGAAATGATAGTCCATCAGTGCCGCGAAAATGCAGACTACAAGTCCAATGCCGACCCACATCGCCTGCCGTTTAATGAAAAAATAAACGTCTCCGTGACTGTCGCGCGCAAAGGCGCTCGTGCTAAAAAGCATGACGATCCCGATGACGAGCAGTCCCAGCACTGCAAGGAAAAGGATATAGGCGCTCTTACGATGCATAATTCGAACTCATCTCATCAATGGCGTTGTCATATTGAGCGGAGCGAAACATCTCTGATCCGAGATTCTTCGCTTCGCTCAGAATGACATTGTGAGACGGCTTGTAGATTGCGGCGTCGATTCTCACTTCTTGTTCTTTTTTTGGTTTGTCGTCGGGATCAAAAGCTTTTGGCCAATCTGCAATTTGTGGGGATTTTCAATGTGGTTCAGAGCTATCAGATCGTCGTAGGAGACTTTGAGTCTCTTTGCGATTACGACGGGGTTATCGCCTTTTTTTACAGTATAAGTTTTTCCCGACGACGGAGGCGCCTTCGCGTGTTCGTCCTTCGACGGCGAATGTGACGGCTTCGCATCATTGCGCGGCGCGTTTTCCTTTCGGGCCACCGCATCTCGTGGCTTGGCACCGTCCACGTGAATTGGTGTTCCGGCCGTAGTAGGCAGTTTGTTTTCCGTGTTCGCTGGAATTGCCGGTGCAAATGAGCTCTCTCGCGTCTTGATCGCGTTGAACGCGATGATTCCCGACACGGCAACCACGTGCAATAGCAACACGATCAACAACGCCCGCGACAGTTTCATGTTCGGCTCCGGGATGTCTCCGAAATCCATTCCCGCAGATGCAGCCGAGGCGCGCCGCGCGGTCGCGGCCAGGAGTTTTTTATGTCGGAAGAGCCGCAGGATTTTCATCGGTCTGTTTGAGGCAACGCCTGTACGAGTGCACGAAATTGATCGCCTCGATCGGCGTAGCTCTTGAACATATCGAACGACGACGTGCCCGGGGAAAAAAGAACTACTTCCCCGGATCTTGCGCTGGCATGCGCGCGCTCGACGGCGTCCGCGAGCGAGGTTGCGATTTCGCACTTCACCGCGCCGCTCCAAGAACGCCTGATGCTCTCGGCCATTTCGCCGATCAAAATCGTCGACTGGACTTTTTCTTTCACGAGACACTGCAGCGGATCGAAGGTGAATCCTTTGTCCTTGCCACCGGCAATCAGAACGACCGGCTTTGTCTGCGCATGCAGCGCCTTTTCCACGGCATCCAGATTGGTTGCCTTGGAATCGTTCACGTAGTCAACGCCATCTACTTCGCGCACAAATTCACACCGGTGCGGCTGCGGCGCATAATTCCGGAGCGCCGGCGCCATCTGTGAGAATGACAATCCGCGCGCCATGCCAGCGGCGAGCGTTGCCATCAGGTTCTCGATGTTATGCAGCCCATGTAGTTTCGTGTCTGACAAACGGAGGACGGCTTGGTTTTGGTAAACAATCGCCCCATCAGAAAGCTGGAAATCCGCTTGATCTGAGTACGCACTAAACGTGATCGTGCGCGGGCGAATCGCGGGAAATTCTTCGATCGCGTTTAACACCGCCACGTCAATGTCGGTTTGATTTTCGAAAATGCGCAGCTTGGCCACGCGATACTCGGCTACGGAACGATAACGGTCGAGATGGTCGGGAGCGAAATTGAGCCAGAGGCTTATGGACGGATGAAAGGTACGGATCGCTTCCAGTTGGAATGAGCTCACTTCAACCGTGAGCACATCGAATGGCTGCTTTTCGCGCGCCACTTCCGAAAGCGGTTTGCCAATGTTCCCGCAAGCAATCGTTCGCTGACCGCAGGCATTCAACATTTGAGCCAGCAATTCCGTCGTAGTCGTTTTGCCGTTCGTGCCCGTGACAGCGATGACCGGAATTTCGCAGAATCGCCACCCCAACTCGAGTTCGCTGATTGTTTCAATTCCGCGCAACAGAAAATTTCGCGCCAGTGGGGAAGCCGGATCGATGCCGGGGCTTAAAACGGCCGTCTGATACGCGGATGAATCTTCATCCGCTGCCGCTCCGCAAATCACCTGGACGCCCCGTGCCCGCAGGTTGTCCAAGGTCGATTTAAGTAAGTTCTTCTCCTTAGCGCTATCGAGCACCGTAACCTGCGCCCCTTCCGACGTGAGCAGCAGCGCCGCAGCGCTCCCGCTCAGGCCTGCACCAAGAACGGCAATATTCTGATTTTTATAACGCGCGTTTTTCATCTCAGTTTCAGTGTCGCCAAGCCAAGCAGGGCGAAGATGATCGCCAGAATCCAGAACCGAACGATCACGGTGCTCTCCTTCCAGCCCGTTAGTTCGAAATGATGATGCAGTGGAGACATGACAAAAAATCGCTTGCCCGTCAGTTTGAAACTCAACACCTGCAAAATCACTGAGACGGCTTCGATCACGAAAACGCCGCCGACCACGACCAAAAGCAGCTCTTGTTTGCAGCAGATCGCGACGACGCCCAGCATCCCGCCAATGGCTAGCGATCCTGTGTCGCCCATGAAAACCTTGGCTGGATAACAGTTAAACCAGAGAAAACCGAGGCCCGCACCGATAAGGGCCGAGCAAACCACCGTCAGCTCCCCGGCGAATGGATAAAAAGGCACCTGCAAGTATTCCGCGACCCGGAAATTCCCGGCTGCGTAGGAAAGCAATGCGTATGCGAATGCCGCCGGAATGGTGCAACCGATCGCCAAGCCGTCCAACCCATCAGTGAGGTTCACCGCATTCGATGAGCCCACGATAACGAGCGCAAAAAACACGAACGTGAACCAGCCCATGTTCGCAATGACCGGCGCCTTGACGAACGGCACGTACAGAGAGCGTGCCTGCACTTCCAACAATGGATTCGTGAGGAAAAGAGCAGTGATGATTGCCGCGAGCGAGATTTGAAAAAGAAGTTTGATCCGGCCGCTTAACCCTTCGGATTTCTTCTTCGTGACCTTGAGATAGTCGTCCGCGAAACCGAGCGCCCCGAGATAAACCATGCTGAACAGCGCTAACCAGACGAAGCGATTATCGAGACGGGCCCAGAAAAGACTCGACACAAAAACGGCTCCGATAACGAGCACGCCTCCCATCGTAGGCGTGCCCTGTTTCACGCCATGAAGCTCAGCGAGACGGTGAACTTCAGCTGCTTCGCGAATTGGTTGTCCCACCTTCAGCACAGTCAGTTTTCGGATGATAAGGTTTCCAAAAACCAACGTGCTGAGGAATGCTGTGACCGCGGCGGCGATAGCTCGGAAAGTGACATAAAGGCAAACATTAAACCCAATGAACTGATCGCTCAGGCGATGGAGGTAGTACATCATGGGGAACTGACGATTGTGGATTGCGAATTGCGGAATGCTTCAATCACGCGCTCGGTCCGAGCCAGGCGGCTGCCTTTTACCAGCACGAGATCACCCGGCGCAGCGATTTCGCCTAACAACTCAGCGGCTTCTGCGGTCGATTCTACGATTGCGGTGTTTTTGAGTCCGGCATCTTTGGCGGCGTGAGCAATTTCCGCCGCCATATTTCCGATCGCGATCACCTGATCGATCTTTAACGTGGCTGCGGTTTCTCCCACCTCGCGATGGCCGCTCTCTGATTCAGCGCCGAGTTCCCTCATTTCCCCAAAAATGGCAATGCGTTTCCCTTCAGCGGGCAGTTCCGCCAGGGTGCGCAGGGCTGCCTTCATGGAATCGGGATTTGCGTTGTAACTGTCGTCAATGAATTCCACGCCACCGAACTTCTTGATTTGCAAACGCGCTTTGGCGAGCGGCGCGGCAGCGAGGCCGGCAGCACACTCTTCCAGCGAGACACCGAAGACACGACCAGCGGCTACCGCGAGCAGCGCATTTTGCACCATGTGCAGGCCAGGCACGGGCAACTGTGCGCGGCAGCGATGCGCGCCCTCGAGAATAGTGAACTCTGTTCCGTCCTCGCTCTGGCTTATCTCGGCGGCGCGGATCGTTCCGTCAGTTGTGCCCGCCAGGGCGACTTTGCCGCGCGCACGCGCCGCGATGCGATCGCTGAAAGGATCGTCTGCATTCAAGATGACGGTCCCCCCAACGCTCACAGCTTCGACAAGGGCGCCTTTCTCATCAGCAATCGCTTCTCGCGAACCCATGAACTCGATGTGCGCAACACCGATGTTCGTGATGATGGCCGCATCCGGCTCCACGATTTTCGACAGCGCCGCAACTTCACCAGGGTGATTCATGCCAATCTCCCAGACAGCGACTTCGTCCCGCGATGTGGCCTCCAGGATTGTTCGGGGCAGGCCGACATGATTATTGAAATTTCCTTCGGTCTTCGTGACTCGAAAACGGCGGCCCAGCACTGACGCTGTAAAATCTTTGGTGCTCGTCTTGCCGTTGCTTCCAGTGATCGCGACCACTTTTAGCGTGAGCAATTTTCGGTAGTTGGCCGCGAGTTCCTGGTACGCTTGCAAAGTGTCTTTCGTCCGGATCAACGCGAAAGCCTCTGGAACTTTCCCTTTCCAGTTGGAATCAACGATCGCCCCAGCCGCACCGGCTTTTGCGGCGGCCTGAACGAAATTGTGGCCGTCGAAATTTTCACCGCGCAAAGCGACGAACAATTCGCCGGGCTTAAGCGTGCGTGAATCGGTGCTGAGTTTGTCGATCAGCACACTCCCATCTCCGGATGAGAGTGAAGCTCCGCCAAGCTTCGCGATTTGAGAAATTGGAAGCGGATTCATTTTCACAGAAAATCAAAACTCGACGGGATGGTCTTCGATCGCGCGTCGCGCGACTTGGATATCGTCGAACGGGATAGTGTAATCGGCGAACTCCTGATAATTTTCGTGTCCCTTGCCCGCAATCAATACAATGTCCCGCGGTCGGGCGAGCGCAACGGCGCGATCGATCGCCTGGGTGCGATCGACAATTTTTTCATAGCGATTCGAGCGAAATCCTTTTTCGGTCTCGGTGATGATCGCGATTGGGTCTTCCTTGCGCGGATTATCAGAGGTGATGATGGAATAGTCAGCAAGGCGATCTGCCATCTCAGCCATCAACGGGCGCTTTTTGCGGTCGCGATCACCCCCGCAGCCAAAGACGGTAATCAATCGCTGCGGCTCAAGTTCGCGCAGAGTTTTGAGAACATTCCCGAGCGCGTCGGGCGTGTGAGCGTAATCGACGAAGACCTGAAATTGTCGTCTGGCTGGAACCAATTCCAGGCGTCCCGGTACCTGCGGTGACTTGGCAAGACTAAACACCGCGTTCCGCAAGTTGATTCCCAGAGCGGTTGCTGCAGCCAGCGCCGCCACGGAGTTCGTCACATTAAACCGGCCAATCAACGGGAGACGTACCAAGTAGCTCTTGCCATGCGCGTCCAGCTGATACGAGGTGCCGCTGAATTCAGCACGATAATTTGAAGCGCGGAAATCCGCGCGCGTCCCCATGCCATAAGTGACAACGGCTACCTGCTTGTCGATTTTGTCGAGCAGTTGCTGGCCGTAGCGGTCATCGATGTTTACGATTGCAACAGGTTTGCGCTTTCTCTTCTGGTTCACGAGTCCTGTGAAGAGCTTCATTTTGGCATCGAAGTAGTTTTCCATTGTCCCGTGAAAATCGAGATGGTCCTGGGTGAGATTTGTAAATACGGCTACGTTCCATTCGAGGCCGCGCGTGCGATCCTGCGCGAGCGCGTGCGAAGAAACTTCCATCGCCGCGGCCTTACAGCCCGCGTTGGTGATCTGCGCCAACAGCTCTTGTAGATCGAGCGATTCGGGCGTGGTGCGGATAGCCGGCAGAATTCGCTCACCGATCTCGTAGCGCACCGTTCCGACTAATCCGCAGCGCAAGCCGGCCTTTTCACAGATGTGTTTGATGAGAAACGTTGTCGTGGTTTTGCCATTCGTGCCCGTGACCGCCGCCAGTTTTAATTTCCGCGCCGGGTGCCCGTAAAAAGCCGCCGAAAGATCAGCCAGCGCGGTGCGGGTGTTCTTAACAACCAGACAGGTAGCGCGCGGCTCGTTGTTCTCGCGTTCAGCAACGATCACCGACGCGCCTTTGTCGATGGCTTGACCGATGAATTGATGGCCATCGGTTTTCTCGCCTCGCAACGCCGCGAACAAGCTGTTTCTTTGCACTCGCCGTGAGTCATACGCGATGTTTTCCACTGGGCGATCAAGTAGCCCGATGACCTGGCGAACCGGAGTCGCAGAAAGGAGAGTCTTGAGCTGCATGAGCTTTCAGCATCCCGTGACGAGGCGTTCAATGGCGTGCGGCATTGGTTAAGGCGATTCGTTCCGCCGCGGCAGTCTTGCGGGCTCGCTCTGCCGGCGGCGGTTTTTCGACTCGCTGCACGGGAAGCGCTTTGCGAATCTCCTCATGCGGCTCAAGATCGAGATAGCGGGCGGCCTTCTCCGCGAGACGGGAAAAGATCGGCCCTGCTACAAGCCCGCCGTAATTCAACTCTGGTTTACTCGTGTGCGCATCATCGAGCACCACGAGACCGACAAACTCGGGATGCTCCGCCGGAAGATAACCGGCGAAAGAAACAACATACTTTCCTTCTTCATATCCTCCTCGAGGATCGACTTTCTGCGCGGTTCCGGTTTTTCCAGCAATGGTAAAGCCTGGCACGGCCGCGGCGGCGGCTGTCCCGCTGTCGCTCACGACGCCTCGGAGCGCATCCCCAATTTCTTTGGCGGTTTCAGGAGAAATAACCTGGCGCAGCACCACCGGAGAAAGTGAGCTAATGCTCTTGCCGTCCGATGTAGTGATCGATTTCACCATGCGCGGCATGATCAACTTGCCGCCGTTAGCAATCGTCGCCATTGCCACCGTCATTTGCAGCGGTGTCACCCCGATCTCATGCCCCATCGGAATACGTGTGATCGAGATTTTGCTCCAGGATTTTGGAGGCCGAATCAGCCCGTTGATCTCGCCAGGCAGCTCAATTCCCGTGCGCTCGCCGAATCCGAAACGTCGAATGTATTCATAAAACTTTTGGTCACCCACCGTAAGCGCAAGTTTGGCCGCTCCGATATTGCTCGATTTGATGAGAATCTCGCGCACACTCAAATTCGAAAACGCGCGATGATCGTGCAGGGCGGCGCCACCAAAGTTCCAGAGACCGTTCTCACAAAAGATCGACGAATCAGGCCGCACCTTGCGCTCATTGAGAGCGGCGGCGGCGGCCACGATTTTGAAAGTGGAGCCCGGCTCCATCATGTCGATGATGGCTCGGTTTTTCATCTGCTCGGGCCGCGCTTCCGAGCGGAGGTTCAAGTCAAAATACGGCCGATTGGCCATCGCCAGGATTTCTCCCGTCTGCGGCCGCATCAGAATAATGGTGGCTTTTTGTGGGGAATATTGCGCTATCGCGGCGTCGATTTCATTCTCGACGATGTTCTGCAACCCAAGATCGACGGTCAGATGGACCTGGTAACCGTCGCGCGGAGCGCGCTCCTGCCCTCGGTAAGGCACGATCTCCTGCCCGGCCCGATTGTGCTCGATAAAACGATAGCCGTCTTGTCCGTGAAGGTACTCCTCCATCGAGGCTTCCACACCTTGGATGCCGTGATGATCAAAATCGGTAAATCCGATGACATGGCAAAGCATGGATCCATTTGGGTATATGCGCGTGGCGTCGTGCTCGAAATAAATTCCACGCAAGTTGCCGACGCGAAGTTTTTCACGCAGCGCATTTGCAGTGGCTGCCGGCACTTCTCGCTTGATTACGATGTAACGGCGTTCGCCGTCTAATTTTTCCGCAAGCTCCCCGGACGGAATGCCAAGTTCGTGGCTTACGAGAGCAACGGTCGCCTGCCGGTTGTTAAGATGCGTGGCATCCGCCACGATTCTTTCCTTTGGAACGTTGTGTGCCAGAACTTCGTTGTTCGCGTCGAGAATCATCCCGCGCTCTGCGTAAATGATTTGTTTGTAAACGTGCTTTTCAGCAGCAAGCCCGGCGTATTCATCGTGCTTTATTGCCTGCAGATAAATCAAACGAAACGAAAAGATGCTGAAGAGCCCGATGAAACCAGTGCACACCAGCACGCAACGATTTCGGCTATTTGGATTCATTTTGCGGTGGAAGGGTTAACTACGGGTTGGATCGCGTCTTCGTCTGGCGATCGAGGAGGAAGAGTCAGCCGCACGATGTTTGCCTCTGAAATGGGGACCATTTTCAGGTAGCCTTCTTTCAATTGGCGTTGTAACGCCGAGCGCGAGGTCAAAGCCGCGATTTGCGCGCTGGCAATGTCATTCTGAGTGCGCAGACTAACAAGCTCGTTCTCGACTGCCTTTCGGCGCTCGCCCAGATGGTAGAGTTGCAGCGTCAAATAAACGTAGCTCAATCCCGCCAGTGCCAGAAATGCAGTCATCACAATCCAGCGCGCAAGCGAGGCCGCGTTTACCGCATTGTGGTTTCTTCGGCGTGAACGTTTCATTTAAATCTTCTCGGCCACGCGCAACTTTGCGCTTCGCGAGCGCGGATTTGTACGCTGTTCGTCATCGCTCGGCTCCACCGGTTTCGGCGTAACCAATTCAAGATCGTAATCGGGATTGCGTTTCGGCTCGGGCCACTCCGGCTTATCGAGCCATTCCTGGCTGTGATCGCGGAAAAAGTTCTTCACGATCCGATCCTCCAGTGAGTGAAAAGTGATCACGGCAATGCGCCCACCGGGCGCGAGTCGCGCAGTTAAAACCCGCAAGCCCTCCTCAAGCGCGGCGAGCTCATCGTTCGCTTCCATCCGCAGCGCTTGAAACACCTGGGTAGCTGGATGATGACGTCCATGCCGCCCGACCAACTTTTCGATCGCCCGCGCCAGCGGGAGCGTTTCGCGAAAGGGCGCGGTCCTGCGCATCTTC
>Ga0193735_1000764_pt1 | contig 10291 bp, 5 predicted proteins | sample U1m2metaG_FD_145080 | JGI IMG/M metagenome (GOLD analysis project Ga0193735, IMG submission 145080) | Soil microbial communities from a riparian zone of the East river system, Colorado, United States - U1m2 | ecosystem: Environmental > Terrestrial > Soil > Riparian zone | place: USA: East River... | reverse complement strand
ATGCGGAACGAGCGACAGCACGATCGCGACGAACACCGCCACGGGAGCCGCGGTGTCTACCATGCCGAAATAGAGGAAGCCGAACACGCCCGTGGTCGCCGCACCGATCAGATACATCTTCTTGCGACCGATGCCGTCGGAGATATGGCCCGATAGCGGGATGGTGACGAACGAGACGACGGAGGCTGCCAGCACCGCGCTCAGAATCAGGTTGCGCGACATATGCAAGGTGCCGACTGCATAAGCGAAGATGAAGGCAGTGAAGATGTAGAACGGCGCTTGTTCCGACAACCGCAGCAAGGCCGACAGGATGATCTGCTTCGGCTGCTTTCTGATAACCTCGATGATCGGCGTCTTCTCGATCTTGTCATTGTTAAGGAGCGCCTGGAACACCGGCGTCTCGAGAATGCCGAGGCGGATCCACAGGCCGACACCGACCAGAACGATCGACAGCGCGAAGGGAATGCGCCAGCCCCAGATGGCGAACTGATCGCCCGACAACTGGCTGAAGGCGAGCACCGCGAGATTGGCCAGGAATAGGCCGCACGGCACGCCGAATTGCGGCCAGGACGCCACCAGGCCGCGCTGGCCGTGGTGACGCGACCATTCCATCGCCAACAGAACGGACCCACCCCATTCGCCGCCGACGCCGATGCCCTGAATCATCCGCAGCACCGTCAGGATAACCGCGCCCCAGATGCCGATCGTTTCGTAGGTCGGAACGAACGCGATCAGGAAGGTGGCGATGCCCATGCACAACAGCGTTGCAATCAGCGTCGCCTTGCGGCCGATGCGGTCTCCGTAGTGGCCGAAGATCGCGGCGCCGATCGGACGCCCGACAAAGCCGATGAAGTAGGTTCCAAAGGCGGCGAGCGTCGCCGTCAGCGGATCCGAATTGGGAAAGAATAGCTTGCCGAAAACGAGCCCGGCTGCGGTGCCGTAAAGGAAGAAGTCGTTACCATTCGATCGCAGTGCCAATCGTTGACGCGATTACCGCCTTGCGCAGCTGCGTGCTGTGCTCGGACGCCGACAGCGTCCCATATGTAGCTGTTATGGCCATGCGTCCCTCCGGTTCGTGTCCCGCCCCTTTTTGGATTCAACTTCTGAGCTATCATCGCCCTTCGGGCATTCTATTTTTGCCAGAGAGCGCGAACATTCCCCGGGCCGTCGGCACAACTGCAGAGCCGGCCAGCGAAAAAAGAGTTCCATCCCAAGGAACCCGACTGTGTCGCACCTTGGAAGTGACGGTCCCAGCGCGGGACACCAGGGCCGTTAGCCGGGCGTTGTCGCGTCCCGGGAATGAACACGACGAATGAGCAAATTGGATTTCCCAGCTCTTGTTCCTTCGGCAAGCGAGTTTTTTCACTATGTCTGCAGGAGGCTTTCCTCTTGGCTTCACCAGCCGTGCTGCCCTGGGCCGAGAGCGGGCCCGAAGATCAGCGCGACCACAGCGAAGGCGGCGATCACACAAGAAAACGCGATGTCGGCGACGGTCGTATTGGTGAGGCTCGACAGCACACCGACGCCGATTACCGGCAGCGCGTTGCCGATGAAACAACAAACAAAATAGCTAGATACCACGGCGGCGCGCTTATCCGTGGGTGCGATCTGGTTCACCACCTGCAAACTGCCCGATATCCGAGGCCGGTCGACACAGCGACGACAACGGTCGCAGGCATGGCAAGCTGGGGCCGTTTCATTGCACGAGGCCCTGGGATGAAGCTCACTTGCAGAGATGACGCCGGAGAAGCGTCCGCAAGACCCAACAATCTGCTCAGAATCTGCTCAGAGAGTGCGGCAATCGAAGCGGCGGAAAAGAACGCCAATTGAGCACGCAGCACAGCCCCGAAGACGGATAGCTGATCGCGCAATTGAAGCCCCGTTGCCGCATGGGCCTTCGATGATCCTGTCCTGCTACCGGGTGGGCGCGAGCTCGTGACTTTGCGCGATGCCGCCGACTACATCATAAAGCTTCCGAAGGCCGAACAAAATCTTGAGCCGTGGCAGACCGCGGTCGAGGCGCTGATCATGGCCGCAGAAGATCGCGGACCTTTAATACATGCGTCGAGGTAGACGACGCTCTACAAATCGCCGAGCAAGTCGAGCCCTAGTCATCGAACCCGGTCAAGCCCACCCTGCCCTACCTACCGCTCGGTGAAGGCAACGTCCAACGAGTTGAATACGGGTTTGAACATGTACCGAATAATAGATTTTGAACCGGTTTGGATGTGGGCTTGCAGGACCATTCCAGGCGCAATCGGATAATTGGTTGCGCCAGAACTCACATGGTCCTGCATCAGACGAACAGTGGCTTTGTAATAGGGCTCGCTACTGTTCTGGCCCGGGGTGCCTTGTCCCGCCGGCGGGTTGAAGGTAGTCGCCGACACGAATTCCACCTTGCCGCGAACAGAGCCAAATATCGCGCTGTCGAAAGTCAGGAGCCGAATCTCCGCGTCTGCATCCGAATGAATGTGACCGGAGTCCTTGGGATCGATTCGTACCTCGGCTACCAGCTCACGGGCCGTGGGAACTATCCGAGCCACCGGATCACCAGCCTTGACGACCTCCCCGATCGATTTCGGGGTTAGTTCCTGAACAATTCCATCCGAGGGAGCGCGCACCAAAAGTCGCTCGAACCGATCGGCGAGTTTGATCAGTTGCTGTTCGGTCTCTGCCAGATCGGAGGCCGCCTTGACCCGCTCCTCGCTTAGCTTCTGCATGGCCTTGGCGTCGGCTTCCGCCAAGCTACTTTCAGCTTCTATGACGGCATCCCTCGCCGAAACGAGCTTACCTTCAAAATTCGGGACTTCACCTTCGGCACGTTGCAAGACATATTTTGCTTCGAGCCAGCTCTTACGAGCGCCAAGGCCCGCTCGTTGAAGGCCGTCTTGCAGCGCAACCAATTCCTGCTGAACTTCAACCTGCGCACGCGCAGATTCCAGACCCGAATTCAGCGTTGCGATTTCGCTGCGCTTCTGAGCCGCCTTGGCTTCAAGGGTTGCGCGCTCGTGGCGTCGCTGAATAACGGAGCTAACGTACAATTTTTCCTGTTGCGCGGCCAGGTCAGGAAAGTCCTTCGACAGGCCTCCGAAGTCCGGTATCTGGTCACGGCTTTGGGCCTCGATCCGGATAAGTTGAAGTTTCAGATTCGCACGGCGTGCTTCATACTGGTCGCGGTCACTGACCGCCGCTTCCGGCCGCAACCTGATCAGGGGTTGTTGAGCGGCTACAATCATGCCCTCATGAACAAAAATCTCGGCGACGATGCCGCCTTCAAGATGTTGAACATTCTGAACCTGGCCGCGCGGGATTATCTGGCCCTGTGCGATGGTAACCTCGCGGACCTGCGTCAAGGCACCCCAGACAATTGCAGCCATGACAAAACCGGAAGCAGTCAGCAGTGTCGCGACCAGTAAACGAGGTGGCCGGCCGTCCTCCAGCACGAGCGGTCGGGTAAGCCGTCGCGCGATTTCCACTCGCCTGGCAGATGGTGGCGACAAGGTATCTAGGTCCTCGGGCGGAACGCAAATCGACATCGTGAACCTCTGATTAATGAAGACTTATTCTTGGTGCTGGCAGGTCAATCAGGCAGCGGCATAAGTTCGCGCCAACACTTTCTCGGGCGGCCCATCCAAAGCTATTTGTCCATCCTTTAGCACGATGACCCTATCGGCCAGGCGCATATGGCTCGGACGAAACGTCGTAAACAAAATGGTTGCACGGCCCTTGAGCGCCGCAAATTTTTTGAGCAGGTGTCGTTCTGAGGAAGTATCGAGGGACGCGGCGGGGTTATCCAACATGAAGATTGGCGCATCTTTGATAAAACAACGCGCAAGAGCTATTCGCTGTTTCAACGCGTCCGGAAAACTCTCGAAATCCGCTGCTGTAAGTCGTTTGTCGATCCCCCCAGCCGTCAGCCGCTCTTCGCTGTCGAGCCCCATCTCGGTCAAGGCTCGCATTACATCCGCGTCACTGGCATCCGGCCGCGAAAGGCGGATATTTTGAGCCAGGCTACCGTAGAAGAAATTCGCAGTCTCGGGCAGGAATGCTATCTGCGATCGCCATTCGGCTGGATCAATTTGGCGCAAATCCATATCGTCCACCAGCACGGACCCGAAAGTGGGAGGATATAGCCCTGCCATCACCCTTAGAAGGGTTGTCTTTCCGACGCCGCTGGCACCCGTAATCGCAACCATTTCGCCGGGCTTGATCTCAAGCTGGATATTGCGCAGGACCGCTTCCGGTCGTTGCCCATGGCGAAACGCGAGATGCTGCGTGGAAATCTTCCCCCTGAAATGGCGAAAGAACGATCGTTGCGCATGAGCATGTCTCTCGCTACGTATCTTCACAAGCCTGTCGATCTGTTTGAACGTCTGCATTGCCTGCTCTATTCGAGGCAGCGAAAGATAGGTCGATTGCACAGGCGCAAGCACTCGCCATATCAATGCCATGGTCCCAATCAGCGCACCTGATGTCATCGAACCGTTGCTGACATGGAGGGCGCCAAGACCAAGCGCTGCGATGCCGGCTACACTGACCAGCATCTCGCCTAGATACTGCTGAATGTTATTAAATCTGCGCGCGCGATGGCTCAGGCGAGAGACCAGATGGGACAGGTATTGATGACGTGCGATCCAGATTTCCTCGGCGCTGAGCGCCCGGATGACGCGGCGTTTACTGAAAAGTTCTTGCAGCAAAAGATGTCGACGCTGCTTCGCGGAACTGATTTCACGCACGTAGCTGCGCGTCATAGGAATTGTGACGGCAGCGAGCGCGGCATAAACCGCGATGAGCGAAATAGGAACCCAGACGACATGGCCGCCCCAAATTGCAATTGCGACGATGAAGATAAAAATGAAAGGAATGTCGACGATTGACGACGCCAACGTTCCTGTAAAGAAGTCGCGCATGCTTTCGTATTGTTTGAGGCGAGAAACCTGAGTGCCGATGGGAGCTGATTCTATCATTGAGACCGGCATGTTGAGAATGACTTCGAATGACTTCATGCTGATCAATGAATCAATTCTTGCGCCGAAATAGGCCATCGTGCGCGCCCGGATGCTTCGCAATGCCAGGTTCGTGGCAATCACAATGCCAGCACCTAGAGCGAGCATGATGACCGTATTCGTGGATCTCGTGCCAATTCCGATGTCGTAGACGAAAATGACGAAAATCGGCAGCGTGAGCGCGGCGAGATTTCCTAGAAAACTGAAGGCCAGCATGGCAGCAATCGCCGGTTTAAATCGCTTTACGGCAGAAAACAGCCAGGACTTTCCGTCCTCGATAAGCTCTTCTTTGCCAGCGGGATTCCAGGCGATGAGTACAGAACCAAGCTGGTTTGCCGGGACTATCTTTTTCCAGGATGCAGAGCTTCCGTCGAATACCAGCAGCCCGCCATCCGAATGCCGTTCGACGATAAGCATGACGTCAGAGCCGTCACTGGAGAACAAACAGGGCATAGCCTCGTTGGCTATCTCCGACTGCCTGGCCGATCGCTGTGACGTTCCGTAACCCAGAAGCGTGAGAACAAGACGTAAGGCCTCAATACTTTCAACTCGATCAAAGTGCGGCAGAGCTTCACGGATTCGGCGGCCTTCCCCCACCCACCCAAACAACGCCAGCGTGGGGGCAAGACATGCTTCAGCGGGCGTCTGAGGTCGGACGATGTCATTAATGTCCGTGACGAGCGTTTCCCCGGAAGATAGTTGGGCATCCGAAGGGCCGGCAAATTCTTCGACAATTCGGGCGAGGCTTGCGTGAACGGGGTTGTCCGATTTCCCCGGGCCTGCACCCGGACCCATGCCGTCGAGAGCGGGGCTGACACTTCTGTGTATCGTCATGACGCCACTCTCTCGACCGCGCTTGGCGCAGGAACGGACCAAGTGGCATGACCGTCTTCAACGAGAATCAGACGATCGCAAAGGGCCAGCAGGGATGGACGGTGTGTTACGAGGATTACCGTCAAACGACCGCGCAGCGTTTCGAGTGCACGTATCAACGCAGGCTCCGCGACTCCGTCGAGGACCATGTTGGCCTCATCCAAGGCGAGCACACGCGGCCTATTCGTCAAAGCACGGACGATGCTGACCTGTTGGGCGATAGACATTGGCAGGTCGTCGCCAATTCCCCGGCCAAGCTCCGTTTCGTATCCGTCCGGCAGCAGATTGATCGTTGTTTCCAGGCCGAGCAGTTGCGACATCTTTCGCGCGAAATCGCGCTTTGCCGGGCTGAATACCGTGAGATTCTCCATGATCGTGCCGGAAAACATCACCGGAGCGGCTCCCACATAGGCGATACAGGGCCGTATGGCTTGGAAGTTCGGCTCCATCGTTGAGACACCGCCAATGGTGACGCGGCCCGAGGTCGGCTCGATGTCTCCTCGAATGAGCTTCAACAGGGTGGTTCGACCCGAACCATCAATACCTTTGACACCCGTGATCGTTCCCACTTTGATCGATAGATCGAGAACTCCCAAGACGGGATCGACAGCAGTGTCATACTTGAATGTGACGTTATCAAACTGAATATCACCGACGACGATTGAAAAATCCGCAAGAGCAGGAGCAGGCTCAACTGAAGGTAAGTCAAGCAACAACCGAACTTCGGCACGGCGGTGATCTACGTTTTCCCTCTCCGTCCAGAGAGAGATTGCGCGCAGAAGAGGTTGGAGAATTTGGCCTGACAACATCGTGCAACAGGCCAAAGCGCCCATTGTCAGATGATCATTTATTACTTGAGAACCTCCTATCGCGACCACGATGAGTTGCGAGATGCTGCCATAGAGCATCGCCGAGGTTTGGTTGGCTTGACCGGTTAGTATGGATGCCATTGTCGTTTCGGCAACCGCTTGCTGCAATCGCTCGAAGCGTCGCTGCATCTGCGGCTCCATTGCCATACCCTTGACCGTATGTATCCCGCCTAGAACTTCGGCGATGAAGTCGTACTTCCGATTGTCTTGCGCGGTGCGCGAATCCAGTATCTTCCGGAATTTGCGCGCACGACCAATGGCAAGCGCGGCAAAGATAAAAAACAAGATTGCAGGGACGAGTACCATCGTGCCACCGACGATCGTCAACACGATCAGCGCTATGGCTACAAACGGCAGATCAATCGCCACCAACCGCGCCTGACCGCTGTGATAGTCGGCCAATGCGGCCGCGGCGGCATAGCGGCTGACGTTTACCGCGGCGGCGTCACGCTCGAATGCGCCGTTAGGAGCTCGAAGGAAACGTGAAACGCCTTCGTTCTCCACCTTCTCGGCGAACTGCGTCGCATGCCAGGACAAGAGTGTTGATCGTGAAATCTTCAAAACATAGTCAATGCCGATCGCAAATGTGAGGCCCAAAAACAGGTAAGCGAGCGTCGCCAACGAATGGTTCGGAATGACCCGATCATAGACCTGCATGATCGACAGCGGGAGCGCCAAAGCCAGTAGATTTACGGAGAAGGATGCAAACTTGACCGCGATTGGAACTGACGGCTCTCGAACGAATTCAGCATCGCTCAGCGATACGAAGCTTACCTGCTTACCATGAGACGAGCCGTCAGCGCGGCGCGTGAACCGCCGCCAACGCTCCCTCAAAGGAAAACCGCTCGAAAACTTTTCAAATAACACAACGGGCACGCTATTCAGAACTGAAGTGCCCGATGATTATTAACGAGATGCGTTAGCGTGGCGTTAAGTCAGCTTGAATGTCTTCGCAGGCAACCGGCATCGATACGTTCAGCACTGGTTAAAGGTGACCTCCGATCTCCCTTACGTCGCTTCGCTAGGATTTAATATGTCTGTTGTTGTATGGACGCCGAAGGTCGTCGTCGGTTGACCGAAGAGACGGCAGTACAGGTGTCAGATGTCCGACAATGATGTTTTGGTGGAGTTGCTGGGTAGCCCCGAGATCAGGACGATCCGGAAGCCAGAAAACATCCTTGGACGCGGCAATGGTGATAGCGATGATGCCAGCGGGTACGATCTCACCAACCCAAATCTTCATCACGGCGCCGAGGAAATTTACCGGCCGGTTCAATCATCAGAACCACTAGGGTCAAGCTCCTCGACTGGTGATGGCGCAGTTTCCGCGACAGTCAGCGAGAGCTTCCAGCTTCAGGTCGGCGACAGCGGAACGACGGCGAGCACGATTACAGACCAAAGCGCCTACGAAGACCCGACGTTCTCGCCCAACGTTTCCGGCCACTCCTTGGCTCCCGCTGCCGACGTCGCCCTCAGCGACTCGTCGCCGTTACCTGCCGGCCTCAGCACCGATGCCCATGCTGATGTCATCTCCGGCGCACCTGCTCGAAGCGACTTCGGAAGCAATCCGATCGCGGTGACAGCTACCGACGTCCAGCGTATGGCGATCGGCGAGAGCTTCGTCCTCGAGGCTGGCGACAGCGGCCCGACCGCCACCGCGATCGCCAATCAAAGTGCCTATGAAGGCCAAGCCTTCTCATTCGATGTCTCCAGCCACTTCGTGGCTCCCTCCGCCAGCGACATCCTGACCTACTCGGCATCGTTGCCCACCGGCCTCAGCATCGATGCCCATACCGGCATCATCTCCGGCGTGCCGACCGACGGCGACTTCGGCAGCAATCCGATCACGGTGACGGCGACCGATGCCCACGGCATGGCAATCAGCGAGAGTTTCGTGCTTCAGGTCGGTGATAGCGGCCCGACCGCAACCTCCATCGCCAACCAAAGCGCCTACGAGGGCCAGAGCTTCTCGTTCGACGTCTCCAGCCACTTCGTGGCTCCCGCCGCCGGCGACACCCTGACTTTCTCAGGCTCGTTGCCCACTGGCCTCCACATCGATGCCCATACCGGCGTCATCTCGGGCGTGCCGACCGACAGCGACTTCGGCAGCAATCCGATTACGGTCACGGCGACCGACGCCCATGGCATGACGATCAGCGAGAGTTTCGTGCTTCAGGTCGGCGACAGTGGCCCGACCGCAACCGCCATCGCCAACCAAAGCGCCTACGAGGGCCAGAGCTTCTCGCTCGACGTCTCCAGTCACTTCACGGCTCCAGCCGCCGGCGACACCCTGGCCTTCTCCGGCGCGTTGCCCGCCGGCCTCAGCATCGATGCCCACACGGGCGTTATCTCGGGAGTGCCGACCGACGGCGACTACACCAGCAGTGCGCATGAGTATGATTTCAACTTCACGTCGTTCGACAGCCGTTTCACGGTCACAGGCCAGTTCATCACCAGCCAGTCGCTCGACGCGGCCGGAGGATTTGACGTCACCGGGATCACAGGATCCGTGGTAGGGCCCAATGGTTCAATCATCACCGGTCTTATCGACAATCCCAGCCATTCAGTCGGATCCATAAGTCCGGACGGCGTTTGGATCTATGATAACGTATTGTATGCCAATAGCAGCACGTTGGTCGACTACGGCGGCGTGTTGTTTACGTCCAACAATTACGAATACAATATATTCTACGACGCTGGTCATTACGTCCTGGAGACCCTCAATCCTCAGGGGATTCTGAATCCCGGAGAGGCCGGCTCGTTCACGATCTCTCTCGTTCCTGCCGACCACCCGATCACCGTGACCGCGACCGATGCTCACGGCATGACGGTCAGCGAGACCATTCACCTTCAGGTCGGTGACAATGGCCCCACTGCAACTGCCATCCCCAACCAAAATACGTATGTAGGCCAGAACTTCTCGCTCGATGTTTCCAGCCACTTCGTCGCTCCCGCCGCCGGCGACACCCTGACCTTCTCGGGATCGATGCCCGCCGGCCTCAGCATCGATGCCCATACCGGCATGATCTCGGGCGTGCCGACCCAGAGCGACTTCGGTAACAATCCGATCACCGTGACGGCGATCGATGCCCATGGCATGGCGATCAGCGAGACCTTCCTCCTCCAGGTCAACGACCACGCGCCGGTGATTACCTCGAATGGTGCCGGTGCCACAGCGTCCGTCAACATCGCCGAAAACGCGACCGCGGTCACGACCGTTACCGCAACCGACGCCGATGCCGGATCGACGCTCACCTACTCCATTGTCGGCGGCGCCGATGCCGCCAAGTTCACTGTCAACTCGTCGACCGGTGCACTGTCCTTTGTCTCCGCCCCAGACTACGAGCATCCGAACGATGCCGGCGGCAACAACATCTACGACGTCACCGTCAAGGTCTCCGACGGTACTCTTACGGACACCCAGGCCATTGCCGTCACCGTCAACAACCTCAACGACAATGCGCCGGTGATCACCTCGAACGGCGCCGGCGCCGCGGCGTCCGTCAACGTCGCCGCGAACGGCACCGCGGTCACGACCGTCCC
>Ga0193735_1000763_pt1 | contig 10293 bp, 11 predicted proteins | sample U1m2metaG_FD_145080 | JGI IMG/M metagenome (GOLD analysis project Ga0193735, IMG submission 145080) | Soil microbial communities from a riparian zone of the East river system, Colorado, United States - U1m2 | ecosystem: Environmental > Terrestrial > Soil > Riparian zone | place: USA: East River... | reverse complement strand
AGATCTTCGCAACCTTGCGACCTACGAAGAGCAGTACGCTGCCGACCAGAACGGCGCCTACTTCGCAGGAACCGCGACGATGGCTGCGCCACTTCAGGGCTTTACGCCTTCGCAGAACGTGACCATCACCGCAGTGATCGTTGCTGGTCCGCCGCAGACCTGGAGCGCGAGCGCAGTTCACTCGCAGTCAGCCAAGACTTGCGCCAACGCGACCGGTGTGATCGTCTGCACCTGATGAATCTCAAGGCGTCGACACAAGTCGTCGCTTCGCAATAGAAAGAGCCCGGGAAAACTCCCGGGCTCTTTTGCATCCGCTCGCTTGCCTTGATTTCGATTGGCCTGGTGCGCCCTGAAGGCAGCCTCAGCGCATCAGCCATTCGACAATGCCGGTTTTAACCCCCGGGCAACTGCGCCCACGACCCGCGCTGCACAGCCACTTTATTGGACGACTGTCTCGCTAGCGCTGCGTCGTAGTGAAATTTCCCACCACCAGTCGCATAATAGATCGACGCAACCACCGCCCCATAAAAGTCGCCGGCTCCTGTCTCGTATACGACGTGGTTCGGCGCGTATACCGAGTAGTACGACGCCGTGCCTCCCGAGCTGAGTGCCCAATACGCGGGAGTCGCGGAAGTCCCGCACGATGCGAATGAGAGCGAAGAGGCATTGGCTGATGCGTTGCTGATCGTGCCAGCGGCAGCATTGAGCGAGTCACGAAGGTACACGCTCGCGTGCGGATTGCCCGGAATTACGAGCTTGGAATTTCCGGTGAGTACGATCGAGCTGAAAAAGTAAGAGGTGTCTGTGAGTGTGAGCGTCGCTCCGCCGGTAACCGTTACAACACCGGTCGACGAGCTATAGCTGACGCCCGTCCCCGTCGGCACGTTCCCCGTCGGAGTGAACCCACCCGCCGGACATGGAACAATGTCCATCGGCGTCAACGCGGTTGCGGCAGACGCAGTCGCTCCGGTAACCACCCCGTTTGTTCCAAGGGTGACTGTTCCAACCGCTGTCGCGCTTCCTTTCACGGTGGTTTTGGTCACGGTCATGTCGCCGTTCGCCCAAATGTTGGCGATGGTGTCGGCCGTCAGTGCCGAGTAGGGTCCAAGGTCAGAGTCGAACGCGTCGAAAACTCCACCATTGTTGAGATACAGTATCCCCTCGGCGCGAACCGCGTATTTGAAGATCGGCACACCGCCAGCCGCGCCAACGATGGTAATGATTCCCGCTGTCGGGTCGGTGCGCCGCCCTTGCACCACGACGCCGTATTCCTGAAGTCCGCCCTGATCGACCCGGTGTATAACGGCGCGGTACGCGGCCTTGTTAGGAAGCGTCTGCCAGCCGAGGTCGAGACTGTCGCCAGGCTTGAGGGCATTGACCGCCGCAGCCGGCCACGCTCCGTAAGTCTGGCGTAGCCCGGCCTCACCCGCGTACATGGCCAGAGTCGACTCTCGAGTCGCGCGTGAGGCACGACGCTCGTCGGAGGCCGTGTTCAGGGCGACCACCGCGATCACGCTCATGATGGTGACCGCGAAGATCACCGTCGGGAGCACAAATCCCCTTCGATCGAACCGCGGCAAGTCGTTACGTTGGCGGCCGGACACATTCCCGCCTGTTGCACGTGCTCTGTGCCTCATTCGATCTTCCATTAGCGGCGGAGAGATACTTTCGTCGTCAGCGAATCGCGCTGATAGACGTAGGTTACTCCCACGTATGTGTTCTTGAAACTCTCCGTGCGGAGAGTAAAGGCGATGCTGCCGACGGCGGATGGGCTGGTCGTCACTGCCCCAAGCGTGTCGTAGTAGGCGAATGTCAAACCATTCGCCGTCGGCGGGACGAGCGGCCCGGTGAGCTGATCGTACGATGCGGCGGCACCGACCTTCCTTCCCAACCACCAACGGTTGTTGAGCTGGTACTCTGCGTACTCCACCCGCCGAAAGCTGCGAAACGGCGCTCCAACTTTTATGTATGACGTGTCGGTCTTGGCACCGACCGCAAATTCCACGACAACATCGGGCGGACGAGCGCCGGGCCATGCACACGCCGGGACTCCCATCGCGGCGGGCGTGCCTACCGCGCTGATCTTGAGCGCGATCCATTTGTCGCGTCCCATCTGGTAAACGAGCGCGCTGTCGTCGATACCGGCGAGAATATTGCCACCCGTCTTCCAGAGTCCGTAGCGCGCAAGAAGTGCGTGCTTGGCGCAGACCGTACCCAGACCACGCGGGGAGCGCAGAGCCACCATACCAGGCCCCATCGCAGCCATTGGGCTTCCTCCCACCGCCGATTGTCTCAAGTCCCACGCAAGGAGCGCGGCCGCACCGCGCGCCGTTTCGCGAACGTCGATTATCTCTCGCTGTTTCCGGTAGCCCCTTCCCTGCACGATCATCATCTGGACGACCCCGCTCAGGACAAACACGCCGAGGACGAGTCCGACGAGAAGCTCGATCAGCGAGAAGCCACGCCGACCCGTGCGCAATGGAGCAGAGCGCAACATGGTCATTGCAGTTGGTCCTTCGCGAGAAAGAGCGTGACGGTATCCTGATAGACAGTCGTTTGGCTCGCTTGTCCGCGACGCTCCACGAGGATGTCGAGTTTCTGCGAGCTTGCGCTGGCGGTGGTGACGGTCCAGCTGACCGGTCTTCCCCGAATCGTCGCGGATCCGCTGGAGACGTGGTTCCAGCCCACACCGACAAGGCTATCGGCGACCTGCTGGACGTCCGCCGAGTACTGCAGGTCCTGTCGTGCTTTGCCCATTTGTGAGACGCCCAGTGCAGCAGCGCCGGCGAGACTCATGATTGCAACCGACATCAGGGTCATCGCAATCATGACTTCCACCAGCGAGAAACCACGCTTGCCGTTGGACGGGACCAGGGATTTCATCTCAGCACCTTGCCCAGTAGCGTCGTCGCCACGGTATCGGCCATCATGCCATCAGAAAAAACGACCCTCGCGTCGCCGGATTCGCATGACCCGGCAGTCGACGCAATCCCGCGGGCGTCAAAGCAAAGGAGCCCCCGATTGGTGGTCATGTGCAATCCATAGTCATTGACGTAACGAACACTCGCGATTATCGCGCGCTGTCCGATTCCATTGGCGCTCGTGTCGACATCTACCCAAAAACGCTGGCCTGTCGCGTCGACATGGAGCTGGGCGACGCGTCCGTATCGGAGCGCAGTAGAGCGTGCTAGCGAGTGGGTGAGTACGAACTGGTCAGCGGCCGAGGCGGTGGTGCGCCGCTGGAGGGCGGCGGAGATTTTGGGTCCCCCAATAGCCGCCACAATCCCTAGTACGGACATCACCATTACTGCCTCGATCATGGTGAAGCCCTTCCGGTTCATCGCAAGCATTGTGACGCCGCTCCATAAGGAAGTACGCTTACTAATGTGCTTGCAGTAAAAGACTGTTTCCAGGTCGCAAAACGTCACCGGCGGCGAGTCGGCGTCCTGCGGAGGAACCGGGGGGATCTCGGGTAACGTGTTGATTTTGTTTGTGTTACCGTTGCTACCGACGAATGGATCGCATCGTGAGTGAATGCTTGATTTTGGATTGCCGGCTGGGATGGGGATCCCTCGATGAGTAAACAACTTGTGACCTGTGCAGGCCCTCCTATAGTCATTCACTTGTGAAGGGATCCTCGGATGCAGAACTGGTTGCCGCCGTCCTCGCTGGGGATGTCGAAGCATTCTCCGGCCTGGTTCGGCGCCATGAGGATGCGTGCGTCCGTTTTGCGGTCCGAATGCTTGGATCGCGGGTTGACGCGGACGATGCGCTGCAGTCGGCGTTCATGCGTGCCTTTCGTGGTTTACGCAGCTGCAGGGAACCGGATCGTTTCGGAGGATGGCTTTATCAGATCGTTATCAACGAGTGCCGGACCTTTGCGTCGCGACAGCGACGCCGAGACCTTCGCTTTACTCCCGCGACCAACGCGATCGAGCGGGCTGTGGCGCCGGGTTCCGAACCGGAAGAGGATACGGACGTGGGTGGACACATCGAGAGTGCGCTGGGAATGCTCCCAGCCGAACAGCGCGAGGCATTCCTGCTCAAGCACGTTGAAGAGTTGTCTTACGATGAGATGGCGGAGCTGACGGGCATCAGTGTGTCGGCGCTGAAGATGAGAGTGAAGCGGGCGTGCGACGAGCTCCGCGACCTACTGAAAGGGGTTTACAATGGCTGAGAACTACGACGACAGCGAAACGGCGAAAGACGCCGAGCTTATAGAGCAGATTGCGGCTCGACTGCGCGTTCCCGAGCACATCCACCCGTCCTTCGAGAAGCGCTTGATGGAAAAAGTGCGCGCCGAGGCCGGAATACATTTTCCGGCCAGCGGTTCGCCAGAGCGCTCGTGGTGGCATGCTGAGCGAGTCTTTCGTGTTAGCCCGCTGTCCGCTCTCGCCCTCGCGGCTGGAATCAGCCTGATCATCGGCGTCTCCGGCGTCGCAATCGGCTCGCGGATTTCGTCGCATTCTCCCACGGCAACTGGCGTTGCGTCGACCGCCGGACGCGACACGGTGCAGGTCGTGCGATTCGTTTTCGTCGACCCGCGTGCCACGAGTGTGGAGCTTGTGGGCGATTTTAATGAGTGGTCAAGGGGAAAGACCGAGCTGGGACGTTCGGGAGCACCGGGGGTGTGGGCCGTATCCGTCCCCCTCTCGCCGGGGCGGCACGAGTATGCTTTTATTATCAACGGTTCGCGTTGGGTTGCAGACCCGCTCGCAGTGAAGAGCTCTGACGATTTTGGAACCGAGAGCTCGGTGATCCGAGTGGGAACCCCAGCCAACAGCGCGACGTAGAAAGAGCGTTCTCTCTCGGCACCCGTTCCCCGCGGTTATTTGAAAGCTGGACGACTTCCAACTTTACCAACCTTGAGAGGAACGCTGACCGCGATCCTCCTCGTAGCGCGAGCAAGTCAGGCGCAAAAAGTGGAAAGCACTCTGGATGTCGGCGGAGCAGCGCTCCGCTATGCGGACACTTTAACAACCGGTGCCGCCACGATCACGCCACACCTGGTAGCCGATTGGGGTTCTGAATTCATTGATGCGTCGGGGACGTACTCGCACTTCACCTCCGGCGGGTGGAGCACTCAAGGGTCGCTCTCTGCCTCGCGCTTCATTCCCATCAACCATGCATTCTTCGGCGAGGTGGGTGGGTTTGCCGGCGGAAGCACCCACAACGATGGAACCCGAACCGGTGAAGTAATCGCGAACGGACGGCTCCATCTCACGCGCGACAAGAGCGAATTCTTCCTGGGCTTTGGCGGCGGTCGCACGTGGGACGCCACCGCGTGGAGAAGTCTGCTTCTCGGAGAAGTGGGCGCCTCGATCGGCTCGGGGCCAACGAGCGCGTTGGTTACGATAAGCCCGACGATGGTCAATGACTCGATCAAATACGCCGACGCGCAGGCGTCGTTGTCCTGGAAGGGCGAGGCGGTGGATCTCGGGGCCTTGCTCGGATTCCGCCTTGGAGATCAGCTCACGACGCTCAGCTCCAACGTAAAGTCGTGGGCCAGTGCGAGCGCGGTTTTCTGGATGACGCCGCGAATTGGCTTGGCTTTGGGCGGCGGAAACTATCCAGTCGATCCGACTCAGGGTTTTCCTGGCGGCCGGTTTGTGTCGCTGAGTGTTCGCCTCGCTCAGGGGCAGCGCCCCAGCCAGCAGCCGAACGAGCAGAGCGGGCGGGAATTCCCTCTTCCTGATCTCGCTCCGAGCACGGCCCCCGGTGTGACCGGGTTCGTGGCGGCGCGCGACGTGGGCGACGCGGTAACCCTACGGGTGAACGCTCCCAGCGCGCGACAGGTAGAGATCAGTGGTGACTTCACAAATTGGGTCCCGGCTCACCTCGCTCCAGCGGGAGGAGGGTGGTGGTCAATTACCATTCCGATCAAGAACGGCAAATACCAGATGAATGTCAGAGTGAATGGAGGCCAATGGACGGTGCCTCCCGGTCTTCTCTCGATTGCGGACGAGTTCGGAGGAACGGTTGGATTGCTCATCATCGAATAACGTTCAATGTGACCTCCTACCGGGCTTCGGGAGTCTATCAAGTATGGCGCGCCGACTCGGGCGAGCCATGGTATGCTTTACAGCGGATCGCAAATCACTCCCCAGCGGAGATGATACATACATGACCCAGATTCGAAGCTTCGCCGTGTTGGTCCTGGCTATTGCACTTAGCGCGCAGGGCTCGATTGCGCAGACGCCGGCCAGAGATCCCTCCGCACGTTTGAGGGAAGTACTGCCGGCCGATGTTGCTCAGCGAGTTCTTGCCCGAATTGCGGATGCGCGGGCGCGACAGCTTCCCGCCGAAGCACTTGAAAACCGCGCTTTGAAGTTCGCAGCCAAGGGCGTCGACCCAACGAACATCGAGCGTTCTGTAAACGAGCAGGCCGTGCGCATGGAGACTGCTAGAGCAGCTCTGGCCAGTGGTCGCAAGTCGACTCCGGCGGGCGACGAGATCGAAGCCGGAGCCGAAGCGATGCGTAAAGGAGTCGACGGCGCGTCGGTCACTTTTCTGGCGAAGACCGCCCCCTTTGGACGTTCGCTTGCGGTCCCGCTTTTCGTGATCGGGAGTCTTACCGATCACGGCTTGAGCTCCGCCGATGCGTTACAGCGTGTGCTTGCTCGCCTCAAGGATCGCGCGTCTGACACCGATCTGGAGAGCATGCCCGGCGAGCTCCCACCGCAGGCGGTGGCAGGACAAGCCAACCGCCCGGCGTCTACCGGCCGCGATTTCGGACAGAGTCACAAGCCTGCATCTGCCGGACGCCCAGCTACGGCCGGACCGCCCGCAGGAGTACCAGGGAACGCCGGAGCGAAATCCAATCCCGGCCAGACCAAGCGGCCGCCGCGGAAAAACTGAACGGATTAGCAGAAAAAAGGGGGCGGCGAAGGCCGCTCTCTTTTTTTCCCCCGGAGTCGCCACACGACGTCGGCCCTCAATTGTACAGATGAGCTGTGACCCCGGCGCGCATTGCCCGAGTCTAACACGTTGGGACCGCGCTCTGCACGCGAGTCCAAATCAAACAAGACCGTTAACGCACTCGTGCAGGAGATAAGGAAATGAACAGGACACTTCGACTTTTTGCGCTCATGGCGCTTGGCACCCTGGGCGTCGCCGCATGCGGCAGCGACTCAACGGGCACAGGCACCGGCCTTCTAACCGTGCGCATGACAGACGCACCGTTCCCCTTCTCCGATGTCGCCCGGGTCGACGTTTTCGTCGTCCGTGTCGACGCGAGAACTTCGGACCCGACCGACGCGGAAGCGACTGACGAATCCAATACGAGCGGATGGACCACTGTGGCCACTCCGAACACCTCGATCAACCTCCTCGATCTCGGCGACGGCAAGACGACAAACCTTGGCGCCACCACGCTCTCCACCGGCACGTACAACGGCTTTCGTCTCATCATCGATCCGAGCAAATCCTCGATCACGCTCAAGGATGGAACCCAGCCGGCGATTATGTTTCCGAGCGCGGGCCACTCCGGCATCAAGATCAATCTGGACAAGCCGATCGAGCTGACGGAAAACGGCTCGGTGATGACGCTCGACTTCGACATCGGCAGCAGCTTCGTGATGCGTGGCAACAACGCCAGAAACGGCTTCATTTTCAAGCCGGTCATCCGCGCGGTTGCGGAGGACATCACCGGCAGCGTGACAGGATCGGTTCACGCCAATAGCGCGACCGGTGCAGCAGTTCCGGATGCCACCGTCGAGGTTCTGACGGCAGGCTCGCTGGTAACCGACTCTGATCCGACGCACGTCGTTCGCAGCACAAGCACCGACACGAACGGGAACTTCCGAATCGCGTTTCTACTTCCTGGAACCTACGTGTTGCGCGCAACTCCGCCGACAGCCAGCGGGTTCAAGCCCGCACTACTGGCTGGTGGATTGACCATCACTACTGGAACCGAAGTTCAGAACCAGATCATCGTTGTAGCGCCTTAACGCTGGCGTTACGGCCCACCCGCAGTAACAGGAGCCCGGGGGATTTCCCCCGGGCTCTTTTGCATCGCGCCAGTCTCCGCTTGTTTAGGACTACTACGTCACCATCCGTCTTGTCCTACGTACTCTCGCGCATAGCACACCCATAAGAGCCAGGGCATCGTTCGCGTGTCACCCACGAACGGATCCCAATGCCCTTCGCCAAACAGAACGGACAAAGCACCCCAGCCATCGCGGCTATCAGCTACGCGTTCCCCGAGGGGGTGCGCACGGTAGGTGAGCTCGCGGACGAGCGGCTGCTCAATAGTTCCGCGGAGACAATGGAGTCGTTCGGGTTCGGCAAGGTGCACGTTGCGCTCACCGAGAGCCCGTACGAGCTCGCCGTGACTGCCGCGAAGCAGCTTCTCGACGAAGCGAAGATCGACCCTGCATCGGTGGGGCTCCTGATCTACGGAGGAACGCCAGGATCAATGGCCTTCGCGCCCACCGAACGCGCGGAAAGGGCCGCCGCCGAACTGTGCACGATGTCCCGCTTCAAGTATCCGTCGACGCGCCTTCAGTACGATCTCGATCTCCCGAACGCCTCCACCTTCGCGCTCGATCAGCTCGCGTGCACGACACTTCTCGCCGCGGTGCGCATCGCGCGCTCACTCTGCCTGACGGAAGGAATAGAACGCGCGTTATGCGTGTCATCCGAATTCTTTCCGGCCAACGCGGGGCGCGAGGCGATCTTCAATTGTACGTCCGACGCCGCCTGCGCGGTGCTCGTCGAGCGCAATGGTCTCCGCAACCGGCTCGTTTCCGCTACCACCGTCACCAAAGGCTACTACTGGGACGTCGATTCGCTTCGCGACGAGATCGTCGCGTCCTATTTCCCCACAGCGCGCCACGTGTTGCACCGCACCATCGCTGATGCCGGATGGGAACCTTCGGACGTTGACTGGGTCATCCCGCATAACGTGAGCATGCGCAGCTGGGAGATTCTCTCCGGCCTCGTTCGTCTGCCCCGCGCCCGCCTTTTCTCCCAGAACATCGCGCGCCATGGACACACGCTGGCGGGCGACAACTTCATCAACTACCGCGATGCACTGGAAGGTGGCTGCATCAAGCCCGGCCAGCGAGTCGTTCTGTTTTCGTATGGCTTCGGCGCGCACTGGACGGGAATCGCGGTGGAGGCCTGACATGACGTCCAGGCGAAAAGTCTTCATCACCGGAGCCAGCGGGCTCGTGGGCGAGGAGGTCCTTCGTCACATGCTGGTGGACGATCCCGCGCTCGAAGCTTTTGTCCTCGTTCGCGATGAGATCCGGTGGCTGCTCGCGTCGCGAAGGCTGGGCGCGCTGGCGCGCAGAGTGGTTCCGTTACGAGGCGACGCAACGTTACCCGGCCTTGGCCTGGACGCGGTGGTGAGGCAGCGCGTGGAGCGAGAGACATCGGCAGTCGTACACGCGGCTGCTGACACCAGCTTTTCCAGATCTCTCGACCAGGCACGCTTCGTCAACACGCTGGGGACGTATCACGTCGCCGAAATCGCGTCCGAATGCCTGTGTCTCGATCGCTTCGTGCTGGTCAGCACTGCGTTCGTGGCGGGACGCGCGACCGGCAACATTCTCGAGCGCGACAATGGCGGCGATGCAGGCTGGGTGAATTCGTACGAGCAGTCGAAGTACGAAGCCGAGCGAAACGTCCGGGCGAGTGGTCTTCCGTGGACCATCGTGAGGCCGAGCACGATCGTGTGCCGTGGTCCCGCCGGAGACATTCCGCAGATCAACGCCGTGCATCGGGCTCTCCGCGTCTACCATCGGGGGTTGGCGGCAATGATGCCGGGGGATCGCGCCTACCACTTCGACGTCATCACTTCCAGCTACGTCGCCGATGCCATCGCCAGGTTGACGTTCGACCAGCGCGCGCTGCATCAGACCATTCACCTCTGCTCCGGGCGCAGGGCGCTCACACTCGGCGAGCTTGTCGACACTGCTTACGAAGTGTGGGCGGAAAATCCCGAGTGGCGAAAGCGCGGGGTCGAGCGGGCGATAATCACAGACGCCGTCACGTATGCGCTCTTCGAGCGTGCCGTGATGGAGACCGGTGACGTCCGGCTACGGGCGGTGCTGTCGTCGCTCGCTCACTTCATTCCGCATCTCGCACTGCCGAAGGTTTTCGATACCTCTGTCGCTGAAGGGCTGCTCGACGCGCCACCTCCAGCACCAGGCACCTACTGGATGCCAATGCTCAGGTCTCTGCTTGCCAACAACTGGGGACAGACCGAGGAGGCAGCAGCATGAGCCCGCGCGCTCAATTCGTTCTTCGAATGCTCGCCTGGCTCAACGAGGAAGTCGCGCCCCGAGG
>Ga0193735_1000762_pt1 | contig 10300 bp, 9 predicted proteins | sample U1m2metaG_FD_145080 | JGI IMG/M metagenome (GOLD analysis project Ga0193735, IMG submission 145080) | Soil microbial communities from a riparian zone of the East river system, Colorado, United States - U1m2 | ecosystem: Environmental > Terrestrial > Soil > Riparian zone | place: USA: East River... | reverse complement strand
GCCAGGGTAGCGCGAGCGCAACGCCGTCAAGGTACTGGCAATGGCTGTGGGATGGTGGGCAAAGTCATCGATGATCGTGATGCCGTTCACTTGGGCTCTGACTTCCAGGCGGCGCTTCACGCTCTTAAAGGTTTTAAGCGCAGCTGCAATTTCCTCTTTAGAGATGCCGTATCCAGCCGCCAAGGCCGCGGCAGCCGTGGCGTTCCATACGTTATATTCTCCGGCCAATGGAAATTCGAAATTCGCCCAGGCTTCACCATTCCGGAGCACCGACCATGTGGTACGCGTAGGTTCCAGCCGCAAGTCGACCACTCGCCATGCGGCGTTGGCGCTGGCGCCATAGCGTTCTACGGGACAGAATGCCCGCTCCAAAGATCCTCCAAGACTTTTCCCGGTATCGAAGGCGACGATGCGTCCTCGCCGGGGTACCAGATTCACCAGGCGTTTGAATGCGGTTTCGACTGCATCGAGGTCTTTATAAATATCGGCGTGATCAAATTCCACCGAAGTAAGAATCAATCCATCGGGAAAGTAATGCAGGAATTTTGGGCCCTTGTCGAAGAACGCGGTATCGTATTCGTCCCCTTCCAGGATGAAATGTTTTCCCTGCCCCAGCTGAAAGCTGCTGCTGAAATTTTCTGCGATACCGCCGATGAGAAATGAAGGCTGCATGCCCGCAGTGTGAAAAATCCACGCCAGCATTGAGGTGGTCGTGGTCTTTCCGTGTGTGCCAGCCACAACCAGGACTTCTTTGCCGCGTAGGAATTCATCATGCAGTATCTGTGGCAAGGAATGTAATGGGATGTGTTCGTCCAGGACGTACTCGATCTCGATATTGCCGCGCGAGATAGCATTGCCGACTACTACAAGATCGGGCCGCGGCTCCAAATTCTTCACTGCGAAGGGCTGCGACACTGTAATCCCGAGGGATTCCAAGAAAACCGACATCGGAGGATAGGCGGCGGCATCTGACCCGCTCACTCGAAAACCCCGCTGCCGAAGCATTCCCGCCAGCGACGCCATAGCGGTACCGCAGATACCAATCAAGTGAATATGCTTCTGCTCAGTCATATTTGTTTAATTATGTACGACGTCGCGCGGAAACCGTCGCCGGCGCTGTAGCCGATTCCAATATCGTTAATCGCGCTTCCCTACTGCTCACACTGAGCGCCGCACGGACTCCGATGGGAAGTGTGACATTGCGGTGAGAAACGTGTCCTGACCGCAAACCGAACGCCACTGGAATTCCCAGACTCCCCACCACACGCAGCACAACTTCCTCCAGAGTGTAGTCCTGGTCCTTCTTCTGCTGCACGCAGTCCGTCATCTCACCAAAGATAACGCCGCGCACATTTTCGAACTTTCCTGCCAGTTTCAATTGCATCAACATGCGGTCGATCTGGAAAGGTTTGGTAGCAACATCCTCAAGAAACAAAATTGTGCCCGCCGTGCGGATCTCATACGGCGTGCCTAGCGAAGCCGCCAGCATCGAGAGACAGCCGCCGTACAGCACGCCCTCGGCGGAGCCTTCGACCAAGGGCTTCATCCCGGAATCCGATGGCACAGACCATTCCGAGCGCCCAGTCAAAGCGTCTTCCCATGAACTCAAATCCACACCGTTAGCGTGAGCAAGGTCTTTGGTGACCATCGGACCGTGGAATGTAACCAGTCCGATCGAGTCCGCGAAGTATGTGAGCAAGGTAGTGTTGTCACTGTAACCGACAAAAATCTTGGGGTGACGCGCGATCTTCTCGAGATTCACCTTGCCTAAAAGATAATTTGAGCCGTACCCGCCTCGGGCGCATAGGACCGCTCGCACTTCGTCGCGGACAAACATCTCCTCCAGTTCCCTTGCCCGCCGCTCGGCGGATCCGGCAAAGTAAAGATCCTGGTCGAAGATGGAATCCAAGTAGAACGGTTTGTATCCCAGGCGGCGCAGCATATCGCAACCGGCATTCAGGAGGTCACGTTGGATGTTGCTCGCCGGCGCCACAATTCCTACTGTATCGCCCGATTGGAGTGCGGGTGGCTTGATGTGCGAGATGGGAATGTCAGGCTTCATCATGCCAATGCTAAACGAAAAACTCACCCCGACAGACGAGCTGAGCTGGTCCGCGCAAGAACACTTGGTCCTCCCAACGGACGGTCTGTACTCCGCCAGGGGTATGCACACGCACCGGTGACTCGGCTCGCTTTGCGGTGATAGCTGCGACCGCGGAGGCGAGCATTCGTTTTGTCTTTGCTGAGCACAAACTCAACGTTAATCCCATACTTGAAGTCATGATGGCGTCCGATTTCGGCGGCTTCGGCCTGCCAACCGGGCCCAAACTCGTTCACGAAAACTACGTAATGCGGATTACCGACTGAAACCGGAATGCCCCGCACCTCGCGGAAGGCCAGCTTGATGGGAAATTCTTCTCCCACCTGAGGCTCACCCATGGCGATCTCGAACTCGTACTGAGTTTCATTTCGCGAGGTCAGCATACAGTTTTTTATCCCCGCTCCTGTGCGGATTGTCACTTTTTCCCGGGCATGCTCTGAGCAAAGATAAGCTGCCACGCAACGCGTGCCATTGCCGGAGATCTCTGCCTCCGATCCATCGGCATTAAACAGACGGGCGCGGACGTCAGCATCTTGCGCCGGAAATACCCACTCCACCCCATCCGCTCCAACCCCGCGGTGACGCTCGCAGATACGGCGACTAAACCCGGCCAGGTCCGCGGGAGCGTGCATGCCATCAATGATCAGGAAGTCATTTCCACATGCGTTCGCCTTCACAAAGGGGACCACATTGGGGGCGGCGCTCATTCCGGTTCCACTGGCCCTACCAGAATTGCAGATTCAAGCACCGGAGATTGTTTCAATCCCCGAAAGATTTCCTGTTGCTGCCGATGGGCACGCGCCAAGTCGAATTGGACGCGTACATGGTCTTTGGTCGCGGCCACTTGCGTGTTTTTCATCAAGGTGTGGGTGATCTCGAGAATGCGGTTTACTTCGGCAACTACTTCGTCGGCGGTCTTCCCCGTGACCTCGTAAGTATTGATCTCAAGCTTGAGATTCATCCGCCGCAGAGTGCCACCCAAGAAAAACAGAGCGAGCAGGATGACTGTCGTCGCGAATATTCCTGTCAGGTACTGGCCGCCGCCAACTGCCATTCCGATGGATGCAACTACGAATAGTGTCGCCGCCGTGGTCAGGCCCAACACCAGCTCTCCATGGGCGCGCAGAATCGAGCCGGCACCGATAAACCCAATGCCCGGGATGATCTGTGCGGCAATACGGGTATGGTCGCCGCTGGGATATCCGGTTTGGAGCTGATCCGACAAAATGGTAAACATGGCAGCCCCAAAACAAATAAACATATTGGTGCGTACTCCGGCCGGCCGATGCTTCATCTCTCGCTCCAACCCAATCAGTCCGCCCAGAATGCCAGCCAACACCAGTCGCACCATGGACAAAAACACCGTCGAGGACGTTTCTGTCTGCAGCAAATCGTAAAAATGGTGCAATGTCGTCATCGGGAATGGGTGGATTTTATCACCGTAAAACACCGACTCAGGCGTCTTCAGCCGTTAGGTAGGTAACCGTGGTGATTACTGCGATTGAGAATTTGTCCTATAAATCGTTGTAGTGGCTTGGCCCGGCACGTGGACCTGAGCAATCTGAATTAGATCTTTCGTTTCAACGCTGGTTGAGACGGGATCGCCCTCCGTCGCGATCACGAAATCCGCAACCTGTCCTGGATTGGAAAGCGCCCGCTCCCACAAACCTTCGGGATCCGCAGGCTGCCTCCAGGTTCGATGATTGCCTTCATTGATCACTCGTCGCAGCGGGATGCCGGCCTGCTGCAAGGCGCCGACGTGGTCACCCAAATACATGAGCAACGTTGAATTCGCGGGCAGGGTCTTCAACGTGGCAGCTAATTCGGATTCCAGGGCGATCCGTGACCGAGAATTGATCCACGCTTCCCGGTAACAAACCGGCTTTGCGGACCAAACCGACCAGTAGCTGCCGACCACGAAAATGAAGACTGCGATTCTGAGGAGAGACTTGCCTGTGCTGTTCTGGACTAAGCCCACCATGAAATGCATTGCCAATGCGATAAACACAGCGAGGGCGGGAAGCATTTCCAATCCATAGCGCACGTTGTAATAGGAAAAAGGCCACCACTCGGGCAAAAAAATGGGCACACCACCATACCCAATAGAAAGCATGTAAAAAGGCAAAGGGACCCAAAGCAGTAAAAGTGGCCAGAGCCGTTGATTGAAGATCACACTCATTGCCGTTCCCAGCAGCAGGAGAACGACCCACAGTCTCTGCCATTTTCCTGCTGCGACATTCAGTTCTGCTGACTTGAGAAAATAACTGCCAGCGACCGGCAAACTATGTGTACCTGGATGCGGAGGATAGCCGGGACGGGAGGTCTTCCGCTCAATTGCGCGCGCCGAATAGGGACCGTTGGCGAATTCAAGAGGGTTGCGATAAATGATGGCGTTGTATGCAAGCCAGAGCGCTGGGGCAACCGCCACCAGCAGTGCGAACTTTCTGAGATCCTTCAGCCCGGAATGTTTAGTCTTGAGAACCACAGCCACTGCCGCGGCGAATATCACGGGAGTCAGGAACCATCCGTCGTACCGAGTGAAGCACGCACCCATCAGACAGAGGCCGCATTTCATCAATGAGGAGGAAGTCGAGGCCTCAAGTTCACGGTCCCCCAGAGCTGTTTGTTGCGCGAATTCGAAGAAGTACACAATTGCCCAGATAAACAGAGCAAGGTATAAAGCCTCGGTCATTGCCGTAGTTTGCAAATAAATCAGATTGGGATTCGCAGCATAGACGATAGCCGCCAACCATGCTGCAATTCTTGCAGCCGCGTCCGATTGTGTACGAAAACTCAACGCGCTCCGTACCAGACGAAAGATTCCGATCGTTCCGAGCACGTACGCGATCATCGAGGGGACCGAGCCCCCGGCTCCCGTCCGCCACGCCCAGTCCGTGAATAGGAATGGAATCATCAACAGGTGTGGCAGTGGCAACCACACCGTGCCCAGTTGCAACAACCCGGGGGTGCGGGAGTCGAAAACCCGGCGCGCAATATTGATGTGCGCTACCGCGTCACCGTAAAGGAGTACGGCATCATGTCGGAAATAAAGGATGAAGGAGATGACGGAAATACAAGCTGCAAGGCCCGCCACGAGCGCGGTTTCGCGATCCCAACGGCGGATGGTGAGATTTCTCATTCGAGATGCGTGAGTTCTCGAAAGATTTGGAAGCGTGCTTCGATCTCCTCTCGCGTGAGCGACTGGAGACGCTCCGTGCCGAACCGCTCCACCGTGAATGATCCCATTACTCCGCCGTAGAACAGAGCCCGCTTCAGCACGTCGCGGTTTAATTCCCCCTGCGATGCGATGTATCCCATGAACCCCCCGGCAAAGGAATCTCCCGCACCGGTTGGATCTTTCACTTCTTCGATGGGGAGAGCCGGGGCACGAAAAGGATGACTGCCGGAGCCGAATGTTCCTTCGTCAAAGAAAATAGTAGCGCCATATTCGCCGTGTTTGATGACCAGCGCCTGAGGACCCATCTCGAGCACCTTACGCGCAGCGCGTGCCAGGCTGTTGTCGCCGGCAAGCATTTTGGCCTCGGCGTCGTTGATGAGCAGCACATTGACCAGCTTCAGGGTCTCGATGAGTTCCTTGTGAGCTCGCTGGATCCAGTAGTTCATGGTGTCGCCACCGGTTAAGCGAACTCCTTCCATCTCCGCTCGCACGATGGTTTGAAGGCTGGGATGAATGTTGCCCAGGAAAAGAAATTGCGAGTCTTTGTATTCCGATGGAATGCGCGGCTTGAATGTCTCGAAAACGTTGAGTTCGGTGAAATCCGTTTTAGCTTCGTTCAGGTTCTCAAGATAGTGTCCACCCCAGCGGAAAGTCTTGCCCTTGGCACGCTGGATGCCGCGAATATCGATACTGCGTTTCTTGAAGACATTTTCATTGTCCGAGCTGAAGTCTTCACCAACCACCGCCACGATGCGCACTTCGGTAAAGTAGCTGGCAGCTAGGGAAAAATATGTAGCTGAGCCGCCCAACACATTGTCGGCGCGCCCGGATGGAGTGACGATGGAATCGAAGGCAACGGAACCAACCGCTAGGACGCTCATTGTGCAGTCTTGTTTTCCAGATATTTTTCCAGAATGAGTTTGAGTTTCTTCCGCGTGGCTGCGGGAATCTTGTCACGATCCGTCAGGATTGCATGCGCCAGCGCCCCAGCGCACTTGCAGGAACGGCCCTCGGGCATCGCGGCCACAGTCTCGCGGACGACCTTGCATGCGTTTTCGGCATTTTTCAGCAACACCGCGACAATCTGGTCCACGGTGACCGAATCATGGTGAGGATGCCAGCAGTCGTAATCCGTCACCATCGCCACCGTCACGTAACAGATCTCGGCTTCGCGCGCCAACTTGGCCTCTTGCAGGTTGGTCATGCCGATTACGTCCATACCCCAAGCTCGATAAACATTTGACTCCGCCTTGGTAGAAAACTGCGGACCTTCCATGCACAAGTATGTGCCGCCTCGCTTGCCGACCACGCCCGCTTTCTTGCAGCCCGCTTGAACTGTTTTGGCGAGTTCCGGGCAAATCGGATCGGCGAAAGCGATGTGCGCGACGATGCCCTCCCCAAAAAATGTGTCCACACGGTGTCGTGTCCGGTCAAAGAACTGGTCGGGAATGACAAACTCCAAAGGTTGGTGTTCCTCTTTCAGCGATCCCACCGCGGAAACCGAAACGATACGCTCGACCCCCAACTGCTTGAAGCCATAAATATTGGCGCGGAAGTTCAGCTCGGTTGGAAGAATGCGGTGGCCGCGACCGTGCCGCGCCAGGAACGCCACTTTTCTGCCTTCGAGCGTGCCCAAAACATAGACGTCGGAAGGGTCGCCAAACGGAGTCTCCTGACGGACCTCGTGCACTTCGCTCAGCCCGGGCATCGCGTAAAGGCCGCTGCCGCCGATGATTCCAATTTCCGCCTGTGACAAGTGTGCCCCCGAAGAGATTCTTGGCTAATAAGCAGAGGGGTGATTATACAAAAAGGCTGGAGCGTGCCTTGGCTGAAGCATTCTTAGTTTGCGGGAAGGCGTCAATGAGGACGCCTCGAAGTTTACGCCGCTGCGGTTTTGCTGAACGATTGCACTGCCTGCTCTTCACTGTCATAGACCTGGAAAACAGTGAGCAGTTTGGTAACCTGCAACAGGTCGCCGACACGCTGGGTCAAGTTCGCCAGCTTGATAGAACCGCCGGCATTGTGCGCCGTGGTATACAGCGCCACCAGAGTCCCGAGCCCGCCGCTATCGATGTAATTGACACCGCCCAGGTTGAGCACGATGTTTTTATTGTCCGGGATCAGTTTCTTAACTGTGTCACGCAAGCTGGCGGACTCTTCGCCGAAAACAATGCGGCCGCCACAATCGACGATCAGAACACCATCTATGGTTCGAGTACTCAGTCTTAGCTGCATAGAGCCTCCAGAGGCTTTCAGACACGCCGAGTTCGTCCAAAAGGTTATCCCTTGTCAGAACTCTTCGCAAGGACTTCTTGAGGCGGCGAAAGGGCCTTGCCCTGCCAAAAAGCCATGTCATCAAGCGCGCCAAGTCCGTTCAGGTGGAGTCAGGATGCACGGTATAATGACTTACTCACCCATGAGCTACCAGGTCCTGGCGCGTAAATACCGTCCGCAGAAGTTTTCTGAGGTCATCGGGCAAGAGCATGTTACCCGGACTCTGAAAAACGCCATCGAGCAACAGCGGACTGCCCATGGATACATTTTCAGTGGACACCGGGGTATCGGCAAAACCACAGTCGCTCGCATTCTGGCCATGGCGCTTAACTGCCGGTCTTCTGATAAGCCCGTCTCGGAGCCGTGTGGAATTTGCGAGTCCTGCACTGAAATACGTGCCGGAAATTCGGTAGATGTGATTGAGATTGACGCGGCTACCAATCGTGGCATCGATGAGATCCGTGAACTGCGCGAAGCAACTCGATATCGGCCGGCCCGCGATCGCTTCAAGATTTATATTCTCGACGAGGCCCATCAGATTACCGATGCTGCCTTCAATGCTCTTCTGAAGACACTCGAGGAGCCGCCGGGTCACGTCGTTTTCATGCTGGCCACTACTCAGCCCGAAGATATTCCACAAACCATCCGCTCGCGTTGCCAGCATTTCAGTTTCCGCGCCGTCAAATTTGAGGAGATTCTCGGACAACTGAAAGACCTTGTTGCCAGAGAACAGCTCGAAGCCGATGAAGATGCGTTGGCGCTGGTAGCCGAAGGAGGCGACGGCTCGATTCGTGACGCTCTGTCTATTCTGGACCAGGCCATCGCGTCCTCCAGCGGTCGCCTGAGCTTGGACGAGGTGCGACAGCTCGTCGGGGCAGCGCCTTCGGGAGTGCTGGAGCAGATCATGCAGTCGGTGGCTCGGGGGTCCAGTGAAGAAGTGTTGCGGGTGGTGGATCAACTGATTAGCGAAGGTCACAGTCCCACCCATTTTGCGCGTCAGATGGTGCGATTTCTACGCAACACTGTAGTTGCCAAAATAGCCGGAGGCGATTCTTCCCTGCTGCAAATCTCTGGAGACGAACGTAAGCGTGTGGCGCGCGTGGCCGAACTGTTCAGCGAGGAAGACCTGGCGCGTCATCTTCAGATCATGCTGCGCACGCACGGTGAGCTGGGTTATCGCCAGGAACAGCGTTTTCATTTGGAGCTGGGCCTGCTGAAGATGGCGCACGCACAGCGTTTGCTACCGATCGAGCAGTTGCTCAGTGAAGCAAGTGTGGGAAACGTACAGCGCCCGACGGGCAAGCCTTCCATTGTCCCCGAAGCCAGGAAGTCCGAAGCATCCCCGAGCGCTCGCCCGAATTATGTTTCACCGTTCGCGGCGGATTCAGCGCGTAAGGGCGGATCAAAACCAGAGCTTTCCACTGAAAATTCGCCTGCCCCCCCATCGAAGGTTGCGGCGAGAGCCAATCCGCCCGTCGTGATGGGTGCGGCGGCACCAGCGGCGATGTCGGAGCCCGTAGAGGAAATCTCAGCCCAAGCAGATCCTATTCCAGAAACGCAGGGGGCGGAACAACTCAATCTCTCAAGTACAGTGCTGGATGCGCTAGGCGGCGCGGGTCATCGAGTCCTGGTATCGCTGCTTGACGGTGGCGAGTGGCAGGTGCAAGGGGACGAGCTGCAGATCAAAGTAACGGCATCCGCGGCCGTGGTCGACATGTCGCTCAGCGCCGAGGCAAAGCGATTGCTCACTGCAACCGCCAGCCAAGTTTTGGGCCGGCCAGTCAAGCTGAAAATAATTCCAGGAAGCAAAGTGCAGGCTGCGCCAACAAATCGTGGGCCTTCAAACGGCGGCGGTCGTAGCCGAGTAGAACAGGATCCGGTTGTCCGTCGAATGCAAGAGAAGTTCGGAGCCGAAATTAGGACAGTTATTGATTACAAAGAAAGACGGTAAGCCAGAGTCGTCTCTAGTTCTCAACTCCTGAGACCTAATACCTGCGACCCAAGACCGAGGTTTTCAACCATGGGCGGATTTAACTTGCAAGACCTGATGTCACAAGCCAAGCGCCAGTATGAAGTGCTGCAGAAAAAGATGGAGGAAACTGTCGTTGAGGGCTCCTCTGGCGGTGGTAGCGTAACTGTGCGGATGGATGGAAAAAAACAGGTATTGAGCATCAAAATCGATCCAGAGGCCGCCAAGGCTGCGGATTTGGAAATGCTTCAGGATTTGATCACGGCTGCGATCAATGGCGCCGGCAGAAAAGTGGACGAGGCCATGCAGTCCACCATGGGCGGCATGCTCGGCGGGATGGGATTGAGCGGCCTGTGAGATTCCTTCCCTGTTGTCATTCATCGAGCAGTATTCACCACTCTGATTTCAAATTACATCTATGAGTCGTTTTGCTGAACCCATGGTGCGTCTTATTGATGAACTGAAGAAGCTGCCTGGAATTGGCAGCAAGACGGCGCAGCGGCTCGCGTTTTACATCTTGCGGTCGAATGATGAAGACGCCGAAGCCCTCGCCGCTGCCGTGCGTGACGTCAAGGCCAGCCTGCGCCTCTGCTCGGTTTGTAACAACATTACCGATGTCGACCCCTGCCTTTACTGCACCAGCCCGACTCGAAATCAACGGCTGGTTTGTGTGGTCGAAGAGCCCACCAACATTGCGGCGATCGAAAAGTCCAAGCACTTTAACGGTGTCTATCACGTGCTGCATGGAGCGATTTCACCTTTGCATGGAGTGGTTACA